>Ga0335083_10002016_pt1 | contig 27320 bp, 32 predicted proteins | sample Lox_Sample_42_FD_206716 | JGI IMG/M metagenome (GOLD analysis project Ga0335083, IMG submission 206716) | Soil microbial communities from Loxahatchee National Wildlife Refuge, Florida, United States - Lox_Sample_4.2 | ecosystem: Environmental > Terrestrial > Soil > Wetlands | place: USA...
CGCGGATGTCAAGAGCTGCGACGAGCGACAAAGTCCCGCTGCCGCTCCCGGTGAGCCGCTCGTTGTCCCGTCACGATTGCCACCGACGACGAGTGCGTAGAGCCCGAGTCCCAGTGCCGTCGCGACCGCGACCGCTGCCGCGCCACCGAGCCTTCGCCGTAGCTGACGGGCGCGTGCCTCTTTGATCAGCGCATCGAGCTCGTCCTGGGGCGGCTTCGGGGGCGCCAGCATCTGCCCTAGGGCTCGATCAGCGGGGGGCTGACGTCGAGAGGGCGTCGACCGCCGAGTCCCCCACAGAACGGCGGTGTCACGCCACGAGCGCGGGCGGTCGCGGTGAGGCCTTGCCCGAAGCGCAGCAGAAGGGTACGCCTGACGATCCCTTCTGCGCTGTGCTCGCCGCCGGCTGACCTCCGATCGTGAGCGCGTAGACGCTGAGCCCGAGCGCCGCCGCGATCGCAACCCCTGCCGCGCCGAGTAGCCTTCTGCGCAATTGACGAGCGCGAGCCTCCTCGATCAGAGCCTCGAGGTCGTCGCGCGAAGGAGGCCTTGGTGGCGCGATCATCTAGTGCTAGTATGAACAGCACAATGCTTGACGTCAAGATCGATCGACAGGAACCGACCGAGCTGTTCGAGCAGGTGGCGGCCGAGATCCGGCGCGCAATCGCGGACGGCGAGGCGAAGCCCGGCGAGCGGCTTCCGCCCGCTCGCGATCTCGCGGCGGTCCTCGGCGTCAACACGAACACCGTCCTGCGCTCGCTCCGTCTCCTGCGCGAGGAGGGGCTGCTCGAGTTCCGGCGCGGCCGAGGCGTCACCGTCGCGGGCACGCCGGAGAAGGGCGCCGTGATCGCGAGGGCGCGCGAGCTCGTCCGCTTCGCCCGGCAGCAGGGCTACAGGCGCGACGAGCTCATCGAGCTCATCGAAGAGCTCGCCTAGCGCCCCACTGACTAGCGCAAGTGCGGTTCCCAGGCCGCCTCGACCACGTAGCCGTCCGGGTCCTGGCACTTCACGCTGACGTACTCCGGCTCGTCCCACTCCTCGAGGATCGGGACGCCGTCGGCCCGCAGCCGGCTCCGGAATGCCTGGACAGCCTCGGGGCTCGCAAGATGAATCCCGAAGTGAAGAAACGAGGGGAGCGAGATCGGCTCCTCCGTCGGCCCCAGGGCGAGCGAGAACCCGTCGGCGTTGTAGAGCATCAGGACGTCGCCGTCGTACCGGCGTGCGGGCTCTGCGTCGAAGCCCAGGTACGTTTCGTAGAAGTGACGGGAACGCTCCTGATCCGTCACCGGGAGCGCGAGATGCCTCACGAGGCGAGGAGGGCGTCTGGCTGGGCGGGAACGCTCAGCTCCTCCACCAGCGCCTTGACGACCGCGGGATCGAACTGGGTGCCCGCGCAGCGCTCGAGCTCGGCGAGCGCGTCTTCGTGCGGCATCGCCGTGCGGTACGCGCGGTCCGAGGTCATCGCGTCGTAAGCGTCCGCGACGAAGATGATCCGGGCTCCGAGCGGGATCCGGTCACCGGCGAGCCGGTTCGGATAACCGGCTCCGTCCCAACGCTCGTGGTGGTGGAGGACCCATTCTGCGACCGGCTCGACGCCGAGGCTCTCGAGCATCCGGTAGCCGATCTGCGGATGCCGCTCGAGCGTGAGCCGGTCGGCCTCGCTCAGCGAGTCGGGGTTGCGGAGGAGATCCTCGGGGATCGCGAGCTTGCCGAGGTCGTGGAGATTGCCTGCGAGCCGGGTCAGCTCGACCGCCGACTCGTCGGCGCCGAGGCGACGCGCGATCCGTGCCGAGTACTCGCCCACCCGCTGCGAATGGCTTCCGGTGTACGCGTCGCGGTCGTCGACCGCCTTCGCAAGGCTCTCCGCCGCGCGATACTGCGCCGCGCGATCCGGGGTGTCGGCGAGCTGCTCGAGGTTGGCGCGCAGGATCGACTCGGCGGCGTACGCGCGGACCCGGTTCTTGCCGTCCTTCTTCGCCCAGTACAGGGCGCTGTCGGCGAGCCGGATCAGCTCGTCGCGCCCGGAGCCGTGCGTCGGATACATCGCCACGCCCGCGCTCACCGTCACCGGGCCGACGCCCTCCACGTCGAGCGCGGCGACGCGCTCCACGATCGAGCGGGCAACGGCCGTCGCCTGCCGCTCGTCCTGCTTGGGGAGCAGCACCGCGAACTCGTCGCCGCCGAGCCGGAACGCCTCGCCGCCCTGCCGCAGGCGCGAAGCCACGTGGCCGAGCACGAGGTCGCCGACGGGATGGCCGAACTGGTCGTTGACGCTCTTCAGGTCGTCGAAGTCGACGAGGCAGAGCGCGAGCGACGTGTGCTTCTCCTCCGCCACGACGAGCTCACGCTGCAACCGCTCGTGGAAGCTCCGGTGGTTGCCGAGGCCGGTGAGCGGATCGGTCAGGGCGAGCCGCATGGCGCGCATCGCCTTGTGCGTCGAGCGCTGGTAGAGGGCGATCGCCAGCAGCGGCCCGACGAGCGCGATCGACAGCACGGGCTCGCGCTGCCAGAGGACGATGAGCGTCAGGGCGGCGGAGGCCATGAACGCGAACGGAGCCGTCGTCTGGGCGATGTTCTCGCGGGCGATCGTGAAGAAGGAGCGCCCGGAGTCGGCCGAGAGAACGGCGCTGATCAAGATGAGATTGACGACCCAGTAGTAGAGGAACCCGCACAGCACGACGCGGGCCACGAGGACACCGACCGAGTTTCCGTCGACGTGCTCGACCACGAGCCCGGCCGCGAGCGCGGAGAGCGCGAACATCGCGCCGTTGTAGGCGACTCGGAGCGGCGGGCGGCGCTGCAGCAGGTGCGTGAACATCGAGCCGCCGGCCGCGACGATCACGCCGGCAGGCCAGCCGAGCAGGATGATCGCCGAGACGGAGAAGACGAACCCGAGCGTGACGCCGCCGGCGCTCACTCCCTCCACCGGCACCGGGAAACGCTCGGCGAGAGCCATGCTCGCCAACAGCCCGAAGAGCGCCGCGACGTCGGCTGCCGAGCGCGGCGCGTCCGCGTACCGGAAGAGTGCGAGCCCGAAGGCGCAGGTACCCGCGACGATCACGGGCACCACCACCGCCAATACCTTGGCCGGGACCCCAGCGGAGGCCGTCTTCTCGACAGCCTCCTGCGGGTTACCCGCCACTGGTCCCTCTCCTACGAGACGGGCGGGCGCTTACCAGCCGAAGTTGTGCGCCGCGCTGAAAAGAGCGTCGCCGAAGGCCACCGCGAACACAGCAGCGAGGGCCAGAAGAAACACGAGGCGAGACTTCCACTCAAGCATTGTGCCTCCAGGACATGAGATCGTAGGACGCCAGACGAAGAAATTGTGGGTGCGGCGGCGCCGAGCGGGAATCACCCGATGGGGGTAGCGGCGTCACCAAAAGGGGGTAACTGCCGCGTTTTGAGCCCTCGTTTAGGGCTCGAGGCCGGCTTCGCGCAGCGGCCGGCGTCCCCAGGCGAACCGGTTCTTGTACCAGCCGGTGAGCTGGGCGAGGGCGACGCCCTCGTCGGACGACTGGATGAACCAGCCGTTGCCGACGTAGATCCCCGTGTGGAAGATCTGCGATCCGTTCGAGCGGGTGCCCTTCGTGCCGAAGAAGATCACGTCGGCCGGCTGGAGCTTCTTCAACGCGATCCGCTTCGAACGTGGGACCTCGACGCTCATCGTGTACGTCGTCCTGCCCTGGATCGTCGAGGCGAGGTCTCCCTCGTTCGGATAGCGCTGGAGCTTGAACACACGCCAGACGAAGCCCGAGCAGTCGTAGCCGCCGCGCGCGGTGACGCCGAAGTCGACCTCCGTCCCGTCGCTCGTGCCGCCCCAGACGTACGGCATCCCGATCTTCGAGAATGCGACGGCAAGGATGCGGCGCTGCCAGGCGTTGAGCTGCGGGAGGACGAAGCCGTCGGCCAGGCTCTGCACCTGGGCGAGCTGCGAGCTTTCGTCGAGCTCGCCGAAGCTGAGGATCTGCGCCGCCGAATAGGCGGCCTCGGCGCGGGTCGCCGGGTCCTGCGGCCGCAGCTCGAGATAGTCCTGCGCCGCGGGATGGTTCAGGCGCAGGCCGAGCAGCCGCGCGACCACCTCGGTGCCGAACCGGCTGGGGACGGCCACGCCCGCGGCGCGTGCTCCCTGCACGAACTCCTTCGCCGCCTGCGTGAGCCCGATCGCCTGCACGAGGCTGCGGTCGAGCTGCGTCATCGTCTGGTGGCCGGCCGGATTCGAGACGGATGCCGGTGTCGTCGTCGTCGTGCTGGTGGTCGTGGTTCCGGGCGTCGTGTCGGTCGGGGGATCCGAGTCGTACTCGGGGACGGGCGGTGTCCCGAGCTGATCCTGCAGATCCGAGGCGAGGTTCGCGAGGGTCTGGTGCGTCAGCGCCGCGTTGGGCTTGAACTTCTTCACGCTCGTCGCGCCCATGAGCTTGTGCTTCACCACGGTGGCGATCTGCGGAGCCGCCCAGTTCGGGACGGTCTTCGACGATCCGGCCGCCGCACCGGAGGCGACGGCAGCGACGGCGCAAGCGGCCGCGAGCATGGCAAGGCGCTGACCCACGACCCGGTCATCGACCCCGACTCAGGATGGCATTACCCTCCTTTCGGTGATGGAGGTTCAGATCACGCCGGAGCCCGACGACGCGGAGCGGAGAGCGATTCTCGAAGCGCTCGGCGCCGAGGGGAACGAGCAGCCGGCGACCTCGCTGTGGGCCGCAGCGGCGCTTCCGTCCCGCGAGGAAGACGACCCGTAACCGCAGCCACCCGCCGGCCGTTCCCTCGACATGTGGGAGGAATGCATCCGCTGCAACGAGGCGCCGGCGGTCGACGATCAGGGCTACTGCGGCCACTGCCACTGGGCAGTCCGCGCCGAGGTCGAGGAAGGCTTCTATGCCATCCGCAACTACCTCCGCGCATGGGCCCGCTTCGACGAGTGGTGCGAAGATCGCGGCATCGCGGCCTGAGCGGCGGCGTTATTCCGGCTGGGCCGCGCGGCTGAAGAGCCGTGGTGCGCTGCGCGCGTAGTCGAGGCCGGACACCCACGTCAGGATCACGGCGATGAGCAGCGTCCACCACGCGGCGCGGTCGGTCCAGGCGCCGGCGGCCGCGAACCCGGCGACCGCAGCGGCGACCGCCTGAGCCCACGTCTTCAGCTTCCCGAGGTCGCGCGCCGCGAGCACGACCCCGCGCTCGATCGCGGCCTGTCGCAGGCCCGTGACCAGGACCTCCCGGACGACGATCGCCGCGACCATCCAGGCCGGGATGACGCCCTGCTCGATCAGCATCACGAGCGCCGCGAGCACGAGGATCTTGTCGGCGATCGGATCGAGCAGCGAGCCGAGGGAGGACGCACGGCCCTGCCGGCGGGCGAGCCTCCCGTCGAGCCAGTCGGTGGTCATCGCGACGCAGAAGACCGCCGTCGCCCAGTAGTCGTGGCCCGGGAAGTTCCAGGCGTAGAGCACGACGACGAGAGGGACGGACGCCGCGCGCGCGACGGTGAGCTGGTCGGCCGCGGTCATTGCATAGGGAGAATACGGCCCGCTCATGTTCGAGAAGGTTCTCGTCGCCAACAGAGGAGAGATCGCGATCCGCGTCTTCCGCACGCTCCGCGAGCTCGGCATCGGCGCGGTCGGCGTCTATTCCGAAGGCGATCGCGACGCGCTCCACGTCGCGTACGCAGACGAGGCGTTCCTGCTCGGCCCGACACCGGCGGCCGAGAGCTACCTCGCGAGCGAGCGCATCCTCGACGCGGCGCAGCGCGCCGGCGCCCAGGCCGTCCACCCCGGTTACGGCTTCCTCGCTGAGAACGCCGCGTTCGCGCGGGCCGTCGAGGACGCCGGGCTCGTGTGGATCGGCCCCCCGCCGGCCGCCATCGAGCTGATGGGCAACAAGACGGCGGCGCGCACGGCGATGCAGCAGGCGGGAGTCCCGATCATCCCCGGAACCACCGATCCCGTCGGCTCCGTCGAGGAGTTGCTCGGCCTGGGGGAGAAGCTCGGCTATCCGCTCCTGATCAAGGCGGCGGCAGGCGGCGGCGGCAAGGGCATGGAGGCGGTGCACGATCCCGCGCAGGCGGAGCAGGCCCTCGAGCGCGCCCGGCGACAGGGCCAGTCGTACTTCGCGAACCCCGACGTCTACGTGGAGAAGCTCATCGTCGATCCCCGCCACGTGGAGGTGCAGGTGCTCGCCGACGCGCACGGCAACGTCGTCCACCTCGGCGAGCGGGACTGCACGATCCAGCGACGCCATCAGAAGCTGGTCGAGGAGACGCCGTCGCCCGCGGTCGGCGAAGAGCTGCGGCGGCGAATCGGCGCGATTGGAGTCGAGGCCGCGCGCGCGTGCGGCTACCGCTCCGCCGGCACGATCGAGGGCTTGCTCACCGCAGACGGGGACTACTTCTTCATGGAGATGAACACGCGCATCCAGGTCGAGCACACCGTCACCGAGATGGTCACGGGGCTCGATCTCGTGCGCGAGCAGATCCTCGTCGCGCTCGGCGAGCCGCTTTCGGTACGGCAGGAGGACGTCGAGCTCCGCGGCCACGCGATCGAGTGCCGGATCAATGCCGAGGACGCGGCGAACGGTTTCCTGCCGGCGCCCGCGCCCGTTACGGGCTATCGCGAGCCCGCAGGACCGGGCGTGCGGGTCGACTCCGGGGTGGCCGCCGGCTACGAGGTCTCCGGCGCCTACGACCCCCTGGTGGCGAAGCTCATCGTGCACGGCGTCGACCGCGAGCACGCACGGCGGAGGATGCTGCGCGCCCTCGACGAGTTCTGGATCGAGGGGCCGGCGACGCTGATCGGCTTCCACAAGGCGTTGCTTTCGCATCCCTGCTTCGTCGCCGGGGAGACGTGCCACGGTGTCGTCGAGTCCGATGAGCTTGCAGTGCGCACGGCGGAGCTGGACGGGGCGGCACCCGTCGGCCCTCCGAACAACGGTCTCCCAGGTTCCGTGCGGACGACGGACCGGGTTCGAACCGTCGAGGTGGACGGCCGCCGGTTCGAGGTGCGGCTCTCCGAGCCGGAGCCGCCATGGCGTGCGCTCGCGCGACGGCGGCGCGATCGAGTGCGCCGGGGCGGCGCCGGCGCGGGCGGCGGGGACGCGGTCTCTTCACCGATGCAGGGCACGGTGCTCGCCGTCGGTGTGGCGGACGGCGACGAGGTGGAACCGGGTCAGGTGATCTGCGTCGTCGAGGCGATGAAGATGGAGAACGAGGTGCACGCTCACCGCTCGGGCACGGTGCGGAGCCTCTCCGTGGCGCCCGGGCAGCCCGTCACCACGGGCCAGGTCATCTGCACGATCGAAGCGGACTAGACCGCGCGGGAAATCCGCAGGCCGCTGACGCGCGTAGACATCGGCGACCCCAGTAGGAGGAGAGGAATGCCGAAGAGAATCGTGCTAGCTGCCGCGTTGGCGATCGCCCTCGCCGCCGCCGGCGTCGCCGCAGCCGCGGCCGTCACACGTCAAAGCTCTCAGTCGCTCGCCGCGAGCCGCGCGTCCGGGGGAAGCGTCACGCTCCACAAGACGAAGCTCGGGAACGTGCTCGCGACGAGCTCGGGCAGGACGCTCTATCTCTTCATGGTGGACAAGAAGGGGCGCAGCGCCTGCTACGGCCAGTGCGCCACGTACTGGCCGCCCCTCATGCAGAAGGGGAAGCTCCGGGCCGGGTCGGGCGTCGAGGCCAAGCTGCTCGGCACCACGAAGCGGAAGAACGGAAAGCGCCAGGTGACGTACAGGGGCCACCCGCTCTACCTCTTCAAGCTCGACAAGCGTGCGGGGCAGACCGCCGGGCAGGGCCAGAAATTTTTCGGCGGCAGGTGGTACACGGTCTCCGCGGCCGGTAAGGCGAACAAGAAGGCGGCTCAATCGTCGAACACCACGACCTCGGGCACCACGAGCACCGACCCGTACGGCTACCCCTAGAGGCTCGCCCGGGACTGAACTGCGCGGTCCACCGGCGTCGCGTCGTTAGTGTCCGGCGCCGGTGGACCTCTACGAGTACCAGGGGAAGGATCTCTTCCGGCGCGTGGGGATTCCGGTCTCCGAAGGGCGCCTCGCCACCTCTCCGGAGGAAGCCCGCGCGGCGGCGGAGGAGCTCGGCGGTCCTGTGGTCGTCAAGGCGCAGGTCCTGACGGGCGGCCGCGGCAAGGCCGGCGGCGTCAAGCTCGCCGACGACCCGTCCGACGCCGAGGCCAAGGCCGGCAACATCCTCGGGCTCGACATCAACGGTCACATCGTCCGCACGCTCTGGATCGAGCAGGCGTCGGACATCGCGCGCGAGTACTACCTCTCCATCACGTTCGATCGCGGCGCCAAGAAGCCGCTCTTCATGTTCACGACGCAGGGCGGCGTCGAGATCGAGCAGGTCGCCGAGGAGAACCCGGCTGCGCTCGTCCGCCTGCATGTCGATCCGCTGGAGGGCTTCCAGCCGTGGGTCGCCCGGCGGCTCGTCTACGGCGGCGGCGTCGAGGATCCTTCCGAACAGAAACAGATCGCGGCGATCGTCGAGAAGCTCTACCGCGCCTTCGTCGAGTTCGACGCGATGCTCTGCGAGATCAACCCGCTGATCGTCACGCCCGAAGGCGAGGTCAAGGCGCTCGACTCGAAGTTCACCGTCGACGACAGCGGGCTCTTCCGCCACCCCGACGTCGCCGAGTGGCGCGATCCGACGGCCGCCGACCCGATCGAGACGTTCGCACGCGAGAAGGGCGTCACGTACGTGAAGCTCGACGGCAGCGTCGGCGTGCTCGCGAACGGCGCCGGCCTCGGTATGTCCACCGTGGACGTCGTTGCACATGCGGGGGGCCGCCCGGCGAACTTCTGCGACCTCGGCGGCGGTGGGAGCGCGGAGGGCGTCGTGGACGCGCTCGAGGTCATCACCCGCGACGAGCAGGTCCGGTCGATCTTCTTCAACATCTTCGGCGGCATCACGCGCTGCGACGAGGTCGCGCGCGGGATCCTCGCCGCCCTCGACCAGCTCGACATGTCGCGCTACCCGATCGTCGTCCGGCTCGACGGGACGAACGCTGAGGAAGGGCGGCAGATCCTCGCCGACGCAGGGCGCGAGAACATCCATCCTGAGGCGACGATGCTCGACGGAGCCCGGCGCGCCGTGGAGCTGGCGGGCGGGGCGTGACCGACGTCTGGAACGAGCGCGCGCAGGCGTATCGCGAGAGCGCGACGCACGCCTCGGGCGACGACCTCGACCTCGTCGTCGCGTGGTGCGAGCCGGGCCCGGGTGTCAACGTGCTCGACGTCGCCACCGGTGGGGGCCACGTTGCGCGGCGCCTTCGAGAGGCGGGTGCCCAGGTCGTCACGGTCGACACCGCGCCCGGGATGCAGCCCGACGTGATCGCGCCCGCCGACCACCTCCCGTTCGCCGATGCGAGCTTCGAGGCCGTCGCTTGCCGCATCGCCGCGCACCACTTCCCCGACGCGCTCGCCGCGCTCGAGGAGATGGCCCGCGTGGCTCGCGACCGGGTCGTGGTCTGCGACAACACCTTCACGAGCGAGAGCGCCGAGGAGGCGGACCGCCTGCGCGATCCGAGCCACGTCCGCAACTACGGCGTCCCGGAGTGGCACAGCTTCTTCGAGCTCGCGGGCCTCCGAGTCGCCGACGAGGCGTCCATGGTGCGCGACACCGACTTCGAGCAGTGGCTCGATCGCACCGATACGCCGGAGGACGCCCGCCCGCGCATCCGCGAGCTCCTCGAGGGCCGCATCCGGGACGGCCGGCTCGAGCTGCCGACCGTCGTCCTCAAGGGAGCCAAGAGCTAGTGGCGATCATCGTCGACAACGACACGCGCCTCGTCGTCGCCGGACTGACCGGCTCGGAGGGCCGCTTCCACGGTCTTCGCAACCGGGCGTACGGGACGAACCTCGTGGCGGGCGTCACACCCGGCAAGGGCGGCCAGGACGTCGAGGGCGTGCCGGTCTTCGACACGGTCGCCGCGGCGGTCGACGGCGCCGGCGCGAACGCATCCCTCATCTTCGTCCCGGCCCGCTTCGCGGTCGACGCGATCTACGAGGCCGTGGACGCCGGCATCGGCACCGTGATCTGCATCACCGAGCACATTCCGGCGCACGACATGCTGCGCGCGTACACGTACTTCCGCGGCCGGGGCACGACGATGATCGGCCCCAACTGCCCGGGCGTGCTCTCGCCGGGCAAGGCGAACGCGGGGATCATCCCGGCCGAGATCTTTAGCGAGGGGAGCGTCGGGCTCGTCTCGCGCTCGGGAACGCTCACCTATCAGATCGGCCACGAGCTGACGCAGCTCGGCCTCGGCAACTCGACGATCGTCGGGATCGGCGGCGATCCGGTCGTCGGCTCGTCCTTCGTCGACGTGCTGGCGAAGTTCGAGGCCGACGAGCAGACGGAGCTCATCGTGCTCGTGGGCGAGATCGGCGGCGACGAGGAGGAGAAGGCCGCCGCCTACGTCGCCGAGCACGTGACGAAGCCGGTGCTCGCGTACATCGCGGGCTTCTCGGCGCCGCCCGGCAAGACGATGGGCCACGCGGGCGCGATCATCTCCGGCTCCTCGGGGACCGCGCAGGGCAAGAAGGAGGCGCTCGAGGCCCGCGGGATCGCGGTGGGCACGTCGCCGACCGAGGTCGCGCAGATGGTGGCCGAGCGGATGAAGTAGCGGTCGCCGCGCGCCGGGCCGGTCGCTAGTCTCGAGACGTGATCTCGTTCGCCCGCGGCGTCCCGGCGCCGGAGTGTCTCGCCGTCGATGAGCTCGCGGACTGCGCCCGCGCCGCTCTCGAGCGCGACGGGCGCGCGATCCTCAGCTACGGGCCCGGTGGCGGGTACGGCCCGCTGCGCGAGCATCTCGCAGAGCAGCACGGCGTCGAGCCCTCGCGCGTCGTGATCACGAGCGGCTCGCTGCAGGGCTTCGTCTTCCTCGCCGAGCAGCTCGTGCGCCCGGGGACCCGTGTCCTCGTCGAGGCGCCGACGTACGACCGGCCGCTCAAGATCCTCACGCGTCTCGGTGCGGAGATCGTGACCGTGCCGATGGACGCGGACGGCCTCGTCCCCGACGAACTGCCGGAAGGCGAGTTCGCCTTCCTGTACACGATCCCGACGTTCCAGAACCCGAGTGGGCGCACGCTCTCGGTCGAACGCCGTCATCGTCTCGCCGAGCTGGCGCGCGAGCGAGGGCTGCTCGTGCTGGAGGACGACCCGTACGGGCTCGTCAGGTACGACGGCGAGCCGGTGCCGAGTGTGTTCGAGCTGGCGAACAGCGAGCGGGTCGCGTACTGCTCCTCGTTCTCGAAGACGGTTGCTCCGGGAGTGCGCGTCGGCTGGTTCGTCCTGCCGCCGCGGCTCGCGGCCGAGATCGAGGCGCTCGCGGTCTCGACCTACATCTCCCCGCCGTACCTCTCGCAGGCGACGGTGCTCGAGTTCCTGCGGCGGGACAGCTTCGAGCCGAACCTCGAGCGCGTGAACGGCCTTCTGCGCGAGCGTCGCGACGCGATGCTCGCGGCGCTCGAGCGCGAGATGCCGGAGGACGCGAGCTGGACGCGGCCGGACGGCGGCTACTTCGTCTGGCTCGAGCTGCCCTCCGGGCCGCCGAGCAGCGAGCTGCTCGCGGAGGCGGAGGAGGCGGGCGTCACCTTCGTCAAGGGCAGTGACTTCTTCCCCGGCGGGCGGGGCGGCGAGCGCGCGCTGCGGCTCGCCTTCAGCTTCGTCTCGCCGGACGAGATCTCAGACGGTGTCGCGCGCCTCGGCGGTCTTGTGCGAGCGGCGGCGCCGGCGGCGCTCTAGCTGCGCGAGGAGGATCCCGCCGAGCAGGCCGACGCCGAGCGCGAGCAGGATCAGCCAGACGAGCGACACGCTCGCCGTGGCGAGCACGAAGTGGACGTTCACCTGCTTCCGGTTCTCGAGCACGAAGGCGATCGCGTACCCCACGAGGAGCCCCAGCAGGATCAGCCGCAGGTAGAGCCGCGGCTGCCAGCGGTCGGCAACCTCGCCGGTATCGATCCGGGGACGGCGCAGAGGGCGCACGTCCGAATCCTACGAGCGGCTAGGCGGCTGCGTGAGCGAGCGAGCGGGGGACGAGACGCGGTTGGGGCGGCGGGGCCAGCCGGCCGACCGACTCGACCCGGAAGGTTGGGCAGATCGTCTCGCCGGGAAGGGCGCAGAGTCCCGCGCGACGGAAATAGCAATCTGCGCACGTTGGCTTGGCACGTTTGCTCATCGTCTTCTTTGCTCTAGAAAGTCCTGGCCGCTCTCGAGGTGCGATGATAGGCGCAGAAGCCTCGGGCGCAAGCGTTGCCGCCGACGAAAACTGACGAATTTCCGTCAGTTTCCTGGGGCAAGAAAACTGATGATTTCTATCCCGAGCGCGGGAGTGTTGCCAAGGCTTGCAACGCCTGGTTGAAACTCCGGACCGGGATGATCCGGACAGGCCCGGCGTAGCGCCGCGCGACCCGCGCGTTGTCGCCCGCCGGGACGAGGAAGGCGTCGACCTTCGCCCTGCGCGCGTCGAAGATCTTCTGCTTGACACCGCCGATCGGCGCGACCGTTCCGTTGAGCTCCATCTCTCCGGTCGCCGCGATCCGGTGCCCCCGGTCGACGTTGCGGCCGAGCTGCTGCATCACCTCGAGCGCGAAGGCGAGACCGGCGGAAGGCCCGCCGATGCCGTTTGCGTCGATCGAGACCCGAAGGGGCAGCTTGATCGAAGCCGATTGCGCCGGCTCGAAGCCGATGAGCGCATGGCCGGGCTCTTGCGGGTCGTTCACGGTTCGGAGCGACTCGGTGAGGAGCTTGCTCCCGCGCCGGAACCTCACCTGCACCTCGTCGCCCGGCTTGACCGGGGCGAGCGCCCGGCGGAGCTTCGCGATCGTCGGCGTCGGCTTCCCGTTGATGTCGACGATCACGTCGGCAGGTTGCAGCCGGCGATAGGCAGCGGTGCCGAGCTCGACGCCGTTCACGATCACCCCGTCCGGCTTGACGACGACGTGGTAGCCGAGGCGGCGGAGCGCGACAGCCGCCGCGACCTGCTGTGAGATCTGCATCTCGCGAAGATCGGCCTGCTCGGCGGCCGCGCTGCTCGTGCCCGGCGGGACGATCAGGTTCGCCGGGATCAGCGTCGCATCCGAGTGGATCCACGGGAAGAGCCGCTCGAACTCGCTCGCCCGGCGCTCGATCACGTCCACGAAGTAGATGCCTCCGGGCCCGCTTCCCGGACGTCCGCCCTGAACGCGTACGAGCGGCGCGACCGGATGCGCGACGTCGGGCAGGAGGAGGTAATCGCTCGACGGGATGCTGACGAGGATCAAGACCGTCACGGCGAGAAGGACGACGATCGCGCCGCCCACGCGCCAGGGTGTGAGGAAGCGCCTCAAAACAGGAACCGCTTCAGGCCGCCGTCGACGACGAGGGTCTGCCCCGTGACATAGCGGGCGCGCTCGGAGGCGAGAAAGCACACGACGTCGCCGAATTCTCGCGGAGTTCCCCACCGGCGCAAGCCGATCTCCTCGAGCTGGTCCTCGCTCGGGCCGTCCGGATAGAGCTCGTCGAGCCGCGCCGTCGCGATGCGGCCCGGCGCGACGCAGTTGACGGTGATGCCTTTCGGCCCGACCTCCCGGCTGAGCGTCTTCAGCCACCCGGTGAGTGCCGGGCGGAACGTGTTCGAGAGCGCCAGATGCGTGGTGGGCTCCTGGGCCGCGAGCGACGTGATCGCCACGATCCGTCCCGCCGGGCTGCGCTCGAGATGCTCGAGGCAGAGGCGGACGAGCGTGACTGCAGGCCGCAGGAGGAGCCGGTACGCCGATTCCAGCGAGCTCTCGTCGGCTTCTCGGGCGGTCCCCGGCGGCGGGCCGCCGCCGTTCCAGACGAGGACGTCGACTCCGCCGAACCTCTCGACCGTGGTCGACACGGCGCGCTCGAGGTCTCCGTCTTCCTTCACGTCGCCGGCCACCGCGACGCCGCCCAGCCGTGCCGCACTCTCCTCGAGCTGGTCTGCGCGGCGGGCGAAGAGGACGACATTGGCTCCTTCATCGGCCAACGCCTCGGCACTCGCGAGCCCCAGACCCGACGAGGCGCCGCAGACGAGCGCAGTCCGCCCGCTCAGGCCGAGATCCACGCTTGCGGAAGCTCCCCGTTCGAGGCAACCACGCGGGTCGTCATGCCGCCGCGCGCTGCGAACTCGCCCTCGACCTCGACGAAGCGCGGCGCGCCGTCCGCCACGAGCCGCTCCAACACCTCGTTCACGACTTCCTCCTGGAAGATCCTCCGGTCGCGGAACGACGTCAGGTAGTCGCGCAGCGACTTGAGCTCGAACAGCTTTCCGTCAGGGACGTAACGGATCGTGAGCTCGCCGAAATCGGGGGCGCCGGTGAGCGGGCAGACGGACGTGAACTCCGGCGCACCGAGCTCGACGAGATAGTCGCGCCCCTGGAACCGGTTCTCGATGGTCTCGAGCACTCAACTCACGAAGAGAGGACGCCGACGACTTCGCGCACCGCCGAGGCGCTGTGCTCGAGCGCCTCGCGCTCGTCGTCCGAGAGGTCGAGCTCGACGATCTCCTCGATGCCGGCGGCGCCGAGCTTCACCGGCACGCCGATGTAGAGGCCGTCGATCCCGTACTCGCCTTCGAGCAACGCCGTGCACGGGAGGACGCGCTTCTGGTCGAGGAGGATCGCGTCGACCATCTCCGCGACAGCCGCCCCCGGCGCGTACCAGGCGGACGTGCCGAGCTTCTCCACGATCTCGCCGCCGCCGGTCGCCGTGCGCTGGACCATCTCCTGGATCCGCTCCTCCGAGACGAGCTTGCGAAGCGGGACGCCGCCGACCGTCGCCGCCGAGACGACCGGCACCATCTGGTCGCCGTGGCCGCCGAGGACGAGCGCCTGCACGTCGCGCACCGAGGCTCCGGTCTCCCAGGCGATGAAGGTGCGGAAGCGTGCGGTGTCGAGGATCCCCGCCTGGCCGAAGACGCGCTCCTTCGGGAAGCCCGAGACGCTCTTCGCGACATGGCACATCGCATCGAGCGGGTTCGAGAGGACGACGAGCGTGCAGTCGGGGCTCTGCGCGACGATCTGCTCGGTCACCGAGCCGACGATCTTCTCGTTCGTCGTCACGAGGTCGTCGCGCGACATGCCGGGCGAGCGCGGCAGGCCGGCGGTGATCACGACGACGTCCGAGCCGGCCGACTCCTCGTAGCTGTTCGTCCCCACGATCTGCGGCTCGAACCCGAGCACCGGGCCCATCTGGTTCAGGTCGAGCGCCTTCCCTTGCGGTAGGCCTTCCTTGATGTCCGTGAGGACGACGTCCGCGTAGTCGCGCTCCGCGAGGATGTGGGCGGCGGTCGCGCCCGTGGCGCCTGCGCCGACGATCGTGATCTTCCTTCTCATGCGGTTACCTCTGCCTCCAGCTTTCCGATGACCGCGTCCGCGACCTCGCTCGTTCCTACGGCGGTCGGGTCGTCGCGGTTCGGCTTCATGTCGTAGGTGACGCTCCGGCCCTCGGCGATGACGCCGGCGATCGCCTGCTCGAGCCGGTCGGCCGCGCTGCGCTCGTCGAGGTGGCGGAGCATGAGGACACCCGAGAGCATCTGCGCGATCGGGTTGACCTTGTTCTGACCGGCGTACTTCGGCGCGGAGCCATGCGTCGGCTCGAACACCGCCACGGCCTCGCCGTAGTTCGCGCCGGGAGCGACTCCGAGGCCGCCGATCATCCCGGCGGCGAGGTCGGAGAGGACGTCGCCGTAGAGGTTCGGCAGGACGAGCACGTCGTACTCCTCCGGACGCTGTACGAGCTGCATGCACATGTTGTCGACGATCCGGTCGTCGAACTCGATGTCCGTGTGCTCGGCCGCGACCTCGCGCGCGACGTGGAGCCAGAGCCCGTCGGTGAACTTCATGATGTTCGCCTTGTGGACGGCCGTGACCTTGCGGCGGCCGTTGCGGCGCGCGTAGTCGAAGGCGAACTCGAAGATGCGGCGCGTCCCCGTGACCGAGATCGGCTTGATCGAGATGCCGGCGTCGTTGTGGCGGAGCCGGCCCCCACGCGCCTCGATCCAGTCGATCAGCTCCGCGGCCTCGGCCGTCCCCTGCTCGTACTCGATGCCCGCGTAGAGGTCTTCGGTGTTCTCGCGCACGATGATCAGGTCGACGTCGTCGAAGCGGCTGCGCACGCCGGGATAGCTCTTGCAGGGCCGCACCTGCGCGTACATGTCGAGCTCCTTGCGGAGCGCGACGTTGACCGAGCGGAAGCCGCCGCCGACGGGCGTCGTGATCGGCCCCTTCAGCGCGACGCCGGTCTCCCGGATCGCGTCGAGGACGTCGGGAGGCAACGGGTTCCCGCCGTGCTGCTCCATCACGTCCGCGCCCGCCTCGCGGACGTCCCACTCGAACTCCGCGCCGGTCGCCTCGAGAACGCGCCGCGTCGCCTCTGTCAGCTCGGGCCCCGTGCCGTCGCCGGGGATGAGGACGACCCTGTGCGCCACGGGGTGAATCTAGCTGCGCGACGGTACAGTCGCGCCAATGAACGAGCGCGAGCTGTTCCGGCAAGTTGCCGAGTACGCGGGCGATTTCGTCGAGACGCTCGAGACCCGGCCGGTCCGCGAAGACGCAGGGACGGAGGCGTTGTACGCGGCGCTCGGCGGGCCGCTCTCGGAGGAAGGGCTCGACGAGCAGGCTGTCGTCGCGTCGCTCGTCGAGGCCGTCGGGCCCGGCCTCGTGGCGAGCCAGTCGGGCCGCTACTTCGGCTTCGTCGTAGGCGGCTCGCTTCCCGCGGCGGGCGCGGCGGACTGGCTGGCAACGGCGTGGGACGTGAACGCCGGAGGATGGGTTCTCGGTCCGGCGGCGATGGTCGTCGAGGAGGTCGTCCGCGGCTGGCTGACCGAGTTGTTCGGCCTGCCGTCGGACGCCTCTGCCGGGTTCGTCAGCGGCTGCCAGATGGCGCACGTCACCGCGCTCGCGGCCGCGCGGCACACCGTGCTCGCCCAGGCGGGCTGGGACGTCGCGCAGGAAGGACTCGCGGGCAGCCCTCCGCTTCGCGTCGTCGTCGGCGAGAAGCGCCATGTGACGATCGACCGTGCGCTCCGGCTTCTCGGGATCGGCGCCAGGTCACTCGTCGTGATCCCCGCGGACGAGCAGGGCAGGATGCGGGTGGAGGAGTTGCCCGACCTAGCCGGTGCGCCGACGATCGTGTGTGGTCAGGCCGGGGAGGTCAACACCGGGGCGTTCGACGATCTCGTGGCGATCGCGGACGCGGCCGAGGGCACCGGTGCGTGGTTCCACGTCGACGGCGCTTTCGGCCTGTGGGCGGCGGCGTCGCCACGACTGCGGCATCTCGCGCAAGGCCTGGAGCGTGCCGACTCGTGGGCAAGCGACTTCCACAAGTGGTTGAACGTGCCCTACGACTCCGGCATTGCCTTCTGCGCGCATCCAGAGGCACACCGAGAGGCCATGTCGGCGACGGCGTCCTACATCGTGCTCCAGGAGGACGCGCGCCGCCGCGACTCGGTGGACTGGACGCCGGAGTTCTCACGCCGAGCCCGCGGCTTTGCCGTCTATGCGGCGTTGCGGTCGCTCGGTCGCAGCGGTGTCGCCGACCTCGTCGAGCGGTCCTGTGCGCACGCGCAGCGCTTCGCGGAGCTGCTCGAGGCGGGCGGCGCGACCATCCTCAACGACGTCGTGCTCAACCAGGTGCTCGTCCGCTTCGGAGACGGCGAGCACACCCGTGAGGTGATCCGGCGCGTGCAGGAGGACGGCACGTGCTGGCTCGGCGGGACGGACTGGCGCGGCGAGCACGCGATGCGCGTCTCGGTCTCCAACTGGCGCACGACGGACGACGACGTCGAGCGGTCGGCTGCCGCGATCCTCGCCGCCGCCGGTCTACATTCCAGCGTGTGACCCTCGCAGAGGCAGCGGCGCGCGCCGACGAGCTTGCGGAAAGCGGAGCCGCGCAGGACCTCGCGGTGCTGCGGACCCAGTGGGACGACGAGCTCGAGGCGGCGGCGCGCAGCTCCGACTTCCGCGAGCGGGCGCTCGCGTTCCGGGCCATCGGCATGTTCCGCTGGCGGGCGAAGGAGGAGCTGCTGCGGCGCGGTCTCGACGACGGAAGCCCTGCGGCGCGCGGCTCGGCGCTCCTCTCGCTCGAGCTCCTCTCCCGCGACCATCCGAGCACCGTCAACTCGGTCCGGTCGCTCCTGCACAAGATGCTGGCGGACGAAGACGAGAACCCGGCGGTGCGCCGGCTCGCCGTGCTCGTGCTGAAGAACGGCTCGGCGCAGCGCGACACGGTGGTCCTGCTCGAGGGGCTGGCCGCCGACGACCGCGCGGACGGTGAGCTGCGCCGGGCAGCCGGAACCGTCGCGCAGGGGTTGAAGCGGAAGGCTCAGGAAAAGCGTTAGCCGGCGCAGGAGCTGCAGACGCGAGCCTGAATCTCGCGACCGCAGGACGGGCAGACGCGCCGTCGACGGCGGCGTTCGAGCGCGCTCTTCTGCAGGCCCGCGCTGATCATGAGCCAGGCGGCTCCGAGGGTCGAGACCGCGACGATGGCGAGGTGCGGATCGAGGTGCATGCCTACTTCCTGGTCTGCGTTGCCGACTTCTTGCGGCGGGCGTGCGGGTGCGCCTGGAAATACAACTCGCGCCGCCTGCGATCGGATACGTGCGTGTACAGCTCCGTGGTCGCGAGATCGGCATGGCCGAGCATTTCCTGTACCGCGCGCAGGTCTGCGCCCCCCTCGAGCAGGTGCGTGGCGAAGGAGTGGCGCAGGAGGTGCGGGTGGATCCGCCCCGGCTCGAGGCCGGCCTTCTCGGCCAGGCGACGGAGGATGAGGAAGACGCCCGCGCGCGTCAGCGGTCCGCCGCGCGCATTGAGGAACAGCTCCTGCCGGTGCCGCCGGTCGAGGTACGGGCGACCGCGGGCGAGGTAGCGGCGGACTGCATCGGCGGCCTCGCGTCCGATCGGCACGACCCGCTCCTTGTTCCCCTTGCCGAGGCAGCGAACGAGCCGGTTCTCCAGATCGACCGACTGCCGGTCGAGCGCGACCGCCTCGCTCACGCGCAGCCCGCCGCCGTAGAGGAGCTCGCCCAGCGCGCGGTCGCGCAGGTGTCGAGGGGTCGTTCCGGCGGCCGCGTCGAGGAGGCGCTCGACCTCGGCGGGGGAGAGCGTCCGCGGGAGCGTCCGGCGGCGTTTGGGCAGCTCGACGTTCGCCGCGGGATTGTCGTCGCGTGCGCCCAGCAGCACCTGGTGGCGGAAGAACGAGCGGACGGCGGCGAGCCGCCGCGCGACGGTCGTCGATGCGAGGCCGTCGGCCCGGAGCTGCGCGACGTAGGCGGCGAGGTCGTCGGCGCTTGCATCCGCAGGCGACCGGCCCAACCATGCGGTGACGTGGGCGAGGTCCCGCCGGTAGGCCTCCACGGTGCGCGGCGCGAGCCGCGCGGAGGCCAGGGCCAGGAACCCCTCGACGGCCGCATCGGACTGCTCCCGTTTCGTCACGCGCGCTGACTTCGGCTCGGGCCGGCGTACGCCTGCTCGAATGCCTGGGTGGAGCGCCGTCACGTCACTGTCTACGGCGATGTCCAGGGAGTCGGATTTCGCTTCGCCGTCGAGCGGGCCGCGCGGGCGCGCGGCGTCGCGGGCTGGGTGCACAACCGTCCCGACGGGACGGTCGAGGCGGTCTTCGAGGGAGAGCTCGAGGACGTCGACTCGCTGGTGGATTTCTGCCGTACGGGGCCTCGCGGCGCCGAGGTCGACCGCATCGACGTGGCGGAGGAGCTACCCGAGGGCGTGACCGGCTTCCGCGTCGCGCACTGAGGCCTCGGCCGTCGCCCAGACGATCTCGCCGCGCTCGAGCTCGAGCTCCTCGAGCTCGTCGCGGCGGAGGCGGGCACTGAGGCGCTCGCCGGCTCCGTCCGCGAGGTCGACGCGCACGTCCGCGCCGAGCACCGCGATCCGCTCGATCTCCACCTCCACCGCGCCGTCGCTCGGCCAGCGGCGCAGCACGACCTCGTGCGGGCGGACCAGGCGTGACCCAAGGCGGACGGCGTCGCCGACGAAGCGCAGGACGAACTCCGACGCGGGAGCGTCATAGAGCTCGGCGGGTGCGCCGACCTGCTCGAGCCGGCCGCGATCGAGAACTGCCACGCGGTCGGCGACCTCCATCGCCTCTTCCTGGTCGTGCGTGACGAAGACCGTCGTCACCTGCACCTCCTCGTGCAGGCGGCGCAGCCAGTCGCGCAGCTCGGCCCGCACGCGAGCGTCGAGCGCGCCGAACGGCTCGTCGAGCAGGAGGACGCGGGGCTTTGCGGCGAGGGCCCGCGCGAGCGCCATGCGCTGCCGCTGACCACCCGAGAGCTTCGACGGATAGCGGTCGGCGAAGCCCGAGAGCTGCACCAGCTCGAGCAGCTCGTCCACGCGCTCGCGGATCTCCTGCTTGGGCCGCTTGCGGATCGAGAGCGCGAAGCCGACGTTGTCGCGAACGGTCATGTGCTTGAACGCCGCGTAGTGCTGGAAGACGAAGCCGACGTCGCGCCGCTGCGGCGCGAGCCGCGTCGCATCCTCGCCCGAGAGCAGGATCTCGCCGGAATCGGGCCGCTCGAGGCCCGCGACGACGCGGAGCAGGGTCGACTTCCCGGAGCCGCTCGGCCCGAGGATTGCGGTGAGCGAGTTTTCCGGGATGTCCAGCGACACGTCGTCGAGCGCGGTGAACGTGCCGAAGCGCTTGCTGACGTTGCGGACCTCGATGGACACCTAGACGGCCTCCTTGGGCTTCGTGAGCATCATCAGGACGAGCACGCCGATCGCGATGGCGGCGAGGACGACCGAGATGGCGTACGCGCCCGACGTCTGGAAGTTCTGCACGAGATCGTCGACGCGCGTCGTCGCGGTCTCGGTCTTGCCCTCGATCCGGCCGGACACGACGGCCACGGCTCCGTACTCGCCGAGGCAGCGGGCCGTCGTGAGGATGACGCCGTAGATCACCGCCCAGCGGATCGAAGGCAGGGTGATGCGCCAGAACCGCTGCCAGCGGGTGGCGCCGAGGGTCGCAGCGGCCTGCTCCTGCTCGTTGCCCAGCTCCCGCAGGGTCGGAATGACCTCACGAGCGACGAACGGCACCGAGACGAAGATCGTCGCGAGCACGATCGCCGGCAGGGCGAAGAGCACCTGGATCCCGTGTGCGCCGAGCCACGGCCCGAACCAGCCGGTGCGGCTGTAGAGCAGATAGAGCGCCAACCCGACCACCACCGGCGACACGGCAAGAGGAAGATCGATGAACGCGTTCAGCAGCCCCTTGCCGCGGAAGCGACGGCGCACGATCGCCAGCGCGCAGAGCACGCCGAACACCGTGTTGAGCGGAACGGCGACGGCCGCCGCGATCAGCGTGATCTCGAAGGCGTGGACCGTGAGGGGGTCCGACAGGGTCTGCCAGACCGGCTCGAGCCCGTGCTGGAACGTGCGGTAGAAGACCATGCCCAGCGGCGCGAGCAGGATGACGAGGAGGTAGAGGAGCGCCACCCCGCGTAGGGCGAGCCGCCTAGGCACGTTCGTGCCTCGTGACGTAGAAGCGCAAGGCCCCCACGGCGAGCAGCACGAAGAACGCTGCCGCCAAGAGGACCATCGCGACCGCCGCGGCGCCGGCGGAGTCGCCGTCCTGGATCAGCTGGAAGACGTAGATCGAGGCGACGGTGGTGTGGACCGTGGCTCCTGCGATGAGGACGAGCGAGCCGATCTCGCCGAGTGCTCGGGCGAGCGCCAGGACGGAGCCGGAGAGGATTCCCGGCAGGATGTTCGGCAGGACGATCTTCCGGAAGACGGTGAGCTGGCCCGCGCCGAGCGAGCGCGCAGCCTCCTCCATCTCCACGTCGAGCTCGAGCAGCACCGGCTGCACCGTCCGGATGACGAACGGGAGCGTGACGAAGCAGAGGGCCAGCACGATCGCCGTACGCGTGAAGGCGAGGTGAACCCCGACCACGGAGTTCGGTCCGTAGAGCGCGAGCAACGTCAGACCGGCGACGATCGTCGGCAGCGCGAACGGCAGGTCGATCACGGAGTTGACGAGCGACTTGCCGCGGAAGTCGTCCCGGACGAGCACCCACGCCGTGACGGTGCCGAGCACGCTGTTGATCAAAACGACAGCGAGGGCCGCCCCGAAGGTGAGCTTCAGGGCTGCGACCGCATCGGGGTTCGAAATGGCTTGCCAGAACCCCTCCTTGCCCGTCTTCTTCGCCTCCCAGAGGAGCGCGGCGAGCGGCAGCACGACGATGACGAGCAGGTACGTCGAGATGACGCCGACGGACAGGCCGGTGCTGGCCCGTCCGTCGGCGGTGACCCGGCGCGCCGGTGCTGTGGCGCGGGCAGCGAGGGTGCTAATGGGTGGGGCCTCCGACCGCTCGCTCGATCGAGACCATCCGGCCGCCGTCCAGGTCGAACCACACCCTGTTGGCCTTCAGCCAGCCGCCGAAGAGCGGATTCCGGATGCTGAAGGTCGGGCCGGTGTTGTACTTCTTGCGCCACTTCGCGAGGTCAGCGCGCTTCAGCACCGCCTTCACGACGGGGCGATAGCCGTTGGCGGCGAAGATCCGCTGCTGCTTCGGCGCATGCGCGTACTTGATGAACGCCTTGGCCGCGGCCGGTGCGCTCTTCGTCGCCACCATCGGGAGCTGGATCAGCATCGTCGGCTTCGGGACGACGAGCGTTCCCTGCTTGCCGGCGCCGAAGGCGGCGTACGCCTCGCTCTCGTAGGTGATGAGGACGTCGCCCTTGCCGGAGAAGAAGGTGTTCGCAGCGTTCGAGCCGGACGAGTCCTGGGAGACGACGTGCTTGAAGAGCTTCGTCACGAACTGAACGGCCTGCTTGTCGCTCATCCCCGACTTGCGCATCGCGCCGTAGGCGGCGAGGACGTTCCACTTCGCCGAGCCGGAGGGGAACGGATCCGGCGTGACGACCTGCACGCCCGGCTTGATCAAGTCCTTCCACGAGTGGATGTGCTTCGGATTGCCGGGCCGCGTGACGAAGGCGACGACCGAGTCGGCCGCGATCCCGTTGTACGGCGTCTTCGTCCAGTTCTTCGAGACGAGGCCGGCGTCGACGATCGTGTCGACGTCGAGCCCGGTCGAGAGGAACGCGATGTCGGCGGGCTGGCCGGCGGCGACCGCCTTGGCCTGCGACCCCGACGGGCCGTACGACTGCGTGAACGAGACGCCCTCGCCTGCGGGCTGGTGCTGGAAGCGGATGACGAGCTTCGCCATCACGGCCTTCGGCGTCGAATAGGCGACGAGGTTCAACGTCGTCCCGGCCCGGCGAGCCTGTGCCGCACTGCTCGCAAGACCGAAGACGACGGGGAGGATCAGGGCAACGAGAAGGAGTCTGCGCATCGCTGGGCTGTCCTTTCGGGGATTACCTACCGTCTTACTAGGTATTGGCGATGCTGATAATTACCATAAGCAAGACGTCGGGAGCAACTCCGAACAGAGTCCGAACAGTCAGGCGTTGCGCTGCCGCGCGACGAGGTCGGCGAGCGTCGTCTGCTCGAGCACGTCGCGCATGTGCGTGCGCAGCTCGAGCCACACGTCGCGCAGGCCCGTAGCCGCGCCGTCGTATGTCAGCTCGTCGGGCCGCACTCCTCGCACCGTGGCAATCGGCCCCTCGAGCTCGCGGATCACCTCGGCGATCGAGATCTCCTCGGCCGGGCGTGCGAGCTGGTAGCCGCCTACGGCGCCGCGCTGGCTCGAGACCAGGCCCGCGCTACGGAGCTGCGAGAGGATGCTCTCGAGGAACTTCGGCGGAATGTGCTGGGCCGACGCGAGCTGCTCGGCCGTCGTGAGGCCGGGCGGCGCAGCCGCGAGCTCCGCCATCGCCCGGAGCGCGTAGTCGACCTTCGCCGAGACCCGCATGCCCGCATTCTGCGGCAGCTAGGAACGTGGATGCGAACGGTCGTACACGCGGCGCAGGTGGCGCGGGTCGACGTGGCTGTAGACCTGCGTCGTCGAGAGGGAGCTGTGGCCCAGCAGCTCCTGGATCGTTCGCAGGTCGGCGCCGCCGTCGAGAAGGTGCGTGGCGAAGGCGTGGCGTAGCCGATGCGGGTGGGGGACGATTCGGCGCAGCGTGCTCGTGTCGAGGCGGCGTCCGCGCGCGGAGAGGAAGAACGCATCGTTCGCTCCTCTGGCCAGCTCCGGCCGCGCCTCGCGCAGGTAACGGCCGAGCCAGAGCGCGGCCTCCTCGCCGAGCGGGACGACGCGCTCCTTGCCTCCCTTGGCCCGGCGGACGCGTACGAGCTCCTGCTCGAAGTCGACGTCTCCGAGGTCGAGCCCCACGGCTTCGGCACTGCGCAGGCCGGCCGAGTAGACGAGTTCGACGAGCGTGCGATTCCGCAGGGCGATTGGGCCATCTCCCTCTAGCGCCTCGAGGGTGTGCTCGATCTCCGCGGCCGCAGGAGCGTCGGGCAGGCGCCGTGCGCGGCGCGGTCCGAGGCGGGCATCGGGGACGCGATCCGGCCCGAGCGCGTGCCGCAGGAACGCGCGAACTGCCGCGAGCTTGCGGCTGATCGTGGCCGGCGCGAGCTTCCTTCCGTGGCGCGCTCCGCCCAGCCAGGCCACGTAGTCGGCGAGGACCCGGACGTCGACGGCGTCGAGCTGCGTCCTGCGCTCCTCGAGCCAGCTACAGAACTCCCCGACGTCGCCGCGGTAGGCACGGCGCGTGGCCTCGCTCAGCGTCGGCGACGCGAGGAAGCGATCCGCTGCAGCGCGAGCGTCCACGACAGACGGTTCCCCGGCTATCGGCTCTTCCCTTTTCGCTAGCGTCACTTTGTGATCGCGAAGCACGACGTGCTCGTCGTCGGTGCGGGCTGCGCAGGTATGCGCGCAGCGATCGAGGCCTTCGACGCGGGCGCCGACGTGGCGATGATCTCGAAGATCCACCCGACGCGCTCGCACTCCGGCGCTGCCGAAGGCGGCATCAACGCTGCGCTCGGGAACGCGTCGGAGGACGACCCGGAGGTCCACGCGTACGACACGGTCAAGGGCTCCGACTACCTCGGCGACCAGGACGCGATCGAGATCCTCTGCGACGAGGCGCCCGGCGACGTCTACCAGCTGGAGAACTGGGGCGCCGTCTTCTCGCGCACCGACGACGGACGTATCGCGCAGCGCCCCTTCGGCGCCGCCGGCGCGCCGCGCACGGCGTACGCCGCCGACATCACGGGTCACGTTCTCGTCCAGGTGCTGTGGGAGCAGGTGTGCAAGCGCGACATCCCCACGTACGAGGAGTACTTCGCCTGGCACCTCGTCGAGAACGACGGGCGCTGTCAGGGCGTCGTCTGCTGGGATCTGCTCGACGGAGGCCTGAAGACGATCGGGGCGAAGACGGTGATCCTCGCGACCGGCGGGGCGGGCCGGCTCTACGTCGGCACGACGAACGCGTACTCCTGCACCGGCGACGGGATGGCCATGGCGCTGCGGGTGGGGCTCCCGCTCAAGGACATGGAGATGATGCAGTTCCATCCGACGACGCTCGCGCCGACCGGCGTTCTCATCACGGAGGGCTGCCGCGGCGAGGGCGCCTATCTGCTCAACAAGGACGGCGAGCGCTTTCTGAAGCGCTATGCGCCGAACACGATGGAGCTCGCGTCGCGCGACGTCATCTCGCGCGCCGAGCAGATGGAGATCGACGCCGGCCGCGACGTTGACGGCAACGTCCTGCTCGACCTCCGCCACCTCGGCGCGGAGCGGATCATCGAGCGGCTGCCGGGGTCGCGCGAGCTCTCCATGACGTTTCTCGGCGTCGACCCGATCTACGATCCCATCCCGGTGCGGCCGGGCGCCCACTACCACATGGGCGGCGTGGCCACCGACGTCTGGGGCCAGACCGAGCTAACCGGCCTGTACGCGGCCGGCGAGTGCGCGTGCGTGTCCGTGCACGGCGCCAATCGGCTCGGCGGAAACGCACTCATGGAGACGATCACCTTCGGCAAGCGCGCGGGCGCGCATGCGGCGGAGTGGGCGCTCTCGCACACGACGGTCGAGGTCCCGGAGTCGGCCGAGCGCGACGCGGAGCGGGAGCTGGCTGCGTTGCTCGAGCGCAGCGACGGAGAGCGTCCTTGGAGCGTCCGCGACGAGCTCGCCGAAACGATGCACGAGAACTTCGGCGTCTTCAGGCGCGAGCACCAGATGGTGAAGCAGGGCGAGATCGTGGCCGGCCTCCGGGAGCGTTACCAGAGCGTGCTCGTGGAGGACAAGGGCGAGGTCTTCAACAGCGACCTGACCCAGGTCATCGAGCTCGGCTTCCTCCTCGACCTCGCCGAGTGCATGGTGGTGGCCGGGATCGAGCGCAAGGAGAGCCGCGGCGCCCACGCACGTCCCGACGACTATCCGGAGCGCGACGACGAGAACTTCCTCAAGCACACCTACGTCCACCTCGTGGACGGAGCACCGGAGCTCTCGTGGGAGCCGGTGCGGATGACCAAATGGGAACCACAGGAGCGGAAGTACTGATGCAGATCGCACTGAAGATCTGGCGCTACGACTCCTCGACGGGAGACCGGGCGCTGAAGGAGTACGAGATCAAGGCGCCCGAGTGGGCGACGCTCCTCGACTGCCTCGACATCGTCAAGGACCAGCACGACGGCTCGCTCTCTTTCCGCAAGAGCTGCCGGATGATGATCTGCGGCTCCTGCGGCATGCGCATGGACGGCGCCGCGGTGCTCGCGTGCAAGACGCGGATGTACGACATCGCGCAGTCGGGGCACGTCCCCGTCATCTCTGCGATGGGGAATCTCCCCATCCGCAAGGACCTCGTCGTCGACATGGATCCCTTCTGGGCGAAGTTCAAGGCGATGAGGCCGTGGCTGGAGCCCGGCTTCGAGCGGCCCGAGGACGGACGCGAGTACCGGATCTCGCAGGAGCGGATGAACGTCGTCCACAAGGAGGCGCTCTGCATCAACTGCGGCTGCTGCGTGTCGGAGTGCAACGCGATGGAGTCGGATCCAGAGTTTCTCGGCCCGCAGGCGCTCGCGAAGGGAATGCGCTTCGTGGGCGACCCGCGCGACGGGGAGACCGTCGAACGGCTCGAGCAGTACAACTCCGAGCACGGGATCTGGGACTGCACCCGGTGCTACTTCTGCAACGAGCGCTGCCCCAAGGGCGTCGATCCGCGCGACGCGATCGCCAAGCTCGGAGCGGAGTCGATCCGCCTCGGCATCGATCGCGACATGGGCGCGAAGCATGCGAAATGGTTTGTCCGCTCCGCCGAGACGACGGGATGGTTGCGCGAGGAGGAGCTGATCCCGAAGACGCAGGGTTACGTCTCGGCGATCAAGCAGCTCAAGTTCGGGGCCAGCCTTGCGCGCCACGGCAAGGTGCGTCCCGTGCCCATTCCGCACA
>Ga0335083_10002017_pt1 | contig 27314 bp, 26 predicted proteins | sample Lox_Sample_42_FD_206716 | JGI IMG/M metagenome (GOLD analysis project Ga0335083, IMG submission 206716) | Soil microbial communities from Loxahatchee National Wildlife Refuge, Florida, United States - Lox_Sample_4.2 | ecosystem: Environmental > Terrestrial > Soil > Wetlands | place: USA...
TTCCGTCTCGGGGTCGCTCCCGAGGGCGCGCAAGAGCCAGGGGCTCGCGGTCTTGGGGGCGACGACGACGGGCAGTCGGCTGCTTTCAGGCACGCGCACGTACGCGCGGTCGTCGGCCCGCAAAGCGTCGCCCGGCGAGAGCTCGACGACGAGCCCCATGCCCTGATCGTGCGGCGCCGCGTCGAACGAGAGCACCACCGGCGCCTGCTCGCCCGGGGCGAGTTCGACGCGGCGCGAGGCGAGCGGGGTCGTGACGCCCCGTTGGGACAGCGTCACGAAGAGCGAGCGCGGCTGCCGGCCGAAATTCTGCACCATGGCGAACGCTTGCACTTGGTCCTTGCCGGACGGGCCCGGCGAGCGGCCCACGTCGACGCGCACGATGCCGGCGTTGTCGACGGGCTCGCCGACGCGCAGGACCTCGAGCGGGAACGCGGAGAGCTTCAGCGAGTCGCGCTGAGCGAGAGCGCCGTCCGTGACGACGACGATGCGCCGCGACCCGGGTCGGGTTCGCAGATGATCGGACGCGAGCGCGAGGGCGCGCCCGAGGTCGCCCTCCACGTCGCCGGCCTCGACCCGCCCGATGGCGGCTTCGAGCCGCCGCACGTCGTGTTCCCACGGTGAAATCACCCGCGGGTCGCGCCCCGCTTCGATAACCAGGGCGTCGGCGCCGGGCGCGAGCCGCTGCACCGCGCCGCGGAGGGCGTCTTTCGCTTCGGTGAGGCGCGACTTGCCGGCGGCGTTCACCGCCGACATCGAAGCGCTCGTGTCGATGACGAAGGCGACGTGACCGGCGTCGATGCGGCCGCCGCGCGTGAGCGGGCGCGCCGCCGCGAGCGCGAGCGCCACGAGCGCCAGCGCCTCGAGGATGAGCGAGACGTGCGGGACGAGGCGGCGGAAAGGCTGGCGGGCGAGCAAATCGCGCTCGGCGGCGCGCCAGAGCCAGATCGAGCTCACGCGCCGCTTTTCACGCTGGATGCGCAGGACGTAGAGCAGGACCAGCGGGACGAGCAGACCGAGCAGCGCGAGACCGAATGGACTCTCTAGCTCGAACGGCACGGCTCGGAGCTTACGCCCGTTTCGGGCGACCGAGGCGAGCGTCCGTCGCGTCGCGATCGGCGTGGATCGCCACGATGGCGGCCTCGACGCTCTCCACCCCGGCGTCGAGCACGGCTTTGAGGTTCCGTTGCGCAATCCGTTCACGGAGCGACAGGGGCGCCGGCGCCGCCGTCCAAGCGGCCGCGCCGTGGAGCTCGACATCCAAGAATGCCGTGCCCTCGACCTCGTCCCCGCGCACGCGCTCGAGCGCCGCGGTCCGGACGAGCTGTAGGGTGGGGTAGGGGCTGCGCCTCAAGAACGGGATCAGGCGTTCGGCGTCGTCGAGCTGAGGGGCGGCGTCCGGGTGGAACACCGCCATCGCGAAGGGCACCCCGCCGATCTCGTGGCGGTCATGGTCGACCGCGCGGAGGCGCCTGGCGAAGTGCTCGAAGTCGAGCCGGCCGAGCCCGAGGCACGGGTAGATGAAGAGGGCGATCTCGATCGCGCCGTTCTCTTTCAGCTCGCTGATGCACTCGAGCGAAGGAGTGAAATCCTCCGAGGATTCTTGCTGAAAAACGCACTCTTTCACCTGCCCGTCGAGGCGCGAACGGGCGGCCCACGGACACAAGAGGAAGCGCTCGACGACCTCGACCAGGTAGCGCCGATTGAGTCGCAAGGTCTCCCTTTCGATCTCTTCCGAGAGGCTCACGCGAGCGAGCGTACCCGAAACGCCGGGTGGTGTCGGAACGAGTCGCTGCGACGTTCGACGGTGACCATGCTGATGAACGAAGACGCGGTCGCGCGACGATGAATGCGTGCGTGATGCTTGACGAAGCGAACGAACCAAGGAATCATGCGCACTCGTGAGTGCTGAAGAGAGCGCTCGCTCAACCAAACACCAGAGGATGGATATGGCTGCGAAGAAGAAGACGGCCCCCGCGCCGAAGAAGCGACGTGCCAAGAAGGCGAAGGCCGCGAAGGCCGCCCCGGCCGCGATGCCGAAGAAGGCGAAGAAGCGCCGCAAGAAGAAGAAGTGAGAATGTCGGAGAAGGCGCGAGCGCAGTCGCCGAGGTGACGCGCTCGCGCCGCTCCACCGTCCGTGAGGGAGGGGAGAGGGGTCGAGAGGGGTGATGAAGAGGGGACGCGCGACTCAGTCGATCGAGCGCGCAACGAGGCGCCGGACCAGAGCGAGCAAGGACTCGTCCGTCGTGGCCCGCACGTAGGTCGCGCCGTGGCGGCGCGCGAAGGCCCGGAGCTCCTCGATCAGGCCGGTAATTCGCAGTAAATACGCCTCGATCGCGGCGCCGTCGGCCGTCACTTCGACGCTCTCTCCGCTCTCCGAATCGACGAGCGAAAGGTCGCCTTCGAGCTCGGGATCGAGCTCGGTCGGGTCGAGGATCTGGACGAGCGCGAGGTCGTGCCCCGACGCGCGCGCGAGACCGAGCGCGCTCGTGACGGGTCCGGCGTCGAAAAAATCGCTCACGACCACGACGAGACCGGGTCGCGGCGCGTGCTCGACGAGGGCGCGCACCGGCGCCGAGAGATCCGTGCCGCCGCCGGCGCTGACGCGCGACAGATCGCGCAAGAGCGCCGTCACGCCGGCGCGGCCTCGCCGGGGTGGGGTGCGTTCGAGCGGCAGTCGCCCGGCGCCGGTCGGGTGAGCGATCCAGAGCTCGGCGCGCTGGCCGCTCGCGAGGGATAAGTAACCGATGGCCGCCGCAACCCGGCGCGCGGCGTCGAGCTTGCTCGGTGTGCCGAACTCGAGCGACGCCGAGGCGTCGAGCACGATGCGGACGACCGCGTCCTCCTCGGCGCGAAAAAGCTTCGTCACCGGTTGGCCGCTGCGTGCGAAGGCGTGCCAATCGATGCGGCGGAGGTCGTCGCCCGGCTCGTACGGGCGGTGCTCGTGGAACTCGGCGCTCGAGCCGCGGCGCCGCGAAACGCGCTCGCCCGCGCCGCCGGAGCGAGCCTGTATCTCCAGGCGACGCTTGAGGATTTCGAGCTCGCGCAGGAATTCGGGAGCGAGCAGCGCGTCGGTCATTCGGAGCCGACGGGGACGCCTTCGAGTCCGGCGCGCACCGCGCGCTCTTCGGTGAGTCGTTGTTCGACGCGGCCGCTCGCGAGCGCGAAGAGCCCGAGGCCGATGAGCAGCCACGACGCGGCGGCGACCGAACCGGCGAGCACGGCGACGTTGAGATCCGGTCCGCCGCTCGAGATGACCTTGTGTAGGTGGAACGCGTAGAGCGGCGACGGGGCGGCGACCAAAAGCGCCCGCTCGCTCGACTCGAAGATGCCGGCGATGGCCATCGCGATCCACGGACCCACGACCGCGAGAAAGAGCGCGCCGAGCAGGAGCACCTTGGGCACCCCGCTCGAGCGCGACCGGGCGCGGGTCCAGGCGGCGAACCCCGTCAGAAACACGAGAAATGCGGCCGCGTAGCCGCCGAGAGCGAGCACGCCGTCACGCTCGCTCGGCACGCGCAGCGTGACGGCAGCCGCGCCGAGCAGCGCCGCGAACGACCCCACGACGAGCAGGAGCAGGAGCGTGCACGCGCGCATGACGCCCGGCCCGAGGAAGCGACGGCCGGCGCCCGCGCCCTCACGCGCCCAGCGTGCCTCGACCCGCCGCGAAGGGGCGAGCGGCTCCCCCGCGAAAAGAAAGCCGAGAAAGAGGTAGGTCGCGAGGAGCGCAACCACCCCCGCGATGAACCAACCGGCGTCGTTTTGCGCCACGCCGCAGGCGACGCACGTGGCGGTGAGGAACGGCGCCGCGACGAGCGTCCACACGCGGAGCCTGGTCGAGCGGTCGTCGCTCGGCGCCGCCATGTTCGCGACCGTGATTTCGTGAAACAGCCAGGCAGGGAGCGCCACGAGCGCGACGGGGACGAGAATGAGCAGCGTCACGTACTCGACACCGAACTCCGCCCGGGAATAGGCCGTCGGCAGCCAGACCGGCGGACCCGCGGCGACGCCGTGCCAGAGGCCGTTCGCCGCGAACGAAAGCCCCACCCCGAGCCCGAGGTACGCGGCGATCGACGCGGGAATCGAAACCAGCAAGGTGATGAGGATGGCGAGGGCGGGGCTCGAGAATTTGGAGCTCATCGCGAGGCCGAACGTCACGCTGAGGATCGCGACGCCGCCGAGCACGACGAACGCGAGCAGCACTTCGAGCGCCGTCACGCCTCCGAACAGGAACGGCAGCGCGCCGACCGGGGCGAGCATGACGAGGTAGAGCGTCACGTAGGTGAGGGCGCCCAAAAACTTCCCGCGCGCGATGGCCGGCGCGCCGAGCCCCGTGAGCTCGAGCGCTTCCCACGTGCCGCCGCTCCGCTCCGCGGCGATGCCGGTCGCCGCCATGGCGGGTCCCATCCAGGCGACCAGGGCGAACGCCAGTGAAAAAAACGTGTGATAGAGCCAGACGCCGACCTTGGCCGGCTCCGCGTCGATGGCCGCGATGCCGCCCACCGAGCACACGAGGAGCGTCATCATGCCGGTCGTGACGGCGAGCACGACCGGCGTCCGCTGCAAGCGCGCCGCGGCTTTGAGCTCCCGCATCCAGACGGGGTTCGGGTCGGCGATGAGGCGTTCGAGACCCAGTTTGAGCCGCGAGAAGCCGCGCACGCTCGGGGGCGGCGGCGGGATCGAGGCGACGCCGGTCTGCGCGCTCACGTCAGATCTCCCCGCGTCACTTCCAGGAAGATGCGCTCGAGCTCGTTGCGTTCCGGCTCGACGCTGACGAGCGCGACGCCGCTCGAGACGAGATAGCGCACGACCTCCGCGACGTATTGATCGCCGCCCACGTAGTAGAGCGAGAGAGAGCCCCCGGGCCCGGCTTCGACCCCGAGCACGCCGCTGCCGCCCTCGAGCATCGGTACGATGGCCTGCGAATCACCGAGCACGCGGAGTCGGAGCCGCTTGCGCGTGGCCTGCGGAATGGGAGCGCCGCCGGGCGTCACGACGGCCCCGAGCTCGGAGCCGGGGTCCAAAGGGCTCGCCGCGGGTGCGACGCCGACCTCGGCCGGTGCGCCGGTGCCGCTCGCTCGGAGCCCGCTCGGCGCTTCGAGCGCGCCGGGGAGCGCGATCGCCGCCGTTTCGCGCGAGCCGCGCTCGGCCGCGAGCCGTTCCGCGATCTCGCCGATCGGCCCCGCGACGACGAGCTGTCCGCGCTCGAGAATCCCCACCGAAGTGCAGATGTCGCTGAGCTCGGTGAGGATGTGGCTCGAAAGGAAGATGGTCTTGCCGAGCTCGCGGAGCTCGAGCAAGAGGTCGCGCACCTCGATGCGGGCGCGCGGATCGAGGTCGCTCGCCGGCTCGTCGAGGACGAGCACCTTCGGATCGTGGAGCAGGGTGCGCGCGATTTGCAGGCGCTGTTTCATCCCCTTGCTGAGCGTGGCCACGAGCCGATCCGAAAGCTTGGCGAGGTCGGTGAGCTCGATCACCGCGTCGACCACGCCGAGCTCCGGAATGCGGTACGCGTCGGCGAAAAATTCGAGAAACTCGCGCACGGTGATGCGCTCGTAGACGCCCGCGTGATCGGGCATGTATCCGATGATCTTGCGCACCTCGTCGGGGTCGAGCGCGGCGTCGTAACCGTCGATGTGGACGCTGCCGGCCGTCGGTTCGAGCAGCGTGGCCATCGCGCGGATGGTCGTCGTCTTGCCGGCGCCGTTCGGGCCGATGAAGCCGAAAATCTCGCCGTGGGCCACGTCGAAGCTCACGTCGCGCAGCACGTCGAGGGAACCGTAGCGATGCCACAGGTGCCGCACCGAGATCGCGGGCGGCGGCGCCGAGACGCGCGTGCCGTCGGAAGCCGGTCCGGCGGCCTCGGCCGTCACGTCGAGCGCGCTCACGGCACGCCTCCGAACCCGACGACCCGCACGATCACGCGATCGCGGTCGAGCTCGTAGCCCGAATCCTTGAGCTTGCCTTCGCCGCCGTCGAGCTGCGCGACGAGGACCGGGACGTCGTCGGGCCAGAAGTCGGCTTCGGCGGCCTGCGCCTCGAGCGCGGCGAGCGCCGCCCCGAGGCCCTCGGCGTACTTGTCGACGGTCGGCGCGAGGAGCGTCGCCCCGAGCGGATGCAGGTGCGAGTAGAGGGGCGGGGTGCCGATGGAGGTCGGCAGGCTCTCACCGTCGCGAGCGTGCACGGCCTTGCCGTCGGCGATGCGCCCGAACGCGTAAAAACCCTGCCCCGGTACCCGCAACACGGCGGCCACGAGGTCGCGCGCCGCCCGGTTGTGGACGGTCACGTCGCCCGACGCGTCGCGGACGATGCTGACGCCCCCGGCGAGGCTCACGAAGCCGTCGTCGCGCACGAGCGTGGTCGCCCAAGGCCGCGTGCGGAGCTGCTCGAGGTGCGCGCCGTCGCGATCGACGACGAGCGAGCGATCGGCGAATTCGTCGCCGACGACTTCGTCGATGAGGCTCGAGCGCGAGGTGGGCTGCACCGTGATGAGGCGCGAGGCCGAGGTGTAAAAGCTCCGGTAACGCGTGGCGACGGCGCGTTCCATCCCCGCGCCGGCTTCGACGAACGTGAGGTGGCGCGCGCGTCCACGGATCCCCTTGCCGAGCAGGCCGATCGCCACGATGAGCCCGAGCGTGGTTCCCGCCCAAATCGGCAGGTGCAAGAGCGCGCGCAGCGGCTTGCCGCGCCGAGCCGCGAGCCAGAAGCTCACCGGCCCCGCGAACGCGGCATAGACGAGCAGGATCAGCGCCGAGACCACGATGGTCCAGCGCATCGAACGATTCGGATCGAGCTCGGCGCGAATGGCGCTCGCGGCGACGCCGTCGAAGGGCGTGCGACCGAGCGGCAACGCGACCGCCACCTGGCGCTCGTACGCGTGACGCAACAGGTCCGACAGCTTGAGCGCCACCCACCGATCCGAAGCGTACGGTTCGCCGAGATCGAACGCGAGCAGGTGGAGCTCGCCGAGGCCGTAGCTCGCGACCGCGCCCCACGGGCTCGGCCTCAAGTTGCCGCCCTTGAAGCTCTCGAGCAGCGACGCGGTGTCGGGCCGCGGTGCGAGCCGCAACCCGACGATCGAGCGACTGCCCGCGCCGGGCCCGATGGCCGTCCCGGGGGCGAGCTCGCCCGGTTGGTAAAAGAGCGTCGGCGCGAGGAGGTCGCTCGGTGCCTCGGTGCGCTCGATGGCGCCGCCGGCGAGCGCGACGAGCGGCTCGAAACGCGCGTCTTCGGGGCGTTCGAGCGCGACGGCGAGCGCGCCGCCGCTCAACACCCAATCGGTGAGCGCGCCGAGCTCCTGCCGGCCGAGCGTCGCGAGGCGCTTGCCGCTCGTCACGACGAGCGTCGCCGGCGCGTAGCCGGCGGCCCAGCGCGGCAGCACGAGATCGCCGGAAACCGGATCGACGGGCGGCGAGGAGACCAGAGCGGAACCCACCACCACGCCCCCGCTCGCGTGCTTCTCGAGCAAGAGGCCGAGCGAGCGCACCGCCGGCCCGATGCGGCTCGGCGTCGAAAGATCGACGAGGAGCGGGTCGTTCGGCTTCGGTTCGCTGAGCGCCGCCGTCGCGAGCACGCTGCCGTCGGCGCCGACCGCGGTGAGCGACACGTCGACCGGCGCGCTCGAAAACCCGTGCGTCGGGAGCTCGAGCGTCGCGCGCGCGCCGGCCGCGAGCGTGAACGGCGCCGTCACGCGTTGCGATTGCTCGCGCGAAAACGGCGTGCGCACCTCGAGCTCGAGGGTGCCGCTTTGCTCGCCGGCGCCGGAATTCGCGAGCCACACGGCGTAGGTGCACCAGCCCTCCGGCAGCGGCGTGTTCGGCCCGAGCGCGGGCGACGCCGTGAGCGTGAGCGCGCCCTTCGGCGGCGGCGCGGCGCGGGCGACGCCGCTCAGGGCGAGGGCCGCCAAGAAAATCCGCCCGGTGCTCCCTAGTCGTTTCAGCGCCAAGCTCGTGCCGCGTCGCATGCGGAGCTAATTCCCTTGTACCACGCGCTCCACCGCGTCGGGCCGTGCCGGGACGCTCGCGACGAGCTCTTCGATCACGCGGTCGGGCGTGACGCCGTCCGCTTCGCCCTCGAAGCTCCGGAGCAGACGATGGCGCAAGACCGGCTTCGCCGTTCGGGCGAGATCGGCGAACGAGACGTGGGTGCGCCCCGCGAGCAGGGCGACCGCCTTGCCGGCGAGTACGAGCGCCTGCGCGCCGCGCACGCCCGCGCCGAGCCGGAGCGCGCGGCGGACGAGGGGCGAGGCGAGCGGCGATTCCGGCGCGCTCGCGCCGACGAGCCGCGCGGCGTAGCGGAGCACGGGCTCCGCCACGGCGACGTCACGACAGAGCGCGCGGAGCTCGATCACGTCCGCACGCGCGAGCACGCGCGGCGGCGCGAGCGGCGGCTGCCCGGTGGTGCGCGCGAGGATCTGCGTGAGATCGTCCTCGCTCGGCGCGGGGACCAGCACCTTCAGCAAAAAGCGATCGAGCTGCGCCTCCGGCAGCGGGTAGGTGCCTTCCATCTCGATCGGGTTTTCGGTCGCGAGCACGAAGAAGGGCTCGTCGAGCGCGTGCCGCACGCCGCCGATCGTCACCGCGTGCTCCTGCATGGCTTCGAGCAGCGCGCTCTGCGTCTTCGGCGTCGCGCGGTTGATCTCGTCGGCGAGCACCACTTGACCGAAGATGGGTCCCTTGTGGAGCTCGAAGCGGCCCGTGCTCGTGCCGCCCGGGCCGAGCGCGAGCATGTTCGTGCCCGTCACGTCGCTCGGCATGAGATCGGGGGTGAACTGAATGCGCGAAAAGCCGAGATCGAGTGACGACGCGAGCGTGCGCACGAGCAACGTCTTGCCGAGCCCGGGGTTGCCCTCGAGCAGCACGTGGCCGCCGGCGACGAGCCCCCAGAGCACCTCGTCCACCACCTCGTTCTGGCCGACGATCACGGCGCCGATGGCCGTGCGCAGGCGTTCACAGGCGTCGCGCGCCGCGGCGACGCGGGCCTCGAGCGAAGCGGGCGGGGGATTCGACGGCATCGAACCCGAGGCTACCATCGCGCAGAAGCTTCGGGGGAGGAGCGGCTCGGCCGTCGGATTTGCGTGCCAAAGCGTGGCAAGCTTCCGCTCGGAGGTTCGTCATGCGGGAATTCGGTGTGCGGGGGTTCTTGGGCGGGGCACTCGTGGTTCTCGGCGTGGTGGCGTGCGGCACGCGCGGCGGCGGTTCCGGCGCGGCGCCGGCCGGCTCGAACACGCCGGGCTCGAGCACGCCGGGCTCGACCGAACCGAGCGGCAGCGATCCCGGCGTCGGCGAGGAGAAGAGCTCGCTCGCGCGCCTCGCCCCGAGCGCCACCGACGACGAAGTCTCGACGCTCGTCACGAACGACGCCGCCTTCGGCTTCGCGCTCTTCGGCGAGCTCGCGGCCGACCAGAACCTCGTGTTCTCCCCGCACAGCATCTCGACCGCGCTCGCGATGCTCTATCCCGGCGCCGCCGGCACGACGAAGAGCGAAATGCAGAGCGCGCTCCATTTCGACCAGCCGGACGCCGAGCTCGAGGCCGCTTTCAACACGCTCACCCAAGCGCTCGACTCGCGCGGCGCGAACGTGGGCTCGAGCGGCGGCACGCCCTTTCAGCTCGCGCTCGCCAACGCGGTGTGGGGGCAGCGCGGCGCGGCCTTTCTGCCGAGCTATCTCGACGTCCTCGCCGAAAACTTCGGAGCCGGTCTCGAGACGGTGGACTTCGCCGCGAACCCCGAGGCCGCACGCAACGACATCAACGGGTGGGTGAGCGACCACACGGCGGCGAAGATACCCGAGCTCCTCGAGCCCGGCGTCGTCACCACGGACACGAAGCTCGTGCTCACGAACGCCATCTACTTCGACGCTTCCTGGGCGAATCCGTTCGACGCAAAGAGCACCCAGAACCAGGCGTTCACCGAGCTCGACGGGACGAGCGTCGATGTTCCCGTGATGGAGACGTTTCTCGAGAGCACCTATGCCGCGGGCAGCGGCTGGCAGGCGGTCGAGCTCCCTTATCTCGGCCAGGCAGCATCGATGTTGGTCATTTTGCCCGATCCGGCCAGCTTCACGAGCTTTCGCACCGGTTTCACGACCGACGTGCTGGCCGCCATCGACCAGGCCATGCAGAGCGCGAGCATCGACGTCGCTCTGCCGCGTTTCGAGATCCGGACGGCCACGAGCCTCGCCCCGGCGCTCGAGGGACTCGGCATGCACGCGGCGTTCTCCCCGACGGACGCCGATCTTTCCGGCATCGACGGCGCGCGCGATCTGTTCGTGAGCGACGTGGTGCACCAGGCTTATATCAGTGTGGCCGAGGCGGGCACCGAAGCGGCGGCCGCGACTGCCGTGGTCGTGCGAGGCATGGCCGCGCCCGATCGCTCTTCGATCAAGATGTTCGACGCGCGGACGCCCTTCCTTTTCGCCATTCGAGACGTAGAGACCAAAGCGGTGTTGTTTTGGGGTGAGGTCGTAAATCCGCTCGGGTGAAGACGACGTCCCGGTTTCGGTGGTAGCGTCGGGAACCATGCGGTTCCGAAAGGTCACTCTGGCGCCCCTGGCTCTCGTCGCGCTCCTCGGTTGCAGCCACGCCGAGGAGGAAAAAGCGAAGATCGACGCCATCCAAAAGCAGGCCGACGAAAAGGTGACCGAGGCCGAAAATCAGGCCAAAACCAAGATTGCCGACATCCAAAAGCAGCTCGACGACACCAAGGCCGATCTTCAGAAAGCGCAAGATCAGGTCAAGGACGCGATGAGCAAGGTGCAATCGGGCGCCGAGGATCAAGCGAAGGCGGCCGAAGCGGCGCTCGTGACCGCGCGGCAGGCGTTCAAAGCGAAAACGAAGCTCGAGCTCTCCGACGCGAACAAGGACTTGGCGGACGCGCAGAGCAAGGTGTCCAAAGTGGCGGCGAAGTCGAAAGCGCAAGTCACGCAGTTGATGCAGGACATCGTGAAGCAGCAAAAGGTGCTGGCGAAGGACATTGCCGGCTTCGACGCGGCGACGCTCGACACGTTCCACACGCTGAACAGCCAGTTCGAAAAGGACCTCGCCGTCTACAAGGCGAAGATCCGGTCGGTCAAGGCGAAGGAACCGTGACGCCCACGCCGCCGTACCTTGGCGGATAGGCACCTACTCAAAAAAATAATCGCTCAAGTTCCGAACGCTCCGTGCCGTTGTCCTTCCTTGGACACGAGCGGGCCGTGCAGAGCGTTGCTCCTTCTCTGGAACTCGAAATGGCCGAGGGCGCCTCGCCGGATCCCTCCATCACGCAGCAGACGACCAAGATTGCCTCGACCGGCGTCGTGATCCCGCTGCGCGAGGATCGCTACGCCCCGGGCGTGGTGGTCGAGCAAAAGTACGCGCTCGTGCGCTTGCTCGGCGAAGGCGGCATGGGGTCGGTGTGGGTGGCGCGCAATCTCACCCTGAACTCGCACGTCGCGCTCAAGCTCATGCGCACCGACTTCGCGCAGGCGGTTCCGGGCGCCGGCGAACGCATGCTGCAGGAAGCGCGCGCCGCCGCGGCGATTCATCACCCGGCCATCGTCCAGATCTTCGATTTCGGACGCACGCGCGACGGCGACCCCTTCATCAGCATGGAGCTCCTCGACGGGGAGAGCTTGTCCGCGGCGCTCAAACGCCGAGAACGGCTGCCGGCGCTGCGCGCCGTGCAGGTGCTCCTGCCGATCGCGGACGCGCTCGTCGTCGCTCACGCGCGGGGCGTCGTGCATCGCGATCTCAAGCCGGACAACGTGCTCCTCGCGCGGCTCGCCGACGGCCGCGTTCAGCCGAAGATCCTCGATTTCGGTATCGCCAAGCTCGACGCGCCGGCGTCGCCGAAGCTCACGCTCGACGGCACCGTGCTCGGCAGCCCCGCGTACATGTCGCCCGAACAGGCGCGCGGCCAATCGGACATCGACTTGCGCGTCGACGTCTGGGCCTTCTCGGTGATGCTCTACGAGCTCGTCACCGGCTGCACGCCGTTCGCCGGGGAAAGCTACAACGCGCTCCTCTACGCGATCATGGGCCAGGAGCCGCTCTCGCTCGCCGAGCACGGCGTGAACGAGCCCGAGCTCTGGGCCATCCTCGCGCGCGGCCTCGACAAGAACCGCGACACGCGCTTTCCCACCATGCGCGCGCTCGGTCGCGCGCTCGCCGAGTGGCTGCTCGATCGCAAGGTGAAGGTCGATATCACCCAGGCGCCGCTCCGGCCGTGGCTCGAAGCGAGCGAGCGCCCGGCGCCGAAACCGTCGCTCTTCGCGTCGCTCCTGCCGAGCGGCGAGCTCAGCGATCCGCCGCCCGACGTGCAACTCGCGCCCGCGACGGCCGTCTCGCCCATGCTCGATCTGTTGCGCGAAGGGATCCCTTCGACGGAAGTGTCGATCGATCACGTGCGCGACGCGCGCGCGAAGACGACGGTCGGACGCCGTGCGCCCAAGTTCGATCCCGGCTACGGCCCGGTTTCGGTCGCGTCGAAGGCCCTCGGGCGCATGCCGCGCTGGGGTTGGTTCGCGCTCCCCGCCGCGATTGCGTTCATGAGCGCCGTGCTCGCGTCACGCCTGAACGCGGGTCCGAGCGACGAGGTTTCGGCGGGCGCCCCGCCGCACGCCACCGCGAGCGCCGTCGCCACGGTTGCCCCGACACCGCTGCCCGCAACGACGGCCGTCGCCGCCACGTCGCGCCCCGAGCCCGCTCCGCCGCCGCCCGCGCCCGTCCTCGACGCGGCGCCTCCCGCCAAGCCCGTCTCGGTCGTCGTGAAGCCCGCGAGAGTCGCGCATCCGGCGCCGCCGCGGCCCGCTCCGCACCGCGCGCCGTCGCGCGCCGAGCTCAAGAATCCGTTTCACTGAGCTCGTGAGACGGTGACACGCGGCGCGCGACCGAGCGCGTCGACGCGGTGCGCGCGCGCCGTTCAGAACGACGTCTGGTACGTCGCCATCACGCGTTCGGGGCCGGCGTTCACGGCGGCGTGGCGTTCGTCGCCCGCTTGGTCGCTGAGGTCGAAGTAGAGCATCACGCCGCCGACGACCGCGGCCGCGGTGCCGAGGCCGGCGAAGAAGCCCGCCGCGGGCGTGATGCGCGCGTCTTTGGCGCCCGACGAAGCCTGCACCGCGATCGACGTGCCGAGCGCCGCGGTGCCGGTCGCGAGCGTGGCCCAGGTGAGCACGCTCATTCGGCGCGTGAGGGGCCACGGCTTGTCGGTGTTCGGCGGCGGCGCAGGCGGCGGCGGAGCGGCGGCCGGGGCCGGCGCAAGCTCGAGGTTTACTTCTTCGGCCTTCAGCGGATCGAGATCCATCACGACCTCGTGCTCGAGGTAGCCGTCCTTCTGCACGGCGACGCGATGATGGCCGGGCCAGGTTTCGCCCGTCCACGGCGTGAGTCCGACGGGACGGTCGTCGAGGAGCACGGTCGCGTCCGGCGGATCGGAGAAGACGGTCACCTGCTGCAGCCCGCGCTCGGCGAGCCCGAGCTCGAGCTCGCGGACGCGCGCGACGACGGCTTCGTGATCGGGCGCGTCCGGCGAGCGACGGAGGTACTCGCGATAATAACGGAGCGCTCCGGGGCGACTCCCGAGGTTATCGTACGCTTTGGCGATGTTGTAGGGGAGCTGGTCGTTCGGGTAGAAGCGATCGACTTCGAGAAACTCCTCGATGGCGTCGTAGTAGTGGCCGGCGGCGTACGCGTTCGCGGCTTTCTCGAACAGGGCTTTCGCGTGCGCGGTGCGCTGCGGATCGTCGTTGCTCGCCGCGGGCGCGGGCGGCGCGAGCGGAACGGGCGTGGGCTCGGTCGCGGCGGCCTGTTTGGCGTTCTTGCCGTGGCCGGCCGCGGGCTCCGCGTGGACGCGAGGGGTGACGGTGAGGGCGGCGGTCAGGACGAGCGCGAAGCTTCTCGAAGCGGACATGTCTCGTTTCAAGAACGGCCGTTTCGGCGCGAGACTTAGACCGGCGGCGGTTTTGATCGGCCGCGCGCCGCGGAACGCCGCGAAACGACTACGGTTCGAAGTAGCGGCCGACTTGCTCGCGGTACTCCTCGGGAATGTCCGCACCTTCGACGGCGCCGACCTCCTGCGGACCCACCTGACCGAGCGTTCCGGTACCGAGCTGATTGGCGGTTTCGCCGGCACGCGCAGGCGCCCGCCCGAGCGTCGCCGCGTGCATCGGAGCGCCGGGCAAGAGCTGCCCGTCGGCCTTGGAGCGGAGCTCCTTCACGTCGAGCGGCGCGCTCTTGCCGTCGTGCGTGCCGGTGCCTTCGTCGTGACCGGTGCCCGTGCCGCTTTGGCCGGGCCCGCTCGCTTCTGCCTGCTCTTGCTGCGGCCCGCTCGGCTTGTCCTTGCCGGAGCCCGCGCCGCCGACCGGCATCGGCATCGCGCCGAGGCCGCGCTGCGCCTCCGCACCGCCGCGATCGGCGTCGCCCAAGCCCTGCTGGCGCCGCGCGTCGTCGCTCTGATCGCGTCGAGCGAGGTCGCGTAGCTCTTCTTCGAGCTCGCGGTCGCTGCCCTTCTGGTCGAGGCGGCGCGCGAGATCCTCGAGGTCCTTCTTCGTCATCGGATTGCCGCCGTCGCCCGACCGCTCGAGCTCGCGCCGGAGATTTTCCGCGAGCTTCTTCCGCTCGTCTTCGCTCAGGTTCTTGAGCGCGCGATCGAGTGCTTCGGCGAGCTTCTTCTGGGCTTCGGGGCTGCCGGACCGTTCGAGCTCCCCGAGCGCTTCCTTGCCTTCACGGTCGAGGCCGTTGCCGAGCCGGCCCGCGAGCTCCTTGAGCGCGTCGAGCTTCGATTCGGCGCGCTCCATCGCGGCTTTCTGGCGCTCGAGCGCGCCGGCGAGGCCCTTCGCGCCCTTGTCGCGCGCTGCCTTCGCGGCGTCCTCGAGCGCTTGCTTGGCGATGTCGCGATCGCGCTTCTCGGTGAGCGTCGCGAGGCGCTGCATCTCGGCGTCGAACGCCGTGAGGTCTCCGTCGCCGAGCGCCCGCGCGGCGCGCTGTGTCAGCTCCTTCTGCATGAGCTCGTTGACGGCGGCGTCGAGCCCGGCGCGGTTCTCGGCGTCGCCGAAGCGGAGCTGTTCGGCGGCGATGTCGTCGCGGAGTTTCGCGATGCGGGCGAGCGCGTCGCGCTTCTCGACGCCGCGCGCGATGTCTTCGCGGAGCTTCTTCGCCTCCGCGGCCAAGCGCTTGAGCCGCTCTTCCTGAGCCGGGTTCGCGCCGCCGAGCTCGGCGAGCGCCTCGATGCGCTCGAGCCCCGCGAGATCCTGCTTCTTGACGTGCTCGGCGCCGGGCGCGAGAGCCGGCGGAGCCGGCGCGGGCGGCAATGGAATCACACTGAGCCAGACGGCGGCCGCGCTGCCGAGCGGCAAGAGACCGTGCCAGCGCGTGAGCACGCGCGGCAGGGTGCGCCCGCTCTTCGGTTCGGCGAGGGCCAGGGTCGCCTGCTCGCGAACGTTCGCGCGCGCGGGCGTTTCACCGCCCTCGACCGCCGTCGTGATGACCTCGCCCGTGCCGAGCTTGGCGTCGAGATAGAGCGCGACGTCGGAGTTCGACCAGCGCCGCTTCCGGGCGGCGAACAAACCCACGAGCGCACCGGCGAGCACCGCGCCGCCGAACACCGGCGCCCGCAGCGTTCCGAGGCGGAGCCACCAGAAAAGCCCCGCGAGCGCGCCGCCCATGGCCGCGCCGAACGCAGCACCGAGTGCCGCGTCGCGCGCGAGGAGCCGCAACCGCACGGCCCGAGCGCGCCGCACGAAGGCTCGCTCGAAGGTCGACGAGGGCGCGAGCTCGGCCATGACGCCAAAGCGTAGCGGGTTTTTCGGGGGCGAGCACTTCGCCGGTGCTAGGCTCGGCTCACGTTGGCGAGCTCGAACAAGATCACCGCTCCGGAGCTCAGGGCCAGAAAAGGCCGCGGCCCGAAGATTGCCGCCGTCACCGCCTACGACGCGACCTTCGCACGCCTGCTCGAGGAGGGCGGCGCCGACGTGTTGCTCGTCGGGGACTCGCTCGGCATGGTGGTCCAGGGCCAGCCGACGACGCTCGGCGTGACGCTCGACGAGATCATCTATCACGGTCGCGCCGTCGCGCGTGGCTCGGAGCGCGCGCACCTCGTCGGCGACATGCCGTTCATGAGCTATCAGACGGGCGTCGTGCCCGCGCTCGAGGCGGCGGGGCGCATGATGAAGGAGGGCGCTTTCGAGGCGGTGAAGCTCGAAGGCGGCGCGCTCTACGCCGAGCACGTGCGGGCCATCGTCAACGCCGGTATCCCCGTCATGGGGCACCTCGGGCTCTTGCCGCAATCGGTGCACGCGATGGGCGGCTTCAAGGTGCAGGGTCGCACCGAGGCGGCGGCCGAGCGGCTCGTCGCCGACGCGCGGGCGCTCGAGGCCGCGGGCGCGTACTCGCTCGTGCTCGAAGCGATTCCGGCGGACGTTGCGCGGCGCGTGACCGAGGCCGTCTCGATTCCGACGATCGGAATCGGAGCGGGGCCGCACTGCGACGGTCAGGTGCTCGTCTGCTACGATTTGCTCGGCATGTACGGCGAGCTCAAGCCGAAGTTCGTGAAGCGCTTCGCCGAGGCCGGGAAGCTCGTCGTGCAAGCGACGCGCGCGTACGTGGACGAGGTCGCGCGCGGCGAATTCCCCGGGCTCGAGCACTCGTTCGGCGCGCCGAAGGAGCTCAAACCGGCGCCCGAGCACACGGGCGCGAAGCCGGTCGTCGCGGGCACCCCGCCGAGCTACGGCCCCGCGAGTGACGAGTCGTGAGCGGCGCGCTCGAAGTATGCGAGACGGTCGCCGCTTTTCGAGCGGCCTGCGACGCCCTGCGCGTCGAGGACCGCAAGCTCGGCTTCGTGCCGACGATGGGCGCGCTCCACCGCGGTCACCTCGCGCTCGTGGCGGAGGCGCGGCGCCGCGCGCCGAACGTCGCCGTCAGCATCTTCGTGAATCCGACGCAGTTCGGCCCGAACGAAGACTTCGCGCGCTACCCGCGTCCGCTCGAGCGTGACCTCGAGCTTTGCCGCGAAGCCGGCGTGCGGCTCGTGTTCACGCCGTCGCCCGCGGAGATGTACCCGGCGGGCGAGCGCACGCGCGTGCACGTGAGCGACCTCACCGACGTGCTCGAGGGTCCGTTTCGTCCGGGTCACTTCGACGGCGTGGCGAGCGTCGTGACCAAGCTCTTCGCAGCGTCGGGCCCGGTCGTCGCCGTCTTCGGGCGCAAGGATTACCAGCAGCTCGCGGTCGTGCGCCGCATGACGGCCGATCTCTTGTTGCCGGTGGAGGTCGTCGGCTTTCCGACGGTGCGCGACCCGGACGGGCTCGCGCTCTCGTCGCGCAACGTGTACCTCTCGTCCGATGAACGAGCGCGCGCTCTCGCCGTCCCGCGCGGCCTCGCGCGCGCGGTCGCGCTGCACCGCGGCGGTGAGCGGCACGCCGGCGCGCTGCGCCGCGCCGTGCTCGAGCTCGTCGAGCCCGCGGCGACGCGCATCGATTACGTGGCCGTCGCCGACGCGGACGACCTCACGCCCGTGCCGGACGCGGAGCGGGTCGGGGAGCGGGCGCTGCTCGCGCTGGCCATTTTCGTCGGTAAGACGCGCCTCATCGACAACGTCGTCTTCAGCGAAGACAATCCCCCGGTGACACCATGAGCTCAGTGCGACCCCATCCACACCCGGGGGTGTTCATCGTCGTCGAAGGCGTCGACGGGTGCGGCAGCACGACGCATTCGCGCCTCCTCACGAAGGCCCTCAAGGCGAGCGGCCGCGAGACGGTGCTCACCTGCGAGCCCACGGCCGGTCCCGTGGGCGGGCTCATTCGCCAAATCCTCCAGCGGCGTCTGTTCGTCGCGGACGCGGCTGGTCCGCGCGGTTTCGCGTGGAGCACCATGGCGCTCCTCTTCGCCGCCGATCGTCTCGATCACCTCGACTCGCTCGTGCTCCCGGCGCTGCGTGACGGCGCCGTGGTCGTGAGCGATCGCTACGATCTCTCGAGTCTCGCGTACCAGTCCGCGACCGCCCCCGAAGCGCACGAAGCCATTCCGTGGATCCGCGAGCTCAACTCGCGCGCGCTCCGTCCCGACGTGACGGTCGTCATCGACGTGCCGGCCGAGGTCGCCGAAGAGCGGCGCCGCGGGCGCGGCGGCGTCGAAGAAATGTTCGAGCACCGCGCGCTTCAGGAGCGCCTCGTCGCCATCTACGCCCGCGCCGAAACGCTCGTGCCGGGCGATCGGCTCGTTCACGTCTCCGGCCTCGGAACGCAGGAAGAAGTGGGCGGCCGCTTGCTCGAAGCGGTCCTCGAAGCGGTGCCCGTGCTACGGAAGTGAGCGAATCGCCGTGCCGTGCTTCGTCGGGTGCATCGCCGTTCTGTTTCCGCGCCTCGCGCTCTTTTTGGTGTGGTTTTTCGGTGACCACTACTTCACGCGGGCGTTCCACTCGTGGCTCCTGCCGGTGCTCGGCTTCTTCTTTCTGCCGCTCACCACGCTCGCTTTCGCGTTCGGCATGAACTCGCTCGGGACGCCGGGCGACATGCCGCCGCTCGGCTGGCTGCTCGTCATCATCGGGCTGGCGGGCGACCTCGGGCTCTGGAGCGGCGGGGCCCGCGGCGCGCGGGCGTTTCGCGGTCGCCGCGGCGGCTGGCGCCCCCCGGACTCCGGGCGCTGACGGGCGGGTTCTTCACCAAATTTGGCACCCGCGACGGGCACGGCCCATAGTCCGGGCGTGCGCGCCACGATCCTCGCCGGGCTCTGCTTTTGCACCGCGTGCGGCGGCTCCGCGCCCGCGCCGGTACCGCCCCCTCGCGTCGCCGTGGCGCCGGCGCCGCCGGCTCGAGTGCCCGCGCCGCGCGGCCCGCTGACGACCCTGAAGCGCAGCGACGTCGTGAGCGTCATCGACTCGGGGTTCGGCAATTTCCTGCAACGCGTGCAGGTCGAGCCGAGCCTCGCCGACGGACGCTTCCGCGGCTGGACCATCGTCGATCTGCGGCCGACGGGCTTCTGGGAAGCGGTCGACCTCAAGCCGGGCGACGTCGTCACTTCGGTGAACGGCCTGCCGATCGAGCGCGAGACGGAAGCGTTCGACGCGTTCGAGTCGCTCCGCACGGCCGACGCGCTCGCGGTCGCGTTCGTTCGCGACGGCGCCGCGCACACGCTCGCCTACCGCATCGTCGACTGAGCGTCCGCGCGCCGCGTGAGCGCGAGCGCGAGCTCTTTCGAGGCTTCGCCGTGCGCCCCGCGTCCCTGAAGCTCGAGGATGGCGTGGTGCGTCGTGAGCGCCTCGGCCAGCATGCGCGCCCGCTCGGGCCCGAAGAGCGACCACACCGTCTCGGGCGTGAGCTTGAGCAACATGGGCAGCGGCATGCCGAAGGTCGATGCGATCGCGTCTTCGAGCAGCGTGAGCCCCGCTTCCGCTTCACCCGAACGCGCGAGGCCGAGCGCCCGCGCGACCATCTCCGCGAGCTTGCGGATGGCGCGTTCGATGTAGTCCTGCCGAAACGACATGGTCGCGTGTGCTCTCTTGCCGAGTCTACGTCCGAAGCTGGTATTCGACGATCGCGTCGAGCATTGCGCCGAAACGCTGGCTTCCGAAGCGCGAGCCGCTCGTGATCCAGTCCGTGTGGTCGGTGTTCTTGCGTTCGTCGTGGAAGTGGCCGAGCACGTCGAGGTGGTCGGCTTCGCCGGCCCACAAGAGATCGCCCCAGAGCATGCTCAGCGTCGGCACGATGCCGTCGCTGATGCCGTCGTCGATGTCGTGATCGATGCCGGCGCGCAAGAGCTCGAGCTCGCGTGGGAGCGGCTTCGCGTAGGGGTAGATGCGCGGCCTTTGGCCGGCGAACTGATAGAGCGTCGAGAAGATGGCAGCGGTGAACGCCGTGTACGGCGAGCGCACGCGACGCGCGATGCGGAGCGAACGCGGCGGAGGCGCGGCGGAGGCGATGGAGCCGTAGCGCACGTACGGGCGATTTTCGGTCGCGGCGTTGAAGAGGTCCATCGCCTCCGGCATGATTTGCACGATGGCGCCCTGATCGACGCGCACCTTGCCGAGAAAATCCGAAATCTCTTCGCGGCCGTCCTTGTCGACGAAGCGGAGCACGTTGTCGGTGACGCGGCTGATGAGCTTGAGATCGCCGCCGAAAATGGCGTCGATGCCGCCGATGCCCGCGAGCAGGCGCGAAAAGATCGCGAGCGAGGGCTCACCGAGCGTGAGCGAGAGCACGGTGAAGAGGCTCAGCGCGTAGAGGAGCCGCGTGCCGGACACGGTCGCGAAGTAGCTGGCGACCGGTGTCCCGTAATGCGGCGTGTTGAGGCTCACCGCCGTGGCCACCCGCGTGCGCCACGCGAAGAGCGGTTCCTCGAGACCGAGGTTCGCCGACGGCGAGAGCACGAGCCGAGCGTCGAGGCCGCCCGTCGAATGCCCGACGAGATGAATCGGCCCCCCCGAACCGGCCGTCCGCGCCACCGTGCCCGCGAGCACGCGCGAGCGGTACCGTAAGGACGAGGTCGGCGGAGCGGGCACGTCCTCGCAAACCACGGGCACCCCGGCGCGCGCGTAGCGCTCCTCGAGCCCCCGGCGCATGTGCGTGAAATAGTCGTAGCCCGCGAGCTTCGCGAAGCCGAAGAGACCGGGCACGAAGTAGACGCGGTGAGTCGGCGTCACTCGAACGTGACGGAGGCCGAGAGCTCGAAGTCGAAACGGAGCGCGCCCTGCGCGATGCCGGCGTCCGAAAACGCCGCCTCGCGCAAGCGGTGAACCGAGAGAACGCCGCTGCCCTTTTGCGGGAGCACGCTCGCCGGCAACGTCCCGCGGCCGCTCTCGTCGGTGAAGCTGCAGAAGATCGGTTCCGAATCCCCGTCGAGCTCGACGTAGACGCGGTCGCCAGCGACGCCGGGCGTCCACGCGAGCGCCAGGGCCTGCCCGGCTGCGATCGTGTCGACGCCGCCGAACGGCTCGCCCGCGACCTCCACGCCCGTGAGCGACGCGGGCGCTTGACCGAAGCCCGCGAGCGCCTCGAGCGAGCTCCCGCCGGAGGCCGTGACCGTGTACGACGTGGCGGCCGGAAGCGGCGCCGCCGCCCGGTCCCGGGTCGTGTAGACGACACCCGAGATCGTGTCGGTGATGGTGGGGAAGGCGCGCGGAGCGAGCGTCGTGAGCGTGCCGCCCGCGGCCACGGTGACTTCCCCCGCGTCGAGGAGCTCGACGGCGGTGAGCCCCGACGTCGCTCCCTCGCGCACGGCGCCCTTGCGACACTCACCGTTGGCCGGCAAGTCCACGCGGAGCCCGGCGAGCGCGAGGGCGCTCTTCGCGTCGGAGCCGGCGGGCGTGCGCAGGAAGCCGGCGAACGCGTCGGCGCGCGCCTCGTCCGGGGCGGATGCGGGCGCGCTCCGGGTGACGGCGATGACCGCGCGCGTGGTGCCGGTGTTCGACGGCGCATGCTCGGGGTCGACTTCGACCGAGCACGCCATCGAGACGACGCTCAGCGAGAGCGCCGCCCAACGGCCGAGGAAGCCGAGCACCTGCATTCCGTTCGGATCGTAGACGACCTCCCCGGCCCGAGCAAGACGGAGCCCGGCGTGCCGCGGGAATCGCGCCGTGCACCGTTCTCCCGCCGGGCGCGGTCGCGGCCTTACTTACGAAAGCGTGACGGGAAGGTGCCGGCCCGGGCGTGCGCGTCGAGCTCGGCGTCGTGCGCGTGCAGGGTGAGGGCGCGCGCGAGTAGCGTTGCTTCGCTCTCCACGTGCTTCGGGTCCGGCAGGCAGCACGCGACCGGGCACACCGACTGGCACGCCTCCCGGCCGTGGAAGCCGACGCACTCGGTGCAAAGCGCGGGCTCGATCACGTAAATGTCGTCACCGCGATAGATCGCGTCGTTCGGGCACTCCGGCTCGCAAGCGCCGCAATTGATGCAGTCGTCGGTGATATGGGTCGCCAAGGCGCGTGGCCTCGAGGTCTCGCAGAGTTCCCGAGGGATAGCACTCGGCCGCGGGTCGTGACATACGTGCGGCCCGCATGGGCTCCGCCCCGTTTCTTCGGTTCTCGTACGCGTCCCGCTTGCGCCTCGCGCTCGTGCTCGCGGCCGGCATGGCGGCCTGCAAGCCCCAGATCGGCGGCCGCTGCACCACCTCCACGGACTGCTCGCAGACGGGCGATCGCCTGTGCGACATCTCGCAGCCCGGAGGCTATTGCACCATCTTCAACTGCGAGCCGGAAGGCAGCAACGCCTCGACCAAGTGTCCGGACGAGGCGGCGTGCATCGCGCTCGGTGAGAGCCCATCGCCCGTGCCGGGGTGCGAAAACGATCTCGGCTCGACCGCCTACCAGCGCTCCTTCTGTCTGAAGAAGTGCAACCACACGAGCGATTGTCGCAGCGGCTACGTGTGCAAGGACCTCGCGACCGATCCCCGTTACAAGGCCGTCGACGTCGACGGTCCGACCAAGGTGTGCACGGTCGACTTCGACGCGCCCGCGCCGGTCACCGACGGTCCCGACGCGGTTTCGACGGGGGTGTGCACCGGGACGAGCAACGTCGATTGGGACGCCGGCCTCTTGCCGACGCCGATCAACGCGGGGGAAACCTCGAGCGCGGGCGGCGGGGAAACCTCGAGCGGCGGCAGCGATACGGGCGGCGTCACGTCGGGGCCGGATTCGGCCGGCACGAGCTCTTCGGGGGCGGGTACGGAAGGGAACTGACGCGGAGGGCCATGCTGGGCCTACCGCCGCTACCGAGGACGATCGCCGCCGCGCTGCGCGACGCCGAGCATCCGGAAGCGCGCGTGCGGCTGTCGGCCCTCGGCGATCTCGTGAAGCTCGCGCGCACGAGCGACCGCGAGCGCGCGACGATCGCCATCATCGGGCTGCTCCGCTCGGATCCGCGCGTCGAGCTCCGCGCCGAGGCGGCCGTCGCGCTCGCCGACGTGGAAGCGACGGGGGCGCGCACGGCGCTCCTCGCCGCGCTCGACGATTCGGCGTTGCGCGTCCGGCAGATGGCGATCATCGCGCTCGGCGAGCTCGGCGAGCCGGGTGACGCGGAGCTCTCGGAGCGGCTCGGCTCGGCGCTCGGCGCGAGCGAGCCGGAGCTCCGCTTCCAGGCGCTCATCGCCTGCGAACGGCTGGCGCCCGAGCGCGCGCCGGGGCTCGTCGAGCGCGCGCTCGGCGACGAGGACGACGAGGTGCGCGCCATGGCGCTGAGGCTCGCGCGCAAGCGCTGGCCCGAAAGCGGCGCTCCGAGCGCGATCGTCGACGGAGCGCGCCGGGCGCTCGACGATCGCGCGTCGATCGTGCGCGCGGCGGCGGCGCTGTGGCTCGCGCCGTTCGGCGTGGCGCGCGCGGACGAAATCCTGGTCGGTGTGGTCGACGGCAGCGTGCCGCTCGATCCCGGCTCCGACCTCGAAGAGGCGGTGGAGCTCGTCGGCGTGCGCGGCTTGCACCGGGCGCAACGCGCGCTCGAACGGCGGGCGTTCGGCCTCTTCGCACGCGTCGATGTCCTGCGCTGGCACGCGCTCGTGGCGCTCGCGCGGCTCGGTGACGCGCGAGCGCGTCGCACCATCTTGCGCGGGCTCGCCGCCTGGACGCGCGACGCGCGCACGCTCGCGGTCGTGGCGGCGGGTCGCGCCGGTTTGCGCGAAGCGACGGGCACCATCGGCGGCTTCCGTGGCAATCCGCGCCGTGCCGAGCCCGAGGCCGTCGAAGAAGCCTTGAGTCAGCTCGCCGCCGCGCCCGATTGACCGCGCCTGCCCCTCGCGCGAGGATCACGCGCATGAACGCCGAGGGAGTCGCCGACGCGAAATTCGGCTTCGAGGTCGTGAAGTTGCTGTTGCAGGCCGTGTGGGCCGACGGCGAAGTCGCCGCGGAAGAAGCGGAGGCGCTCCACGACTACGCGGTGCGGAGCGGCGTGACCCAAACCGAAATCGAGACGCTCGACGCTTGCCTCACCGGCCAGGCGCCGCTGCCGCCGCCGAACCTCGGCTTGCTGAAGTCGCGCCGGACCGAAGTGCTGCGCGCCGTGCAAAAGCTCCTGCGCGCCGACAACCGCATGCACGAGGACGAAGAAGCGCTGCTCGGCGAGATTTCGACGTTGCTCGACTGAAGACGCGACCGAACGCTTGGAAAGCCCCATCACGACGCTCGAGCTCCTGCGCGTCCTCGACGACGACGGTCGCGCCGCGACTTACCCCGGGCTGCCCGGCGTGCCGCTGCGCCTCGAGATGTTCCGTCACATGCTGCGCGCCCGTCGCGTGGAAGAGCGGCTCGCGCTCCTGCAGCGCCAGGGCGCGATCGGCTTTTTCGGCTCGGCGCTCGGGCAGGAAGCGGTGCCCGTCGCGGCGGCGCTGGCCGTCACGCCGGGCGACTGGGTTTTCCCGGCGCTGCGCGAGAGCGCGATCATGCTCGTCCGCGGCTTTCCGCTCGTCGCCTATCTCGCGCAGATGTTCGGGAGCGCGCGCGACGTGCAACGGGGGCGGCAGATGCCGAGCCATCACGCGGCGCGGAGCGTGCGTCAGGTTTCCTGGTCGAGCTCGATCGGCACGCAGCTGCCGCACGCCGTCGGCATGGCGCTCGCCGCCGCCCGCGCGGGTGACAGCGCGATTGCGCTCGCGTTCATGGGCGAGGGCGCTACGAGCACCCCCGACTTTCACGCCGCGCTGAACTTCGCGGGCGTGTTCCGCGCGCGCGTCGTGTTCGTGTGCCAGAACAATCACTACGCGTTGAGCGTGCCCGCGCGCCGTCAGACGCACGCGGAATCGTTCGCGGTGAAGGCGCTCGCCTACGGCTTTGCCGGACGGCGCGTCGACGGGAACGACGCGCTCGCCGTTCACCGCGCCGTCGCCGAAGCGAGCGCGCACGCGCGTGCCGGGTTCGGCCCGACGCTCGTCGAGTGCGTCACCTACCGGCGCGGGCCGCACTCGTCGAGCGACGACCCGAGCCGCTACCGGACCGACGCCGAGGAACGCGCCTGGGCCGAACGGGATCCGCTCGCGCGGCTCCGCCGGCATCTGACGCTCGTGGGCGCGCTCGCGCCGGAGGACGAAGCGGCGCTCACGGCCGCGATCGACGCGGAGCTCGGCGCCGCCGTGACCCTCGCCGCGGCCGACCCGCCCCCCGCGCGCGAAACACTTTTCGACGACGTTTACGCGCGTCCGCCCTGGCATCTGCGCGAGCAAGGGCGGGAACCGGCGTGACGGCGCCCCCGCGCCCGCCGCGAAAACGGGCACACAGTGTTGTGCTCCGCGCGCGGGCCTTGTGAGACGCCGGGGGGTGGGGTAACTGGGCGCGCCATGGAAACCACCTACGACGTCCTGGTTCTGGGCGGCGGTCCGGGCGGCTACCCGTGCGCGATCCGCGCCGGCCAGCTCGGTCTTTCGGTCGCCTGCATCGAAGAGGAAGAGGTCGGGGGCGTCTGCGTGAACTGGGGCTGCATCCCGTCGAAGGCGCTGATTGCGAACGCGCACTTCGTGGAGAAGTCGCGGCACATCGCGGAGGCGGGCATCGCCGTCGGCAACGTCAGCGTCGACGTGGACAAGATGCAGGATTGGAAGAACGGCATCGTCAAGAAGATGACCGGCGGCGTGCGCTCGCTCTTGAAGACGAACAAGGCGACGCTCGTCGAGGGCCGCGGGCGCCTGGTCGACAAGCGCACCATCGAGGTGAAGCTCAAGGACGGAAGCACCCAGCGCCTGAGCGCCAAGAAGGCGATCGTCATCGCCACCGGCTCGGCCACGATTCAAGTCCCCGGCTTCGAGTTCGACGGCGAACGCGTGATCGGCGCGCGCGAAGCCGTGAACCTGCGCAAGGTTCCGAAGCGGCTGCTCGTCATCGGCGGCGGCGTGATCGGCCTCGAGCTCGGCATGGTGTATCAGAGCCTCGGCGCCGAGCTCACGGTGGTCGAGCTCACGCAAAACCTGCTGCCCGGCGTCGATCCCGACTGCGTGAAGGTGGTCGAGAAGAAGCTCACGTCGCGCGGCGGCACCGTGTTCAAGGGGGCGAAGGCCGAACGCTGCGAAAAGACGGCGAACGGCGTGGTCGTGACCGTGAGCGCGCCGGACGGCCAGAAGAAGATCGAGTGCGACGTCGTCCTCGTCGCCGTCGGCATGAAGCCGCGCGGCAAGGGCATCGGGCTCGAGGAGATCGGCGTGACCGTCGATCCGCGCGGCTTCGTGCCGGCCAACGAGCGCTGCGAAACGAACGTGCCCGGCATCTATTCGATCGGCGACGTGAGCGGCACCCCGATGCTCGCGCACAAGGCGACGAAGGAAGGCGAAGTCTGCGCCGAGGTGATCGCCGGCAAGGCCGCCGCGAAAGACTGGGTCACGGTGCCCGGCATCATCTTCACCGATCCGGAGATCGCGACGGTCGGCATCACCGAGGGCGTCGCGAAGGAACGCGGCATCGACGTGAAGGTCGGCAAATTCCCGTTTTCGGCGCTCGGTCGCGCGCTCAGCATCCTCGAGACCGACGGCTTCGTGAAGTTCGTCACCGAGGTGAAGACGGGCCGCGTGCTCGGCATCCACATCGTCGGCCCGAACGCGAGCGACCTCATCAGCGAAGCGGCGCTCGCGCTCGAGGTCGCGGCGACGGCCGAAGACGTCGCGCTCACGATTCACCCGCACCCGACGCTCGGCGAGGCCATGATGGAGGCGGCGGCGCACTCCATCGGTCACGCGATCCACATCGTGAACCGCTGAGTCCGCGCGAACGCCCGCTCTTCAGCGGTGCGTGACGCGGCTGCCGTCGGCGACGGCGGCGCCCGGGTGAATCACCACGACGTCGCCCGGCGTGAGTCCGCTCGTCACCTCGGTCTCGAGCGGACCGCGGTGTCCGGGCACGACCGCGCGCGTGTGGGCTCGCTCGCCGCGAACCACGAACACCGCCCACGCGCCGCCCTGCCGAAAGAGCGCGCTCGTCGGGATTTTGACGGCGTCCGGCTTCGACCACACCGTGATCTCGACTTCCGCCGCGAACCCGTCGCCGAGCGCGCCCGGCGTCGCGCCGTCGAGGTCGAGCACGACGTTCACGCGCTGCTCGTCCACGCCGAGCGCCGAAGTCTTGGTGAACGCGGCCGGCTCGACGCGCCGCACCTTCGCTCGCAACGGCGTCGGTCCGCCCCAGTGCGCGACGCGAGCCGACATGCCGGGCCGTATCTCGACCGCGTCCTGGGACAAGACGTCCGCGACGAGCTCGAGCGCTTGCGGATCGCCCACCTCGAGCAGCGGCGTGCCCGCGCTCACGACGCCCTCGCTCTGGTGAAAGACGTGGAGCACCTCGCCGTGCACGGGCGAGGTGAGCTCGAATTCTTCGGATTGGGTCGCGCCCGGTCTGAACCGGGCGAGCGTCGCACGAGCTTCCGCGATGGCGTGCTCGGCGACGCTT
>Ga0335083_10002019_pt1 | contig 27287 bp, 31 predicted proteins | sample Lox_Sample_42_FD_206716 | JGI IMG/M metagenome (GOLD analysis project Ga0335083, IMG submission 206716) | Soil microbial communities from Loxahatchee National Wildlife Refuge, Florida, United States - Lox_Sample_4.2 | ecosystem: Environmental > Terrestrial > Soil > Wetlands | place: USA...
GAAGGGTCGGAACAAGGGTGTGGCCACCCGCGGCGCCAAGGTGAGCTTCGGGGAATGGGGTCTCAAAGCGACCGGCCGCGGTCGCCTAACGGCGCGCCAGATCGAAGCGGCCCGGCGGGCGATGACGCGGCATATCAAGCGCGGCGGACGAATCTGGATCCGCATCTTTCCCGACAAGCCGGTCTCGCAGAAGCCCGCCGAAGTGCGGATGGGGAACGGCAAGGGTAACCCGGAGTACTTCGTTGCGGAGATCCAGCCGGGCAAGGTTCTATACGAGATGGACGGAGTCGACGAGAGGCTCGCGCGTGAAGCCTTCCGGCTGGCCGCGGCGAAGCTTCCGATCGGCACCGCTTTTGTGTCCCGACAACTGGGGTAGAGCATGAATGCGAAGCAAATGCGGGCCAAAGGAGCGCCCGAACTGAAGGAAGAACTCGGTGCTCTGCTCAAGGCGCACTTCGGCTTGCGCATGCAGCAGTCCACGCAGCAACTGACCAATACGAGCGAGCTGTCAAAAACGCGCCGTGCGATCGCGCGAGTGCGCACCATTCTGGCCGAGAAAGCGAGACAGGTATGAGTGAAGAAGCTGCGACGACTCAGCAGAGCGGCGTCCGCCGGCGACTGACGGGGCGGGTGGTCGGCGACAAGATGGACAAAACTGTCACCGTCGTGGTTGAGCGGCGGGTACCGCACGCTCTGTACAACAAGTTCGTGGGGCGATCCAAGAAGTACCACGCTCACGACGAAAAGAACGAATATCACACAGGCGATCTGGTCATGATCGAGGAGTGCCGGCCAATCGCGAAAACCAAGGCATGGCGCGTCGTGAAGCTGGTGGAAAGGGGGCGGGAGGAATAGGTTTCCGGCGGACTGGAATCCTGGGACGCCTTGCGCTACCGGCACCTACACTCTACAATGCACGGTTTTTCCAAGCTGGGCCACAGGCTGACGGCGAGAGTCCGCGGCCGCTAGCCCCGGACGGGGTCCAAGACTGGCCGCCAGAGGCCCACCAGGCCGGCGGAGGAAGTTGGAGAAGAACACAAAATGATCCAAATGCAGACGATGCTCGACGTGGCTGACAATACCGGCGCGCGCTCGGTCATGTGTATCAAGGTGCTAGGTGGTTCGAAGCGCCGCTATGCCGGCATCGGCGACGTGATCAAGGTCAGCGTAAAGGATGCTGCCCCCCGCGGTCGGGTCAAGAAAGGAGAGATCTACCATGCGGTGGTGGTGCGAACCACACGGGGGGTGCGACGCCAGGACGGCTCGCTTCTCAAGTTCGACAGCAACGCAGCGGTCCTGCTGAGCACCAAGCTCGAGCCTATCGGTACTCGCATCTTCGGCCCCGTCACGAGGGAGCTCAGGACCGAGCGTTTCATGAAGATCGTGTCTCTCGCTCCGGAAGTGCTGTAACCGGGCAGCTCCGCCACACTCGAGAATCAAGGGCCATGCGCAAGATCAAGAAGGGCGATGACGTTGTAGTGATTGCCGGCAAAGACAAGGGTAAGCGCGGCGCGGTGCTGCGCGTAATCGACGCCGAACATCTGCTGGTGGAGGGGGTCAACATCGCGAAGAAGCATCAACGCCCCAATCCGATGAAGGGTGCGACGGGCGGCATCGTCGACAAGGAGATGCCATTGCATTTGTCTAATGTGGCGATCTACAACCCGGGTACCAAGCGGGCGGATCGTGTTGGCATCAAGTTGATGGATGACGGCCGGCGCGTGCGCGTGTTCAGGTCCAACGGCGAAATGATCGACGTCTGAAGACCGGTGCGGAGAGCATAACCAATGGCACGTCTGCAGGAACAGTACAAGAAGGTAGTAACTCAAGAGCTCATCAAGAAGTTCGGATACAAGTCCGTCATGGAAGTGCCGCGCATCCAGAAGATCGTGCTAAATATGGGCGTTGGAGAGGCGGTGGGCGACAAGAAGATCATGGATAACGCCGTCGCTGATCTCACCAAGATCGCCGGCCAGAAACCGGTCGTGACGCTGGCGCGCACGTCGATTGCCACCTTCAAGATTCGCAAGGACTATCCGGTTGGCTGCATGGTGACGCTGCGGGGTACGCGCATGTACGAGTTCCTCGATCGATTGGTTTCGATCGCGATTCCACGTATCCGCGATTTTCGTGGCATCTCCGCCCGATCGTTTGATGGGCGCGGCAACTTCAATCTCGGTGTCAAGGAGCAGATCATCTTTCCCGAGATCGAGTACGACAAGATCGACGCAGTGCGAGGGCTCAACATCAGCATCGCTACCACTGCGAAATCTGACGACGAGGCCAAAGCACTGCTTGCGGCCTTCCACTTCCCGTTTAGAAACTGAAGGATCGGCATGGCCAAGTTGGCACTGATCAATCGTGAACAAAAGCGGCGCGCTACGGTGAAGAAGTACGCTCAGAAGCGGGCGGAGCTGATCGCTTTGACTTTGAACCCAAAGCTGTCGGAAGAGGATCGCTATGCGGCCCGGCTACAACTTCAGCAGCTTCCGCGCAATGCCAGCCCAGTGCGGCTGCGCAATCGCTGCGCCCTCACGGGACGGCCGCGCGGTACGTTCCGTAAATTCGGTCTGGCGCGCAACAAGTTGCGCGACATCGCCATGCGGGGCGAGATCCCCGGCGTCATCAAGGCCAGCTGGTAGCAGGAGGCGTGCATGAGCATGAGTGATCCGATCGCCGACATGCTGACGCGCATACGCAATGCGCAGGCTTCGGAGAAAACGTCCGTGGTGATGCCATCCAGCAAGCTCAAGGCTGCCATCGCCAAGGTGCTGAAGGACGAGGGCTATATAGAGGACTTCAAGTTTACCCAGGAAGGTCCCAAGACTTTGCTAGAGATAGGACTTAGGTACTACGCTGGCCGCCCGGTGATCGAGAAAATCGAGAGGGTGAGTCGGCCTGGACTGCGTATTTACAAAGCCAGCAGGGATATCCCACCGGTCATGAATGGCCTGGGTATCGCAATCGTATCCACGTCCCGGGGCGTGATGACCGACCGTAAGGCGCGCGCCAGCGGGGTGGGCGGCGAAGTGCTCTGCATCGTGGCGTGATGCTGTTGCGTCGCGAGCCTGAGCCGGTACAAGCATAACGAGGTAGGAAGATGTCCAGAATCGGAAAAAAGCCTATACCGATACCTAATGGGGTAGAGGTGACGGTCGGCGAAGCCGAGGTCTCGATCAAAGGGCCGCTGGGAACGTTGAAGCAGCCGCTCAACCGGAACGTTGCGGTCAAGCGGGAAGGTGCCGAGGTTTTGTTAGAGGCCAGAGGTGAGTCGATCGAAGCGGATGCTATGAGCGGCACGTTGCGGGCGTTGCTTGCGAACATGGTGCAGGGCGTGACGAAGGGATTCGAGCGCAAACTCAATCTGGTTGGTGTGGGCTATCGAGCCCAGGCGCAAGGGGACAAACTGAATCTTACACTTGGGTTTTCACATCCCGTAGTGCATCGAATGCCCAAGGGAGTAAAGGTCGAGACTCCGACGCAAACCGAAATTCTGGTCAAGGGCATCGACAAACAGCAAGTCGGCCAGGTGGCCGCCGAAATCCGTCGCTATCGTCCGCCGGAGCCATACAAAGGTAAGGGTGTGCGCTACTCGGACGAGGTGGTCGTGATCAAGGAAACCAAGAAGAAGTAACGACGGAGCGAGAGCGCTAGGGTGAAGGCATGATCGACAAGAGACAATCGCGATTGCGTCGGGCGCGGCAGACCCGCGCCAGGATCGCAGAACAGAGGGCGGTGAGGCTGACGGTGCACCGGTCGAATCTGCATATCTATGCCCAGGTGATCGATGCTTCCGGCGCGAACGTAATTGCGAGCGCTTCCACTCTCGACAAGGAAGTGCGCGGGCAGGTGCCGAATGGGGGCAACGTCAAGGCCGCGGCTCTGGTTGGCCAGCGCATCGCGCAGAGGGCGCGCGAGAAAGGGATCGAGAAAGTCGCCTTCGACCGCTCTGGTTACAAATATCACGGCCGCGTGAAGGCGCTGGCCGAGGCCGCGCGTGAAGCCGGTCTCAAGTTCTGAGGGATCCAAAGACCATGGCTAGAGCAGCACAGAGCAGATCGCCGCAAAGCGAGGAGCGCAGCGATGGGTTGCGCGAGAAGATGATCTCCGTCAACCGCGTTACCAAAGTGGTCAAGGGCGGACGCATACTCGGCTTTGCCGCGCTCACAGTGGTCGGCGATGGTGACGGTGGCATCGGTATGGGCAAGGGTAAAGCGCGCGAGGTACCGGTCGCGGTTCAGAAGGCGATGGAAGAGGCGCGTCGTAGGCTGGTCAAAGTCAGCCTTAAGAACGGCACGCTGCACCATTCCGTCATCGGTGAGCACGGCGCTGCAAAGGTTTTGATCCAGCCAGCTTCGGACGGCACTGGCATCATCGCTGGCGGCCCCATGCGAGCGGTATTCGAGGTGATGGGCGTGCAGAACGTGCTGGCCAAGTGCTTTGGATCGACCAACCCATACAATGTTGTGCGCGCCACGCTCGATGCACTCACGTCTATGAATACGCCGGCAGAGATCGCCGCGAAGCGTGGTAAAAGCGTCGAAGAGATCATGGGGCAGTGACAATGGCCGCAAAAGACAAAGAACAGAGCACTGCCAAAGCCAAGTCGGTGAACGCGAACGCGGGGAAGACCATCAAAGTCACGCTGGTACGCAGCCCGATAAACACGCGTGCCAGCCACCGTGCGACGGTGCGGGGTCTCGGCCTTCGTCGACTCCGACACACGGTGGAACTGGAAGACACGCCCGCAGTGCGGGGCATGATCAACAAGGTTGGCTACCTATTGCGGCTCGAGGACTAAATGCGGCTCAATTCGCTGAAACCGGCATCTGGGGCCAAACATCCGCGCAAGCGCGTTGGCCGCGGTATCGGCAGTGGCCACGGCAAGACTGCAGGTCTCGGCCATAAGGGGCAGAAGGCCCGTTCCGGCGGGTACCACAAGGTTGGCTTCGAGGGCGGGCAAATGCCGTTGCAACGGCGCCTGCCCAAGCGCGGATTCGTATCCGTTAGCGAGGGGTTGACGGTCGAAGTGCGATTGTTCCAGGTCAACGGAATTGCGGCCGAGACGGTGGATCTATCCAGCCTCAAAGAAGCAGGCATCGTCCCGCGCGGGGCCCTGCGAGCCAAAGTGATCCTGGCAGGCAAGATCGAGCGTGCGATAAAGCTCGAGGGTGTCTTGGCCACCAAGGGCGCACGCGCTGCTATCGAAGCCGCTGGCGGTAGCGTGATCGCAGCCCTAGACGGTGCCGCCGAAGCGGGTGGTGGTAAGCGAGCTCAGAAAGCCGCGAAGGCTGCGGAGAAGGCGAAGGCCGTGGCCGCCAAAGTTGAAGCTGCCGCGAAGGCTGAGCCCGCTGTGAAGGCAGGGGCCGCGGGCGCTAAGAAGACCAAGGGCGAGAAGGCAGAGGCTTCTGCCGGCTCAGCCGACGGCGGTGCGAAAGGGCAGCCAGCCGAAGGCGCGAAGAGCGGCGCAAAGAGCAAGGGCAACACGAAAGACAAGGGTAAATAAGCTTTGGCCAATGAGGGTTTGTTAGGCGGAGCAGGGCGCTTCACGGATCTGAAGCGCCGGCTGCTGTTCCTGCTGGGAGCGCTGATCGTATATCGCATCGGAGCGCACATTCCGGTGCCGGGTATCGATCCCGCGCGCCTGGCTGAGCTGTTTCGCGCCCAGCGCGGCGGCATCCTGGACATGTTCAACATGTTCTCGGGTGGAGCGCTGTCTCGCTTCACGATATTCGCACTTGGGATCATGCCGTACATCTCTGCGTCCATCATCATGCAGCTGATGTCGGTGGTTTCGCCGACCCTAGAAGCTCTGAAGAAGGAGGGCGAAGCCGGGCGACGCAAGATCACTCAGTACACTCGCTACGGAACACTGGCGTTGGCGACGGTTCAAGCGTTGGGGATAGCCATAGCCCTGGAAGGGCAGCGGGGGCTGGTAATCGACCCCGGATTGCTGTTCCGCTTCACCACCGTAGTTACCTTGGTCACGGGGACGATGTTTTTGATGTGGCTGGGTGAGCAGATTACTGAGCGTGGCATTGGCAACGGCATCTCCCTGATTATCTTCGCGGGCATAGCTGCCGGCCTCCCGCGCGCCGTCGGCGGCACCCTCGAGCTGGTGCGTACCGGAGCGTTTTCCATTCCGCTGGTGCTGCTCTTGTTTGCCGGTGCGATTCTCGTTACTGCGCTGGTGGTATTCGTGGAAAGCGGACAGCGGCGCATTCCGGTGCACTACGCGAAGCGTCAGGTCGGACGCAAAGTATATGGAGGGCAGAGCTCGTTTCTGCCTCTTAAGCTGAACATGTCGGGTGTCATCCCGCCCATCTTTGCTTCCAGCCTGATCCTGTTTCCAGCGACGCTGGCCGGCTGGTTCGGGACGGGCGAGAACGCCTACTGGCTGCGCGACATCGCTGCTGAGTTGCATCCGGGGCAGTTGCTCTACGTGGTGTTGTATGCCTCGGCGATCGTGTTTTTTTGCTACTTCTACACTGCGCTGGTGTTCAACCCCAAGGAGACGGCGGAGAACCTCAAGAAGTCGGGTGCTTTCGTGCCTGGAATTCGACCTGGCGAGCAGACCGCAAAGTACGTGGAAAAGATCATTCTGCGACTGACCCTGACGGGTGCGGTATACGTGACACTAGTCTGCCTGCTGCCTGAATTTCTCATCGTGAAGTGGAACGTGCCTTTCTACTTTGGCGGCACCTCGTTGATGATCATCGTGGTGGTGACCATGGACTTTATGGCCCAGGTCAAGGCATATGTGATGTCTCACCAGTACGAAAGCCTGCTCAAGAAAGCGAATTTCAAGGGCGGCGTATTCCCGACGAGGTAAGCACCAGACGCATGGCGAAGGAAGAGACGATCCAGATGCAAGGCGAGATTCTCGAGACCTTGCCGAACGCGACCTTCCGAGTGAAGCTGGAAAACGGGCACGTGGTGCTGGGACATATTTCCGGAAAGATGCGCATGCACTACATCCGCATCCTGCCGGGGGACAAAGTGACCGTGGAGCTGACGCCCTACGACCTCACGCGCGGGCGCATCGTGTTCCGCGCCAAGTGAATGCAGAAGGAGTACATATGAAAGTCCAGGCATCGGTGAAGAAGCTCTGTCGCAACTGCAAGATCATCCGTCGCAACCGAGTGGTGCGCGTCATTTGTGTCGAGCCGCGACACAAGCAGCGGCAGGGGTGAGATAAGCGTCAGAGGGCTTGAACGTGGATACTGCGCCCTAACCATCTGAGGAAATTATGGCTCGCATCGCCGGGGTCAACATCCCGAACAATCAGCACGCAGAGATCGCGCTCACCGCGATCTATGGCATAGGCCGAAGCACCGCGCGCCGGTTATGCACGGCCGCTGGCATTCGTTCTACAACCAAGATCAAGGATCTATCCGACGCCGAGATGGATCGGCTGCGCGATCACGTATCCAAGCTCACGGTCGAGGGCGATCTTCGGCGCGAGGTGTCGATGAGTATCAAGCGACTCATGGACCTCGGTTGTTATCGTGGCGTGCGCCACCGTCGCGGGCTGCCCGTGCGCGGTCAGCGGACACGCACTAATGCACGCACCCGTAAGGGGCCACGCAAGCAGGCCATCAAAGCGGGCGGCGGCACTCCGACGAAGTGATTTCGCGCACGGCGCGAGGATCAAGCACACATGGCAAAAGCAGCTACCCGGGTTCGCAAGAAGGTCAAGAAAAACGTGGCCGAAGGCATCGCTCACGTACATGCCTCCTTCAACAACACCATCATTACGATTACTGACCGGCAGGGTAACGCGCTTGCCTGGGCCACTTCTGGCAGTTCCGGCTTCAAAGGCTCGCGTAAGAGCACGCCATTCGCGGCTCAGGTGGCAGCCGAACAAGCAGGGCGTCAGGCGCAGGACTGCGGCGTGAAGAACCTGGAGGTGCGGATCAAAGGTCCGGGGCCCGGCCGCGAATCCGCGGTCCGAGCCCTCAACAACGTCGGGTTCAAGATCACCAGCATCTCGGACGTGACCCCAGTCCCGCACAACGGCTGCCGTCCGCCCAAGAAGCGCCGCATCTGACGAGGGAAGTCTACGCATATGGCCAGGAATCTCGACGCAAAGTGCCGGCAGTGCCGGCGTGAAGGCGAGAAGCTGTTTTTGAAGGGGGAGAAATGCTTCACCGACAAATGTCCGGTGGAACGCCGCAGCTATGCGCCCGGCCAGCATGGCCAGAAACAGTCGCGCCCCTCCGGCTACGCCACGCAGTTGCGTGAGAAACAAAAAGTGCGGCGCATCTACGGGGTGCTCGAGCGTCAGTTCCGTTTGGTTTACGCGGAGGCGGACAGACGCAAGGGGATCACGGGCGAGAATTTGCTGCAGATTCTCGAGAGTCGCCTGGATACGGTCGCCTACCGCATGGGCTTCGGCGCCTCACGCACGGAAGCACGTCAGATCGTGCGGCATAACGGTATCCTGGTGAATGGAAAGCGCGTCAACATTCCGTCTTTCCAGCTGCGCCAGGGCGATCTCGTGGAAGTCGTCGAGAAGGCGCGGAGCCAGTTGCGGATCAAGGGCGCAGTCGAGGCTGCCGAGCAGCGCGGTTTCCCCGAATGGCTCGAGGTGGACGTCAAAGCGATGAAGGGCGTGTTCAAGTCCGCACCGCAGCGCTCCGACCTGCCGGCCACGATCAACGAGTCCCTAGTAGTGGAACTGTATTCCAAGTAATACCGTCGTCGTGTCGCAGTCTCGGTTGATCCCACGGCAGGCGGGGAGCCCGGGTCGTAGTCACGACTAATTCGTTCCTGTAGAGGCACACACCCTATGGAAAGCAGCAATCTTCTCAAGCCGCGCATCATTGAGGTACAGCCCGTTGGGCAGTTCCACGCGAAAGTCGTCATGGAACCGTTCGAGAGGGGCTACGGCCACACTCTCGGCAATGCCCTTCGCCGGATTCTCCTGTCTTCGATGGAAGGGTTCGCTCCGACCGAAGTCAACATCAGCGGGGTATTGCACGAGTACTCGACCATTGACGGAGTTCAGGAGGATGTCGTCGACTTGCTGCTGAATCTGAAGGGGATCGTGCTGAAGTTGCACAACCGCGAGGAGGCAGTGCTGAATTTGCGCAAGCAGGGCGAAAGCGTTGTGACGGCCGGGGACATCGAAGCCACGCATGATGTGGAAATCATCAACCCGGATCACGTCATCGCCCATTTGGCTGTCGGCGGGAAGCTGGATATTCAGATCAAAGTGGAGCAGGGGCGCGGCTATATTCCCGCCACCGCGCGCGCTGCTGCCAAGGAAGGGCGGACCATCGGGAGCATCCTGCTGGACGCCTCCTTCAGCCCAGTCAAGCGTGTCAGCTACGCGGTCGAGTCGGCTCGCGTAGAGCAACGCACCGACCTCGACAAGTTGATCATGGACGTGGAGACCAACGGCGTCATCGAACCTGAGGAAGCGATTCGTCACTCTGCCCGGGTGCTCATGGACCAGCTCGCGACCTTCGCTGATTTCCAAGGCACCCCGCCTACGGTCGATACACCGATAAGGCCGCAGGTGGATCCGATATTGCTGCGCCCCGTCGACGATCTCGAGCTGACCGTGCGCTCGGCGAACTGTTTGAAGGCCGAGAATATCTACTACATCGGCGATCTGATCCAGCGCACCGAGACCGAGCTGCTGAAAACCCCCAATCTCGGGCGCAAGTCGCTTAACGAGATCAAGGAAGTTCTCGCTTCCCGCGGGTTGACGCTCGGGATGAAGCTTGAGAACTGGCCCCCCGCCGGGCTTGATAAGGACCGTGGGGTTTAAAAAAAGCGGGTGTGAGGACGGTAGCTGACCGTCGGAACCCTAATCGAGGTGCAAGATGCGTCACCGCCTGGGACTGAGAAAACTGAATCGCACCAGCAGCCATCGTTTGGCCATGCTGCGGAACATGACCAACTCGCTGCTACGCCACGAGGCGATTACAACGACCTTGCCCAAGGCGAAGGAGTTGCGGCGCGTGGCCGAACCGATCATCACGCTGGGTAAAAAGCCAAGCCTGGCGAACCGTCGGCTGGCGTTCAATCGCCTGCGCGATCGGGAGATGGTGGGTAAGTTGTTCGAGGAGTTGGGCCCGCGCTTTGCCAATCGCAAAGGCGGCTACCTGCGTATCCTGAAATACGGCTTCCGCCGCGGCGACAACGCGCCGATGGCTTTGGTTGAGCTGCTTGATAGGCCCAACTCCGTTGCAAACACCAAAGGCACGGATTCAAAGAAGGCCTAATCCCGTGGAACTCGTGGGGCTGCCGCGAGCGAAGCTTCCAACAAGGCTGCCAAAGACAGTAAGTAAGCGGGCGCTCTCAGGCCGCAGCAGCTCGTCTTGAGCGCTCGCCCGCGCCTCCCAACACGGTTCTCAAATAGCGCCCAGTGCAGCTGGTCGGATGGTCGGCGAGGTGTTCCGGCGTGCCAGTGGCGACGATCTGACCACCTCCATCGCCACCCTCAGGCCCGAGATCGACGATCCAGTCTGCAGTCTTGAGCACATCCAGATTGTGTTCGATCACTACCACGCTGTTGCCATGATCCCTGAGGCGGTGCACGACCCTAAGCAAAAGCTCGATGTCATGAAAGTGCAGACCCGTGGTTGGCTCGTCCAGGATGTACAGCGTGCGTCCAGTGTCCCGCTTGGACAACTCCAGCGACAGTTTTACCCGTTGGGCTTCACCGCCGGACAAGGTCGTAGCCGATTGTCCCAACTTGACGTAGCCCAGCCCCACTTCGAGCAGCATTTGTAGTTTGCGCTCGACCGCAGGCACGGCATTGAAGAACTGATGTGCCTGCTCCACGGTCATCTCGAGCACCTGATGGATGCTCCTGCCCTTGTACTGGATCTCCAAGGTTTCGCGGTTGTAGCGCCGCCCGCGACATACGTCGCAGGGCACATAGAGGTCGGGCAGGAAATGCATCTCCACCTTAAGCACACCGTCGCCTTGACACGCCTCGCAACGGCCACCTTTTACGTTAAAGGAAAAGCGCCCGGGACCATACCCCCGCTCTCGAGACAACGGGACCCCCGCGAACAGCTCGCGGATAGGAGTAAACAGGCCCGTGTAGGTGGCCGGATTCGAGCGAGGAGTGCGTCCGATTGGACTCTGATCGACGTTAACAACCTTATCGAACTGCTCGAGCCCGTGGATCCCGTCGTACGGCGCAGGTTCGACGATACTGCCGTAGAGATGCCGCGCCGCCGCTCGATAAAGCGTGTCGTTGATCAGTGTCGACTTCCCTGAGCCGGAGACCCCGCTAATGCATACGAACAGCCCGAGCGGAAGATCAAGTTGGATGTTTTTGAGATTGTTTCCGCGTGCGCCGGCGAGCCGCAGCCAGCGCTCCTCTTGTGGTGCGTTGCGCAGCAGGGGTATCGGGATGCTGCGCGTTGCCGAGAGGTACTGCCCGGTAAGTGATGCCGGGTTACGGGCAATCTCTTCGGGGCTGCCGGTCGCCACCACCTGGCCGCCGTGCTCACCGGCGCCAGGGCCCATATCGATCACGTAATCGGCTGACTCGATTGCCTCCTGGTCGTGTTCCACGACGATCACGGTGTTGCCTATGTCGCGCAGCGTCTTCAAAGTGGAGAGCAGCCGGTGATTGTCGCGCTGATGCAGCCCGATCGAGGGTTCATCCAGAACGTACATTACGCCGGTCAGTCCAGAGCCGATCTGACTTGCCAGACGGATCCGCTGCGACTCGCCGCCCGAGAGAGTCTCCGCCGAACGGTCGAGCGATAAGTAGTCGAGCCCGACGTTGTTCAGAAACTGCAAACGGTTCATGATCTCCGCGATTATCTTCTCGGCAATGGCGGCCTTCGCGCCCGACAACCGCAAGCTGGCGAAGAACTCCCGGGCCGCCTTCAGCGGCATACGGCTGACGGCATAGATCGGTTGCCCGTTCACGAACACATACCGAGCCTCCCGTCGAAGCCGCGTACCGTCGCACTCTGGGCACGCCGAATCGTTCAGGTATTTGGCCAACTCCTCGCGCACAACGGCGGAGTCCGTTTCCTTGTAGCGTCGCTCCAGGGTGGGGATGATTCCCTCGAACGCGTGCTCCCGCGTTCGGGTGCGGCCACGCTCCCCCGCATAGCTGAAACGAATCTTGTCCCGGCCGGATCCGTATAGCACCGCGTCCTGAACGTTCTTCGGTAGCTCATCAAACGCGGTCTCTAAATCGAAACCGAAGTGATTGCATAGACCTTCCAGGATCTGGAAATAGAATTGATTGCGCCGATCCCAGCCTTTGATGGCACCCGAGGCGAGACTCAGATGCGGAAACGCAACTACCCGTTTGGGATCAAAGAAGCTGATGGTGCCCAGGCCGTCACAGCGTGGACACGCGCCCATCGGGTTATTGAAAGAGAACAGGCGGGGCTCCAACTCGGGCAGCGAATAGCTGCAGATCGGGCACGCGAATCGGGCTGAGAACAGGTGCTCTTTTCCGCTGTCGATCTCCATGGCAAGGGTGCGGCCATCGGACTGACGCAGCGCAGTTTCGAACGACTCCGCCAGGCGCTGCTTGGCTTCGGCCCGAACCTTCAGGCGGTCCACCACCACTTCGATCGTGTGCTTCTTGGTCTTAACCAGCTTAGGGAGGTTGTCGATGTCGTGCACCTCTCCGTCGAGCCGCAGCCGCACGAAACCCTGTGCGCGCAGATCCTCGAATAGCTCGTGCTGTTCGCCCTTTCTCCCGACGACTAATGGCGCCAGAATCATGAGCCGCGTGTCCTCGGGTAGTTGCAGGACGTGATCGACCATCTGCGACACGCTCTGGGCCTGAAGCCGGATGTTATGGTCCGGGCAATAGGGATCGCCAACGCGTGCGAATAGCAAGCGAAGGTAGTCGTGTATTTCCGTGACGGTACCGACGGTCGAGCGCGGATTGTGGCTGGTGGCCTTCTGCTCGATGGAGATAGCAGGAGACAAGCCCTCGATCAGATCCACGTCCGGTTTTTCCATGAGTTGCAGAAACTGCCGGGCGTACGCCGAGAGCGACTCCACATAGCGACGTTGCCCCTCTGCATAGAGCGTGTCGAAAGCCAGGGACGATTTGCCCGACCCGGACGGCCCCGTGATAACGATCAGCCGCTCGCGCGGCAGGTCGAGATCGATGTTCTTGAGATTGTGAGTGCGCGCACCACGCACTCGGATAAAGTTCATCTTGATTGGCTCTCATCTACTCGCTGCCCACAATTCGGGAGAGCGAGGCAACCTGTTAATATACTGCAGCAGCTAGACTTTTCCCAACGCGCCCAGTCTTCTCCGCAGTATGCCCCTAGGCAGTTCCATGACCGTCGCCGAGTTGCGCGCAAGTCTCGGTCTGGCGGGGATCTTCGGCCTGCGCATGTTAGGGATGTTCATCATCCTGCCGGTATTTGCGCTCTATGCAGAGCAGCTGCCCGGCGGCGCAGATCGCACCCTCATCGGGGTAGCGCTGGGAGCCTACGGTCTGACGCAGGCGGTGTTGCAGGTTCCATTCGGCTGGCTCTCGGATCGCTGGGGCCGCAAGCGAAGCATCTATCTGGGATTGCTTCTGTTCGCCGCCGGAAGTTTCATTGCAGCTGCTGCCCACGACATCGATATGGTGATTGTGGGACGGATTGTCCAGGGGGCGGGCGCAATCTCAGCCGCTGTAATTGCACTCACGGCCGATCTCACGCGGGACGAGCAGCGAACCCAGGCAATGGCTATCATCGGCGTGACTATCAGCATCACATTCGCGGCGTCGATAGCGCTCGGCCCAATCCTGAATCAGGCCATTGGAGTGCCGGGGATCTTTGTCATGACGGGGGTTCTGGCGCTCACCGCCATTGCCGTCGTGCGCTGGCTGATTCCGGACCCCCTGCGCGCTGTGGGTTCCGCGTTCTCGCATGACGCGCCGAAGTTCTGGAGCGTGCTGCACGATTCCGAGCTGGCACGCCTTAATTTCGGCATCTTCGTGCTGCACGCTTTGCTTATGGCCCTCTTCGTGGTCGTGCCGTTCGAGCTGCGGAGTGCTGGCCTTCCGGGGGGCCAGCACTGGCGGGTCTATCTGCCAGTGATGATGGGAGCATTCGTCCTGATGGTCCCACCGATTGTCTTGGCTGACCGCTGCGGTTGGCATAAGCCTGTCTTCCTCGGTTCCATCATAGTGCTCGTGGTTGGGCAACTGGGGTTGATGTGGTTGGGTCGAACCGGAATCGGCATTGGCGCGTCTCTGCTTTTCTTTTTCCTCGGATTCAACGTGCTCGAAGCGAGTCTCCCGTCTCTGGTATCGCGGGCCGCGCCGCCACTGGCAAAGGGGATAGCGGTCGGTGTGTACAGCAGCCTCCAGTCTCTCGGCGCTTTCATGGGCGCAGCGGTTGGTGGATTCATCGCGCAGCGGTTTGGTCCGGCGTGGATCTTTGGTTTGTGTGCCGCGGGGACGTTCCTTTGGTTGGCAGTGGCCGCAGGGATGCGGGGTCCGCAGCCTGGCTCAACGCGGAGCTACCCGGTTCCGCCCCTCGATCCCAAGCGCGCGGCCGGGCTGTCGCGTAAGCTTGCGAAGGTGCCAGGCGTGCGTGAGGTCATGCTTCTGGCAGAGGAGGGGATGGCCTATTTGAAAGTAGACAGCGCGCGCTTCGACGAGCGGAGCGTGCTCGAGCTGATTGCAGGGGAGACGTGAAATGGCATCTGTAAACAAAGTGATCCTCATCGGCAACCTGGGCCGGGACCCGGAGATCCGCTACTTGCCGAGCGGCGACGCGGTCGCGAATCTGAGCATCGCCACCACCGAGAAGTGGAAAGACAAGGGCGGCGAGCAGCAGGAGCAGACCGAGTGGCATCGCGTTGCCTTCTTTGGCCGTCAGGCTGAGATCTGTGGCGAGTACTTGCGTAAAGGCAGTCAAGTGTACATAGAGGGCCGCTTGCAGACCCGCAAGTGGACCGACAAGGATGGGAACGAGCGTTACACCACTGAGATCCGGGGCGATCGCATGCAGATGCTGGGCGGCCGCGGAGCGGGTGGGGGTAGCGAGCCGCCGATACGCGACGGTGCCCGTGAGCCGGAGCCGTCCACCAGTGCGCCCCCATCGGGCAAGCCTGCGGGGAGTAAGAAGCCGGCGAATTTCGACGATCTGGACGACGACATCCCGTTCTGAAATCGATGTTCTTGCGCCCTGAGAATTACACGCCAGCATCGTGCGAGCGCACGAGCTGCGGACAAGCCAGGCCTCGATAGCGTTGACCTAAGCGAGCGACCCGATATCCGCACCCGGGCGCTGGTCAGGTCCTCCTGCGCTCGCGCGCATGGTCGCTCAATTTTCGCGATCTGTCGGTGGCAAGAGGCGCATACGGTGGAGTGCAGGCTCATGGCCTGATCCCGCTTTTGGACGGTGTTGGAGAAATCGTCAAGGCCGGCTCGGGCGTGACGCGTGCGCGGCTCAGGAGATCGCGTTGCCGGCATCTTCATGCAGGGCTTCCTAGCAGGTGGCGTTACGCAAGAAGCCCTGGCTACCGCGCTCGGCGGTGCAATAGACGGCGTGCTCTCAGAGCTTGTCGTACTGAGCGAGCAGGATGTCGTGTATGTTCCCCCGCATCTCACCGATGAAGATGCCGTGACACTGCGGCGTGCTTACGGGTGTAGCTGGCCATGTAAGCACTGCATCCATTCTGCGTCGTCACGTGCGTGCGCAAGCAATTTATGTGGGCTCACGCGAGATGTTCGAGGAGATGAACCGCGCTATCACGCAACACGGGTTGCGCCCTTGGATCGGAAAGAGCTTTATCTCGAGGAGGTTCGTGATGCGTACGAATACCTGAGCAGCGGTACCCGTACCGGCAAGGTTACGATACGCATCTGAGAATAGCTGCCGGGCGGATATCGGTATCGGTGGAGCCGGATCTTGAGTGCCGGCCGTGCAGGATTTGTGGCAGTATTGAATGTATAAGCCGCCGGTCGGCCATCTCTTTGTCTGTTCCGGATCGGTCGCCTCTCAAGCCCGACTACTGCCGTCATGACCCTTCGCAACGTATCGCTCGACGATAAATACACGCTCGAGAACGGCCGCATTTTCATCACCGGCACGCAGGCGCTGGTACGGATGCCGATGATGCAGCATCTGCGCGACAAGGCGGCTGGTTACGATACGGCTTGCTACGTCTCGGGATACCGGGGCAGCCCGTTAGGCGGCTACGATCAGCAGCTATGGAGCGCGGGCAAATTCCTCGCTCAGCATCAGATCGTGTTTCAACCCGGGGTCAACGAGGATCTGGCGGCGACAGCCTGCTGGGGTACACAGCAGGCGCACTTCCACGGCGAGAACAAGTACGACGGCGTGTTCGCCGTCTGGTACGGTAAGGGACCGGGCGTGGATCGCACCGGCGATGCGTTTCGGCACGGTAATCTGGCCGGCACGCACCCGCTGGGGGGCGTCCTAGTGCTGATGGGAGATGACCACACTTGCGAATCGTCGACCACGGCGCATCAGAGCGAGTTCGCGCTGGTTGATGCCATGATTCCTATCCTAAATCCCGCAGGCGTGCAGGAGTTGCTCGACTACGGCATCTACGGCTGGGCGCTGTCCCGTTTCTCCGGTTGTTGGGTGGGTCTCAAGTGCATGAAGGACACCATCGACGCGTCCGCTGCCGTAGATGTGAGCTCTGATCGGGTTCAAATCCGCACCCCTGCCGACTACGCTCCGCCGGCCGGCGGCCTCAATATTCGCTGGCCTGATCAGCCACTGGAACAAGAACTACGGCTGCACAGGCATAAGATCGAAGCGGCGAAGGCCTTTGCGCGCGCAAACGCCCTTGATCGTATCGCTGTCAACGCGGCCGACGCACGCCTGGGACTGATGACTTGCGGCAAGTCCTATATGGACGTGCGCCAGGCGCTGCAATACTTGGGAATAGATGACGCCGAAGCGAGGCGTCTCGGCCTGCGCGTCTACAAGGTTGCAATGACATGGCCATTGGAGCCCGAGGGTGCGCTACGCTTTGCCCGCGGGTTGCAAAAGGTGATCGTAGTCGAGGAAAAGCGTGCGCTCATCGAGGCTCAGCTCAAGGAGATTTGCTACGGCAAGCCAGAGATGCCGCAGATAGTAGGCAAGCGTGACGAGCGTGGAGTGGAGTTGTTCCAGAGCAATGCCGCGCTCGACCCTAACCGGATCGCTGTCGCCATTGGGCGGCGGATTCTGGAGTACACCCAGGACGCGCACCTGGAAGCACGCGTGATCGAGCAGGAACAACTTGCGTCGCGCGTGCCTGAGAAGCCCGCGATGGATCGGACGCCGTATTTTTGTTCGGGCTGCCCGCACAGCACCGGAACACGTGTGCCGGAGGGTAGCCGCGCGTTGGCCGGCATCGGTTGCCACTTCATGGCGCAGTGGATGGACCGCAGCACCGCGGGGTTCACGCAGATGGGCGGTGAGGGAGCCAGCTGGGTCGGCGAGGCCCCGTTCGTCAAGACCAAGCACGTGTTCCAGAACATCGGCGACGGCACTTACTTCCACTCAGGCTTGCTTGCATTGCGTGCCGCTGTCGCCTCGCGCGTCAACGTGACCTATAAGATTCTGTATAACGACGCGGTCGCCATGACGGGGGGCCAGCATCTGGATGGCGATCTCACGGTTCCGCAGATTGCCGGCCAGGTGCTCGCCGAAGGCGCGAAGAAATGTGTCGTCGTCACGGACGAACCTGAGAAATACGGTCCTGACGCAGGCTTTCCGATCGGCGTGCAGATCTACCACCGTGACGACTACGATCGCGTGCAGCGCGAAATGCGCGAAATCGAAGGCACATCTGTAATCATTTACGATCAGACCTGCGCTGCAGAGAAGCGCCGTCGACGCAAACGCAACCTCTACCCCGACCCGCCTAAGCGCGTTCTCATCAACGATCTCGTGTGCGAAGGTTGTGGCGACTGCGGGACCAAGTCGAATTGCGTATCGGTGCTGCCGCTCGAGACCGAGTTTGGGCGCAAGCGCACCATCGATCAGTCGTCGTGCAACAAGGACTATTCCTGCGTGAAGGGCTTCTGTCCCAGTTTTGTCACGGTGCATGGCGGACGGCTGCGGAAAGGCAGGCTTGCGTCCACAGGCGACAAGACTGATGTCTTGTTTGCGGCGGTTCCGGACCCGCAGTTGCCCCCTTTGGATAAGCCCTACGGAATCATGGTCACTGGTGTTGGAGGTACCGGCGTTGTGACCATCGGCGCGATCCTCGGCATGGCAGCCAACCTCGAGGGGAAGGGCTTCGGTGGTTTGGACATGGCAGGGCTGGCGCAAAAGGGCGGCGCGGTATGGAGCCATCTGCAGATCGCCGCCAATCCGGAAGACATCAGAACCGTGCGCCTCGGTTCGGGTGGAGCCAATGCCGTGTTGGGCTGCGATCTCGTCGTGAGCGCAAGTCAGAAGACCATGGATACGACCCGGTTGCGCGCGACCCGGATGGTCGTCAACACACATCGGCAGATGACTGGCGAGTTCACGCGCAAAGCCGATTTCGACTTCCCGGAGGAGTCGCTGCGGCACACCATCACTCAGGGCGTGGGTGAGGGGCAGGCAGATTTCGTCGATGCCACGCGCATGGCGACGGCGCTCCTCGGCGACAGCATCGCCACGAACATGTTCATGCTGGGATACGCATATCAGCGCGGCTTGGTCCCGGTATCGGCCGAGGCCATAGACAAGGCTATAGAGTTGAACGGCGCAGCGGTGAAGATGAATCAAGCTGCATTCCTGTGGGGGCGTCGCGCTGCGGTAGACTCGACGGCGGTGGCGCGAATCATCGCCCCCAAGACGGAAGTTGCGTCGAGCACCAAGCTCTCACAGTCGCTCGACGAATTGATCCGCAGGCGCGAGGAATTTCTCACCGACTATCAGAATGCTGCGTACGCGCAGCGATACCGCGCCCTGGTGGACAAGGTGCGACTCGCCGAAAATGCTAAGGCAAAAGGGCTCACCTCTTTGACCGAGGCAGTTGCCCGGTACTACTTCAAGCTCATGGCATATAAGGACGAATACGAGGTCGCCCGCTTATATGCGAAGAGTGGCTTCCGAGACAAGGTCGAATCGCAGTTCGAGGGCAAATACAGGCTGCGATTCCATCTGGCGCCTCCGCTGCTGGCGCGGCGCAACGAACGAGGCGAATTGACGAAGTCCGAGTTCGGGCCCTGGGTGTTCAGCGCCTTCAAGTTCTTGACCCAGCTGCGCGGCTTGCGCGGGACTGCACTCGACGTCTTCGGCTATACAGAAGAGCGGCGCCGCGAGAGGCGGTTGATCGAAGAATATGCGCAGCTTGTCGATGAACTTGCAACGGAGCTTCGCCCCGAGAATCATACACTGGCAGTCCAGCTTGCCTCCATTCCGGAGGAAATTCGCGGCTACGGGCACGTCAAAATGGGTACTCTGGCCATGGTGGAGAAGAAGCAGGCTAAGCTGCTCGCCGACTTTCGTACTACTCCCGCAGAACAGCGTGCGGCTGCCTGATTGCGCGAGGCCAGCCGACAGGCTCCCTCAGCCCGGTGAGATCAGGTCGAGCCTATCTGTGACGATGGCGCTTGCACCCGACGAGAACAGTCGGCGCGCTGCGCGCGCATTGTTGACCGTGTAGCAGAGCACCGGATATCCCGCGTCAGCGAGCTGTTCCAATATCGCGCTGGTTGCGGCTCGCTGCTCACAATGCAGCGAGAAGCAGCTGAGGCGAGCGACCTGGTGACGCCAATCGTTCGGGACGTCCGTCACCAGAAGCCCACGGGGCAGCTGCGGCGCAACCTCGAGAGCAGCTTCCAAAGCTGCCGGCGAGAATGACGAGAGCAGAGGCGTCGTGATATCCACTCCGTGCTGGACAACCTGCTGGGCTACCAGAGCCCCGGTCTCCCGCTCTCGGCCAGGGCAAGGCTTGATCTCCACGTTTGGCCATAGATGCAACTCCGCGCAAAGGGCCAGCGCCGAGACGAGCGTCGGGATGCGCTCCCCAACAAAAGGCGGTCCGTGCTGGCCGCCAGCATCCAAATGTTGCAACGGGTCCCAATCGCTCTCCGCGACCAAGCCCCGTCCGTTGGTTGTGCGATCCAGTGTGTCATCGTGCATGAGGATGGCAACCCCGTCACGGGTCAGCTTCACGTCGAACTCAACGGCGCGAAAACCAAGGCGCGCGGCGGTCCGAAGTCCGGCGAGAGTATTTTCTGGTGCCAACGAGCCCCCGCCTCGGTGCGCGAGCACCCGCGGGAAAGGCCATGACGGCCACCGTCGTTGGTCCGTCGGTTGCGGCAATCTTGTATTTGACAGCTCGTGCCCCTATTAGTGACTGTGTAGTTGTCCGTTATAATGTTGTTTTTTCGAGTATTCAGGGGGCGAGACATGCCGATCTACGAATACCGCTGCGCCAACTGCGGCTTCGAGAAGGAATATCTGCAAAAACTCTCCGATGCGCCAATCACCGATTGCGAGCGTTGTGGGCGGCCGACGATGGCTAAGCTGGTGTCGGCTGCTGGTTTCCAGCTCAAAGGCAGTGGCTGGTACGCGACAGACTTCAAGAACAATGGTACCAAGCCCAAGGCAAAGGAGGAGTCAAAGTCGGACTCGGCAACGGGTGATAGTGGAACCTCCAAGCCAACCACCGAGACGAAAGGCAGCGCAGATTGTGGCGCCGGCGCCTGTCCGGCTTGCGTGCCCGTCTAGTGACATCGCTGAGACGTGAGCGCGGGGTGGCACGTCGGTGAGAAAGTACTTTCTCACCGGGGTCCTGATCTGGATTCCTCTTGTCATCACACTTTGGGTGCTGAACCTGATCGTGAGCACGATGGACAGCACGCTGCTGCTGTTGCCGGAGTCTCTGCAGCCCAAGTCATGGCTCGGGTTCAACATCCCCGGCTTGGGCGTGGTGCTGACCCTGCTGGTTGTGCTGCTTACCGGAGTTTTTGCTGCCAATATCATCGGCCAGCGACTGGTGCAGGTGGGAGAAAGCCTGCTTGCCCGCATCCCGGTCGTCAAGACTATATACAACAGCGTCAAACAGGTCTCCGATACTCTTTTTTCGAGCCAGGGACAAGCCTTTCGCAAAGCTCTGCTAGTGCAATTTCCGCATAGCCAGGTTTGGACAGTTGCGTTCTTGACCGGCACGCCGAGCGGCGAGGTGGCCCACAAGCTGGGCGGCGACCGGATAAGCGTTTACGTCCCCACGACACCAAACCCGACCTCCGGGTTCTTCCTGATCGTGCTTCGCGCAGATGTGGTTGAACTCGATATCAGCGTGGACGAGGCTCTTAAATACGTCATCTCCATAGGTGTTGCACAGCCTGCGCCGCAGCGCCGTACAGCATCTGGCGATACCGAGGTCGATGCATGAGCGCGCAGCCGCACGCGGTCCGTTGAAAAGGGCCCAAATTTTCAAGTTATGCGTACCGACTATTGTGGATTTATCGACAGGCGCTATCTCGGTCAGCAGGTAACCTTGTTTGGCTGGGTGCACCGCCGTCGCGACCACGGTGGCGTGATCTTCATCGATCTCAGAGATCGTGAGGGGTTGGTTCAGGTGGTGTGCGATCCCGATACGCCGGCCACCTTCACTATCGCAGACAGATTGCGCAACGAGTTTGTGGTCCGAGTAGAAGGACGCGTACGCCCCCGCCCTGCGGGCACGGTCAATCCCAACCTGAAGAGCGGAGAAGTCGAGGTCTTGGCAGCGAGCATCGAGATCCTCAATGCGTCGCTTACGCCCCCGTTTCAGCTTGACGACGAGAACCTCAATGAGAGTGTCCGCCTGGAGCATCGGGTGATCGATCTGCGGCGGCCCGTCATGCAGCGCAACCTCCGGCTGCGGTATCGAGTCGCAATGAGCGTGCGTCGGTTCCTTGATGCGCACGGCTTCATCGACGTCGAGACCCCGATGCTGACCAAGTCGACCCCCGAGGGTGCGCGTGACTACCTGGTTCCCAGTCGGGTCCATCCGGGACAGTTCTTCGCGCTACCGCAATCCCCACAGCTGTTCAAACAGCTGCTCATGATTGCGGGATTCGACCGGTACTATCAGATCACGAAGTGCTTTCGCGACGAAGATCTGCGTGCCGACCGCCAGCCAGAGTTCACCCAGATCGACGTGGAAACCTCGTTCCTCGGGATCGCCGAGATCACGGATCTCATGGAGGAAATGCTCCGAGTAGTATTCCAGGAGGTCCTGGATGTGCGTCTACCAGGCCCCTTTCCTCGGATGAGCTTTGCCGAGGCGATGTCCAGGTACGGCTCGGACAAGCCTGATTTGCGCGTATCACTCACACTGACCGAGTTGACGGATGTGATGAAGGATGTCCAATTCAGGGTATTCTCGGGTGCGGCGAACCTCGCTGGGGGTCGGGTGGCTGCGCTGCTTGTCCCGGGCGGGAACGAGCTCACGCGCGGTGAGATAGATGTCTACACGGAGTTCGCTGCCATCTATGGCGCGCAAGGGTTGGCTTATATCAAGGTAAACGAAGTGGCGAAGGGGCGCGAAGGTCTGCAGTCTCCCATCGTCAAGAATCTTCCTGATCCCGTTCTTCGAACCATACTCGAGCGAAGCGGTGCGAGAGACGGCGATATTCTTTTTTTTGGCGCGGATAAAGCAAAGGTGGTAAATGAGTCGCTCGGCGCTCTCCGGGCCAAGATTGGACATGAGAGGGGCTTTGCGCAGCCAGGTTGGAAGCCGCTTTGGGTGTTGGATTTTCCAATGTTCGAATGGAACGATGACGACAGACGGTGGGATGCGCTTCATCATCCTTTTACCTCGCCAATGGATGGTCACGAGGGCTATCTAGATAGCGATCCGGGCAAGGCGCTATCCAAGGCGTACGACTTGGTACTGAACGGCTGGGAGATCGGTGGCGGTTCAGTGCGTATCCACCGTCAGGAGGTGCAGTCGAAGGTGTTTGCAGCCCTCAACATCGGCGCTGAAGAGGCGCGCGCCAAGTTCGGCTTCTTGCTCGACGCTCTCCAATACGGTGCTCCCCCACACGGCGGGCTCGCTTTTGGCTTAGATCGTATCGTCGCTCTGATGGCGGGCGGCGAGTCCATCCGAGACGTGATCGCTTTCCCCAAGACGCAACGCGCACAAGACCTCCTTACCCACGCACCGGGTCCGGTAGACGAGCGGCAACTGCGAGAACTTCATATTCGAGTACGGACACCCGAGGCAGCAAAGCCCTATTGACGTTCAAGATCCCGATTTCTGTCCTCGTGGTGGTGCATACCCCACTGCTCTGGGTGCTACTGCTCGAGCGCGCGGATCACCCCGGTTATTGGCAATCGGTTACAGGAAGCCAGGACGAAGGTGAGACGCTGGAGCAAACCGCGAGGAGGGAGGTGCTGGAGGAAACAGGGCTCGACGCACGCGAGCACCGTCTATGCGACTGGCACCTGGACAGCGAATACGAAATCTTCCCCGAGTGGCGCTGGCGCTACGCACCCGGCGTGACGCACAACAGGGAGCACGTATTTGGCCTGCTGGTTCCAGAGCCGATTGAGATTCGCGTCGCTCCGCGCGAACATCTAGGTTTTGTCTGGCTCCCACAGGACGAGGCGGCACGGCGCTGTTTCTCCTGGAGCAACGCAGCGGCAATACGTAAACTGGCCGCCAAGTAGAACGACCCGGCTCTGACGGGGAACTGACGATGGAGATTGGATGCAAAGCCTGCACATTCTGACGTACAACATTCACAAAGGCTTCGCCCAGTTCAACCGCCGAGTCAGCTTGCACGATCTCAAGGATCGACTGCAGTCAGTCGAGCCGGATGTGGTCTTTCTGCAGGAGGTGGTCGGCTTCCACGCGCGCCTTGCGCGACGACATGATGATTGGCCAACTGCTCCTCAGTACGAGTTTCTGGCTGATGCCGTGTGGAAAGACTTTGCCTATGGGCGCAATGCCGTGGTGGACGACGCTCATCACGGGAACGCGATTTTGAGCAAGTTTCCCATTGCGCGATGGGACAACGAGGATGTGTCAATGCACCGCCTTGAGCGGCGCGGCCTACTGCACTGCGAGATCGAGCCGCCAGGCTGGAATCAAAGACTGCATACGATCAACGTGCATCTGGGACTGTTGCGCATCTGGCGCGAGAGACAGCTGGAGGTGCTCGTCAGTCGCATTGAACGGTTGGTTCCGCACGATGCCCCGCTCATCATTGCCGGTGATTTCAACGACTGGACTCGACGTGCGAGTGAGTACTTGATGCGGGCGCTGGATGTTTCGGAAGTCTTCGAAACCTATGGACGGGGCCCGGCGCGCAGCTTTCCTGCCGTGCTCCCGGTACTGCATTTGGATCGCATCTATGTTCGTGGCTTCCGGGTCAAACTGGCTCACGTACATCGCGGGTTACATTGGGCGCGCTTTTCGGACCACGCAGCGCTCTCCGCACTGCTGATTCGCGATCACAGTTATCTCAGGTCGGGTACCGGCGCCCCGCCACCACGCTCTGGCTCAGCCGTGTGACTTCGCACGCCACGCATCTGGAAGCGTTAGCCTCAAACCACTGTCCGGCCTAAGGATCTGCCGGTACTTTCGCTGTGTCGCTGCTGAGCTTCGGGGCGTGGCGTGGTGTACCGCGTTGGGGCGTGGCACAACCGTTGCTCGCCAATACCGAAATCCCTCCTGGGAGAACCCGGTGTTTGGCTTGCGCAGACCCAAATCGCAGTCTCCACAGCTCGACCTGTCGCTTCCGCTAGAGCGGGAGCGGCTCCTATGGTTGCTTGGCAGCATTTGCCAGCTTTTCCGCGTACCGTTCGAGTCACGCTTAATCCTCCAGCACTATCCGCCGCCGTATGTGTTGGGCAGTCTGATCGAAGCAGCGCAGGGACTTGGTTTTCAGGTGCGGGAGCAGGTCCGACCAGCGGGTGGGATGGCGGCGCACCACCTGCCGGCCATCGCGCCATGCCGTGACCCATCCCAGGCGCCAGCACTCGTTCTCAAGACAGACGGCGCACGGATACTGTTGTTCCGCGCTGGTTCCGACACGGCGCAGACGGTTGGAATAGAAGACTTTGAGCATCAGTTCGAAGGAGTATTGTTATCGCTGGATCGATCCCAGCGACAGGGCCGGCGGGCGGATGACGGAAGCCCTTCCGATTCAGCAGCGCGCGAAGATTTCGGATTCGGTTGGTTCATTCCCGAGTTGCTCAAGCACAAGCGCATCTTCCGGGACGTCCTTCTCGCCTCGTTGGCGATCCAGCTGATGGCACTGGCCACGCCATTGTTTACTCAGGCCATCATCGATAAAGTGATTGTCCACCAGACGCGCAGCACTCTCGTCGTTGTAGGTTTTGCGCTGCTCATGTTCACCGTGTTCTCCGCCGTCATGACTTGGCTGCGGCAATATCTGGTCATCCATACCGGGAACCGCATCGATGCAGTGCTGGGCAGCCACGTCTTCAGACACATGCTGCGCCTCCCGCTACGCTACTTTGAGCAGAGGCCTACCGGAGTGATTGTTTCCAGGCTACATGGCGTCGAGACGATTCGCGATTTTCTCTCCGGCGCCACGGTATCTCTGATCCTCGATCTGCCGTTCTTACTTATCTTCCTGGGTGTGATGTTCTTCTACAGCTGGCAGTTGTCTCTCATCGCACTGGCCTGTTTAGCCGCCATCAGTGTTCTGAGCCTGGGTGTGACGCCCATCTTCCGCGCGCGATTGAACCGCCAGTTCTTGCTCGGCGCCCGCAATCAAGCCTTCGTGACCGAATATGTAGTTGGCATGGCGACTGTCAAGAGCCTGCAGACCGAGCCGTTACTAGAGCGGCGTTACGGGGAATACTTAGCGGACTACCTGGCTGCTGGGTTCTCGACGCGTCAGCTAGCAAACGCTTTCAACGTTATCGCCAGCACGCTCGAACAGGCCATGACGCTCGCGATACTCATTGTCGGGGCGCTATTGGTCATGCACGGCAACGGCTTCACCATCGGCATGTTGGTCGCGTTTCAGATGTTCGCCAGCCGGATGTCTCAGCCCATGCTGCGGATGGTGGGTCTATGGCAGGAGTTTCAGCAGGCCTCTGTGGCTGTCAAGCGGCTTGGTGACGTCATGAACTTGCCCACTGAACCGTACGCCTTGATCCCGGCACGCAGTCGGCGCGACGCCGGGCATATCGAGGTGGTGGATCTTGGCTTCCGTTATAGCGAGCAACATCCATTTGTGTACCGAAATCTGACGCTGACCCTCAAACCGGGTCAACTCACTGTACTGATGGGCCCGTCCGGCTCAGGCAAAAGCACATTGGCGAAGCTTTTGATGGGCTTCTATCCCACGACGGAAGGCCAGATCCTAATTGACGGTCGCAATATCCGCAATTTGTCTGCGAACGAGTTGCGGCAGTCGTTCGGAATCGTACCGCAGGAGACGATGCTGTTCGCGGGGACTATCTACGACAACCTAGCCATGGTCGATCCGCACGCTACGTTCGACCATATTGTTGACGCCTGTCGCAAGGCGGAGATCCATGACGTGATCGAGCGCTTACCACAAGGGTACCAAACCATACTGGGGGAGCACGGGGTAGGCCTCTCGGGCGGGCAGAAACAGCGCATAGCTATTGCGCGCGCCCTGCTGAAAAGGCCGGCAGTTCTGGTATTTGATGAGGCCACGAGCAATCTAGACCTCGAAACCAGCGAGCAATTCGCCCAGACGGTCAATCAATTGAAAGGAGCGACGACTATTCTGTTTATCACCCATCACGCGCCTCGAGGGCTGGCGTTTGATTCGGTCGTCCGGCTTGGAGATAAGGTAGTAACCGCATTGGAACTCGCCAGCCCAGTCGTACGCCCATTGTCACTGGCTGGTCGACATGTGGAGGGATTGGATGATCAAGTGCCAGTCGTTGTATGATCTTATATAACAGTTAACATATTCAATGAGTTGTTGGCATAAGCATTGATGGGTTCTCGGGCACTGACCCTGTGCGTCTAAAGAAAGACCCACAGCGCTTGGCAGGCCGAAGTTGTTCGCATGATCTGCAATGTCAGCCTAAAAGCAAATGAAAGAGCATCGCAAGATCCGATCGCCGCTTCAGTAAGCTTTCCCCTACCTTACAAGAAACTACGATCAGTGGGCACAGCCTGACAAAGGTGTGCCTGCGATTCGGGCAATACTTCAAAGTTTTTCACTTGTTGTGGCATCTCGCTTGCCATGTCTGCCGCTAGAGACGGTTTCATTCCGAGTGAGTGTTGTTTGACCTTGCTTTCACCGGGTCGAAATAAACCAGCATTCGCGGCGAAAGCTTCGAGCGGGGCCCGCGAGAGTCGCGGAGAGAACTAGCGAGCGCACGGAGCTCAAGCAGAAGAATTTTGAGCATTCAGGAAGTAGT
>Ga0335083_10002025_pt1 | contig 27215 bp, 24 predicted proteins | sample Lox_Sample_42_FD_206716 | JGI IMG/M metagenome (GOLD analysis project Ga0335083, IMG submission 206716) | Soil microbial communities from Loxahatchee National Wildlife Refuge, Florida, United States - Lox_Sample_4.2 | ecosystem: Environmental > Terrestrial > Soil > Wetlands | place: USA...
GCCCTGTCCTCGCGTGGCTATGTCTGCATCGCGCCCAACGTACGTGGCTCAACCGGCTACGGCATGCCTTTCCAGAAGGCAAATTATCAGGACTTGGGAGGAGGCGATTTGCAGGACGAGGTGTACGCCACCAGGTTTCTCATCGATACCGGCTACGTGGACGCGAAGAAGATCGGTATCACCGGAGGTTCCTACGGCGGCTTCATGACGCTGATGGCCATCGGCAAGACGCCAGACATCTGGGCAGCAGCGGTCGAGGAGTTCGGCATCATCAACTGGTACACCATGCTGCAGCATGAAGACCCTTTCCTGCAGCAGTATGAGCGCACGCTGCTGGGCGATCCGGTAAAAGACAAGACCGTTTACGACAATGCTTCTCCCATCAATTACATTCGCAGCGAAAAGGCGCCGCTGCTGGTGCTGCAGGGAGAGAACGATATTCGCGTGCCCAAGGAAGAGGCCGAACAGGTGGTGGAGATCCTGAAGAAAGAAAGCCGAACGGTGGATGCACATTACTATCCTGCCGAAGGCCATGGCTTCGCCAAGCGCGAAAACCAGATCGATGCCATGCGCCGCACTATCGACTGGTTCGACAAGTACCTGAAAGGAAGCGCCACCAGCAGCGCGAGCGCGCCGTCGACGGAGTGATGAAACCTCTATCGCCGCAAGACCGGGTATTCGTGCTGACCGGCGCCGGAGTTAGCGCCGAAAGCGGACTACCTACATTTCGCGGCGCAGATGGCCTTTGGCGCGGGCGCCGCGTGGAAGAGGTGGCAACACCGCAAGCCTTTCACGCCAATCCCGACCTGGTGTGGCAGTTCTACTCAGAACGGCGTAAGCGCCATGCCACCGTTGTTCCAAACGACGCCCATCGTGCCTTGGCGGAACTGGAACGAGCGCTCGGCGACCGCTTCTTTCTGTGCACCCAGAACGTGGACTCGCTGCACGAGCAGGCGGGCTCACAGCGCATTGCGCACATGCACGGCCGCTTAATGCAGACGCGCTGCTCGCGGGAGAGCTGCCGGACCCAGCCTTTTGACGACGAGCGTTTGTACATGACCCGGGCCGAAATCCCGACCTGCCTGAAGTGTGGAGCGCTATTGCGTCCGCACATCTGCTGGTTCGGCGAAGTGCCCTTCGGCATGGATCGCATCTTCGCCGAACTACGAAGTTGTACGGTCCTGCTCACCATCGGAAGCTCCGGTGTGGTCGAGCCGGCCGCCAGCTTCGTCCGTATGGCACGCATGCACAACGCCAAAGCGATTTACATCGGCCCGGAAGAACCAGCGAACAGCGCGTTCTTTGATGAGGTAGTGCTGGGAAAAGCGGGAGGGGTACTGCCGAAGCTGATCAAGGAGATGTGCGGGACGCGGGTGTGAAGCCGGCAGCACGGCCTCTACTAGTTCGCCTGTAATTCATTCCACAAGTCGCTGAGCCGCAGAAAAATTGGCGTGCCGGCGACTCGGAATTCTTCAACCGGTAACCACGCTGCCGTGCTGCAGTCGTAGCCGAAGGCACTGACAAGATCGATTACCCAGACATTCTGAATCCCCATCTGGCGATAGTCGGCCAGGCGCTCGTTGTAACGCGAGATACGATCCTCGGGAGAAAGAATCTCAATCACGGCGAGCGGCGGATTGGTTGGAACGCGTTCGCTTCCTTGCATGGTAGCCATGAGGCAGACGTCCGCTATCCGCACTCGCGTTTCCGAAACACGAATGCGCATTTCGGGCAGGACATGCAGTCCCCACTCCGTACGGTGGTAGCTGCTGTGCAGATACTCAGTTAACGATGTCTGCAGTGTCGCCATGCGGCTAATTTACTCCCGTCACGCCGACGTGCGTGGAGCATCTTTGCTCGACAGCACTTGCCGATCGCGGCCAGGAACCTACGCTTCAGCGCACGAAGCGTCCCGCGATGTTGTACGCCGCGAACGCGGCAATGTAAGCCACCACCGTCATGTATCCGAACTGCAGCGCGGGCCACTGCCAGCCGTTGGTTTCGCGGCGCACCACGGCAATCGTGGACATGCACTGCATGGCGAAGGCAAAGAACACCAGCAGTGCGACAGCGGCAGCGGGGGTAAGCTCGTGGCGCAGCGCGGCCTGCAAGTCGGTGGCTTGCGATTCAGGATCGAGTCCGTGCAAAGTGCCGAGAGTGGCGATGATGACTTCGCGCGCCGCGATCGATGTGACCAATCCGACGCCGATCTTCCAGTCGAAGCCGAGAGGACGGATCACCGGCTCAATCGTATGGCCGAGTTTCGCAACTACGCTGTTCTGCACCTCAGGCGGCTGGCCGTGATGCAAGGGGAAGTTAGTCGCCGCCCACAGCATCAGCGTAACCAGCATAATCACCGTTCCTGCACGATAAACGAACGCCTTGCCTCGGTCCACGAGGCGCAGGCCCAGTCCCGAGATCGTGGGCCAGCGATACGGCGGCATCTCCAAAATGAACGGCGCGTCCTTGCTCTTGAGGATGGTTGACTTCAGTACGCGGGCCGTCAGCACAGCCATGAGGAAACCAAGAACGTACAAGCCCAGCATGGCGGCAGCTCGAGTTCCGAGAAAGGGCCCGAGCAGCGGGCGATTCGGCAGGAACGCCGCGATCACCATGGTGTACACCGGCAGGCGTGCCGAGCAGGTCATGAACGGCGCAATCAGGATGGTGGCGATACGGTCGCGTTTACTCTCGATCGTGCGTGTTGCCATGATCGCGGGAACTGCGCACGCATAGGCTGACAAGAGCGGGATGAAACTCTTGCCATTCAGTCCCACCCGTGACATGGTGCGGTCGGCAATCACCGCCGCTCGAGAGAGATAACCAGAGTCCTCCAGAATTCCAATCACCAGGAACAACAGCAGGATCTGCGGCAGGAAGACCAGCACCGAGCCAACCCCCTTCAGCACTCCATTGATGATGAGAGAGCTGACGACGCCCTGCGGCAGGTAAGTTCCCACCCGTCCGCCGATGATGTCCAGAAATCGCTGTATCGCGTTGGACGGAGCCTGGCCGACGGCGAAGATCATTTGAAAGATGCCAACGACCACCAGCGCAAAGATGACAGGACCCCAAACGTGGTGCAGGAATACGGAGTCCAGCCGCTCCGTCCAGACTGGAGTGGCGGGACGGCGATACTTTGCGTTCTCCCCTACGCGGACGGCCCACTCGCGATAGCCGCGCGTGCTACCCACTACCGGCAGCTCCAAAGGCTCAGGGCGCGCAACCGCAGAGTTCAGGAAATTCTGTACCGCGACGAGGCCTTCTCCGGTGGTAGCGCTCACCAGGGCAACCGGCGTGCCCAGTTGCCGCGCCAAGGGAAGCACGTCAACGTGGCCGCCCTGCTTGTGCAGCTCATCGGCCATGTTCAGCAGCACCAGGGTGGGCGTTCCCAGTGCGATAACACGCGCCGCCAGTACCAGATGGCTGTGCAGATTCGTGGAATTCAGAACCAGGATGATGGCATCGGGCCGCGGCGTGCCCGGCATCTGTCCGGTCAGCACGTCCACTGCGACCTTTTCGTCTTCCGACTTGGGACTGAGGCTGTAAACACCCGGCAAATCAATCAGGGCGATCTCCTGGCCCTGGGCGTCACGCACGTAACCGGTGTGATGTTCAACCGTGACGCCGGGGAAATTGCCGACCTTCTGACGGAGACGAGTGAGCCGGTTGAAAAGTGTGGTCTTGCCGGAATTGGGAGGTCCGACGACCGCGATAGTTCGATAGGCCGTGCCCAGGGCGTCGACGCTGGGTCGTGCCGCCGCATGGCAGCTCACCGCCGAGGCGCTCATGCGCTAGTCTCCGAAGGCCGGTGCGCCCAGCAGCTCCACGTGGATGTGGCGCGACACGTCGCGGCGCATGGCTATTTCAGTTCCCTCGACCCGATACACCCGGGGACCGCCGCCCGGGCCGCTGCGCGCGACCGTGACTTTCAAGCCGGGGACAATACCGAGGTTCATCAGATGCTCCGCCACAGGCGGAGACAGCACGAGAGCGGAGACGATGGCGCTCTCGCCGACCCGCAGGTCGGCCAGGGCGTCGGCTTGACGATGCTCTTTCTTATGACGGCCGAATATGAAGTTGAAAATCATTTTCAATTCCAACTCTATTCTAACCCTTTCCCGGCCGCTGGCAACGACTAAAGTCACAGCCGTTTGTGACGTGTGAACATCGGGGAAACCCCGATGACACCGTCCCAAAATGGAGCGAAATAGGAACAACCGGCCCATGACATCTCCGTCCGATGGCCTAATCCCTTGAAAACACCGGGGGCTCGCCGGATAACCCTAACTAATGCCGCCCATAAATAGTTTGAATTTCTCATCCGCAGGAAAAACCGATATTCAATTTTTGACGGCAACTGGCCCTGGTTTCATAAAAGCTTTGTGTCAGGGCACGACTTCTTAGTCGTGCCGAAAGGCTGTGAGAAACGGTTAGGGCTTTAGCCCCTGAGTTCGCGGGCTAAGTCCCTCAGAGGCTAAAGCCTGCGTCTTAGGTTGACAGGCTGCGGCACGGCTGGAAAGCCGTGCCCTGATACAAAACGAATACGCTCTATATCGCTCTCATGGGAGTGCTTCATGCGGTTGGTACGAAAGTTCTTGCCACTGCTTCTTCTGTTTGTATCGATTGGCTCGCTAGCCGCGCAAACACCGTCCGCCCCTGCTGATCCTGCCGCGCAAATTGCCCAGTTGCAGCAGCAGGTGGCCGATGCCAAAGGCTCCGCCGACAACGCCTGGATGCTGGCCAGTTCGGCGCTGGTGCTGATGATGACCGGGCCGGGGCTGGCGCTGTTCTACGGCGGCCTGGTGCGCAAAAAGAACGTGCTGGGCACGATGATGCAGAGCTTCGCCATGATGGCGCTGATCACGGTGCTGTGGGCCATCGTCGTCTACAGCCTGTGTTTTGGGGCAGGGAACAGCTTTATCGGCGGGATCGGTCACGCCTTTCTGCGAGGCGTGGGAGCACCGCCTGATCCGGATTACTCCGGCACCATTCCGCAGCAGACGTTCATGATTTACCAGTTGATGTTCGCCATCATCACGCCGGCGCTCATCAGCGGGGCGTTCGCCGAGCGCATGAAGTTCAGCGCCATGCTGCTGTTCATGGGATTGTGGTCACTGCTGGTTTATTCGCCGATGGCGCACATGGTCTGGGGCAAAGGCGGATTGCTGAACGCAAGCCTGGGCGGACGCTTTCCGACTCTCGACTTTGCCGGCGGAACGGTGGTGCACATCACCTCGGGCGTCTCAGCGCTGATCTGCGCGACATACCTCGGACGGCGCCTCGGTTATCCCAAAGAACCGATGATGCCGCACAGCGTTGTTCTCAGCTTTATTGGGGCCTGTTTGCTGTGGGTGGGCTGGTTCGGCTTCAACGCCGGCAGCGCGCTGAGCGCAGGCGCGTTGGCGACCAGCGCATTCGTGGCCACGCACTTCGCGGCCGCCACGGCGGCCATCGGCTGGGCGGGGGCGGAGTGGATTCGGAATGGCAAACCCAGCGCGCTGGGCGCGATCTCCGGCTGCGTGGCTGGACTCGTCGCCATCACTCCGGCTTCAGGATTCGTCGGTCCGATGCCGGCGCTGCTGATCGGGCTTGTTGCTGGCGTCGGGTGCTATTTGATGGTGGCGAAGGTAAAAGCCGCACTCGGGTACGACGACTCGCTCGATGCCTTCGGAGTCCACGGCGCGGGCGGCACCATCGGCGCGCTTCTGACCGGCGTCTTCGCAACCAAGCTTGTCAACCCCATCTTCAAGGACGCGCAAGGCAACGCGCTGGCATCGGGAATGATTGACGGCAATTATCACCAGATCCTGAACCAGGCAGTCGGAGTGCTGATCGCAATTGTGCTGGCGGTGGTAGGCACATACGTCATCCTGAAGATCGTTGACTTCACGATTGGGGTTCGCGTCACGGCCGAACATGAGGTGCAAGGGCTCGATCTCACCCAGCACGGCGAAGAAGGCTATTACTGGGAGGCTTCGCTGCCGTGACCACTAACCACTGCTTTTAAGGAATTTATGACCAAGCTGGAAGCAGTCATTCAACCTTCGAAGTTTGAGGCCGTCAAGGACGCCCTGCTCGAGATCGGAGTGGAGGGCATGACGGTGACGGAAGTTCGCGGACACGGTCGCCAGAAAGGCCACACCGAGTTCTATCGCGGGCGCGAGTACACCGTGGATGTGTTGCCAAAGGTGAAAATCGAGACGGTTCTTCCCGACCGGCTGGTGGACTCCGCCATACAGGCAATTACCAACGCCGCCCGCACCGGGAAGATCGGCGACGGCAAGATTTTTCTGTCGCGCATTGACGAAGCCATCCGCATTCGCAACGACGAACGCGGCGAAACCGCATTGTGAGCGTATCTGCCTGAATCGAGTTCAGGAGAACCATGTCCAGTCCGGCGGCCGACTCCACTCTGCGCTCCTATTACCAGCAGGAGTTCGAGCGGCTGCGGGCGGAGTTCCAGGCCAACGGTTCGGGGATTGCCTCGATACGCGATCGCACGGCCATCGTTGACAAGCTTGCCCTGCAGCTCTGGGAGCAACGGGTTTCCACGAACTCCGGTTTCGCGCTGGTTGCGCTGGGAGGATTCGGCCGGCGCGCCCTGTTCCCTCACTCCGATGTCGATCTTCTGTTCCTGGCCGAGAACGAAGCAGTGCGCGCACGTGCCCAGGAAGCGGTCCGCAGCATCTGCCAGGAGATGTGGGACATCGGCCTGCGCGTCAGTCCAACTACGCGCACCCTGGACGACTGTGCGCGCTTCGAACAGGACAACGTCGAATTCACCATCTCGTTGCTCGACTGCCGCTTTCTGACCGGTGAGGCAGCATTGTTTGAGCGGCTACGCGGCAAGCAGCTGCCCCAACTGGTAGTGCGCGAGTCCGGGGTGCTGGTGCAACGGCTGGCGGAAGTCACGGGCACGCGTCATCTTCGCTTCGCCAACACGATTTTCCATCTCGAGCCCAACCTGAAGGACGGTCCGGGAGGGCTACGCGACACCCACGTCGCGCAGTGGTTTGGCGCCATCGAGGCGCTTAATCCGGGGCGCAAGTGGCCGGAATCGCACAGCCAGCAGCAGCACTCTGCCGAACTGCTGGAGGCGATGGAGTTTCTCACCGCCAGCCGCTGCTACCTGCATTACCGCGGTAAGCGCGACGACAACATTGTGACTTGGGAGGCGCAGGATGAGATGGCCGCGCGCGGCATCGCCACCCGCGACGGCGCCTTGCCCTCGGCGGAGTGGATGCGCTTGTATTACCGTCATGCCCGCGCCATCCACCGCAACACGACGCAGTTGCTGGAGCAGGTCCCGCGAGACCGGTCGTCGCTGTACCGTTCGTTTCAGCGCTGGCGTTCGCGTGTCTCCAACGAGGACTTCTCGGTCGTAGATGGTCACGTGTTTCTTCAGCAGTCGGCGGGCGCGCGCGATCCGCTGGTCGTGCTGCGGCTGTTCACCTTCATGGCGCGGCATGGAGTCGCGTTGAGTCTCGAGACGGAGAGGCGGCTGAAGAATGCGCATCGCGCCCTCGCCGACGCCATGCCGCAGGGCGCCCGCCTGTGGGAGCACCTGCGCGAACTGCTGGTTCAGCCACACGCAGCCGAGGCGCTGCGCGGGATGCATGCGCTCAACCTGCTGACCCGGGCTATTCCTGAATTCGAAACCATCGACTCGCTGGTGCTGCGCGATCTTTATCACCGCTACACCGTGGACGAGCACAGCTTCCTCGCCATCGAAGCGCTGCACCGGCTGAAGAGCAATGACGTCGAGTGGCTGCAGCCGTTCGGCGGTTTGCTGACAGAGCTGGAGCGACCGGAGCTGCTCTTCCTCGCGATTTTGCTGCACGATACCGGCAAGGGACTGGCTGGCACCGACCACGTGCATAACAGCCTGCAACTGGCTGCGGCGGCGGTGCAGCGAATGGGTCTTCCTGATGACGATGTGCAGACGGTGTGCTTTCTCATCGCTACTCATCTCGAGATGTCGTCAACCATGCGGCGTCGTGACATCTACGATCCGGAGACCGTGCGCGAGCTCGCCGGCAAGATGGGCACGCCGGAGCGCCTGAAGATGCTGACGCTGTTGACGCTCGCCGACATCAAGTCGGTGAACCCTGAAGCGCTCACGCCGTGGAAGGCGGAGAACCTGTGGCGCTTGTACGCAGGCACGGCCAATTACTTCGACCGCAGCGTGGACGAAGAGCGCTTCCATGCCAACGTTTGTACCGAGCAGGTGGAGCGCGTTGCCGCGCTGCTGCCCAAGCATCGCTCGCAACTGCTGAAGTTCCTCGACGGCCTGCCGCAACGCTACCTGATGTCGCACTCACCGGAGCAGGTAATCCTGCATTTCGAGATGGCAAGCCACCTGCGCAAGGACCCGGTACAACTAGGCGTGCGGCGCGTCAGCGGTCAGCACGAACTCACGGTGGTGACTGCCGATCGTCCGGGGCTGTTCTCCACGCTGGCTGGAATTCTTTACGGCTGGGGCATGGATATCACCAAGGCCAGCGCGTTCTCCAATCGCTCAGGAGTAATCGTGGACAGCTTCTACTTCAAGGACCGCTTCCACACGCTGGAGCTCAATCCCCCGGAGCGCGAGCGCTTCCAGAAGTCGGTCACCCGAATCCTGATGCGCGAAGAGCCGCTGGAGCCGTTGCTGGAATCGCGGCTGAAGGCGGATACGAAGCCGGCGAAGCTGAAGGTCGAAACTCGTCTGCGCTATGACGACGAATCCTCGCCCGGTAGCACGTTGCTGGAGGTCATCACCCAGGACCGTTCGGGGCTGCTGTACACCATCAGCTCAACTCTCGCGGCTGAGAGCTGCAGCATCGAAGTCGCGCTGATTGATACCGAGGGCGCTGTCGCGCATGACGTCTTCTACCTCACGCGCGACGGCGAGAAGCTGACGCGCGAACAGCAGCGAGCCATCGAGTGGGCGCTGACCACGGAGCTGAGCGACTCGCTGCCAAGCAATTGGTAGGAGGGTGAGGGCTTACGTCGGTTGGCCAACGCCACAACCGGACCACATAAAACAAATGCGAACGAGCGCCAAAGCGATTACAGGATTCTTGGTAAAGAATTGTTAAGCGGTTCCAGAATGGAACGGCTTGTGTCGTCGGGCGTGTGCCGCAATTGCCCGCCTAGTCTCCATGACAGGGACGCGAGATCATGCTGGGATTGCGGGGCCAGAATATTCAGGTCTTTGCAAATCTTGCGGGCCAGGTGATCGTTGACTTCTGAGTGGCGGGGCACGGTCGAGGTCTTGCCGGCGGCGCGATTCACATAGACGGAATGGTTGGCGCCCTCGCGCAGCAGCTCACAGCCCTGCTGTTCTAAGTGCCGAATGAGCTGCCGTCGCTTCACGCGCCTATCTTCAGCGGCTCTCGAATTACGTCGGTTCCAGCGGCCGCCTCTTGCGCCAGCATTCGGTTTGCTTCCAGCACCAGGGTAACGGCTTCGTGCAGGTTGGCTCGGGCTTCTTCCAGGGTTGCACCTTGCGTATTGGCGCCGGTCAGCTCCTCAACAAACGCGATGTAGCCCTCGGGAACGCGGCGAAAGACAGCGGTGAACTCGAGATCCATGCTCGTATCATACACTCGGCTTTGCTTTGGCCTCCGGCTACGCACGGGGATCCTATGCCGCGCCTACGGGGCTGGGGTAGCGCTCCTATAATCGCCCCAGCATGTCCGGTAGCATCAGCAGCGGCGAAATCAAGCGCCTGGCCTCCGAGGTTGGGTTCGATCTTGCGGGCGTTGCCGGCGTGGCCGACACTTGGGAACACGAGTTTTTCCCCCGGTGGATCGCCCAAGGTTACGCCGGGGAGATGAGCTACTTGGAAAAGCGAGCGGAGACGGGCGAGTTGAAGCGCGCGTCGCTGGGCAACGCCGCTCCTTGGGCACGTTCGGTGATCGTTTGTGCGCTGAACTACAACAGCGATCAGCCTTACTCCACTCATGCCGGTGCTACTTCGCAGGGCTGGATTTCGCGCTACGCGTGGAGCGAGCGCGACTACCACAATGTGGTACTGGAAAAACTGAGGACTTTCGAAGCGCGCCTGCTCGAAAGCTGCGCCCGGCAAGGCGTTCCCGCGCCGCACACCTGGTGTTACGTTGACACAGGTCCGGTGATCGAGCGCGTCTTCGCCAAGTATGCCGGCATCGGCTGGATAGGCAAGAACACCTGCATCCTGAATGAGCGGCTGGGCTCGTGGCTCTTCCTCGGCGTGATGCTCACATCCCTCGAGCTGGCGCCGGACCTTCCCGCTCCGGACCGCTGCGGCTCCTGCACGAGCTGCCTCGATGCCTGTCCTACGAACGCATTTCCCGCGCCTTATCAGCTCGACGCTACAAAGTGCATTTCGTATCTCACCATCGAGAAGCGCGGGGCGATTCCGGAAGGGTTGCGCGCGGGAGTTGGTCGCCAGGTGTTCGGCTGCGACATCTGCCAGGATGTGTGCCCGTGGAACCGCAAGGCGCCGCTGACACGGACACCGGAACTCGAAGCGCGGCCGCAACTGGTCAATCCGGAACTGGAATGGCTGGCCCGCCTCAGCGTGGAAGAGTTTCGCGAGGTGTTTCGCGGCTCGCCGGTCAAGCGAGCGCGTTTCAACGGGCTGCGCCGCAACGTGGCGGTTGCCATGGGTAACAGCGGCGACGAGCGCCTCCTGCCGTTGCTGGAGGAACTGAGCCGTGACGAGGACGCTGTGGTTGCCGAACATGCGAGGTGGGGGCTGCGGCGATTAAAGGGCTGCCGAAAATTCGAAGGGCAGATCCCTCGTCGGCCTAAGGGCCTCCTCGGGATGACAAAATAAGGAAGGCGATCCGGGACACGGGCCTAAAGGCCCGCTCTACCCGAGCACAGCAAAACTATTGCACGGAGCAAAAAACCCTTCCGAAGCGGAAGGGTCTTAGTGGTTTTGGCCGTCTTCGGAAGCGCAGGGAGCGAAGTAACGCTTGGCTTCCGCGTAGCGCACGCGCCTATACGCGCTGAACGTTGGCGGCCTGGAAGCCTTTGGGGCCTTTGGTGAGGTCGAACTCGACCGTTTCGCCTTCATTCAAACTGCGATAGCCGTTCTCCTGAATGGCAGAGAAATGCACGAACACATCCTCACCGGTGGAGCGCTGGATGAACCCGTAGCCTTTGGCCCCGTTAAACCACTTGACTGTCCCTTTCTCTCTCACAACCCTACTCCTTTCACCTGGTTACCTTGAATCACCCCTGCTTCGCGAAACGTTCCCAGCCCAACCCTGAGGAGCAGAAGCATGGAGACGTCACAGCGTTGCCGGGAACAAGGGTTGCGGCCCAGTCGCAGTTCTTCGCAAAGGAAAAAGGCCCACGAATTTACACTGACGCAATAGCGCGTTCGCGTCAGAGCAAGTCCCCGGAGCCCGTCCCGTGCGTAAGTTCGACTGCTGACAGAAACATCAACCCAAATCCGCGTTTCGGTTGCTACCGAAAACTCCTCTTCCGCCCAAGCGCAAGGGGAGCAGACGATAATTGCAGGAACTGAGGATTCTGGCAAGTGTTTTCTGAGGTGAGCTTCCCCAAAACAGTTGCCACCAGCCACTTTCGGGGTGGTCAAGGGCGGCCACAATGCTCTGTTACGATTGATGGCGTGAGCAGCAACTCCGAACCTACCGGCAAAGAGCCGAAACCACGGCCAAATCAGTTCGCGCAATCCTCCACCCTGTTAGCTACGCCGCCGCTGGAGCCACATGGAACCACGGAGTTGCACGCCGCGCCGCTGCGCCCAGGGGATGTCGCCCGGCGCCTGCAGGCGGAAGAGGAAAAGGCCGAGAAAAAAGAGCTCTTCAGCCAGCTGCCGGAAACCTACGGTGCGGCCCATCGTTTGCGCCGCCACGGCTGGTCCACGCTGCGCTACCTGATGCAAACCGAGGTGCATACTTATGCCTTCTCGGTGGCGGCGAACTCGATCCTGTCGCTGTTTCCCTTTCTGGTCCTATTGCTGACGGTGACGCGCCGTGTCTTCCACTCCGCCGCGATGTACAACGTGGTGCTGGAGTTGCTGCGCGACTACTTGCCGAGCAATAAAGACTTCGTGATTCGCAACCTGCAGTTTCTTGCCAGCGTAAGGGGCCGCGGCCAGGCGCTATCGCTGGTCATGCTGCTGATTACCTCGACCGGCATTTTCCTTCCGCTGGAAGTGGCCTTGAACAGCATCTGGGGTTTCAAGAAGAACCGCTCCTACCTGATGAACCTTCTGGTCTCGGTGGCATTGGCGCTGGGATGCGGCTGCCTGGCCATGCTGTCAATCGCCCTGACCGCAGAGAACCTGAAGGTGCTCGGACTTGCCATCGGAGACCAGAACATCGTCTTTCGCGGCCTGGCTTTTGTAGTGATGAAGGCGTCGGCTATTCTTGCAACCATCGGAATTTACTTTCTCATCTACTGGTTGTTACCGCACGGGAAGGTTCCGCTACGTGCAGTTTTGCCCGCTGCGGTAGTGACCGGACTGCTCTCCGAGGCCGCCAAATACATCTACATCCTCGCCCTGCCGTGGCTGAACTTTCAGGAGGTGTACGGGCCCTTCGCGGTGTCGGTCACGCTGATTTTCTGGGGGTTCTGGAGCGGTATGCTGCTGCTGGGTGGAGCATACTTGTCAGCCGCTGATCATGCCGACCGGATGAAGGCTCGGCGTGAAACCGCCGCTGCAAATCGCTGAGGGGAGGGGCGGAAGTACTGCTGGAGGAAGAGCCGCTGTCCATCGCCACTTCCATCACCAACCGCAAGCCGCGCGCACACCTCATGCGCATCCTCGGCCTCGGCTTCGGCTTGGCCGTGGTCTTCGGCAGCACGGTCGGAGTCGGCATCCTGCGCCTGCCCGGAACCGTTGCCGCGCAACTGGGCAACAGTTGGCTGATTCTGGCAGCCTGGATCGCAGGCGGCGTTTACACGCTGCTGGGCGCGGTCTCGATTGCAGAACTGGCGGCCATGCTGCCACAAACCGGCGGCTTTTACGTGTATACCAAGCGGGCCTTCGGCGGCGCCGCGGGCTTCACCGTTGGATGGGGAGACTGGCTCAACAACTGCGCGGTCCTGGCGTACGGGTCGGTGGCAGCGGCGGAATATCTCTCGGCCTTGATCCGGCGCCTGGACGGCCACGAGACCGCGGTTGCGCTTCTGCTGCTTGCGTCGCTGACGGTTGTGCACTGGGTTGGGCTGCGCCTGAGTAGCGTTGTCCTGCAACTGACCAGTTCGGCCACAGCACTCACGTTGATCGCGCTGGCATGCGCCTGTCTGTTCCGTCCCGGAGGCCCGGACTCAGCTCTTCGTCATCCTCTGCCGACCGCTCCCGCCGGTCTGTTCGCGGTGTTCGCCGCATTCATCGTCGCCTTTCGCGCGATAATCGTCACCTACGACGGCTGGTACGAAGCCATCTACTTCGCGGAAGAGGACAAGAATCCTACGCGCAACTTGCCACGGGCCATGATCGGCGGAGTCGGGTTGATCGTCGGTCTTTATCTGCTCATGAACGTGGCCTTCCTGCTGGTCATGCCGATGGCCGAACTCGCGGCTTCGAAGCTGCCGGCGGCGGATGCAGCTCGGATCGTGTTTGCAGCTACCCCATTTGCCGCGCTGAGCGGCAAGTTTGTTACGCTGTTGTCCCTGCTGACTCTGATCAGCCTGGTCAACTCGGTGATGCTGGGGGCGCCGCGCATCCTTTTCGCGGTCGGCCGGGACGGCCTTTTTACAGAAAGAGTCACGACGGTAAGCGCAACAGGAACGCCGAGGCCAGCGTTGCTGTTGTCATCACTGGCGGCGGCACTGCTGGTGGCGAGCGGCACGTTCGAAACCATCGTGATCATCGCCGCCTTCTTTGTGGCGTCAATCTATTGTCTCAACTACGTAGCGTTGTTCGCCTTGCGCTGGCGTGAGCCCGGGACAGTGCGCCCATTTCGCACCTGGGGATATCCGTGGAGCACCGGCGTTGTCCTGCTTGGTTCTTTCGTGTTTCTGGTTGCGGCCGTCCAGGGTGATCCTGCGGACGCACTGCGAGCCTGCGCTCTTCTGGCCATCAGCGTTCCTGTGTATCTTTGGATGAAGCGACGGCCCGGGGCCGCAAAGCTTGCCTGAGGAGAGCAGAGTTGTTCCGACACGCCATTGTCCGCAAGCCCAGCAAGAACCTCGCCGACGGCCTGACCACGGCTGATTTGGGAAAGCCGGAGCTGTCGAAGGTCATGGCTCAGCATGCCGCGTATTGTGATGCGCTGGAGCAGTGCGGTCTGCAAGTGATACGGCTGGATGCAGACCCTGATTATCCCGATTCGACATTTGTCGAGGACACAGCCGTTCTGACCGTGAAGTCTGCCATCCTCGCGCGGCCGGGCGCAGAATCACGCCTGGGAGAAGTCGCGAACATTCGTGACGCCATTGAGCGATTCTACGGAAACATCCACGAAATCAAAGCTCCGGGGACGCTCGACGGGGGAGACATTTGCGAAGCCGGGTCGCACTTCTTCATCGGTGTTTCGCAGCGCACAAATGAAGAAGGAGCCCGGCAGCTCGGCGCCTTCCTGGCGGTTGATGGTTACACATCATCGCTGATTGATATTCGGGATATGACCTCGATTCTGCATTTGAAGAGCGGAATAGCGTATCTGGGCGGCGACAATCTTGTTGTTATGGAGGAACTCGCGCTTCGAAGCGAGTTCGCCAGATGCAACCTGATCCGCGTTCCGGCAGCAGAGTCTTACGCCTGCAACTGCGTCCTGGTGAACGATCGAGTGCTTCTGCCGTCAGGCTTTCCGCAACTCCAGGCGGCTCTGGCAAGCCACGGCTGCAAACCGTTGCTGCTCGATATGTCGGAGTTTCGCAAGATGGACGGCGGCCTGAGTTGTCTGTCGCTTCGATTCTGACTGGGCGATCAAGCAAAACGAACCATGCTCGCGACGGGGAGTTCTTGCAGCCTCCACGGGGTCGGTTCAGTCCGCAACCGTAGCGGCGATGGCGCTGGATGCGCTGGGTGCCCGTTCGGGCGCAGGGTGATTGAAACGGATCGCTGAGGACATCTCCTGCGAAGGCTTCTCGATGACCTGATACATGATCCAAGCCGCCAACCCGGAGGCGGCCAGGCCGGCAACATCCAGCACGACGATGTAGCTGCCGGAATACGGCAGCCAATGCGAGAGGCAGCAGATGAGGGTTACGCCAATCGGCAGATGCAGCAGGTAGAGCGAGTAGCTTACGTCCCCTATGCGGTCTATCCGCCGGCTCTGGAGGGTGGCAAAGGCAATCAGCAGTCCGGTGGCTACAGACACGCCGGCGACAATCCAGCCAATCGGGCCACGCATGGCCAACACCACGACTGCGATCGACCCAAGCATTTCGGGCAGTCTGATCAGCCTGACACGGTACTGAAATACAAAGACGCCGACCAGGAAAATCGGGATGCTGTGGAATATCAGCCGGTCATTGCCGACTGTGAAATAGGCCGCCATCATCCCCGCTAGGCCGGCGAAGCGCGCCCATTGGCTGCGTGTCACCAACAGCGGAAACATGAGCCCCACCAGCAGGTACCACTGGAATTCGATGGCCAGCGTCCAGTAAACGACGTTGACCCAGGGCACATGAATCAGGTCGTTCAGATAGGTGAAGTGAGCCAGCAGGTCACGCACGGTGAGCGTCAAGCGCGGGACGTGGAATACCGGCGCCATGATGAAGTCGGCGGCCAGGATGGTCACGGCAATCGAGGCCAGGTATGGTGGATAAAGGCGCACATTGCGTTTGAGCAGGAAGCGCGGATAATCGCGCAGCACATATTGGGCGCGATATAAGCTCCAGGGAATCACGAATCCAGAAATCACAAAGAAGATATGGACACCCAGATAGCCATATTTGCCGGAAAGGCTGAGATACTTTCCCTGGCCGGAGACAAAGTGACCCCAGGCCACAAAAAGGGCCGCAAAAGCCCGAAGCGCATTGATGACCCCGATGCGTTGGTTTGGAGCTTGCATGTGCACCTATGAGCTAGTGTAAATGCGGTCCTTCGCAGCGCGTCAATCACCGAAGTGTGTGACGTTGACGGTCGCCCTGATTACTTGTTATTGTGCAGCCACATTGCAGCTCAGCGGACAGCGCGACCAGTCGCTCTTAGATTCCACGCAAAGAAGATATTTCAGGGATGAGTAGCCAGGCACTTCTCTATGTCATTGTTCTGCCAGTTACCTGGCTGCTTCTATGGCGTCTGAACAGCGCCCGCTCGCGTCAGGTGCTCCTCCTCATCACGAGCTATGTCCTTTATGCAAGTTGGGGCCTCAGGTTCCTGGCGCTTCTCGTCTGCAGCTCGCTCCTGAACTTCGCATTGGGCGGTTGGCTGCGTCGTAAGCTCTCGGCCGGAAGACTCTGGCTGGGTGTCCTGTTCAACGTCGCGCTGCTAGGCACGTTCAAATATGTGCCGGCGTTAGCGCCTCTGCTGCCGAGTCCCGTCAGCAGCCCTCTTGCCGACATCGTTTTGCCGGTCGGCATCTCATTCTGGACGTTTCAGGCGCTCTCGTACTTGTTTGATGTGTACCGGGAAGAGGAACTGGATCCATCGCTCGTGGAGTTCCTCCTCTACATGGCTTTCTGGCCGACCGTCCTTTCCGGTCCTATTTGCCGTTTGTCCGGCCTGCTTCCCCAGTTTCGAGCACCCTTCGAGCCCGGCAGAGAGGATGTCCGTCGCGGATTGGACCGCATTTGCATGGGGCTGTTCATGACCGCGCTCGGGCAGCTCCTTGGAGCCGGACTTCATCCCGGCCAGGGCGTCGACAGCATATTCGACAGTTCGAAGGGCGGGCTGACGGGACCCGATGTGTGGTGTCTCGCCATTGGCTATGGGTTCGAGCTGTTCTTCAACTTCGCCGGCTACACGCACATGGTAATCGGGGCGGCTCGCGCATTTGGCTTCATGCTGGACGAGAACTTTGATCGGCCCTATCTATCCACCAATGCGTCGGAGTTCTGGACGCGCTGGCATATGTCGCTCTCGTTCTGGATTCGCGACTACCTTTTTCTACCTCTGGTCATGCTGAGGCGCGAGTGGTGGTGGCGCAACTTCGCGCTGGTGCTTTCCATGGTGGTATTCGGGCTGTGGCACAAGGGCGCGCTACTGTTTCTCCTTTGGGGTCTTTACCAGGGAATTCTGCTCGTGTTGCATCGGCAGTGGCAGCTGTTACAGCGTCATTACGAATGGCAGTTTCCGCCGCCTGTCATGGGGCCGCTTTCCTGGGTGGTGACGTTTTGCGCTATTTGTCTGGGATGGGTCTTCTTCCGCGCGAACAGCCTTAGCCAGGCATTTGCCATGCTGCGCGCGGCTGCCAATCCGGGCACTTATGGCAGCCACACGCTGGCCGGAAGTGTGTACTTGCTGGTTGCGGCTCTGGCGCTGGGCTACTTCGTCGCCATAGGCGGACAGCAATTGCTGCGGAAGTATTGGGAGGGGTTGACTGTACCGCTGGAAGCTCGGTTCGCGCTGTACGCCGTTGCAGTTTATGTAGGAGTCCTTCATGCGGCGCAAACCCAGGCGTTCATCTACTTCCAATTCTGATGAAGCGTTTATTCACTCTCTTTCGTTGGTGCGCTTGCCTCGTGGTCTTTGTGGTCGCTCTCGAGGTTTGCGCCAGGGTCGATGATGTTCTGACCTATGGCGCACCTTTCTGGGGACCCTACAACGACGACATTCTTCTGCAACGCGACAGCATTGGTAAGTGGGGCAGGCCCGGAGCCAGATATGCCAAGTGGCAACTGAACAGCCTCGGCTATCGAGGACCTGAGCTGCGTCCGGGAAGCCTGCGCATCATAACCATGGGAGCGTCGGAGACCTTCGGGCTGTACGAAGCGCCGGATCAGGAATATCCTCGCCAACTGGAGCGGGACCTGAATTCGTGGGCGGGCAAGGATGTGTTTCAGGTTGTGAACGTGGCGTTTGCAGGGGAAACCTTGCCCACAGCCATTCTGCGCGTGCCTCAGATCGTGGACGAAATCCACCCTTCGTACGCGCTAATCTATCCCGACCTCTCGTCCTACATATGGATGTCCATGAGGACCGAAAGCGCCGCCAAGCCACCGTCTCAACCCCGGATCAGTTTCGATTCCCGATTGGCCGGTCGGGTGGGCAACCTGCTGAAGCAAACGCTGCCTACAGAGATTCAGAACGAGTTGCGAAAGGTCTCGATGCGGCGGGAGATCGCTTCCCGGCATTATGTGGTGTTGGACCGCTTGCCGGAGGACCGTGTCGAGCACTTTCAGCATGACCTGACAACCTTAATCGCGACGCTCCGCGACCATGGAGTCGAACCGGTTCTTGTCACGCACGCCACTGTGTTCCACAAGCCCTTAGTCGAGAGCGACCATGTGCCGCTCACCACCTGGCGGAAGATTTATCCCATGCTCAAGGAGGAAGGCTTCCTCGACATGGAACTGCGCATGAACGCCGTAATCCGCCGGACCGCAGCCGACGAACACGTCCCCTTGATTGACGCCGACAAAGAGATGCCACACGGGCCGACTTACTTCGCCGACATGGTGCACTTTACGACCTTTGGCGCCGGCGTCATGGCCGGTATTCTGGCCAACGGAATGGAACCGATTCTCGCTCCTCAGGTGGAAAGGGCCGCCAACGGTATCTCGCAGGCTGGCGTCGGCAATCTGCAGACGAATCCGTCCACAACACCGCAGCGGCAATAGAGCGCGTTTGCCTACGCAGCGATGAGTCTCATGGTCGCGCTGCCGGCAGTTCCCGCGCTGCGGGGCGCTCGTAGTAGTCGTAGTCGGTGAGGCCAACAATCGCGGTTTCTGTCAGTGCTCCAATCTCGAAGAACTTCGCCTCCGGTTCATCGCCAAAGCTCATAAGGCCAGGCATGGCAGCGGTCAGGCCTGCGAGCCGCAAGTCAACCTCACCGTGGGTCTTGTAGCTGATGACCTGGTGGCGTCCGCCGGGATAGTCGGTGAGCATGATGTTCGCTGCCGCCGCTCCGCCGCAGAACAGCGAACTAACCGCTGCTCGCTTGTTTCGCTTCCAGAAGAGGACTCCCATCAGCAGGAAGGAGCCGGCAACCGCGTAGTCAAGGACCGCATGCGTGTTGGGATCGATTACCTTGGGCAATCTGCCCGCGGCGAAACGTAAACCCTTATGCAGCACTCCCATCGTGCACCTCGACCTTCGTCCGCCTGAGTCCTTCGTGCCGGACCGACCGGGCGATTGTAACCTGCTTTGCGTCAACCCCAAAGCTTCGCTGGTCGGCTGACGTGTGTTCTAATGCTTGAGGGGAGCTGCGGCCACTCGGGATGGCACATCGGAGGATGTAATGGACGAACGCGACTTCTTCGACGAGCGGCAGGAGACCCGCAAAGCCACCCTGAACTGCCCGCATTGCCACCAAACCGCCGAGTACGATCTCGGCTGGTCTGTGCGTACCAAGAAGCGGCAGTTGCCGGGACGGGCCGACGAACGCGATCGCGCCAAGTTCGCCAAGGCGCGCTCCTACATGGTCCGTCGTGATGACCTCGTTGCCTGTAAGAACATGCGCTGCCGCAAGCGCTTCGAGGTCTCCGGTGTGCAATCGGTGGCCTTTCTAGATGAGCAAGTCCCAACCGAACGCCGTCAGTAATCCCGCTTCCTGAGCGGGCGCTCTCCGGCTGCAGTCTCGCCTATAATCCTCACTACACCTCGCAATGAGTTCCAACGCCCAACGCGCCGGTTCTTCGCCACCGTCGCGCGACCGATACACCGGTCACGCCGCGCCGATTTCGGCACGGCTCGAGAAATTCTGGCAGCGCGTGACTGATGGCATGCGGATGAACGAGCTCTGGCAGCAGTTCCGGACCGATGCCCGGTCGAGCTACCAACTGTACTCGCGCGAAGTCGATTCCACCTGGACACCAGGCACGGGAAGAGCCAAACATTTCTTCGGACTCGTGGTCCAGTTCTTCTGGGCCATCATTTTGAAACTGACTCCGGCGCGGCGCGTGCTGCTGCTGATCGCGCTGGTTCTAATGTTCTCTCCCAGCGGCGAAGCCACCTGGCAGAGCAGCGAGGGCGGGGTCAAGATCCTCACCTTCGACGGTCACTTCTGGGGCGCGTTGCTGCTGCTCACGCTGCTCATCCTCGAAGTTGCCGACCGAGTGGTCATGAAGCGCGACTTGCAGATCGCCAAGGAAATTCAGGCGTGGCTTCTGCCCGCAACTCCGCCGCAAGTGCCAGGCCTCGAAATCGCGTTTGCCACGCGTCCGGCCAATACGGTCGCAGGCGATTACTACGATGTATTTCCGCGCCCATCGTCCGATTCGTCCGGCCACACCTTCCTGATCGCCATAGCTGATGTGGCCGGGAAAAGCATTCCCGCGGCGATGCTGATGGCGACCTTCCAGGCCAGCCTGAAGACGCTCTCCGACAGTTCCGGCCCGCTGACCGAACTGGTGAGCCGCATGAATACCTATGCATGCAGCAACAGCCAGAACGGTCGCCGCTTCACCACGACGTTTCTGGCGGAATACGATCCGGCCTCGTGCAACCTGACCTATGTCAACGCCGGACACAATGCGCCCATTCTGCGCCGCCAGTCGGGCGCCATCGAGCGCCTGCAGGTCGGAGGTATTCCGCTGGGCATCCAGGAACACGTGCCTTATGAATCGGGCACGGTTGCGCTGCAGAGTGGTGACTGGCTGGTCATCTTTACCGACGGAGTGATCGAAGCGGAAAACGTTAACGCCGCAGAGTATGGCGAAGCGCGTATGCTGGCCATACTGCAGGCCAATGCCGCGATCTCGCCGCCCGCGCTGTTGAACACCATCATGCTCGACCTTGACCGCTTCGTAGGCAACGCGCCGCAACACGATGATGTGACGCTCATGCTGCTCAAGGCAACCTGAACACCAGCTCCTGGCTCGACACGTCATTCCGGCATGTCAGAATGGAAGCGATGCCATCGAACCGCTGGGATGCTGTCATCTTCGACTACGGGCGCGTGCTGAGCCTGGCGCCTTCGGATGAGGAGTTGCGTCAGTTCGCGTCGCTGGTGGGCGTCAGCGAACCTCCCTTCTACGAGATTTACTCTGCCACGCGTCACGAGTACGACTGCGGCCGCGCTGACTTCCATCAGCATTGGCAGGCCTTTTGTGACGCCGCAGGCGTCACGTTAGGCCCCGCGCAGGTGGAGCGCATCGCCGAGATGGAAACGCTCATGTGGTTGCGCGTTAATCCTGAAGCGCTGGCCCTGGCGCGCGAGGTCAAAGCCCACGGCGTGCCCACGGCAATCCTCTCCAACATGCCTCACGATCTGCTGGTCATTGTTCGCCGCGAGTTCCAATGGCTGGATGAATTCGAAGTCAAGGTCTGGTCGTGCGAGTTTGGCACTACCAAACCCGATCCCAGCATCTACCATCATTGCCTCAACGCGCTGGGCTGCGAGCCGGAACGGGCGCTGTTCTTTGATGACCGTCTCGACAACGTTGAAGCAGCGCGCGAGCTTGGCATGGAGGCTCACCTCTTCGAATCGGCAGAACAGGCGAAAGCGATTGTGCGCGCGGGGCTGAACAGCAGGAGTCAGTAGTTAGTAGTCAGTGGTCGGTAGGTGATTGCATGCATTCGCCAAAGTGTGGTCTCTTTCTCCCACCTCAAATCCGGGAATCCAGTACACAAGACTGTTTCGTTGAGGGGACCTCAGCTTTCATGTTGCTGTTTACTGGTTGATAAAATCCAGAAGGGCACTTCGATTTTCCCGGTTTGGAACTTGCGGCCGGCCTGCTCGGAAAGATATATCCACCCCCCCTCCCCCCTATATCTCGCAAAATATTGAAAACAAAGAGCTGTTTTGAAGGCTGCCGGGCAAAATCTTGCACCCAAGGGAGTTATACGTAAAATCTTCTTATCCAAAGGACTTACGGGGGCGAATTACGTTAACTCCCAGGGCTTGGGGGTTAGCTGTGTTAACCGAAGTGATAACAACAGCCCGCTTCACCCTGACCAATATCCACCAGCCACGATCCATGTCCTGTCAAAGATCTTCCGCCCCTTGGACTTCAAAGGGCAAACTCGGGCGGAAGGTCTTTCACTACCCGCCGAGGCGGAGACACTAAGTCTCGCGTGGTCAGTGTAGCGCGCTGCCAGGCAAAGTCAAGTTACGAAAGTACATGTACTATTTCTAGACGGAACTCCCGGCGGGACTTCCGTTCCGCAAAGCACAAAGCCGACGGGGCAAGAGGTGTTACTACTGGCTTTCGCCCAGACGCTTGAGTGCGTCCTCCGCGTTCTGATCTCCAAGTTGAGCGGCCTTGCGATACCAGGCAACGGCTTGCTGGCGGTCTTTCTCGACTCCAAGGCCTCCTTCGTACAGAAGCCCTAAGTTTAACATCCCAATAGCATCGCCGGCTTCGGCGCCTTTGCGATACCAACTGCGGGCCTGTTGGTAGTCCTGCCCCACTCCATAGCCGTGTTCGTACATGAAACCTACGCTAGTCATCCCTTGTGGGCTGCCCGCTTCTCCGGCCTTGCGAAACCACAGGAGCGCTTGCTGATAGTCTTTCTCTACGCCATAGCCCTGTTCATACATGAGGCCCAGACCTCTCATTCCCTCGGCGTCACCAGCCTCGGCCGCCTTGCGATACCAATTGAAGGCTTGCTGATCGTCTTTTTCCACCCCCAAAGCGTTGTGGTACATGAACCCAAGGCTGTTCATGGCATTCGCGCTGCCCGCTTCTGCGCCTTTTCGAATCCAACTAAGCGCTTGCCTGTTGTCCTTTGTCACTCCCCAGCCGTTTTGGTACATGAGCCCAAGGTTGATCATTCCCTGGACGTCGCCGGCCTCGGCTGCTCTGCGACTCCAGTAGACGGCTTGCTTGTAGTCTTGGGCAACTCCCAAACCTTCCTTGTACATCCAGCCCAGACCCGTCATGCCCGGTGCATTACCTGCCTCTGCCGCCTTGCGATACCAACTGAAGGCCTGTTTGTAGTCTTTTTCCGCACCATAGCCCTGGTCGTACATCCAGCCCACCCTGGCCATACCCAATGGACTACCAGCTTCGGCCGCTTGGCGGGACCACAGAAGGGCCTGCTTGTCATCCTTAGGGACTCCCTTTCCATCGTAATAATCCAAGCCGAGGTCTAACATGGCCTGGGCGTTCCCAGCCTCTGCCCGGTGATACAAGTCCGCCAGGGTCGGGTCCATGCCTGCTGGGAGCGCGGCTGCATTTGCTGGAGAGGGTGTTCTGGATGCACCCGGCGCTGGAACCACCCGCCCTGCGTCGATAACCGGTGCTGCCGCCATGCCAGTTTTGGCGACCGGCTGCCGCAAGAACACGAAGTCGCCTGCATCGTGCCCGGAGTTGCGAATCCAGCTATATTGCGGCAATTGGTCCGACTTACCGCCAACCCGGGGTTGAATGAAGTTGTAAAAGACATCGGCGGCGGTGAACTCCTGGTCGCCCATCTGGTGGAGACTCTGCAAGACCGCCCAGGCGAAAATGGAGTGCCCAGGGGCGCCGCTGTCAGCTACTGGTTCATCCCCCCCACTGGACATCAGGTTTCTGGACTTCGAATTCACCATCTTAGCCAGGTAAGCATCCCGGCTGCTCGGCTCAATCGCGGCGTGAAGGTCTCGATCGCGAGTCATGTAACCGGAATAGCAACTATCGGAAATAACCAGAACATGCTGCACCGATTGCATGGCACGAACGTCACGGGTGACATCGTCTGCACTGACCCAGTTCGTGTTGTTATTAGCCTGAGCATCAACCGGGAGCCAGTATGCTTCATCGGTATCGCGGTCATGATGCCCATGGCCGGCGTAGTAAATCAGCAGGTTGGAGTTCGGCGGCAGGCTAGCGCGATACTCAACCAGTGCTGTCATGATCTGGCTGCGATCGGCATCCAGCAGGACTTTGGTCTGGAAGCCGAAGCTGTCCCGCAACAATTTCGCTATCGCATTGGCATCGCTGATGGGCGTTTCGAGCGAGGGTAGGTACCGGTAGTTCTTATTTCCGATCACCAGGGCATAGTAGGGGCCGGGCTGTGCGCCGGACGCCACCCGTGAACCCGCGTCCACCACGCCGCGTTTGGAACTCGCCGTCTGGCCGTAGAGAAGGAGATGGCTCAAACATCCGGCCAGAGCGAGGATGATCCAACAGCGTCTTGGATGTTGATACTCGCGCATCGCACGTGCCCCGCGCCTCAATGGAATTGATTGTGGATATAGTACTTCCGTTTGGTCTTCTATCCACCAAAGAAAAAATCACCGGTTCGTGACCATCATAGGAATGTATTAGTTCTATGCCCCACGCAAGACCGGGTTGACGCCCGAGTTGTCTCGGCGTCCAAACGGAGACCGTCCTGATCGCCCTTGGAGGCCCGCGAATGTCCAACTCTTCAGCAACCGTTATTGCTCTTGTGCTGCTTGCCTCTTCAGTCCTTTCCGTAGCCGCCGACAGCGAGACGATCACCGAGGGTGAGCTGGTCCGCCGGACGCAGGAGATGTTCGAGGCGGTAGCAATCGGGAATCAGGCGCCGTGGAAGCAGTACTTCGCGGAAGACGCCATGTACTTCGATGAGAAGGGCCGCAGCATGGACAAGGCCGCACTGGTGGCCGACATCACGCCGCTGCCCAAAGGCTACTCCGGAACCATCAAGCTGGTGAAGCCGCGCAGCCACATGCTGGGCCAGACCGCCATCCTGACCTACGACCTCGATGAGACGGAGAGCATCTACGGGCAGAACATGACAGCCCGCTACCATGCGACGGATACCTGGATGTTGCGTGACGGACGCTGGCAGATCGTCGCCGGTCAGGTCTTCCGGTACTACGAAGACCCGGCGGCGGGCAAGGTGGACGCGGCCCGGCTCAACGACTACGTGGGAACCTATGAGTTGGCGCCGGGAATCACCCTGACCGTGTCGCGCGAAGGCGATAAGCTGTATTCCAAGCGGGGCGAGCGCCCGCAGGAGCTACTCGCGCCTGAAACCTGCGACCTCTTCTTTCGCCCGGGTGTTGAAGGCAGGCGGCTCTTCCACCGCAACGACAGCGGAAAAGTCGATAGCCTCATCGACCGCCGCAACAACGAAGATGTGGTGTGGAAGAAGTTGTGACGCTGTCTCTAGTCCAGATAGCCGTGACGCGGGCGGTATTGGATGTGCAGGCCGCCCGGGCCTGTGAGTTCGGGGTAGTCTGCAATCCATCCGCGGCCGTTAACTACGACTAGCGTTCGCGACGATTGGGTTTCGGTGATCTCGAATTCGGCCGTTTCCCCAGCTTCGGCAAGAATCCTGACGCGAAAGACCTCGGCGCAAGGGTGACCCAGCGCTCCGTCGTCGGTCGATACGCCTAATATCACCTCCTCGGGCGATACCTGCAGTTCCTGGCGCAGCAATTTTCGGGGCGGATGGAGTTCGTTTCCGCCCCACTGCCGCTGTTCGACTTCAATGACGAGCTTGACTGAGATCTCGGCTTGGAAGGCGAGATCGAATCCGGCGCAGTAGGTCAGACCTGCACCTGGCGGCCGGCTGACATTTCTATGAAAGGGCAACGTGAATTACCTTCTTGCTTACGGCCAGAACCTGGTGGTGACGGCGCGAGCGTAGCCCACGTAGGAGCCGGCAGTCTTATACGCATTGTCCTCGCTCTGCTTGGCGTAGTCCGCCGATCCGGCCCGGGGGCCATAGTTGATGCCCAGCTCCTCGGCCACCGCAATGTAGAGGATCTCGTCGGTGCGTGAATCAGGCGAAAGGTTAAACCACGGTGGACAGATGTGGACAGTCCAGCCGTGGCTCCGGTAGTAGCCGGCTTCCCCATCACATTTCTTTTCGCATTCGAAGTTCATTTTGCCGGCGAACTGCTCGTTGATCTTCTTGAAGCGATCAATGAAGCGCTGCAACTTGACGCGGTCGTTGGTCTTGAAATGGGTCAATGCCTCGGCGCCGCCGATTTTTGGATCGCCGATGACATTCAGCGCGTTGGTCACCATGCGGGCGGCGAAGGCGAAGCGCCGTCTGATCTCATCGCCTTGCGGCCCGGTGCAATCGGAAACCTTGTCGGTAGGCGCTTTCCGGATGTCCTGCGAACGCTCCTTCCCGCCGTTCACGTCCACCGCGAACAGTGCGTAGGAGTCGGCATTGTTCATGGCATCGTCCGGACTCAAGTAGGCAAAGACGCGCTCGTCCCCGTAGCCGCGGTCGTCAACGTCCGCGAATTCATGGGTGAATTCGTGGATCAGGTTGTAGGTCTGGCGCTGGGCCGTATCGCCGAAATAGGACTTGCAGAAGACAGCGCGACCGTGTTTACGGCTGACATAGGCAAGGGCCAGAGAAGCGCAAAGCGGATCGAAGGGGCTGGCGCACATATTGGGCAGAGGGTGGTGCTGCAGCTCGACCTTTTCGAAGTTGGAAGCAATCTGTTTCGCGCGGTCAACCTGGTCTGCAGCCGTAATCGGTCCGTTGTTCTTCTGATGGAAGAAATGAACGTCGAGCAGCTTTCCGGTGTCGTTGTGGTTGGCAGGGTCGGCGGCGAAGTCGTTGGCGCGCTTCTTGGCTTCGCGCGCCCAATCCTTGGTGCCCGCGACGCGGTCGTCAATCTCCTTGCGCTGTTTGGCGTCGCACGGGCCCACAAGGTCGGGCTGACCTTTCTTTCCTTTGTGCACCCGGACATCGTTAATCTTCTCCAGGATGTCCGTCTCTTTCTTCTCGTCATCGTCGCTGACGTTGCCGAACAGAGTGTCCACAAGGCCGTCTTTCTCCATTGCCGCAACCGTGTCCCTGAGATCATCCGGAGACAGGGCCTTGAGAATCATGAGCGCCTGATGCGCTTCCGCGTCGGTAACGGCCCAGTCGAGATGCCAGAAACTCCTGGTCAGCAGCTTGTGAAGCTTACCGTAGTCTTTGCTGACGGCCCGCTGCAGCATGGGCTGGGGCCCGGTGGTCTGCTGCAAAACGTGCGCAAGCTCATGGGCGATGAGCTGCCTGCCTGAGGGGGTTTGCGGAGCGTATTGGCGGTTGCCAAAGACGATGCGATCGCCCACAGTGTAGGCCAGCGCATGGATGGAGCTTGCGGCCTCCGCCGCGCGAGTGTCGGCATGAATCCGCACCTGGCTAAAGTCGTGTCCAAAGCGCGGTTCGAAGAAGGCACGCGCTGACGGGTCAAGAGAATCGCCGGGCGATTTCAGGACATCCTGCACAAGCGGCGGAAGTGCAGTTTCGCCGGCCCAGCTTGCAGCGTCCGACGTCTTGCGCGAAAGCG
>Ga0335083_10002026_pt1 | contig 27205 bp, 23 predicted proteins | sample Lox_Sample_42_FD_206716 | JGI IMG/M metagenome (GOLD analysis project Ga0335083, IMG submission 206716) | Soil microbial communities from Loxahatchee National Wildlife Refuge, Florida, United States - Lox_Sample_4.2 | ecosystem: Environmental > Terrestrial > Soil > Wetlands | place: USA...
GCAAGAACCTCGTAATCCTCCTCCGGAGCCCTCTGGAGTATAGTCTCAACTTCAACACCGTCCACCAACGTCATCCTCCACCGCTAATCAAAAGATCAGAGGCAGAGCACGCAAAACCCTACAAGGCAGGGATCAGCTGACGGTTACGGCGCAGATGAGGTCGGTGATTTTACTTGCTGCCAGGCTTTGATGGCTTATTGTTTGGCTTTTTCCTGGGCTCGATGTGCCGCATGACAGAGGCCGCGACCGAGCGTTCAGCTGCTGTAGCGCCAACCTTCATCTCCTTCCCGACTTCCTTCTTGACCTAGGGAGAGGTCTTTGGCGGTGGATTTTCGGTCTTTTTTCCGTCACCGCCACTTGGCTTCTTAGCCATAAGTGACCTCCTATCAGAAAAAGAGGATTATAACCGTAATTTCCGAATCGACATTACCTTTTCGCGAGAGCGAGTTCTCCGGCTGCAAACTTTTTGTGGTCGTCCTCAAGGCTGGGGAACAGGTAGCCGTAGGTGTCGAGGCATTGCCAATGCCATTAGGATTTCGACGGACGCGTCGTCTGCGGATAGTTTCCACACCGTATGGCTACATCTTCTGGCTGTACATTTTCTCGACGCGATTAATGGCCTCACACGTTGAGTCAGTCTGCCACCGGTTGCGCCAAACATTCAAGGGGCGTATAAACCGCGACCATCCCATTCTTATTGGCGGAAGTCCTAAGTACTTCCGGGCCTTGTTGATGAGTTCAGTATCCCGCGTATCGTTCCGCCGGGCTTTGAACGGCATAAACTTGGCCTTGCCGACGTAATGGCGGACAGAAGCGTACTGCCAACGCTCCGAGAACATGGCGCAAGCTTGTAAATTCATTGTCAAAGGCAAACGTTTCCAGTTGCGCTCGAAGGCCATGTTCCAGGCGCATTGATCTGGGCAGGAGCAGTTTTCGATGTAATGACAGGTGGCGGAATGGCTTTGAACAGCTCTGTCGTAATTGGCGACAATGCCCGAATCCCAGACGCCAAAATCGGCTGCGATGACGCCGGCATTGAAATAGTGCGGTGATCTTCCGTTTTTGAGGCAATTTTCGTAAAAATATGGCTCCGTCACCATGCCGCCGACTTTGGCAATATCATAAACCGCTGCAACCGGATGGCCGTCGAAATCGATACTTTCGATATTAAAATTTTCCATTAAAAGGATATCAAAGTCTAGGTAGACGGCGCGATTGAACTCTGCAGACAACAAATCTAGCACAGACATCTTCAGCATTGTCGCTGACGTGACGTGCGCATGTGCGCCGGAGGCTGTGTAGGCGGTCGTGGCCTCATCAAATATTTCAATTTCACGGAATTCGATATCGAATCCTTCACGCCTGCCCGCGAGAATGAGGCGTGAACCTGAAGATGGCGTAAATCCGACGCAAAAGATGATTATATGCCTTGTTGTCCTTTGCGTTGCCATCGCTGCAGCAACGGCCTGCTCGGTAAGGCTGTAACCGCGTCCATCGGAAATAAACACAAAAGTGGTTTTCATGCGCTTGCCTCCTTACTGTCGTTTTAGCGGCTTTTGCTGCTTCCGAACGTCCCTGGGCGGATTAATTGGTGGTGCAGTGGGTCACGGGTGATTTTCGCACGATTAATGTTCGAAGCCACCAGGAAGTCTTCGAAATTGCAACTGGGAATGGTGACACTCAATATCACAGACATCAATGTACCTCTATAAAAATCCATGTTGAGAAATGATCTTTACAAAGCGTTCCACCGTTCGCTGCCATGTGAAGCGCGCCGCATGCGCTTGCCCGCGATTACTGGCTTCAGCATGTGTTTCGGGTTCCATCAGGCTCAGAACTTGCTTAGCCCATTGGGCGGGGTCGTGCGGGTCTGCGTAAAGCGCGGCGTTGCCGCAGACCTCGGGCAAAGCTCCACAAGGCGCCACCACGGCTGGGCAGCCCAACGCCATTGCTTCCATGGGCGGCAGACCAAAGCCTTCGGTGAGCGATGGGAAGGCAAAACAGATTGCCCCAGCCGTTAATGTTGCGAGGACTTCGTCGCTCAGCCAGCCGGGGAAAATCGTATTTTCGGGTACAGGCATCCCGGCGCGGGCGAAGTCATTCGGCGTCGCATTCCCAATGAGAACAAGTTGAACATCACGCAGGGAGGGCAAGGAAAAAGCTTGGAGCAGGATTTTAACGTTTTTATGTGCCTGGGTGTTTGCCAGTGACACCACATAGTGAGATTTCAGCCGGAGGGTCGATGGCAAAGGTGCCTGGCGAGCGGCGGCCCGGTTAATATGATCGACCCCATTTGGTAGAACGACAATTTTCGATTCTGGGACTACTTTGAAACGGATCAGGTGTTCAGCGGAATAGTTGGAGACAGTGAGCACCAGGTCAGCATTGCGGGCGATGAGCGGCTGCAAGGTTCTGTAGTAGCGCACATAGGCTGGGGAGTATGACTGAGGTGTCAGGAAAGTCTGTGCGTCGTGGATCATGACGATGCCAGTGCCGCGCAATGGTGCCAGGTTACAGAGCCCCACCAAGCGGCGGCCGCGAGTGAAACGCGGAAGGTCGATCTGTTCCCACGGCTGTCCAACCAGCCAACCATGACGTTCCAGCACACAGGATTCGGGGATGTCAGACAGGGGCGTGCGGCGTGGAGCAATGGCGGTAACATTGGTCACCGCCGTAAGCGCGCGGATGAACTCACGCCCCACCCGTTGAACGCCGGTTGAGGGCGCGCTAAGAAACTTGCCGTTGAAAACTAGGTTTTGGCAGAGGGTTGGGTTATCCATAGGAGCTCCTTTCGTCATAGGCCGCTTATCGTGCCGAGCAGAACACCGGTGACAATTCCGAAGTCGGCATTGGAGGACGCAAGGAAGTATCCACCGATGAGGAGAGCGGTGCCGAATTTGAGGGGCAGCATGGCGCCGCGGGCGTCACCGCTATGCGGAGGGCGAAGCAAAGTTTTTGCGAAATATAGCAAAAGTGCCACGGTTCCCACGGTCCCAGTCTGGACGAGTGCCGCCACCAGGCCACTGGAGCACCGCGCGCTGCCAAAGCCGATTCCCAGCCCGTTGGAAGCAAGCCAAGCGCTCAATGAAACTTCATTCCAGAGACTTCGTTGTTGGTAGGAGCCGGACTGATCTTTCTGGAAGACGAGCTCTGTAACGAGCTGCGCGGCGTGGACTCGAAATGAAGGCTCAAGCAGAATGAGCAGGACGATTCCGCCCACGATGGCGTAGGCGGAAAGGATACCGGTGAAAAAACGCCGAAAGCTTACGCGCCGGGCTTTGATGAGGCCCGCCAAAAACTGCAGAGACGCGAGAATCGCCAGCAGGAAGAAAACCAGAAAAGCAGTGGACGATAAAGATAAAACTCCCATCACTAATGCAAGAATTCCGCCGGCTAGAGCAAGGAGGCGGATACGACGACCGGGGTATTGGTTGCGTAGGTAGATCGTCATGGCGCCGATGGCGACGGTGGGAGGTCCATAGGCGGATGCTTCTGGAAATAGGCCGACAACGCGCTTCATGCCGTCGATGGCATCAGCCGTTAAGAGGCCGTAATTTGCGGTGCGCAGCGGCGCGAGCACGGTCGCATGGCCGGTGGCCTGTGTGACTAGGTCTAGCAGGCCGGTGAGCGCCAGGGTGACGGTCAGGGTGAGAACGCCGTCCAATATGACAGGAAGGAAATCCTTACGGCGAACCAGATAGGCGACCGAAAGCACCACGCCCACTGAGGTAAATGCATATAGAATTTGTGTGACGTTCTGAAAAGAATACGCCAGCGGGATGATGGCCGGGTCGGCGGAGACGTTAACTGGTATAATCCGCACGAAGCCGCTGAAGAATGGCAAGAAAACGCATGTCGCCATCACCCCCCATAGGAAATAGATGAGCAGAAGCCCCTCGGCGCGGAGTGCAACAAGAGCCGATAGCCTGTATGCCATGAGGCAGCGAAGAAATACCGAGGCGACAAAAATAGCGCCCAGCACGGCTGTCGGCAGCAAGGTTAAACCGCCCCCCGAGGGAACAACGTTTAGGGTGCCGAACGCATAATAGAACATCAACACCGGCAGCATCCGCCGCGGGCCGCCGGCGACGATGATGGGTAGGCTAAGCCAGAATAATAAAACTGGAAGACTCATGTCTGTCCTGTTTCCTTTGGAACTGGAGCTCTGATGCGGTGGAGGATACCGAGCAGGATCCGTTCTGGGCCGTCTGGACAATCGGCGAAACGCCACAGAAGGAGGATCAGGATGGCATAGGTTAGGGCATATGAAACGCCAACGACCGCGAGCCCGTAAAAGCTGTTAACGGAATGGATAAGCCGTGCCGCCGCGGGAGTGGCAAACGCCGCATAGGCGGCGGCGGCGGCCAGGGTGGGCCGGACATAGGCGCGCAACTGCCGGATCCAGCTGTCCCCTACCAGGCGGGTTGCTAGTGCGAAGCAAAAGATCGCCGCGGCGATTTCGGCGATGACACGCACGGCGATGGCGCCATTCACCGCGTATCCCATGATGGCCGGCACCAGGAGTGGTAGCCTGACGGCCATTTCAACGGCGTTGCGCTGGGTTCCAAGGTCCGGGCGTCCCACGGCAATCACGAGCGCGCCGAAAGGGGCGGCGAATAGCGCGGGAATAAGGCTAAGGCATAAAAGACGAAGAATTGGCGCAGCCGGATTCCATTGTGGCCCGAAGATAACCTGTAATATGACGGGGCTGCACAGGGCCTGGGTGGCGACGATGGGCAGGCTAATGGCCAGAATGGCTGCTGCGCTGGCGCTGTAGCGCCGCGCCAACACCGCGGTGCCTCCGCGACCTTGCGTGAACGCGGCTGTGAGCGGAAGGACGATGGGATTCAGGACTGCGCGTAGGGGAATGCTTGATATATCGTTAGCGATAGAAAAAAAGCCGAACTGCGTGGGGCCGAGGAATTTGCCGAGGATCAATTTGTCCAACTGCCAATTCAGCGCGCTCAAGACCTGCCCGGCCGTTGTCCACCCAAAAAAATGCGAAAAATAGCGCCATTTCTTGAGGGTAAGGCAAGACCGAAAGGGGGCAAGAATATAGGAGGCAATGGTTGTGACCAGCGGGCTGACGATGGAGCCCAACGCGATGGCCCAATAATTCCGCCACGCCACGGCAAAGATGATAACGACGATAAGGCCCATGAATTTACCTGCGAGGTCTGCGGCGACATTCCGCCAGACGCTGAGGTTTTTATTGAAGAGTGCTATGTTGGGGCTGACGAGACCACGCGCGGCTGGGGCGATGGAGAGCGCCAGTATCAGGGGAAATAATTCCGGCCGATGGTAAAACGCTGCGATCGGCCCAGCGAGGCCCGCTAGGATCGCCATTACCGCCAGGCCACGTAGCATCGAGATTGTGAACGCGGTTCCGAGGTCGTCATCGTCGATATGTTGCAGGCGTACGAGTGCTAGTGAGATTGGGAGGTCGAGCACAGCTTCCACGAGCATGACGATGCTCAAAGCCAAAGAGGCGATGCCGAATTGTGCGGCCGCAAGAAATTTCCCAAGAACAACAAGCGCGATGAGGTCTGCGCAGCGGGTTATGATCCGCGTGCCGACAAGGAGTAGACCAGATAACGAGGCCTGTCGCGCAAGCACGTGAGATTATGCCTTTTCGAAAAACTCGACAGTGAGAATCAACGGGCATGGCACGGCAGCTGTTGGATCGCATCCGTGTAGCGGAAGGCGGATTGTTAACACCAGATGCATCAGCGGCCGCCCCACTTGATGCGATGCCGAACAAGCTGAATCCGCCGCTTAACCAGCTGCATCTGGCGCCGGACAACTGGCATCCGGCGTTGAACGAGCAGCTTCCACCCGTGCAGTTTGGTGCCCATATCTTCCGGACTCATGGTCAATTCGCCATAGCCATAGTGATAGTCAAGGCCATAGCCAGAGGCGATAACGCCATTGATTACAATACCCTGGCTATGCTGCAAATGGCTAAGAGTTTCGGCATGAACGACAAAGCCTGCACGCTGTGTATGTTCGATCTTGACGACCGAGAGTACGAGATCGGCAAAACGACCGATGGTCAGCGTATCAGAGACCAACGGCAGTGGCGGACAATCGATAATTATGAAATCGAAGGTCGCCCGTAGGCTTTGGATCATTCCGGCGAGGTCGGCGCCATTGAGAAGTTCTGATGGATTTGGCGGGCGCGCGCCACATGGCACGACTTCGAAGCCTGCGGATTGGAATTTCGGGGTGTTCCCTGTAATCAGCCATTCGGTAAGGCCGGGGGCTTGTTCCAGCCCGAGCGCTTCGTGCAACGACCCGCGGTACAGGTCGGCGTCAATGGCGATGACCCGTTTCCCGTCACAACTCAGCATTTTCGCAAGATTGCAGGCGATGGTCGTTTTGCCATCGTCCGCAGCGGCCGAAGTGATGGCAATGACACGCGCGCCTTTGGTAGGTGTCGAGCGGTAGATATTGCTGCGCAGCAAGCGTATGGCCTCGGCGAATGGACTTTGCGCGCGGCTGGGGAAAATCCCCGCGGCCACGTCTTGCGGTGGCCGCCTGGGGATCAGCCCATAGACAGGCAGCGGTACCAGTCGGCGGATTTCATCCTCTGTCTGAAAACGGGTGGAGAGGGCACGCCGCCCCAGCACAAAGCCGACCGATCCTGCCAGTCCAAGGAAAAAGCCGACAAGCACGGCGAATTTCGGCCGTGGAGCGGTGAGCGTGTAGGGCAGCTGGGCTGGAGTGACGATCCTGGTGTCGATAATCGTGGCGGCCTTGGAGACCTCGGCTTCCTCCTGCTTTTCCATCAACAGCACATAGAGTTGGCCGAGTACGTTGCTGTTGCGGCTGAGAGAGATTACGCGGAGTGATTGCGCGGGCATGGATTTTAGCGCACTATCGAAAGTCGCGATCTGGCTGTTCAGCGTATCGAGCTTGCCATTGGAAAGCTTGAGGTCGTTGGAGACGAGCGTCGTAATGGCGCTCTCGAGCTTGTAGATTGTTGCTTCTTCGACCTGGATTTCAGGCGCCTCGGAGGTGAACTGAACACGGTCGCCCTGAAGCTTCGCTTGCACGGTCGCCAATTGCTCGGCTAATCGCCCAAGAACTTCATCGCTGGATTGGCTAACGAGATATGGGTTGAGTTGCGGACCATGATGCTCCAATTCATCAGCAAGCTGCTGGAGCGCCTGCTGTTGCAAAATGGCTGTGGTGCGCTGAACCTCGAGCTCTGAGAGCCGGTCTATTGCAGCCTTGGCATTTTCAGGGACGTCGAGAATACCGGTCTTGGATTGGTAGGTGGCCAGGGCATCGTCTGCCGATTCCAATGAAGTACGAATCTTCACCAACTGGTCCGTAATGAAATTTTCCGTTGAGGATGCGGCCTCGGTCTTCCAGGAAAGCTGTGTCGCGATGAAATCGCGCATAAGCGTGTTCACGAAATTGGTCGCCTGGTAGGGGGCCGGCCAGAGCATCAGCACTGTGGCATTCTTCGTAGGGGATGCAAGTGTTCCGCCGGCGCTGATGGAGAGTGCCTTACTCCCAATCAGACTATCCGCGATTATCCGCGCTGGAGTGACTGTGATGATAAAATTCTTTCCCGCGGGCGGGGGCGCATCGGGAATGGCAGGTGTGACTATTAGGCTGAGGCCGCCACCCGAAGCCGGCACGCCATATTGGCCTTGCAGGATTATTTTATTGGCTGATAGCCATCCATTAGGTTGGACGATTCGGTAGCTATTTCCGGCTTCGGCAATGAGACGTAGGCTCACCGGGCCAACCACCGGCTGGTCGAAGGCTGCAAAGCGGGCGCTAAGCGCACCGGGCACAGGAGCGAATGCTGAAATCTGCTTTCCTTCAAAAATGCGCCAGTGCCAATAGGACAATGGGGTACTGCCCACCGGCACAATGTTCGTATTCAGCCCAGTTTCCAGTACAGCATTTTCGAGAAGTTTTTCGGAAGAAATCAACTCGATCTGGGTTTCGACATCGCTGACGCTCTGGAATGCTGACAGAAAGCCTAGACCGCCGGCGCCCGCATCCGCGCCGCTCGTCTGCGCATCGCCGAGATAAAGACTGCCGAATACCGTAAATTGTGGAGGTGAGAGCAGCACATGTGTCAGCGCAAACAGCGTGGTAGTGAAGGTGATAACGCCGATCAGTCGGAGATTGCGGCGCAAGGCCTGGCCGATCTCTCCGATGTCAATTTCATCGTTAGGTTCCGGCGGACGGTTGATGGTCAGTCCATTCATCATTGCGGTCCAGGAGTCATTGGTTAAGAAACTTGATCTGAACGAACGGATTGAGCACGCCGGATATCGTGCTGAGCGAAGGAAGGATCTGATTGAGAACGGCGTTCCAACTTGCAATCGGAGTAGGGGGGACGAAAACGATATCACCTGGCTCAAGCGCGAAGGGGGCGGCTTCGCCTTTTAGGATTAAATCAGCGTTGACGACGATGAACTCTGCACTCTGTCCATGCGCCCGGATGATGTGGATACGCTCAAGCCTGGCATTTTCGTAATTCGGGAGGTCAAGGCCAGACGCGCTAAGTGCCTGCAGCAGATCGAGATGTCCAGCGCTGAAGGGTACCGGCCCCGGTTTGAGGACCGAACCGAAGATGAAGGCATCTTCGGTGGAGGAAGAGGGGATGACAATGACGTCGCCAGGCGCAAGTGTGATATTTTGTGACAAGTCTCCCTCCACCAGCAGGGCATGAAGATCGACGGGCAGTTTTACCGAACCTTGCGCCACATAGGCTTGATAGAGATCGGCGTTTGGGAGGTCGACACTGCCCCCCAGGGCCAAGGCTTCCAACAACGAGAGTGGGCGGTTCGGATACTTTACGCCAGGCTCGGTAAAAGCGCCGAGCAGATAATAACGCAGACTCTGCGCCTGAACCAGTTCGAGCGCGACCTCGGCATTTTCAATATATTTTGAATAAGCGGCGGTCAGCACGTCATGGGCTTGCGATAGGGTAAGTCCGCCGAGGTGAACTTGGCCGATCAGGGGCAATTCGACTGAACCATCGCTTGTGATTAGTGCGCCACCGCCACTGCCGGATACTCCAGGTTGCGGCACGGTCAGGTCCGGATGGAGATACACGGTAACGCCGATCGCATCCGAAGGACCGAGGCGATATGCAGCATCCGTGGTAGGTGATGCGATTCTGACCTGTTCGGCTGGGGTAAGTGTCTCGGTGTTCAGCGAGACGATAGCGGTATTAGGAATTGAGCGGATCGTTACGGGTGGGGATGGGGGGGCAGGGTCGCAACCCGCGAGCAAAAGCGGAACAATGAGAGCGCAAAAACACAACTCACGAGCGATGGCTTGCGAGCGCGGACGCTGAGCGGTGAAAGAGGTCAAAACGCATTCTTTCCAAAAAATGGAACCATGACGGTTCGCATCAAAATGGTAAGATCGAGAAAGAACGACCAGTTATCGATGTAGTAGATATCGTGTTCGACGCGGCGCTCTATCGCTTCCACTGTTTCGGTTGGACCGCGCCATCCGTTCACCTGCGCCCAGCCCGTGAGGCCTGGCTTTACGCGGTGGCGGCAGGCATACTCGCGGACAGCGTCGAAGTACAGCAGCCCGGCGGCGCGCGCTTCTGGCATGTGAGGCCTTGGTCCCACCAAAGACATATCTCCGCGCAGCACGTTCAACAATTGCGGCAGTTCATCGATGCTTGTCTTGCGTAAAAAATGGCCAAGTTTGAACACGCGCGGGTCGTTGCGGCGGGCTAGTTCGGTGTGCTGGTGCGTCGGCACATGCATCGTCCGAAATTTAAAAATATCAAACGGACGGTTCTTGTAGCCAATGCGCCGCTGGCGGAACAAAATTGGTCCAGGGTTGCTCAGCTTGATGGCGATACCAACTGCAACGAACAAAGGTGAGAGAGCAACAAGGAGCAAAATGGCAAGTATGCGGTCGTTGAGGCTTTTCAGGATGAATTTGAATTCGGGTATCGGTGGTGTTGCGAGAATAAGAAATTGCAGGCCAGCCCATTCCGTCTTTCCACTGTTCGATTTATTCGCAAATCGGAGGGCAATTTCTTCGGGCAGCAATCGGATTTCGAGGGGAAGCAGGCGAAGCGCTGAGATCGCCGCCTGCAACCGGTCCGGTGCGGCAATAGGCAGGGTGATCAAAACGGTGTCAACATCGCCAAGCGCTGCATCCATTGCCAGATCGGGCGCGCCCCCTTTGTACGGCACGTCCATGATGCTTCCCGAATGCTCATCAAGTTGGCGGTCGCTATAATAGCCAAAAATGCGAATGCCTGTTTTTTTAGATTGCAACTGTTCGATTAACCGCTCTGCCAGCCCACTGCTGCCGAGGATTGCCACGGACCGCGTGCAGCACCCTGCGCTTGCCCAGATACGTGCAGCCCATCCACACCAGAGCCGCGTGGCGGTCAACGCCAGCAGCCCGTAGATAGCCAAAGAGATGAACCAGAGGCGAGAGGTGCTGACAGCGGGATGCGCGATGCTGGCGAGCGCTAACCCCGTGGCGAGGATCGTCAGCCATGCGAAAATCATGGCGCGAAGTCCGATGCCCTTGTCCAGAAGGGTACCTGGTCGATAGAGTCCGGCACAGCGGAAGAACACGCTGCAGAATCCGGTAAAGATACCCGCAGCAGTAGTGTAGGCTTCGTGCCCGGCGTTGGCTATGAAGTTTTGCGGCTGGAGGTGATTGACAAGAAGACAAACGGCGACGATCGCAAATGCATCGATCGCTTGAGAGCATGCCGAGAGACGCCAGCCATTTAGCAAATGCACCGGATGCATCGCTCGCTGTCGTAACTTGTGGCTACGATCAAGGAGATTTACACTTTGATCCATCCGGTAAGACCTATAATTCTGGAATGTTACGAGTTGTGTTTAATGATTACGACATGCGGCTTAATCATGTGTAGATGTTCTTGCAGGAGAAGTGTGTCGAGCTTTTTTCTACGCAATATTAATGGCCACTGAAAGTCGACCTTTCGCACAGGGTGCCTCAATGGTGATGGAGTTGGCCAGATAGGCGGTATCATCCAAATGATGGAGTTCCATCATTTAAGGATATGCGTTACGACGTCGCATAGAACGAGAGCTATTTGTAGCTTAAAATAAGAATGTTGACACCGGAACAGTAGTGTCTGTGTTTGGATCGGTGTCGCAATGTCGAATGTCGAATCTTCAACGGCTTCCCATGCCTTCCTGATACTGTTTTGCGGCCATTGGCTGCGATGTCGGACGGGGTGTGGAGTTAAGTAGATAAGAAGTGGCAATGAACGTAAGGCATCCGTAATGGCAAACGATCAAATATTGGAGCATCTGACGAGTATCTTCCGTGATGTCTTTGAGGATGATGAACTAAACCTGACGCCCAGGACCACTTCGGATGATGTCCCCGGATGGGATTCAATGTCGAACATCACGCTGACGATTGAGATCGAACATCGTTTTGGGATTAAGGTCAGAACCGCCGAAATGGAGGCGCTCCGGAATGTGGCGGACATAATCGACCTGGTGAAGACCCGCATGACCTCAGTGGCGCCCTGACGGTAATAATATGCTATTCAGCTCATACGCATTTGTATTCATTTTTTTACCGGCGGCCCTGACAGGCTTTTTTTGCCTTAGCAGGTTCGGGAAGCGTTTTGGGGCGGCTTGGCTGATTTTAAGCTCCTTCGCCTTCTACGGCCTCTGGAATCCGCAGTTTGTTTGCCTGCTCCTGGGCTCGATTGCGTTCAACTATGTGATCGGGGAGAGGATCAATGCTGCGAGCGCCGATCTTGCGCGTCAGCGCGCATGGCTCATCCTCGGCATCGTTGGCGATCTTGGCCTATTGTTTTATTACAAGTACCTTGCGGCACTGATCGGCCTTGCCGCCAGCTTGGGCATTGTCAGCACGCGGGTGCCCGCGGCGCTGTTGCCACTTGGCATATCGTTCTTCACCTTCACCCAGATCGGCTATCTTGTCGACGTCCAGCAAGGTGTCGCACGCAATCGCGGGTTGCTTAACTACGGGCTATTCGTAACGTTCTTTCCCCACCTGATCGCCGGTCCGATTTTGCATAATCGAGAAATTATGCCGCAATTCGAGGATACGCGAACCTATAGCTTCTCGAGCGCGAATTTGACCGTCGGGTTGGTGCTGTTCATCGTCGGTCTGGCCAAGAAATGCCTATTAGCTGATCCAATCGCAGGCGCTGTGGCGGCAGGATTCGGTGCGCCTGGTCAGCTGACCATGCTTACAGCTTGGTTTATGATGCTCACCTACGCGCTACAACTGTATTTTGATTTTTCGGGCTATGCGGACATGGCGATCGGCATCGCCCGCATGTTCAATGTTCGCTTCCCCCTGAATTTTAATTCGCCATACAAGGCAACGAGCATTATCGACCACTGGCAGCGCTGGCACATGACGTTGACACGCTTTCTCACGCTTTATCTTTTCAATCCAATTGCTCTTGGCATTGCGCGTCGGCGCGCTGCGCGCAACAAGAAGATTGACAGAGCGGCACAAGCGACACCGGAAGGGTTCTTGTCGATGGTCGCCATCCCTATCATTGTTACGATGGGTGTTGCCGGAATCTGGCATGGGGCCGGTCTTCAGTTCCTGATCTTCGGCTTGCTGCATGGCGTCTATCTGACGATCAATCATGCATGGCGGACGATGCGTCCGCCCCGGAAGCTCCCGGCGGGCCGGCTCACGCGCTTGCGGCATCTAATCCTGACAATGATCTCAGTGCTCGTCGCCCTGGTTTTTTTTCGCGCCCCCTCCATGGCCGCGGCCTGGACAACGCTGGGTGCGATGGCCGGCATGCATGGTGTGGGCAGCGTCGCCATCCCCGCCGGGTTGCTGCGAGACCTCGGGCAGGTTGGGGCTATGCTCGCAGAGCACGGTTATGTAGACGCAACGCCAGCCATGACATTCGCAGAGAGTGCGGTGAGTGTCGGCTGGATCACCGTGCTCTGCGTCATCGTCTGGGCACTGCCGAATAGCCAGGAATTTATGCACCGGTTCACACCGGCGCTGGGTCGTATCACCCCAGGGAATGTGCGGATGCTCGTTTGGCGGCCAACTAGTCGTTGGGCGACAGCGCTCGGTGTTGTCGCTGCGGTATCGGTGCTCGCGATCGGCGGTACTACGGAGTTCGTCTATTTCCAGTTTTGATCCGCCGGAGCTGGGTGCATTGCTCAGCAGTCCGGTGAAAAAGGAGGACCGGATGCGACCGATAACGGATAGGCGTGACACCCCGGCCTTTGGGACGCCGGAGCTGCCGGCGCAGCGGATCGCCGTGCAGAAGAGCCACACTAAGGAGGCTGTTCGCGAGATTTCCTTCACGGCCTTTACCATCCGGATGGCTGCCTCTTGCGTCCTCACCTGGGGACTTATCTGGGCCTATGTCTCGGCGTTTCCGATGGCCTATCAGGATCGGGATTATCCCCTTTCTGTCGCCAAAGCTGCCCTGGCTGCGCAATGTCGGCCCAATGTCGTTGCTGTATTTGGCGATAGCCGCGCGGTTGCTGGCGTGCTTCCAGCCGCAATGCCAATTCCGACGGAAAATTTTGCTCTTTCCGGAACCAGCCCTGTCGAGACATATTTCATGGTCAAGCAGCTTCTGCGCTGCCCGTCTCCGCCGCGGCTGGTCGTGATCGCACACTCGGCTTCGAATTACGCGGGAGACGCCTATTTCTGGGAATTCGATGCACGAACCGGGTTTCTGAATACCTCCGATATCCGCTCGGTAGAAGCCGATGCGCGCAGGTTGAGGGATGATGAGCTTCAGGTCGCGCGGCATGCTGGTGGGCTGCCCTACGGGCTGCTTGCATCCCTTTATGAAATCCATTTTCCGCCTTTGTATTTCGCCAGCCTAATTAATGGCTATGTGGCCGGGCGGTGGCAATATAACCAACAAGTGGTGCATGATGTGCTCGCATCCTCGGGCCATGCGCTGTTCGGAACTGCAGATGGCTCTGATGACGTTGCGGATGAAGCGACGATGCCAGAGTGGCGCGTATCGCCGCTGGTCAACCTGTACCTGAACCGGACGCTTGCCTTGCTCGGCGAGCGGAAAGTGCCGGTGGTAATTCTGACAATGCCGGTCAACGAGGCGACCTGCCACCGAATGTCACCCAGCTTGCAACAAGGGTTTTCCACTTACCTGGGTAGCATTGGGCAGACCTATCCGGGCGTGGTGATGGCGAACCCCGTAATCAGTTGCTGGCCGGACCGGTTCTACGGCGATGCCTGGCATTTCAACCAGAGCGGTGCGGGAGCATTCAGCCGCTATTTGCAAAGCATTTTGGCCGTGGTGTTGCAGGGGCGCGGAACGCGGGGTACGGCGGTGGCTGCGAATGACTGACCGTGCGGTGCATATCTTGCCTGATGGGATGTCGCCCGTGACCTTTGGCGGTTGCTTCGGCTGGTTCCACCAGGCGCGGGCTAGTGGTTTGCAGCACGTCGGCGTTCTGATCTGTCCCGGCGTTAGCCAGGATTTTAGCAACGCCTACCGCACGTTCCGGCTGATGGCTGTTCGCCTCGCCGAGGAAGGCTATCCAGTACTTCGCTTCGACTATCCCGGCACCGGTGATTCGAGTGATGCCATCAGCCAAAATCTTTGGGAGGAATGGCTGGCGAGCATCCATGCCGCCGCGGGCTGGTTGCGGGAGGAGGCAGGGGTGACCCGCCTTCTCCTCATTGGCCTGCGCATCGGTGCCACGCTGGCGGCGTCGGCGGTGGCGCGCCGTTCGGATGTCGCGGGTCTGGTGTTGATCGAGCCTTGGCTTCACGGCCGCTCCTATGTTTCGCAGTTCGTGACCGAGGCACGCTTGCGCATCAAGCGGAGCAGCGGCGAAGATAAAAATGGCGGGGATTGCGGCACCTTGGAAGTGGGCGAGTTGCTGTTCAGCCAGGAAAGCCTGGACGCGATGCGCGCGGCAAACCTGGCCCAGTTGCCAATGCCGGTTGATCTCCAGGCGGCAGTGTTTTCGTCCGCGAAGCCGGAGGCGGTCGCGTCACGCTTGGCGCTTTGGCACCAGAGCTGTGCCAGTCTTTTCTGCGGGGAGTTAGCGGGGCTCGATGCAATGCTTCGGCCGAGCCAGCATACCGATGAGCCGGATGCCGATTTGTCGGCGCTTGTGGACTGGCTGACGCGCGCGGTGCCGCCGCAGGTTGCGTCGCGAAGCTCTTTGCTGGTGCGGAGCGTGGGCGCGCTCAACCTACCGGGTTGTGTCGAAGAAGTGCTGCGTTTTGGCGAGGGACGGCGACTCACCGGCATTCTATGTCGACCCAACGGCGTAAAAGGCCAAGGTTTCGCTGTAATCATCTGCAATTCCGGAGGAAATCCAAGGCATGGGTTCGCCCGCTTTGGTGTGGAGCTTGCCCGGCGCCTGGCGGAGGCTGGAATTGCGTCGCTGCGTATGGATTTCGCCGGGCTTGGAGACAGCGCTCACCTGATGGATGGCGTGGAGGCACAAACACACGTGTTCGACGTAGACCGCGCGCGAGACGTTGGCGATGCCATAGACGCGCTTGAGGAGCACGGTTATCGCCGCTTCGCGATCCACGGTCTTTGCTCAGGCGCCTACCATGCGGTGCATGTCGCCCGCGCGGAACCACGCATTAGCGTGGTCCTTGCCGTCAATCTGCCGTGGTTCTCGCTTCGCCACGAACGGCCTGGACCGGATAGTATCGCACAGCAATGCGTTGGAGCGCTGCAGGCGCGCCACGTGGGCACGCTGCTGATTTTCGGCGATGGCGACCCTGGGTTGAAACAGATCGAGCGGCACTTTGGGCCGGGTGGCGTCTCTCTACAAGCGTTTTCCGAGGTCTCTGTCGCCGTGCTCGCTGGACTCGACCATGAACTTTCCGTGCGTTGGATGCGCCGAATCGTGGCTGATCACATCCTCTGGTTCCTACAGCACCAATGTAACCACTGTCTGAAAGGAGTAACACAAAGTGGCTATACGAGACACGATTTTGGACTTTATGGTAACAATCGCACAGCAACAGAAGAAGACGCTCGCGCCGCTGAGTGATGATCTTGCGCTTCTCGATACCGGTCTCGATTCGCTTTGTATCGCAATTCTGGTTGCCGGACTGGATGATGAACTGGGGCTTGACCCACTGTCAGCGCCAGGCGAACGTCGTTTTCCGGTAACTGTCGGCGACTTCATCCGGTTATATGAAGATGCCGCAACCTAGGCGCCAATCCCTGCGGGATTTGATAGCGCAGCGCGGCATTTCGGCACGGCGGTTCATCGCCGATGTCCATACAAGCCTACCGTTAGCTACGCTGGACGCTGTTGGCCGGTTGCGTGGTGGCGCGGCACCTATGCAAGGCCGCTCCGTGCTTATCCGCACGCGCCGGCAGTTGCCGGCGGCGCTCGCTGCCATTGCGCTTGACGGCGTGGCTCGACGAATATTGCTTTGCCCTCCAGATGTGACGGACGGCCAACTCCAGCCAATCATGCAATACGGCGAAGTGGATGCAGTGGTCACGGAAAGCGATATCTGCACGGATGAAGCTGAGGCTTGCGCGGGGCGTATGCAGGGTATTGAACACTTAGGAATGCCGGAGACGGCGCTCGATACGGAATGGGTTTTGTTCACGTCGGGAACCTCGGGGATACCGAAACTCGTTGTGCACAGCCTCACGAGCTTGACTACACCGTTGGGTGATGGCCTTGGCGATGATCGTGACGTCTGGGCTACATTCTACGACATTCGCCGGTATGGCGGCCTGCAAATCCTGCTGCGCGCGCTGATCGGCAGAGGCTCGATGATCCTTTCGCATGGCGATGAACCTGTTGCATCGTTCCTGTCGCGGCTGGGTACTGCAGGGGTAACTCATGTTTCGGGAACGCCCTCGCATTGGCGCCGGGCTCTGATGAGCGGTGCAGTTGGGAGGATCAGGCCGGTTTATGTGCGGCTCTCCGGCGAGATGGTCGATCAGGGCATATTGGACCGCCTGCACCAGACGTATCCGAATGCAATGATTGCCCATGCTTTTGCGTCTTCCGAGGCCGGTGTGGCATTCGCGGTAAGCGATCGGCTTGCAGGCTTTCCTGCAAGCATTCTCTGCGCCCCGCCACCCGCCGCACAGATTCGGATAGAGCAGGGAACACTGCGCATCCGTTCCGGGTGCACAGCAACACGCTATCTCGGCATGCCAGATAGAGCGATCGCGGACGGCTCCGGCTTCGTCGACACTGGCGATATCGTCGAGTTGTCCGGTGGGCGCTATCATTTCGTCGGGCGTCGTGAAGGAGTCCTCAATATTGGCGGGCTGAAGGTTCATCCAGAGGAGGTGGAGGCAGTGATAAACCAGCATTCTAATGTGCTGATGTCGTGCGTGTATGGCTGCCCCAATCCCATTACGGGGGTGCTGGTCACGGCTGACGTCGTCCTGCATCGCTTGCTCGGGGAGAAGTCGCATGATTTTGCGATTACCAAGTCTGAAATTATATCAGCTTGCCGTGATGCGTTGGTACCGTACAAGGTTCCGGTGCGGGTGAACGTGGTTTCCGATATTTCTGTTTTGCCGTCCGGCAAAGTGGCTCGCCGTCATGCGTAATATTGTGGTCACCGGCGGCAGCCGTGGGATTGGTCTCGGTATCGCGCGCAAACTGGCGGCGTCCGGGTTTCAGGTGATCGCGGTATCGAGGAACTCAAGCGCAGCGCTCGAGGTCGTAATTGCAAATGCTGAAACGGTTGGCGTGGGGCGAGTCCATTTCCGCAGCTGTGACCTCTCGGACATCGGCTCTCTTCAGGACACGGCGCGTGCGCTCCGCAGTGAGTTCGGTTCTATTTATGGCATTGTCAACAATGTTGGGGTCGGCACCAGCGGCATGCTGTGCAATATGAGAGAGGCGGACATCGAACGGCTCATGCGGTTGAACGTCGTTTCGCCATTAGTGTTCACCAAACACTTGCTCCGCTCGATGTTAACAGCTCGGAGCGGGCGGGTCGTCAACATCTCCTCTATTGTCGCTTTAACCGGGTATCAGGGCATTGCCGCTTACAGCGCTTCCAAGGCTGCGCTGATTGGCTTCACGCGCTCGCTTGCACGCGAGGTGGGATCAGTTGGCATTACGGTGAATGCCGTTCTGCCGGGTTTTATCGACACGGAAATGACACACGAAATGGATGCCGAAGCACGCGGAAAGATCATCCGCCGCTGTGCGCTTGGGCGTCTCCCTGACGTCGATGACGTCGCTAACGCCGTTGACTATTTGGTAGGCGACCAAGCGCGCAGCATAACTGGCACCGTCATGGTCGTCGATGCTGGTTCGACTGCCTAATGTTTTTCACTTATCATTCGTGAAGCAGTAAGGTTGAAGCCGAAGTAATATCCATGCTTTGCTTTAGCCGTTTAGATAATCCCAAAAGGTGCTGTTTCTCCCTTTGTTTAAGTTGTTATCGGCGTAAGAACTGTCCATCTTGTCGTTGTGTAGGTGCTGGATAACCGCCCCGCCTGAACTTCAGGACCGTGCGTATGACAATTGAACTGTCGAGATCATAAAGAAGGAATTCCCACATGCGGCCAGAGACGGCTGCCATACACGGCGGGTATGACATCGAGCCGACGACAAGGTCGATAGCCGTGCCGATTTATCAGACCGTGTCATTTGGTTTCGATAGCGCCGACCACGCGGCCGCACTTTTTAACCTTGAGGCTGAAGGCCATCGCTATGGGCGAATAAGCAATCCCACCAATGCTGTTCTCGAACGTCGTATGGCGGCGCTCGAAGGCGGCAGTGACGCGCTTTGTGTCAGTTCCGGTCAGGCGGCACTGTACTACGCGGTTATGAATTTGGTGGAACCAGGCCGGAATATCGTATCCGTGCCGCAACTATATGGCACGACACATACGATGTTCGGGCATATACTTCCGGGCCTTGGTATCAGCGTTCGCTTCGCCGAGAGCGATTCCACGGCGGCCATTGGTGCTCTGATCGACTCCGACACAAGAGCGGTTTATTGCGAGAGTGTCGGAAACCCTGCCGGCAATATCACCGACATAGAAGCACTGGCAGATGTGGCGCATCGCAACGGCGTGCCGCTTGTTGTTGACAACACTGTCGCCACACCGATCTTGCTGCGTCCGATCGAGCATGGCGCCGACATCGTCATCCATTCCTTGACGAAATTTCTCGGCGGCCACGGGACAACGCTTGGGGGCGCCATTGTCGACAGTGGCCGTTTCTGTTGGAAGGATCAGGCCGAGCGGTATCCGATGTTCTCCCGCCCGGACGCCTCCTATCACGGGCTCGTATATACGGAACACTACGGGAGCGCTGCCTATATTGCGCGTTGCCGGAGTGTTTATCTGCGAACAATCGGCGCAGCGTTGTCTCCCATGAGCGCCTTTCTGCTCCTGCAGGGGATTGAGAGCGTCGCAGTGCGGGTGAACCGACACGTCGAGAACACACGCGTTGTTGCCAGGTTCCTTCGGGCGGATCCACGAGTCAGTTGGGTCAATTATGCGGGATTTTCTGACAGCCCCTATCACGCGCTGGCGCAGCACTATTTCGGCGGTCGAGTCCCATCGTTGCTGACCATCGGCTTGGAGGGAGGATATGCCGCTGCCGTGCGGTTCTACGACACGCTCAAGCTGATCCGGCGTGTTGTGAACCTGGGGGATTCTAAAACGCTTGCCTGCCATCCCGCCTCCACCACTCATCGGCAGATGTCGCCTGAAGAGCAGATACGGGCGGGGGTAACACCGGAGACCATCAGGCTCAGTATCGGCATCGAGCATGTGGATGATATTATAGCAGACCTCGACCAGGCGCTGGCGGCCGCATCGCAGGCCCAGCACGACACGCAGAGTGCTGCCGAGGAGGTCCGGTGATGGAGGGCGTAGCGGAAAATGTCATGATCCATGGCGCTGCACGCAGCCAGGATCCACGTCCGCTCACCATAGGCATCGTCAGCAATGCGAGCGCTGCCGGGCAATCCAAGACGCTGACTCAATTCCAGATGTTGCTGGCAGCTGCCTCAGGCAACCGCTCGGTTGAGTTGTTGCGCTTCACGTTACGCGAACGGGGGGAGGAACTTCATGGCTACATACCGATTGAGTTCCCGCCTGCCAAGGACGTTGACGCACTCATCGTCACCGGCACGGAGCCATCCACGGATGATCTTCGAGCAGAGTGGTTCTGGCGCAGGCTCACATGGCTTCACGACTGGGCTGAACAGCAATCAATCCCGGTGATCTGGTCGTGCCTAGCCGCCCACGCCGCCGTGCTGCATCGCGACGGCATCAAGCGCCAGAGATTGCTGACGAAGCTCTCTGGAGTGTTCAGTTGCACGCAGACCGCACCTGGCCACAAGCTGACATTTGGCATGCCTCCGCGCTGGCATTGTCCGCATTCTCGTTATAATAGCGTTTCGGAGGATGCACTGCTCGCGCGGGGCTACAGCGTTCTGTCGCGATCGGCAGTAGCAGGTGTCGATATCTTTACGCGGATGGACGGGGCGCCGTCGCTCTACTTTCAAGGCCATCCTGAGTACCAGGCCGAGATCTTACTGCGCGAATTTCTTCGGGATCTTCGCCGATATGAGGCCGGCGAGAGCCGCTTATGTCCGGCGGTGCCGTCAGATTATCTTGATGTGCTGACTGAGCGACGCCTCGTCGCACTCCAGCGAGCAGCCCTGGGCGGCGCTGGCAACATTCTGCATGCCGCACTTGCCTACGCAGAGCACGCGCAGTTTCGACATGATTGGTCCGATGTTGCGACAACGCTATTGGCCCGTTGGCTTGATGAAGTCGCCGGGCACGCGGCGCGGACGGCCATCGGGCGGTGGCCGGTGGCCGCCAGACCTGCCCGTCCCGAACAACCCGGAGCAGAAATCACGTGAGCGAAGAAATGCTGGACAGTCCAGATTCAGTGCTGTTTCCGGCGTCGGCTGACCGCGCTGCGCTGGCGGCCATTCTTGCGGCTGAACTTAACGTTGTGAGAGAAACCATGCGGCAAGGCCGCGTCGCTCCGGAGTTCGACCAGAAGCGGCTTGCTGCCGAGCTTGCCCGGTTCAGCTTTGCCGCGCCTATGTCCCTTCACGAGGTGCTTCCGTGGGTCGTGCGCCAACTGCGCGAGGGCGGCGTGCAAGTCACCCATCCGCGGTATTTTGGTCTCTTCAACCCAGCGCCCGGGTTTCCGTCCGAACTTGCAGAACAGATTGTCGCGGCACTCAATCCACAGTTGGCCGCATTAGCCACCTCGTCGGCTGCGATCGCAATTGAAGCGCACGTCATTGATCAGGTGGCGCGCCGTGCGGGGTTGCCAGCGGGCAGCACAGGGCACTTTACGAATAGCGGTTCGGAAGCAAACTTTACTGCGATGATCTGCGCCTTGACGAAGGCGAACCCCGCCTACCGCGAGAACGGTGCACGAGCGTTTCGAACACCTCCAGCAATCTATATCTCCAGGGAAGCGCACCTCGCGTGGCTCAAGATCGCGCATCAAGCGGGTATTGGGCGCCTGGCTGTTCGGATGATAGAGACCGATGGACAAGGGCGGATGAACGTGGCCGTGCTTGGTGCGGCCGTGCGAGCGGATGTTAAAAACGGAGCCGTTCCCGTAATGATCGTTGCTACGGCTGGCACCACGGTTGCAGGTATGGTCGATCCGCTGCAGGAATGCGCGGAGATTGCCCGCGCGGTTGGCGCTTGGTTCCATGTCGACGCGGCATGGGGAGGTGCGGCGATCGCTTGTAATCAATTACGAGCCGCACTTGCAGGACTTGAGCAGGCTGATTCGGTGACGATAGATGCCCATAAATGGTTCGCGACGACGATGTCCTGCGGCATGTTCATCACCAAGGCACCATGGCTACTGACCGAGTCTTTTGGTGTAAAAGCTGGTTTCATGCCGCACGGCTCTGGTCAACTTGAACCCTACACTTCTTCGGTGATGTGGTCGCGGAGATTCCTCGGTCTGCGCATGTTTCTCAATCTGGCCGCGATCGGATGGGCGGGATATGCGCGTCATGTCGATCGTACAGTCAGGCTGATCAGCATATTGCGCGAGCGGCTCACGGCTGAGGGGTGGACCGTTGTTAATCCACAAGCATTGGGGGTGCTCTGCGTCGTGCCCCCAGGCATTTGCCAGCCCGTTCACACGATCGTGGAAGAAATTGTCGCTTCTGGTCAGGCATGGATCTGCGCCGCGCTGTTCGAGGGACGTGAGGTAATTCGCATCTGCATCACAAACGGCCTGACGGAACGCCGTGATGTTGAGACGCTTGCCACGCTCCTGCTCGGGTTCGCGCGGGTCTCCGACCAACAACACTGTCCGCGTAGCCGGCGTGACTCCTCCGCCTGATGAGAGCGAACGCGCATAGCGTTGAACCACAAAGTGAACAGGAGAATATGCAATGGATGGCATTACGACTTCAAAGCATAAAATGGTGATCGCCGAAATCACTGCGCTGAGATGGACCGATCTCAACGCTGAAGAGCTTACCGCTGCCGCATGGGCGTATCACTATTTTTCGATACAGTTTCGAGAAAATCTGCTTTTGGCACTATCGCTGTTTCCCGATGACGCAAAACTGCAACAACTGGCGGCGGAGGAATGCGACACGGCAAACCTGTCACCTTGGCCAGGTGCGGCCGAGCCGGGCGAACGCATGAATCACGACGACTTCATGCGGCGTATCTTGTGCTTGTCAGGGTTGGAGCCATCGATCCAAAAGGTCGTCGATGTTGCGGGCGATGCTTATCTGCGGCGCGCGCGCGGTTATGCTGAGTTGGTAAGGGCGTTGAGCATTGCAAGTTATGAGGATGGAGGCCTCCAGGCGATCTTTAGTGCGATGCTGACGGCGCCACACTGGGCTACTCCAACGCTTGCAGGCTTCAGGCACTTCCTCTCTGAGCATATCCGCTTCGATAGTGACCCCAATCAGGGGCATGGCGCGCTCAGCCGCCATTTGCAGGTGGATGATCGCGTACTTCCGCTCTGGGAGGATTTTCGCGACCTCCTCGTCAGTGCGGTACCGCGGCTCTCCGGCGCGCCTTTGCCGCAAGTTGATTGACCCGTGCCGCCGAAGCAGTCTGCCGCCCGCATGTGGCTGCGTGCGCTGGAGGCCATCAGCGGCGTTAACCAGCAAAGCACCGCGACATTTGGCGCGATCCTGAACGATCTAGCCGTAACCTATGGCGGACGCCCCGCGTTGATCGACAGTGCCGGCACAATGAGCTACCGTGATCTGTCCGCACGCGCCAATCGCTATGCAAGATGGGCGCAGGCGGAGGGGTTGGCGCCGGGCGCCGTCGTTGGGTTGCTGATGCCGAACTGCGCCGAGTATGTCGCGGCCTGGGCGGGCCTTTCGCAGGTCGGCTGCGTCGTAGCACTTATAAACACCAATCTGACTCACCACTCATTGGCACATGCCATAACTATTGCTGATTGCCGGGCGGTCATCGTCGAATCCTCGCTTTATGGCGCCTTTGCCGCCGCGGACATTAAAGGGGTTGCCTGCTGGATTTTTGGTGCGAGCGCTGGCGGTGATTGGCCGCGGATTGATCAAGCGCTTGCGCATTACAATGGAAGCCAGAGCAACTTCAAAGACAGCACCCGCCCGGCGTGCAACGACCGGGCGTTGCTGATCTATACGTCTGGCACCACCGGTCTGCCGAAGGCGGTCAATGTCAGCCACGCCCGCATGCTGCAATGGGCCTACTGGTTTGCCGGTCTCATGGAGACGGGGCCAGACGACCGTCTCTATAACTGCCTGCCGATGTATCACAGCACTGGGGGGGTTAGTTCGATTGGCGCGCTGCTCGTCCGGGGCGGATCGGTCGTCATAAGACCTCGCTTCTCGTCACAACGCTTCTGGGACGATGTGGTCGATACCGGCTGCACAATTTTCCAATATATCGGAGAAGTGTGCCGATACCTTTTGAGCGCGCCACCACACCCGCTGGAAACACGTCACCGGCTCAGGCTCTGCTGCGGGAATGGGCTCCGCGAGGAAGTGTGGCAGGCGTTTAAGGAGCGGTTCAAGATTCCCAAGATTCTTGAATTTTACGCCGCGACGGAGGGTGTGATCTCACTGTATAACTGCGAAGGCAAACCCGGAGCAATCGGGCGCATACCCGGCTTTCTTGCGCATCGTTTTCCGTTGGCTTTAGTGAAATGCGACCATGAGACAGCAGAACTCACACGAAATGATGCCAGCTTTTGTGTTCCGTGCAATACCGGTGAAATTGGTGAGGCCCTTGGCCAGCTCAACCCGGAAAGCTGGTCGCCGGCGCGCCGGTTCGAGGGGTACACAAATCCAGAGACATCCGAGCGCAAGCTGGCGCGCGACGTCTTTCGGCCTGGAGATCTCTGGTATCGGACCGGCGATCTGATGCGGCGGGACGCAGATGGATTCTTTTATTTCGTTGACCGGCTCGGCGACGCGTTCCGCTGGAAAGGGGAAAACGTTGCGGCATCGGAGGTTGCATCGGTAATAGCTGTATGCCCTGGGATCGTGGACGCAGTTGTGTATGGTGTGCAGGTACAAGGATGCGAGGGCCGGGCAGGAATGGCCGCGATTGCGGTGGATGGTGACTTCAGCCTGAGCGCGCTGTGGCGCCATATTCACGAAAAGTTGCCGCCTTATGCGCGCCCGGTATTCGTGAGGGTATGTGGCGAGATCGACGTGACCGGGACATTCAAGCTCTCTGCCGGGCGGCTCGCTAAAGAGGGATATCGGCTTGCGTCAGAATCGGGCCGGGTCCTGTTCGATCACCGCGTACAGCAGGCCTATGTCGCCTGTAATGCGGAACTCCTCACGCAAATAGAGGATGGCACGATCCAGCTCTGAGGGACTGCCTCGATTCAACGGGAAGTCATTGGTCGTTTTCCTCCCCGAGGTTGGAAACGATCAGTAATGGTTCTAAATTTGCGGATTTTTCGTGCTTGATCCGTCGCCAATCTGGTTATAATTGTACACGGCCTGCGTACGATTAGTTGCTCCCATCTTTCGCATTATGTTGCGGATATGTACCTTGACTGTGCTCTCACTCATGCGGAGGTCGTGAGCGATGAGCTTGTTTGCCTTGCCTTGTCGCAGGAGGGACAGCACCGCCATCTGACGCGACGTCAGGCTGCATGGTAGGGGAGCATGGCTTGTAGGGGGAGCGTAATCCGAGCCATCGGCCAAAAAAGTCTCAACCGGGACGACGGTGCCTCCCTCTTTAACATATCGGATTGCTGCAGAAACGACGGGCATTTCGATCGTACGTGTCAGAATAAAACCGCGCGCACCAGACCGGATTACGTCCCGGACAAAACTTGATTGCAGCGTTTGCTTTGCATCTGACATGACGATGATTGGAGTGCCGGAGAACGCCTGCCGCAGCGTCGTGATCTCCTGGTACGGTACAGCAACAACATGAGCTTCATCGTGTGAGTAGTAGATGACGAGATCCAGATCTTGTCCGTCATAGGTCATGCACTCTCGAATGGTGCTGAAGGGTACGAAGGTGATGTCATTGCATAGCGCGCGGGTCGCGCTGATGATGCAGTCTCTGCTAAGGCTGTAACTGTCGATCAAAGCAATTTTAATCTGTATAGGCGGCAGTGCTGGGTGTTCTGCGGTGACGGTATTTCGTGTCAGGGGCCCAGGGTGCGTGGGCATTCCTGATCTGTTTTTAATGCGAGTGAATCGTTTGGGGTAAGCCTCCACCCCGGAATCATCATATTGCATAACGCCATTCCCCTTTTTGCTCGAGTGATTACCACTATCGAGATTGCAACAATGTCATAACGACGGTGAAACGGCGAGAGGGTTGTCCATAAAATAAACGTAATGAGAAAATTATATTCGTTCTTTATCAGGATATAAACGGCGGTGACAAATTCGGCCATTGGTGGTCTACCACCTAGTGACGCGGGAAGGAGGCGCGTTTGGCGTGGAGGTCTGCGCGAGGATTGGTCAGCTTGTATGTTGACGGGATGAGCCGCCGGGACTGAGCCGCGATTTGGTACGGGAAGATGGGCCGGTATTCTGCCCCCCCCCCTTGGATATCGGCGGCTGCGAGCCGGTGAAGCGTCCGAAGCTTGGTGCGCTGGTGGGGGTTAGCGATACGATCTTGGAGGAGGAGCGGCGCGCGCCGGCCAAGCAGCGGCACACGGCAAAGCGGACTCGGTGGAAGGAAGCCTTCATGCCCCTGGCGCATCCGCCGGGGGATGTGTCGAGCGGAGCCGGTAGCTGTCCCCGCCGATGGTGATCGCCGTGGAATGGTACTGCAGGCGGTCCAGGATCGCGGTGGCGACCGCCGGGTCACCGAATATCACATGATGCCGCTGACCTTGATCGGCGAGTCACTCACGCTTAGATTGTTGACCCCCATCCCCCCCTTTTTTGAGAGCCATTTACGGGTGGCGGAGCGCAATTCTTACCGTAAGTCGGGCATGGTTGTGGTCATTCTGCCCGATAAGCGTGAGCGGTCGGTTCCGTGCGCCGCAACGGATTTAGCGGAAGCTTCGAGCCGACCTTCGATAATATACCCGCAAGCCTGTATTTCGGCACGGAGCCTTTTGCCATTGGCGAATCGCCTCCGAATTATGCTTCGTTGCCAAGATGAGGGCTGTAGTGGTGAAGCGCTCGGAGCCGAGGAACACCTCCACGGTCCGCGCCGTGATCTGGGCTTCGACCTCGTGCCGGGCAAAGCGGTAGGGCACCGAGTAATGGTGCCGCTCAACAGCAATGTCGTAGTCGAGCCCCACCCGGCAACGTCGCCATTCGGCATGAACCCAGAGTTCGTTCGGCAATGGCTTCAGGTTCGGCGCATCGACCTCCTCGAACAACTGGCGGCGTGTCTTTCCGCCACTTCGTCCTCCTGCCGGTCAGCTGCATCGAGTTTGCTGAGGTAAGGCGCCCCAGGCCAATTTCAGGCCGGGGTGGATTTCTGCCGGTCCGCTTTCCCGATGCGGCGCGTTGATATCGGATATTCAGTGCAGCCCCGGGACTGGCCTGAAGCGGCCTAAATATGGGCAGTCACTCTTGGATCAATAAGAATTAGATTTTCACCATTGATTAGTGTGTCCATGGGCCGATCCGCCAGCGTCTTAAATAATGGCGCGAGGCAAGCAGCGCCGTGGAACAAGATCGTGCCCCATCGCGTGGTGTAGGAGCGGTGTATTGAGCAGCATTGGCTGCGTGATCAGGCTGCCATTTCTGGCAAGCTGACGTGGGGAGTATCGCTCAAAGGCGCCATGGTTTCCAGCGTCAT
>Ga0335083_10002028_pt1 | contig 27174 bp, 24 predicted proteins | sample Lox_Sample_42_FD_206716 | JGI IMG/M metagenome (GOLD analysis project Ga0335083, IMG submission 206716) | Soil microbial communities from Loxahatchee National Wildlife Refuge, Florida, United States - Lox_Sample_4.2 | ecosystem: Environmental > Terrestrial > Soil > Wetlands | place: USA...
TGCCCTGAATCGACTATGCAGGGCGGTGTCGCCATGCCCGGCCGGGTCGGGCAGAGCGAGCGGAGCATGTCATCGGGGTCCGCAAAGGCCGGGCTCCCAATCGCCGCGGTCAGCAGCAGAGCGCAGAAGATCGGCTTGCGCATGGGTCCGGGCTCAGGCCGCGCGATTGGCGACCTTGCCGATCGCCTCGTCCTCGTCGATCCACTCGATCATCTTCGAGAGGATCGTCGCGAACATCTCGTCCTGCTCGGAGAGACGCGCCTCGATGCGGGTCAGCCGCTCCTCGATTTGCGCCAGGCGGTCGGGATCGACATCGGACGCCGGCTCGTCGGCATTGGCGGGTGTCGGCGTCATCAGCGCGGCTTTCAGCTCATGCACTTCGGCGCGGATCGCCGAGCGTGGCGCGGCGGCCTCGCTCCCGGGCGCGGACTCGGTCTGTCTGGGGATCGCCGTCTCGCGGCGTTCCCGGCAGACCGCGTCGACCAGCGCGCGGTCAATGACGCCGGCCCTCTGCTCCGCCGCCCGTTCGAGCGCATTCTGCACCAGCGTGTTGAGCGGGCGCGGCACGCCGCCGCTCTCATCCGCCAGCCGGTCAATGGCATCCGGCTCGAAACGCGGATTGCCGCTCCAGCCGACGATCTTCAGGCGATGCTCGATATAGGGCCGTACCTCGTCGGACAGCATCGGCCCCAGATGATGGGTGGCGATGATCCGCTGGCGCAGTTGCTCCAGTTCGCCCGCCGTGGCGAGCGCATCGCGGAATTCGGGCTGGCCGAGCAGGAAGATCTGGATCAGCGGCTGGCCGCCGAGCTGGAAATTGCTCAGCATGCGCAGCGCCTCGAGCGCATCGAAACTCATTGCCTGCGCCTCGTCGACGATCAGCAGGCTGCGGCGCCCGGCGCGCGCTTCCTGATGCATATGCGCTTCGAGCCGGCTCAGCACCTGCGCCTTGTCGGCGCCGTTGGTGTCGATGCCGAACGCATGGGCTGCGAGGCGCAGCGCCGTGCCACCATCCATCTCGCTCGCGGCGATCTTGACCGCGGTCAGCCTTTTGGGGTCGATCGTCGCCATGAGATGCGCGACGAGCGTCGTCTTGCCCGCGCCGATGTCGCCGGTGATGACGATGAAGCCTTCGCCCTGGGCAAGACCATAGCCCAGATAGGACATGGCCTTGCGGTGCGTCGCGCTCTCGAAATAGAAGCGCGGGTCCGGCGTCAGCTGGAACGGGCGTCCCGAAAGCTTGTAATAGTCGGTGTACATCGATCCTTTTCCCCGGCGCTCGTCCGTCACCGAAAACCGCGCGACAGCCGTCGCGATCCGCATGGCTGCGGCAACGTCGGCTGACTCATGAACTGATTTGCAAAGGGATCAGCCCCGGCCGTGGCCCGGACCGGCGCAAAGCTCAGCGCACTGGCGAATGTGCCCGCTTCCCCCATATTGCGACCCGAAAGCTCCCCATTTCGGCTTCTTGCGCGACATAAGCCCCCAAAGGATTCCGCGCGTCAAGAGTCCGGCGCATTTCAGGCGCTGATAATGACGCATTTGCACAATCTTATTTCGCGGCAGCGTCAGATTGAGTCTTTTGGGTCACTATTCAGGAGGATTTCCCGGGCCGGCGCATGGCCGAGAAAGGCGGACGGGCTCGCCGAAGCACCATAGGCGCCGGCCAGGAAGATCGCGACCAGATCACCCACCCGAGGCGCAGGAAGCGCCAGCGCTTCGCCGAGCCGGTCGAGCGGCGTGCAGAGGCAACCGACGACAGTGGTGGGCGCGCCATCGGCCGGCGCGCCGAAGCGATTGGCCAGCGCGAGGGGATAGTTACGGCGGATGACAGTGCCGAAATTGCCGCTCGCCGCGAGCTGGTGGTGCAGGCCGCCGTCGACAATGGCGAAGCGCTCGCCTTGGCTCCATTTCACATCCACGACGCGCGTCAGATAAACGCCCGCCTCGGCGACCAGCCAGCGGCCCAGCTCCAGCGCGAATTCCGAAGGTTTGAGCGCCGGTCCTCGCGCATCCAGCGCCTCGCCCAGCGCCGTCCCGATCCGGCCGACGTCCAGCTCGGTATCGCCGGGAAAATAGGGCACGCCGAAGCCGCCACCGAGATTGACCAATGGCGGCGATGCGCCCGCCTGTTCCGAGAGCCGCTCCGCCAGTCGCAATGTCTGCTCCTGCGCATCCATGATCGCTTCGGCGTCGAGCGCCTGCGATCCGGCGAAGATATGCCAGCCGCGCCAGTCGGCGCCCGCGGCGATGATCTGCCGCGCCAGCGCCGGTGCGCGGTCGGCATCGACGCCGAAAGGCTTGGCACCGCCGCCCATGCGCATGCCCGAGCCCTTGAGCTCGAAGTCGGGATTGACCCGCACTGCAAGGCGCGGTGTCACGCCGAGGCGCTCGGCGATGGCGAGTGCGCGGGCTGCCTCCCCTTCCGATTCCAGATTGACGGTGACGCCGGCCCGGAGCGCGGCTTCCAGTTCGTCGTCGCGCTTACCGGGACCCGCGAAGCTGATCCGCGCCGGTGCCACACCCGCATCGAGCGCGCTCTTCAGCTCGCCGCCTGAAGCGATGTCGAAGCCGTCGACCAGCTCCGCCATGAGCGCGAGCAGCGGTGGATGCGGATTGGCCTTGATCGCATAATGGATGCCGAGGCCCGGCGGCATGGCGCCGCGAAGCGCCGCGACGCGGGCGCGGATCATGGCGCCGTCATGGACGAACAGCGGCGTGTCGCCCGCTTGCGCGACCAGTTGCTCAGCCGTCCGGCCACCAATAAGCAGCTGTCCGTCCCGCGCATCGAAGCCGGGCGGGATTGGGCCCATGGGCTTGAGCGAATTCATGCCGCGACCCCCAAAGCCATCGCCGCCAGCGCCACCCGGTCATGCTTGCCATTGGGCGTGCGCGGCAGGCTCTCAAGCAGGCGGATCTCCGCTGGCTGCATGAAATTGGGCAGGGCCCGGCGCAACTCGCCGGTCAGCCGGTCCAACACGATGTTTGCGTCAGCCTCGCAGAGCGTCGCGTCGGCCCGCACGAACAGCATGATCGCTTGGCCCAGCCGCTCGTCCGGCACACCGAGCGCGCAGGCCTCAGCGATGCCCGAAACGGCCAGCGCCGCTTCCTCGATCTCGCTCGGCGAAATGCGATTTCCCGCGCTCTTGATCATGGCGTCGTCGCGCCCGACGAAGCTGAGCAGTCCTTCGGCATCGCGCACGACCCTGTCGCCGGACCAGACGGCAATGCCGCCGTAGCGCGAGGCAGCCGGCGCGGGCCGGAAGCGCTCGGCGGTTCGCGCCGGATCGCGCCAATAGCCCATCGCAACCAGCGGCCCGCAATGGACCAGTTCGCCGGTCTCATCGTCATCGGTGACCGTGCCGTCAGGCCGCGCGACCAGCACCTCGGCATCGGGAATGGCGCGGCCGATGCTGGTCGGGTGCGCATCGAGCAGGTCGGGCGGTAGCCAGGTCGAACGGAAGGCTTCGGTCAGGCCATACATGGCGACGATATCGACGCCCGGAAATGTCGCACGCAGCTTCGCAATGAGCGGGCGGGTCAGAGCACCGCCGCTATTGGTCAGGCGGCGTAGATGGGCGCGGGCTTCCGCCGGCCAGTCGGTTTCGACCAGCTGCACCCAGAGCGGCGGCACGCCCGCCAGAGTCGTGATCGCGTAGGTCGCCGCCGCCCTGGGCACGTCACGCGCCAGCAGATAGTCGAACGGCACCGCGCAGCCCCCTGCCCACCAGGTCGAGAAGAGCTGGTTCTGGCCATAATCGAAGCTCAAGGGCAGCAGCGCGAGCGTCCGGTCGTCCGGGCCGAGGTCCAGATAGGCCGCCACCGACCGCGCGCCGATCATGAGATTGGCGTGGCTCAGCATCACGCCCTTGGGAAGGCCCGTAGAGCCCGAGGTGTAGAGGATCTCGACCAGCGCATCGGGATCGGCGGCGCTGGGCGGCAGCCGTCCAGCGCCCTCGTCGCGCATCGCACCCAGGACAACGCCTTCGCTGAAGGCGACCCGCCCGACTGTGTCGCCCGGCTCCAGCGTCGCCAGCCGCGCGCTCTGCGAGATCAGCAAGGCCGCATCGCTGTCCGCGAGGATATGCGCAACCTGCGCGCGCTTGAGCAGCGGATTGATCGGCACATGGACATGGCCCGCCCGCGCCACAGCCAGCGGCAGCACCGCCGCTTCGATCCCCTTGGGCAGCCAAGCGGCGATCCGCGTTCCCGGTTCCATCTCCAGCGACGCGAACAACGCCGCGAGCCGCCCGGTCATCGCTTCCAGCTCGCCAAAGCTGACCGTGCCGAACTTACCCGCAAGCGCCGGCGCTTCCGGCGCCCCATGCAGCGGCAGATGGTCGAGCGGTTCGATCATGCGGTGCGGCTTAGCATGAAAACGGGCGTTTCCTATTCCCTTGGGCGGCCAAAAAGGCTAGGCGCCGCGCGCATGAGCCAGACTTCGCTCAAGATCAGACGGGACGACCTTCACTTGACCGCCGATGATGCCCTGCGGGCCAGCCTCGTTGCTGTGCTCGGCCTCGAACCCGAGCGCGTCGCGCGCTTCGACGATGAAACATTGCTGTTCGGCGCCCTGCCCGAGCTGGATTCCATGGCCGTCGCGACCCTGCTGACCGATCTCGAGGACCGGCTGCGCATCCATATCGACGATGATGATGTCAGCGCGGAGAGCTTCGAGCGCTTCGGCGCGCTGCGCGCGATGCTGGCGCGCAAACTGGCCTGACGCCGCTCGCAAGCAAAGGCACTTGAGCGCCGGCGCTTTGCGTCCCAATAAGCGCTTGTAGCACAAGGCCGGAGAGGAACTGCCATGTCGTTCAAGAAACTGGCCCTGATATCGGCCGTCCTGCTCGCCTCCGCGTCGGCGCAGGCCCATCACAGCTTCGCCGCCTTTTTCGACGGCGACAAGACGGTGAAGCTGACCGGCAAGGTCACTGCCTTCCGCTTCACCAATCCGCATGGCCTCATCGCCTTCGACGTCACCGAGCCAGACGGCAAGGTGAAGCAGTGGGCCGCCGAGACCAACTCCCCGGCCGTGCTGATGCGCCGGGGCTGGACGCGCGAGAGCATCAAGCCCGGCGACACCATCACCGTGGACGGCTGGCCGTCGCGCGACGGCAAGCCCTATATCAGGCTGCGCCAGGCGCTCGATGCCAATGGCAAGCCGATCGGCCAGGGCGCGTTCGCAAAGTCCGACGACAAATGATGCGGCCGCTCATCGCGGTCCTGCTGCTGGCCGCGACGCCTGCCCTCGCCGCGGATCATCCGGACCTCTCGGGCTTCTGGAACCTCAACATGACGCCGGGTTTCAACGATCCCAAGAGCGACGATCCGGAACTGCTGGCAAAATTGCCGCCCAATACCGTCCTGCTGACCGATTCCGGCGTGGCCGAATATCCGAAAGGCGAGTTCGGCGGCCTCAAGCTCAAGCCCGATGCCAAGGCCAGGGCAGACAAGTGGAAGCCGCAGGACGAGATGACGCTGGCGCGGGTCTGCGCCGCGCCCTCGACCATCTATACCCAGCAAGGCCCCTTCCCGTTCGAGATTTTCCAGACGCCGACGCTCATCGTCTTCAAATATGAGTATTTCGACCAGGTGCGGCTGATCTTCATGGACGGGCGCCCGCATCTCCCCGCCGACGCGCCGCACAGCAAGACCGGCGATTCAATCGGTCACTGGGAAGGCGACGAGCTCGTCGTGGACACGACGCATTTCGAGGCCGCGACCATCACCAACAACGGCCTCGACCATAGCGAGGACGTCCATCTCGTCGAGCGCTACAAGCTCTCGAAGGACGGCAAATCGCTCATGGCGACGCAATGGTTCGAGGACCCCAGGGTGCTGGACAATAATGGTGCCCGCTTCATCCAGTGGAAGAAATTCCCCGGCCAGCACGTCTATCCCTATGACTGCGATCCGAGTCTGGCCACCGAATATCAGCAGATCGACGCGCCGAAATCCGGCGGAAAATAGGCTTTATTCCTGCCAGTTCGCCGAGACGTTATGCAGCAGCTTCGCCGTCTCGATCACCTGGCCGACGTTGAGACCTTTCAGCGTCTTGATCGACTGCGGGGTCAGCCGGTCGCCATTCTGGGCGAGGCGCCGGTCGGTCGAGGAAAAGACGATCGTCGCGACCGCCTGGCGGAATTCCTCCTGCCGTTCCGGCGGCAGATCGTCCGCGAGCGTCTGGATGGAGGACTGCATCTCGAGCGCGGTGTCGCCGGTCAGGACCGTCGACGTCTTGTGTTCGCAGCCGGCAAGCAACAGCAAAGCGGGGACCATCACATCGCGAAACCTGCGCACACCGAGCCTCGTTGATTATCGTTGAACCGCCGGCCTCGCGGCCATGTGGCGACGGTCGATGGCCTGAAGCGCCCATCGGCCGATCGTCTCCCGAACTGGTTTTCGGCGGTGCGTGGCTCTGTCCAGAACCACACACAAGTCTCTAGGCACGCGCCCTTGCCGGGGTCTCAACGCGAAAGGTTTCCGCCGCGGTTACCGCGATTTGCGCCTGTCAAAGCGACGAGGATGCCGACCGGATCAGCTTGGCATTCTCGATGACCTGGCCGACGGTGCGCCCCTTGAGCAGGCTCATCGCCTGGGGACTGAGGCGATCGCCGTCGACCGACAGCCCTCTGTCCGTGGACGCGAGCATGATCGTCTCGACCGCACGCTCGAATTCCTCCTTGCGGTCGGGCGGGAGATCCCGCGCCACCGCCATGATCGACATGCGCATTTCGGGCGCGCTGTCGCCGGTGACGACGTCATGGGGCTTCGACGCGCAGGCGGCGAGGAGCAGTGAAAGACAGGCAGGCAGAATGATGTTCCGGGCAGCGGACACAGCGAACCTCTACGATTATCGTTGGCCGTGGTCTCTTGACCATCGGGCGATTCCGCCAAGAGCCACTGCCGCGACGAAAGGTGCCTGCACCGCCGCCGAATGAACCGGCTACGCGACGCGCACGGCTCACCCGCCCATGAGCCGTCCGATATCGATGTGAATAGGCTATCTTTGCGACCGAGGCTCTGTTCAGAACCGCACACAAGCCTCTAGGCGGGCGCTCTTGCCGGGGTCTCAACGCGAAAGGTTTCTTCGCCGGTTACCGTGAGTTTTTCGGCCGCCCTGCCGTAGCGTCCGCTCAGCCGTGGCTATGCGCGGCATAGTCCTCGAAATCGGCCTCGGCCAGGAACTTCTCGGCGTCGAGTGCCGCCATGCAGCCCATGCCGGCCGCCGTCACCGCCTGGCGATAGATCTTGTCGGTGACGTCGCCCGCCGCGAACACGCCGGGGATGTTCGTGCGGCTCGTGCCTTTCTCGACGAGGAGATAGCCCTCGTCGAGCGGCAGCTTGCCCTCGAACAGCTCGGTCGCCGGCTTGTGGCCGATCGCCACGAAGGCGCCGTCGGCGGTGATGTGGCTCTTCTCGCCGGTCACCGTGTCGACGAGGTCGACGCCCACGAGGCCCTCGGGCTGGCCGCCGCCGACGAACCGCTCGACCGCCTTGTTCCACAAGACCTTGATGTGCGGATGGGCATGGAGCCGGTCCTGCAGGATCTTCTCCGCGCGGAACGAATCGCGGCGGTGGATGATCGTCACGTCCTGGCTGTGATTGGTGAGGTAAAGCGCCTCCTCGACCGCGGTATTGCCACCGCCGATGACGACCACCTTCTTGCCGCGATAGAAGAAGCCGTCACAGGTCGCGCAGGCGCTGACGCCCTTGCCCTGCAGCAGATGCTCGCTCTCGAGACCGAGCCATTTGGCCTGCGCGCCGGTCGCGATGACGAGCGTGTCCCCGAAATAGCGCGTGCCGCCGTCACCGGTCAGCTTGAACGGACGCTCGGAGAGATCGACATCGACGATGTGGTCGTACATCATCTGCGCGCCGACATGTTCGGCCTGCGCCTGCATCTCTTCCATGAGCCAGGGGCCCTGGATGACATCGCGGAAGCCGGGATAATTCTCGACATCGGTGGTGATGGTGAGCTGGCCGCCCGGCTGGATGCCCTGCACCACGATTGGCGCCATGCCCGCACGCGCCGCATAGATCGCCGCCGACAGGCCGGCGGGGCCGGAGCCCAGGATAATCATGCGGGACGAGTGGGTGGCGGACATGCAGGCGCTTTCATTTGGTGGGAGTCAGCAATTAGGTGGGCGGGACCGCAAAGCCAAGAGGCTGCGGCGCGTGGAGCCGGCGAGTTATTGTTGATGGCCGCGAAGCGCCAATTGGCGCGACGCGCGACGGCCGATCCGCTTCAGTCGATCATCTCCGGCAGCGAATCGAAGCCGCGCTGAAGAACGGCCCCCCAAGCACGCGAAATCTGCGTGAATTCAGGATCATCCGATTCGATCCTGCGACGGACACTGAAGCGAAATTCGTCGCGCGGGATGATGGTGAGATCGAGCGGCATGCCGACCGACAGATTGGAGCGCAGCGTCGAATCCATCGAGACGCAGACGCATTTCGCGGCATCGGAAATCGACGTCTCCGGCTTGATGATGCGATCCAGGATCGGCTTGCCATATTTGTGCTCGCCGATCTGGAAATAGGGCGTGTCGGCCGTCGCTTCGATGAAATTCCCTTCGGAATAAACCATGTAGAGGCGAAGCTTGCCACCTTTTCTCTGCCCCGCGACGAGGATGCTGGCCGCCAGTATATCGTCGCCGCCGGACATGCCGTGGCGCATTTCCGACTGAACGGTCTTCATCGTCTCGCCGATCAGACGCGCGACGCGGTGCATGGTCGGGCAGTTCAGCAGCGTCTCGATGCCGGCCTCGGGGTCCGCGGCCGCGTCCTTCATCGCGCGCGAAAGCTTGGTGCGCACCTCCTGCGTCACCGAGAGATTGCCGGAACAGAGCAGCGCGATCGCCCGCTCGCCCGGCACTTCATAGGTGAAGGTCTTGCGGAACATGGCGATGTTGTCGAGGCCCGCATTGGTCCGCGTGTCCGAAAGCGCCACGATCCCGGCCTCGACGCGCAAGGCCACGCAATAGGTCATTCAGGTCCCCCTTTTTCGCCGCCAGGCCCCCTTCGGGCCGTCAGCGACTCACTGTTGTGCTTGCGCCTGAGCCGAAGGGTCTAGCGGCAGTGCAGCAATTTGCACATCGCTCGAAAGCGATGCCTCGCCGCCCTGACTGATTATGGCACGGATCGGCGCGGCGTCCGCCGCGTCCAGCCCCACCGTCAGCCGCACATGACCCTCGACCGGAGAATGTCCGAGCGAGGCGTCGAACGCGACCCAGCCGAGATCCTCCACCCATCCTTCCGCCCAGGCATGCGGATCATGCTCATCGTCGGGCCGGTCGGGATCGCGCAGATAGCCGGTCACATAGCGCGCCGGGATGCCGAGCAGCCGCGCCGCCGCGATGAACACATGCGACTGGTCCTGGCAGACGCCGCTGCCCTGCTCCAGCGCCTCGGTCGCCGTCGTCGCGAAGCTGGTGCTGCCGGGACGATACTGGATGGTCCGGTGCACGGCGGTGCAAAGCGCATGCATGCTGTCGAGGGCTCCGGTCGCGACGCGGACCTCCTCGGCAAGAGCCGCGAGCGCTTCGGACGGCCTGGTGAGCGGGGTGTCGCGCAGGAAAACGAGCGGCCGGACCGATGCGTGATTGCGCCGCGTGACGCCCGCCGTGTCGCTCGTCTCGATCTCGCCCTCGGCAACGATGCGGATATCGCTGAGCCTGCCCGGCGCGCGCCAGAGCGCCTCGGGGTCGCCATAGCCGCTCGCGACCCAGCGTTCGACGGGCACGTCGTTGACGCTCACCGCCCAGCTGAGCACGCTCTGGGCATCATTGTCGGGCGGCCGCAACCGCAGCCGCATGATCACGCCGCCGGCCGGCTCGGCATAATCGTAACGCGTCTCATGTCGGATGCCGATCCGCACCTGTCCGTTCCCTCTTCAGCCGAAATGATAGGCTTCGGCGATCTCGAAGCCCAGCATGTTGCATTGGCTGAGCTTGCGCTGGATCACCTCGTGCAGCCCTTCGGAGAAAATCTCGCCGCTGGTGGTTCGCGCCAGCGCCGCCACCATCTCCTCGCTGCGCCGGTTGCACTCCGAGCGGCGGCCATGCCAGTGCGCGAGCCGCTGCAGCCGATAGGCCATCTGGTCGAAGCCATAGAGCACGCTGCGCGGAAACTGACGGTTGAGCATCAGGAAATCGGTGATCTGCCAGGGCGAATAGCTGCCGCCATAGACATGATGATAGGCGCGGCTGCCGGACAGGGCGTGGAGCACAGACGTCCATTGATAATGGTCGCGATGCCCGCCGATCACGTCGGTCTCGGGCAGCAGGACATAATATTTGACGTCGAGCAGGCGCAGCGTCATCGAGGCGCGCTCCAGCGCCCCGCCCACGCGCAGGAAATCATGGCCTTCATTGCGCAGATGCCCGCTTTCCGTGGAGCCACGAAAGATCATCGCCCGCGTCTTCACCCAGTCGATGATCTCGGCAAGATCATGCCGCGCATCGGCGACCGTATAGGTCTCGAGCTTGCGCCAGCCCTCGTTCAGCGCTTCCCACATTTCCTGGGTGAGCGCCGTGCGCACCGACTTGCCGTTGGCGCGCGCTCGCGTCAGACAGGAGCGGATCGACGAGGGATTGTCCGGATTGAGCAGCAGATGCTCGACGATGTCGCTCTCGCGGATCGGCGCCTTGGGACGGAACAGCCCTTCGCAGCCGGTCACCTTGACCACCGAGCGCCATTCGTCGCGCAGCGTCGCGCCGGGCAGGATTGCCATGCGCTGGCCCATGGTCAGCAGCCGCGCCGTCGCCTCCGCGCGCTCCATATAGCGCGCCATCCAGAAGAGGTTCTCGGCCGTGCGGCTCAGCATGCCAAAACCTTCTTGCCCGCCCTCATGACCGCAGCACCCATGTATCCTTGACGCCGCCGCCCTGGCTCGAATTGACGACCAGCGACCCTTCGGTCAGCGCGACGCGCGTCAGGCCTCCGGCGACCAGGCGGATATCCTTGCCGACCAGGCAATAGGGCCGGAAATCGACATGGCGCCCGACGATTCCGGTCTCGCCGAGCGTGGGGCTGGTCGAGAGGTCGAGCGTCGGCTGCGCGATGAACTCGATCGGGTTGGCGCGGACGCGCGCGGCATAGGCCTCGATTTCCGCCTGTGTCGAGCGCGGGCCGATCAGCATGCCATAGCCGCCCGAGCCATGGACTTCCTTGACCACCAGCTCACCCAGATGCTCCAGCACATAGGCGAGATCGTCGGGCTTGCCGCATTGCCAGGTCTGGACATTGGCGAGGATCGGCTCCTGCCCCAGGTAGAAGCGGATCATCTCCGGCACATAGCTGTAGATGGCCTTGTCGTCGGCAATGCCCGAGCCCGGCGCCGAGCAGAGCGTGACGCCGCCGCTGCGATAGGCATGGAAGAGGCCGGGCACGCCCAGCAGGCTGTCGGGATTGAACGCGAGCGGATCGAGATAATCGTCGTCGATACGCCGGTAGATGACGTCGACCCGCCGGGGCCCATAGGTGGTCTTCATGTAGACCAGCCCTTCGTCGACGAAGAGGTCGATCGGTTCGACCAGCTCCACGCCCATCAGGTCGGCGAGATAGCTATGCTCATAATAGGCGCTGTTGAACGAGCCGGGGGTCAGCACCACGACCACCGGCTCGCCCTTGCACGCCGGCGGCGCCACCTCCTTCAGCGTCGTACGCAGGAGATCGGGATAGTTGTCGACCGGCGCCACGACGCGCTGGACGAACAGGTCCGGGAACATGCGCGCCATGATCTCGCGATTTTCGAGCATGTAGGAGACGCCCGAGGGTGTGCGGCAATTATCCTCCAGCACCTGGAAATCGTTGAGCCCGGTGCGCACGATGTCGATGCCGACGATATGGCTGTAAACCCGGCCAGGCGGCGTGAAGCCGGCCATCTCCGCCTTGTAGGCCGCATTCTGATAGACCATCGCCTCGGGCATGATGCCGGCGCGGATGATCTCGCCGCGATGGTAGATGTCGAGCAGGAAGGCGTTCAGGGCCGCGGCACGCTGGCGGATGCCGGCCTCGAGCTTGGTCCATTCCGCCGCGGTGAAGATGCGCGGCAACAGGTCGAAGGGAATGAGCCGCTCGGGATCGCCGCCTTCGCCGTAGACCGCGAAGGTGATGCCGATGCGGCGGAAGATCGCCTCGGCCTCGATCATGCGGCGCTTGAGGCCCTCGATGCCGGTTTCCTCGACCCAGTGCTGGACGGGTGCGTAGCAATCGCGCACCGCATTGGCTTCGCCCAGCATCTCGAAGAAGGTCATCCGCGTCCGCGATCCGGCATCTGATTGTGCATTGCAGCATAGTGCGCCGGGCGTGCGCAAAATCAAGGGGAAAAATAGTGCAGCCCTTCCCCCAGCCCCCGCTCCCTGAACCAGAATGGAAAAGCCGGCCGCCCCGCATTCCCACTGGACTTTTTAACCATTTGCGGGCATTGGCCGCCCTCGATGACGCTCAAGCAGCTCTCTGCTCGCCTTACGCGACTTATGCGCCCTTAGGCGCAACTATGCGGTTGCCGCAGGCGGCACGCTGCGCCTAAGGGCCAAATCCGAAAGCAATAGTCAAACCGCCAAGGGGTCTGCCGGCGAGCCTGAGCGCCGCACCCCCTGCGCGAACCAGAGACAAGCTGAACCCATGATGCTGAGCGATCCGTCCGTCAAATACAGGCCATTCCCGCAGGTCGACCTGCCCGACCGGCAATGGCCCACCCGCACCATCACGCGCCCGCCGCGCTGGCTCTCGACCGATCTGCGCGACGGCAACCAGGCGCTCATCGACCCGATGGACAGCGAGAAGAAGACCCGCTTCTTCGACATGCTGCTGCGGATCGGCGTCAAGGAGATCGAGGTCGGCTTCCCCAGCGCCGGCGCGACCGAGTTCGATTTCATCTCGGGCCTCGTCCAGTCCGGCCGCATCCCCGATGACGTGCTCATCCAGGTGCTCACGCAAGCGCGGCGCGACCTGATCGAGCGCACCTTCGAGAGCCTCAAGGGCGCGCCGCGCGCCATCGTCCACGTCTATAATGCGGTCTCGCCCGCCTGGCGGCAGATCGTCTTCCAGATGGACCGGCCGCAGATCAAGCAGATCGCCGTCGATGCCGCCAAGATCATCCGCGACCTTGCCGCCAAGCAGCCGAATACGGACTGGCATTTCGAATATAGCCCCGAGACCTTCTCCACCGCCGAGCTGGATTTCAGCCTCGAATGCTGCGAGGCGGTGATGGACATCCTCCAGCCGACCGCCGAGAAGCCGATCATCTTCAACCTGCCGGCGACGGTCGAGGCAGCAACGCCCAACATCTATGCCGACCAGATCGAGTGGTTCGGCCGCCACATCCGCAATCGCGAGACGGTGTGCATCTCGCTCCACCCGCATAATGATCGCGGCACCGGCGTCGCGGCGGCGGAGCTGGGCCTGATGGCCGGCGCCGACCGCGTCGAAGGCTGCATGTTCGGCAATGGCGAGCGCACCGGCAATTGCGACCTCGTGACCGTCGCGCTCAACATGTACACGCAAGGGATCGCGCCCGGCCTCGACTTCTCCAACATGGAGGAGATCGTCCAGACCGCGACCTACTGCAACCAGCTGCCGGTCCATCCGCGCCACCCCTATGCCGGCGATCTGGTGTTCACCGCCTTTTCCGGCTCGCACCAGGACGCCATCAAGAAGGGCTTCGCCGCGCAGGAAGCGCGCAACGACCAGTTCTGGAACGTGCCCTATCTGCCGATCGACCCGGCGGACATCGGCTGCTCCTATGAGGCGGTGATCCGCGTCAATTCGCAGTCCGGCAAGGGCGGCGTCGCCTGGGTGCTCCAGCAGGACAAGGGTTTGAAGCTCCCCAAGCGCATGCAGGGCGACTTCTCCAAGGTCGTGCAGGATCTTGCCGACCGCACCAGCCGCGAGCTGCATGCGACCGACATCTGGACAGCCTTCGAGGACTATTATTGCCTCGGCGCGGACCAGCCCTACAAGCTGATTGACTATCAGGAGAGCGGCCCGGCGGGGAACCGGGTGTTCGTGGGCCATATCGCCCTCGACGGCGAGGCGCGCAACGTCTCTGGCCGGGGCAATGGTCTCCTGTCGAGCGTGCTCGCGGCGCTGCGCGACGAACTCGATATCGATCTCGAGGTCGTCGACTATAGCGAGCATGCCATCGGCGTCGGCACCGACGTGAATGCGGCCGCCTATGTCGAGTGCCGCACCGGCGACGGGCGCACCGTGTTCGGCGTGGGCCTCGATGCCGATGTCGCGACGGCCTCGGTGCAGGCGATCCTCTCGGCCGCGAACGGACTGGCGCGGCGGGGCTGATCAAATCGTCACCCCAGCGAAAGCTGGGGTCTCATCCGGTAGAACACTGCTGCCGCCCGAGATCCCAGCTTTCGCTGGGATGACGCATTACCACATCCGCCGGATCAGATCGTCCTTGCGGCCGAACTGGTGCCAGAAGACCGCGGCGATGTGCATCAGCACCAGAGCAGCCATGAGGAAGCCCAGCAGCACATGGCTGATATGGGCAATGCCGGTGATGGGATCGGTCCGCGCCAGGCCAGACCTCGGCAGATCGAACAGTCCGAACCATTGGAACGGCCGCTGGAGCATCGTCGGCCCCGCCGACACGAACAGCCAGCCGGTGATCGGCAGCACGACCATCAGCGCATAAAGCGTCCAATGCGTGATGTGCGCCAGCCTCGCCTGCCAGGGCGTCATGCCGGCGGGCAATGCGGGCGGTTTGTGACCGAGCCGCCAGAGGAAACGGAGCAGCACCAATGCGAGAATCGTGACGCCCACGGATTTATGCAGGTCCATCACGACAGCGCTCTCGTCGCGCGGCAGGCCTTCATGGGCGATGCCGCTCGCGATGTTCCAGATGACCAGGATCGCAATGATCCAGTGCAGCCACCGTGCGACCGCCGTATAGCGACCCTCCATATCCATCCCCTCCTTGCTCCGGCTCCCGGCCAGAACGAACCGGCGAACTCGTCGATCCCGATCAGCCCCCGAAGGTCACGCCGATCCAGAAAGTCTGCGGATCGCCGATGTCCATGCTCCCGCCCTGGTTGCGGGTGATCACCGTCTCGTTGAGGATATTCTCGGCGCGCCCGACGATGCTGACCCCATGGCTGACCGGCACGCGGATATAGCCGTCGACCGTCGTGGCGCTCTTCAGCACGTCGGTCTGCAGGTCATCCTCGAATTGCGGGCCGACATAGCGCACCGTGGTCGAGACCCGGATATGATCCGGCCCGGTCCAGCCGAGCGTTCCGGTCGCGACATGCCGCGGGCTCTGCGCGGGGCGGAGATAGTTCAGGTTGGCGGCCGCCCCGCTCGCCTTCACGCGGCTGTCGTTGAGCGCATAGGACGCATCGAGATCGAACGGCCCTTCCTTGAGCGAGCCGCTGAGCTCGATGCCCTTGGCGATGATTGCATCGACATTCTGGCGCTGCTTGGTGGTCGTGGTCCCGACGATACTGAGCGTGACATTGGCAATGGCGTCGTCCAGCTCGTTGTAAAAGGCCGTCGCCGAGAAATGGAGGCCGGGTAGCGGCGAGACATCCAGACCGACCTCCGCGCCCTTGAGGCGCTCGGGATTGAGGTTCGCATTGGCCTGGGTGGTTGTCGTGGCGCCCGCAGCCGTAAGCGAGAAGCTGCGATAGAGTTCGTTCAGCGTGGGCAGGCGGAAGCTCGTATAGCCCGCCGCGCGCAGGCTGACATTGCTCGATGCGTGCCACAGGGCACCGCCGCGAAAGCTGCCTTCCCAGTCGTCGCGATCGGGATAGACCGCATTGGACGTGATAGTGCCGGCGGTGTTCCTGGAAATCAGCCCGGCATTGCCGATCGCCCAGTGATCCGCGCGCGCGCCGCCCGTCAGGACCACGTCGCCAAGCGTCCAGTCATTCTCCAGATAGACGCCGGTCGTGTTCTGCCGGCCGGTGCCCGCCCGTCGTGCCGTGATGACGCCGGTCACCGCGTTGATCGCGTCCTCATACATGTCGGCCTGGGCGTAGCGGGTATCGACACCGATGCGCAGCAGGTCATTGCTGCCGACCGGCGGACGCAGTTCCACCTTGCCGCCCGCGCCGGTCGACGGCGTGCCGCGCTGGTTGAGGACGGGCGTAAACAGCGACGAACTGATCGTGATATTGGAGAAATCGCGCAGCTGCACATAGGCCAGCGCATCGACCTGCCATGGCCCATGCGACAGATAACGGACACTTCCGTCATCGCCCGAGGATGTGCTGTCCGCGCCCCGGAAGCGCAATGTGCGATTGTCGCGATAGAGGGACAGGCGCGACTGGATTTCGCCGTCCGAGCCGACCGGCGCATCGCCGAACAACCCGACCGACCATGTCTGGTAGCGCGCCGGCACCGTCGCCGAATTCTGCTGGCTGACCGGCGTCGTGTTGAAGCCGTCGCCGCGCGAGAATTTGCCGGAGATGGAGACGAAGCCCGCGCCGAGATCGGGCGAGAAGGCGCCGCTCACATCCTCCGAATTGCGCGATCCGTAAAAGGCGCTGCCCTGGAATTCCGGCAATTGCGATCGGTCGGCGCTGAACATCTCGATGGTGCCGGCCACGGCGCCCGCACCGAACGCCCCGGCGCCGCCGCCGCGCGTCACGCGCACCGCGCCGAGGCGCTCGGGCAGCAGCTCGTTGAACGGAACGGAACCGAAGAAGGGATCGGCCTGGGGCACGCCGTCGAGCAGCACCAGCGCGCGGCTGGTCGCATTGCCGCCGAGCGCGCGCAGCGTCACGCCCTGCGACGAGGGATTGGACATGCGGCTGTCCGAGCGGCGGAATTCCTGGAATCCCGCGACATCCATGAGGGCGGATTCGATCTCACCGGATGCTTCGCTGTTCAGCCGGTCGCGGTCGAGCGTGATCGCACCGTAAGCCGGCGTGCCGGGCGGCAAAGCCAGACCCTTCCCCAGCACGACGATCGTTTCGCTGTCGGTCGAGGGGGCCGGGGTCGCCGATTGATCCTGCGCATGAAGTATGGCGGGCATGGAGCCGGCCAGCAGGAGGAAGGTGAGGGCCCGGAATGTCGAGGCTGCCCGCATGTTTTGATGTCCCTTTTCTGATCGGACAATCATGCCACCCCCTCCACATGACAGTCCGGACGAGGCAGCCCTGATAGCCTGCGCGCCGTGCAGTTGACTTAGTCAAGCCGGGTGGACTTTCACAACGTCGCCGCTGTTAAATGGCCAAAATCCGGGGGGAACTCGCGGTTAAACTGTAACGTTACTGCTTGTGCCCGAACGTCCAGACATAGGCGGCGACGGCGTCGACATCGCTGTCGCTGAGCGGCGCGCCGCCCCTGGCCGGCATGGCGCCCGGATATTGCTGCGGGCTCGGGACGCCGGATTTGACAATCGTGGCAATCGCGGAGACCGATCCGTCGGTCCAAAGCCAATCCGGTCCGGTAAGCGCCGGCGCTCTCGTCGTCCCCTTGCCGTCCGGGCCATGGCAGCCCTGGCAGGTGCCCGAGCGCTCGATACCACGATAGATGCGGCTGCCGAGCGCCACCTGCTCCGCCGTATAGCCCAGCGGCACGGCGCCGACCGCTGCGGCGGGATTGGCCGCGTCATTGACCGGCGCGGGTTGGGCGGCGGTCAGCTTCGCGCCGGCCGGGCCGCGATAGACGATCTTCCAGATGCGCCCGCCGGCATCGTCGGACACATAGATGGCATTGCCCGCCACGAGCAGCCCGGTCGGCCGATGCGGAACGCCGCCCTTGCCCTTGTCGGGCCCGGCGAAACCGTCCGCGAACAGCAGCGCGGGCGCGCTCGGCTTGCCGCCGGCCATGGGCTGGAACATGACGCGGAAGCCGTCCTGCGGCTCGGGCGCGCGGTTCCACGAGCCATGGAAGCTGATGAACAGGCCGCCCTTGTAGCCCGCGGGGAGAGTGTCGCCGGCATAATAGCCAAGGCCGGTCGGTGCCCAGTGCGCCGGGAAGGCCGCGAGCGGCCCCTTCATCTTCGCACAGCGGCCAACCGTCTTGCCGTCGCCGCCATATTCGGGCGCCTGCATCAGCGTCTTCTGGAAGCCGTCATAATAGCAATAGGGCCAGCCGAAATTGTCGCCCTGCTTGATCGAGATCAGCTCCTCGGCAGGCAGTTCCGCGCCCTGCTTGACCGTATAGAGCTTGGGCCAGTTCTGCCCGAGCTGGTCGCGGCCATGCTGCACGCCGAACATGTTGCCCGCCGCGTCGAAGGCGATGCCGCCGGTGTTGCGGATGCCGGTCGCATAGCGTTCCTTCGGCGAGAAGACCTGGCCGGTCTTGTCGGCGCGATATTTCCAGATGCCCGCGCGCAGCGGCAGCTCGTCGCATGGGTCCTTGCCCATCGACCCGGGCTGGCGGTTCACTGTCTCGCAGACGTTGGAGGCCGAGCCCGAATTGACGAAGAGATTGCCGGACGCGTCGATGGCGATCGGCTTCATGCCATGGTCGCCGGAGAGCTGGAGACCAGAAACGATCACCTCGGGCTTGCCCGCCGGAACCAGCTTGCCCGGCGTCAATGCATAGCGGACGATCTTGTCGTCCTGCTCAAGGAACAGCCCGCCCTTCCAGATCGCGACGCCCGTGCCGCCGATGCTCTTATCGTTCGGCGTCGGGCCGAAATGCTCGACGAGATCCGCCTTGCCGTCGCCGTTCGTGTCCTTGAGCGCGACCATAAAGCCCTGGTCGGGCTTCTGCTTGTTCTGGATAACGGCGCTGCTCAGCGTGTTGACATAGAGCGTGCCGTCGCTCGCCATCGCCATCTGCCGCCCCGGCCCGACGCCGTCGGCAAAGACCGTCGCGCAGAAACCCGGCGGCAGGCTGAGCCCGGCCTTGTCGCATGAACCCGCTGCAGCGGCATGCGCCTGTTCGATGCCACCGACATGAGCGAGCATCAGCGCACCCGTGGCGGCAGTCGCGCCGAGCGCGGCAAGCAAGGGCAGTCTGTTCATCATCGGGCGTCCTTTTCCATGAGCTCAGGGCAGCTTGACGGGCGAAATGCGAAACGGCAGCGGCGGCAACTTCCCTCGCTTGACGTCGCCGCGAAACACATAGCTGGTCTCGCCTTCGACATGCCAGGCATAGCCGCCCCAGGCGCCGATGCCCGTGGTCTGGCCCAGCCCTTCCGCCAGCGTCGTCACCGCCACCTGGTCGCCGGTGACGGCAAGGACAGCAACCTTGCCCGAGCCTTCCGCCTCGACGAAGCGGTTGCCGCCCAGCGGGCGCAGGCCATCGGGCGTGTCGAGCGGGCGCGAGGTCCTGAGCAGCGTCATCCCGCCGGGCTTACCGTCGGCGTCGCGGCTGATCCGCGCCAGCACATTCAGCCGCCAGTTGTTGACATAGAGGCTGCCGTCCGGCCCGAGCGCGATGCCGTCGAGACCACTCTGGCTGTGCGCCGGGTCGGCGAGCGCGGGATCGTAGAACCAGTCCTCCAGCGCCGTCGCGCCGCGCCTCCAGCGCAGGATGTGCGAACGGTTGGAGTCGGTCACATAGAGCGTGCCGTCCGCTGCGACCGCCGCATCGTTGCAGAAGGGGCCGTCGCCCGGCAGCGTCAGGCTGACCCTGCCCTTGCCGGTCTTCACATCGAATCCCTTGAGCGTCGCGCCCTTGTCTGCACCCGGGATGACCATGCCCTGCGGCGTCAGGTCATTGCTGCACACCCAGACGAGGCCGTTCACCGGATCGGCGAGGATACCGAAGGTCGAGGCACTGCCGAACGTGCCCGGCTTGAGCCACTGCGCGACCTTGCCCGTCTTGAGATCGACCTTGAGCACCCCGCCGCTGAGGCTGCCGACATAGGCCGCGCCATTGGGCGTCACCGATACGCTTTCGGGGAAGAGCCGGTCGCCGGGGAGGTCGATGGCTTTCTGCGCATGCGCGGCGCTCGCCTGCGCAGCCGCGAGCGACAGCAGCGCCGCCTTCAACAGGAACCCGAAATGCCGCATCGCTCCCCCGGACCTCGATCCTTTGTCCTCGCGACCGCCATAGAATCGGCGTCGGCACCTGTCCACCGGATCGGCTAGCGGCGCACGTCGAGTCCGCCGTTCAGCTCGAATGCGTCCAGGTCGCGACGGGTGGTTCGGCTCTGGTCGCCGGGCGTTGCATGTTTGAGGGCGGCAAGCTTGAGTCCGGTCAGCGCCGCTTCCTCGAAGCTGTGGTCGATCCCTGCCAGCACTCCGGCCGCGAAAGCGTCGCCGGTGCCGATGCGGTCGACGATGCCGGCAAGGTCCACCGCCTCGGTCTCGAAGCCTTGCTCCCAATGATCGACCCGCGCGCTCAGCAGATGATGGTCGCCGCTCAGCACCGTCCGCGCGGTCGAAGCAATGGTCGAAAGCGTCGGGAAGCGCTCGAATGCCGCCATCGCCGCGCCCCAGCGCTCCCCGGCGGATTCACCGCCCAGATCCTTGCCGAGTAGCAGCGAGATGTCGCGATGATTGCCGAACAGCAGGTCCGCTTTCTCGACATGCTCGATGAGGATAGGGGCGGGATCGCCACACCAGCGCGCCCACATGGACGCGCGGAAATTCCCGTCGAAGGAGATCTTCACGCCCAGCGCCCGCGCCGCATTCATGGCGTCCAGCGAGAGCCGGGCGGTCTCCGGCCCGATGGCGGGAATGATGCCGGAAAGATGCAGCCAACTCGCCCCTTCCAGCAGCGCCGGCCAATCATAGGCCGCGCTCGGCATGCGGGCGAACAGGCTGTCGATCCGGTCGTAAATGATCGTGCTCGCGCGCACGCCGGCGCCCGGTGTCAGATAATAGAGACCGAGCCGGCCGGACCCGCGCAGGACATGCGAGACATCGACGCCTGAAGCCCGCACTGTCTCGACTGCCACATCGCCCAGCGCATCGTCGGGCAGTGCCGTCACCAGCCGGCTCGGCACGCCGATCCGCGCCAGCGCGACCGCGACATTGGCCTCGGCTCCGCCGATATGCGCGTCGAGCCTTGCGCCCTGCAACAGGGTGCCGCCGCCGGGCGCGGACAGCCGCAGCAGCATTTCCCCGAAACATACGACCACGCCCGCTTCGCCCATCGGCTCTCTCCTCGAACAACAAAGCGATAGCCGATCCCGCGCGGCCTTGACAGCCTCTCTTATCTGTGTTGGTAGCGCTATCAGAAATCTCGGGAGATCGCGGGGAATGCCGGCCACTATCGCCACCGATCGGTCCATTCTCCCTGCCGATTGGGAGAGCGGGACCTTTCTCGGCCGCATCGAGAGTGCCGAAGGCCCCAGCCCCGTCATCATTCGTCATGGCGAACTCATCGACATGGCCCAGGTCGCGCCCACCTGCGCGGCGCTGGTCGAGGCCGGCGATTTCTCCGGCGCGGGCGGCACCTCGCTCGGCGCGTTCGATCCCGCCACCGTCAGCCTGCTGAGCCCCGTCGACCTGCAATGCATCAAGGCGGCCGGCGTCACCTTCGCGGTCTCCGCCATCGAGCGGGTGATCGAGGAACGGGCGCGCGGCGACTACAGGGCTGCCGCAGCCATTCGCGAGCGCCTCGAAAGCCGGGTCGGCGGCTCGATCCGTTCGGTCGTGCCCGGCACCGACGAAGCCGCGGCGCTCAAGGCGGCCTTGATCGACGACGGCATGTGGTCGCAATATCTCGAAGTCGCGATCGGTCCCGACGCCGAGGTGTTCACCAAGTCGCCGGTCCTTTCGACCGTGGGCGCGGGCGCCGATATCGGCATCCGCTCGGACAGCAACTGGAACAATCCCGAGCCGGAAATCGCCCTGCTCGTCGACAGCCGTGGCAAGGCGGTGGGCGCGACGCTCGGCAATGACGTCAACCTGCGCGATTTCGAGGGCCGCTCGGCGCTGCTGCTCGGCAAGGCCAAGGACAACAACGCCTCCTGCTCGCTGGGGCCGCTGGTCCGCTTGTTCGACACGAGCTTCACCATCGACGATGTCCGCGCCGCCGGCGTCACATTGCGCGTCGATGGCGCTGCCGACAACTACGCGCTGGAAGGGGCCTCCAACATGGCCGAGATCAGCCGCGATCCGCTCGAACTGGTCAGGCAGTCGATGAGCGAGCATCAGTATCCGGACGGCTTCGTCCTGTTCCTCGGCACCCTGTTCGCACCGATCCAGGACCGCGACGAACCGGGCCGCGGCTTCACCCACAAGGTCGGCGATATCGTCAGCATTGCCAGCCCGAAGCTCGGGCGCCTCACCAATCGCGTCGTGACTTCCAAGGACGCGCCGCCCTGGCGACTGGGGATCGGCGGCCTCATGGCCAATCTTGCCCGGCGCGGGCTTTTGTCGGTACGGGAGCACGCATGATGCGCGCCGTCTATCCCAGCCTCAAGGGCAAGCGCGTCATCATCACTGGTGGCGCCACCGGCATCGGCGCCGGCCTGGTCGAGGGCTTCGCTACCCAGAACGCGAACGTGACCTTCCTCGACATCGACACCGGCGCTGGCGAAGCATTGGCTTCGCGGCTCAAGACTGCGACATTCCTGCGCTGCGACCTCACCGATCTCGACATGCTCAGGTCGACGATGGACACAGCCATCGCCGCGATGGGCGGGCTCGACATTCTCGTCAACAACGCCGCCAATGACGACCGCCACAGCATCGAGGATGTAACGCCGGCCTATTGGGACGAGCGCATGAACGTGAACCTGCGTCATCTCTTCTTCGCGGCGCAGGCGGCGATCCCAGCGATCAAGGCGGCGGGCGGCGGCGCGATCATCAATTTCGGCTCGATCAGCTGGCATCTCGGCCTCACCGACCTCGTCCTCTACCAGACCGCCAAGGCCGCGATCGAGGGCCTGACCCGCAGCCTCGCTCGCGAGCTTGGCCGCGACAGGATCCGCGTCAGCGCGATCATTCCCGGCAATGTCCAGACGCCGCGCCAGGAAAAATGGTACACACCGGAGGGCGAGGCCGAGATCATCGCGTCGCAGTGCCTCGATGGGCGTATCCAGCCCTCGGACATCGCGGCGCTGGCGCTGTTCCTCGCCTCGGACGATGCGCATATGTGCACCGGGCACGGCTATTTCATGGATGCGGGGTGGCGCTGACCATGACGGTGACGTCGGTCCTCGCTGTCGGCGCCACGCTCGGCGAAGGGCCGGTGTGGATCGAGAAGGCCGTCTGGTTCGTCGACATCAAGAGCCACAAGATTCACCGCTTCGATCCGGCAAGCGGCCTGCACGACAGCTGGGTGATGCCCGACCAGGTCGGCTGGATCCTGCCGGCGGAGGGGGGCATGATCGTCGGCCTGCGCGACGGGCTTTACCGCTTCGATCCGGTCAGCGGCGCGACGACACTCCTCCTGCGGCCGGAGCCGGATCGCGGCTGGAACCGCCTCAACGATGCCGCCACGGACAGCAAAGGGCGCTTGTGGTTCGGGTCGATGGACGATGGCGAGGTCAAGGAAACCGGCCATCTCTTCCGCTGCATGGAAGGCAAGTGCGCCGACGCCGGCCTCATGCCGGTCGCGATCACCAACGGCCCGGCGCTCAATGCCGACGCAACGATCCTCTACCATACCGACACGCTGGGCCGAACGATCCATCGCTTTGCCGTCAATGACGACGGGTCGCTCGGCGAGGCGAAGCCCTTCGTCACCATCGAGGAGGGTGCGGGCTTTCCGGATGGCGCGGTGGTCGATGCCGAGGGATGCCTGTGGACCGGGCTTTATGCCGGCTGGAGCGCGCGGCGTTACGATCCGCAGGGCAAGCTGATGCACACCGTCCGCTTTCCGACCGCGAACGTCACCAAGATCTGCTTCGGCGGGCCGGACCTCGGAATCGCCTATGCGACCACGGCGCGCAAGAATCTGGACGCCGCGGCGCTTGCGCAGCAGCCCGATGCAGGCAATCTTTTCAGCTTCGACCCTGGGGTCGCAGGACTGCCCGTGACGCCAGCGCGGCTCACGGACTTGATCAAACAGGCCGCATAAGGGGCCCAAGAATAACAGACAACGAATATAGAAGAGAGGAGCGGGAGAGAGGATGGCAACGTCGCAAAGCGCGGCACAGGCGCGCATCAATATGGGTTTCATCGCAGCCATCGTGGCCGTCGCCACGATCGGCGGCTTCATGTTCGGCTATGACTCGGGTGTCATCAACGGCACGCAGGACGGCCTCAACAAGGCCTTCGACCTGTCGTCGCTCGGCACCGGCATCACGGTCGGCGCGATCCTGATCGGCTGCGCCATCGGCGCCTTCATCGCCGGCCGTCTCGCCGACATCATCGGCAGGCGCGCGGTTATGATGATCGCGGCCGTACTGTTCGTGATCAGCGCGCTGGCGGCGGGTGCCGCGGGCTCCGCCCCTCTCTTCATCGTTGCGCGTATCGTCGGTGGCCTTGGGGTCGGCGCCGCCAGCGTGCTCGCCCCGGTCTATATCAGCGAGGTCGTTCCCGCAGAAATTCGCGGGCGCCTGTCCAGCGTCCAGCAGGTTATGATCATCACCGGCCTCACCGGCGCTTTCCTCGCCAACTATGTGCTGGCCAAGACCGCCGGCACATCAACCGCACCGCTCTGGGGCGGTCACCCGGCCTGGCGCTGGATGTTCTGGCTGCAGACCGTCCCCGCGGCGATCTATTTCCTGGCTTTGCTCATCATTCCGGAAAGCCCGCGCTTCCTGGTGCTGAAGGGGCATGAGGATCAGGCGGAAGGCGTGCTGACCCGCCTGTTCGGCGCCGATGCCGCTAAGGCCAAGGTCGGCGAAATTCGCGCCAGCCTCGCCGCCGACCATCACAAGCCGAAATTCTCCGACCTCATCGTCGGCGGCAAGATTCGCCCGATCGTCTGGGCGGGCATCGGCCTTGCCATCTTCCAGCAGTTCGTCGGCATCAACATCGTCTTCTATTACGGCTCGGTGCTCTGGCAGTCGGTCGGCTTCACGGAAAGCGATGCGCTCGCGACCAACGTCATCTCCGGCGTTGTCTCGATTGCAGCCTGCATCCTGACCATCTTCACGGTCGACAAGATCGGCCGCAAGCCGCTGCTGCTGCTTGGTTCGCTCGGCATGACGGTGACGCTGGGCCTCATGGCCTATGCCTTCTCGACCGGTACATTGGGCGCGGGCGGCAATCTTCAGCTGGAACCGGGCATCGGCAAGCTCGCCTTCATCAGCGCGCTCGCATACTCGGCGCTGTTCAACCTGAGCTGGGGCCCGATCATGTGGGTGATGCTGGGCGAGATGTTCCCGAACCAGATCCGCGGCTCTGGCCTCGCCGTCTCGGGCTTCGCGCAGTGGATCGCGAACTTCGCCATCTCGGTGTCGTTCCCGGCGCTGGCGAAGATCAGCCTGCCGGCGACATATGGCTTCTACGCCCTGAGCGCGTTCGTCTCCTTCTTCTTCGTGCGCGCGCTGGTCAAGGAAACGCGCGGCCGCGAACTGGAGCAGATGGAGGGCTGAGCTAAATCCTCCCCACTCATGGGGAGGTGGCAACCCGCAGGGTTGACGGAGGGGGTGAGCCGCTGGGCAATCCCCCTCCACCATCCCGACTTCGTCGAGACGGTCCCCCTCCCCACAATGTGGGGAGGATTTTTACCGTCTCTGCGCGCTCGGGCGCCGCCGTGGCGCGGCATCCGACTGGCGGCGGATCAGCTTGTACTCCGCCATCACATGGGGATGGTGCAGTGCCTTGCCGGTGGCATTGCGCGCGCGGATCTCCTTGACCAGCAGATCGACCGCCGTGCGCGACATCTCGAACACCGGCTGGCGGATCGTGGTCAGCTCCGGCCAGATCGTGGTCGCGAGCGCGGTGTCGTCGAAACCGCAGACGGTGAGATCGCCCGGCACATCGAGACCGCGCCGGTGGGCGATCGCAACCGTCGCCGCCGCCATGTCGTCATTTGACGCGAAGATGGCCGAAGGGGGCGTGTCCAGCTCGAGCAGCTGCTCGGCCGCGTCCAGTCCCGAGCGATAGGTGAAGAGCCCCGGCGCGACCAGCTCAGGCGCGTCGGCGAGGCCGGAATCCCTGAGCGCGTCCTTGTAGCCCTGGAAGCGCTCCTCGCTCGCCGTCTGGCGGGGATTGCCGCCGATGAAGCCGATCCGCGTGTGGCCGAGCGCGGCAAGGTGCCGCGTCATCTCATAGGCTGCGGCATGATCATTGATGCTGACCGACAGCGCCCAGTCCGGCGCCCGCCCCGTCGCCACCGCGACGACCGGGATATTGCGCTGATGCACGGCCTCCATGACCGCCAGGGACTCGCTGAGCGGCGGCGTCAGGATGATCCCGTCCAGCCGGGTCCGCATGAGGTGCGCGATGGCGCTCTCTTCCTCATTCTCGTCATCGCATTTCTCGACGATGAGCTGGACGTTGAGACGGCTCGCCTGATCCAGGCTGCCGACCAGATATTCGCTCAGGAAGGTGAAGCTCGGATTGGAATGCAGGAGACCGATGCGGATTTCCTCGCCGCCGGCCAGCGTGCGCGCCGCGCTGCTCGGCGAATAGTCCAGCGCCTTGATCGCGGCCTCGACCCGCTTGCGCGTCTCCGCCCGCACATTGGACTCGCCATTGATGACACGGCTCACCGTCATCGGCGAGACGCCCGCCCGCGTCGCCACATCGCTGATCGTCGGGGCGTTGCGCTGCCGCCGTGTCCCCTTGGTTTCACTCATTCGCGGATGTCCCTCACAATTCGGGCGTTACGGCATCTATTGCACATAAGGCAAGATGGGCCGGTCATCAGGGGTTGCCCGGCGCATAGGGGAAGCGCAGCGCCTCATACCAGGCGAGGTCGTGCGCGGGCTGCGGTGAGCCTGTCGGCAAAGGCAAGCCGTTCAACGACATCCAATAGGCGAGACTGGCGTCGCGCCAGAGCCTGGAGTCGCTTTCCTCGCGCGCCAGGAAATCGTCGGTCTTGGTCCAGCGCTCGCTGTCGATCAGCGGCTTCAGCGTCTGCCACTGCGCCCGCATGTCCGCCACGCCGGCGACGCCGCGATCATAATGGGCCACGAGATCGGCCCACAGGGTCTTGCCGTCCTTCAAGGCATAATCCCACGGCAGATGATGGAACCAGAGCAGTTCGTCCTCGGGCGTCGTCCTGGGGTCTGCAAGCTGGGCAGCGACTTCCGGGGCATATTGGCCGATCGCGTCGCTGCCGGTGCTGGTGCGGTCGAAGCCGATGCCGCCCTTGTCGGCGCGGTTGTAGTAGACCGGGTTCCATTCCGGACGCTTGAGCTCGGAGACCCACGGGCCCGGGCCATAATGATGGCCG
>Ga0335083_10002030_pt1 | contig 27169 bp, 17 predicted proteins | sample Lox_Sample_42_FD_206716 | JGI IMG/M metagenome (GOLD analysis project Ga0335083, IMG submission 206716) | Soil microbial communities from Loxahatchee National Wildlife Refuge, Florida, United States - Lox_Sample_4.2 | ecosystem: Environmental > Terrestrial > Soil > Wetlands | place: USA...
CACCGTTCGGGCCGCACCGCAGCCGCGCGCGCCTCGCATGGATCGTCGGCGGCGTCGGGGTCGGTGTGGCCGCGACCGGGGTCGCGCTCGGGCTCTACGGCCGAGCGCAGTACCTCGACCAGTTCTCCAACGGCCACTGCTCCGGCCTCACCGTGTGCGATCCGACCGGCGTCGCGAACGTCGATCACGCGAACCTCATCGCCGACATCGGCACGATCGTCGGTGCGGCCGGCGTGGCACTCGTCGCGACGGGCGTCGTGATCTATTTGACCTCGCCGCGTGATCGCATCACGGTCGCCGCCACGCCGCACGGGTTCGGCCTCGCGCTGCACGGGGGATTCTAGTGCGCGCGTGGCTCGCCCTGCTCGTCGCGGTGACGGGATGCCGGCAGGTGTTCGGCCTGAACGATCCGATCGCCCGCGACGCGTCGACCGTCGACGCGCCCGCCGATGCGCCGGCCGGGTTCGTCACGATCGGCGGCTCGGTGGTGGGGCTAGCCGGTACAGGCCTCGTGCTCGAGAACGATGGCGGCGACGATCTCTCCGTCGAGTCCGATGGACCGTTCCAGTTCCGGATGTCGGTCCTGGCCGGTACGGCGTATGACGTCACAGCATCCCAGCAGCCGACCCTGCCGAGTCAGATGTGCTCGGTCGCGAACGCGTCTGGAACCGCGAACACGAGTGTCACCGACGTCACCATCGTCTGTACGACCCTCCAGTACCAGATCTCGGGAACGGTGTACGGCCTGCTGGCCAGTCAGAGCGTGAAGCTGGCGCTCAACGGCGGGAACGACATCACGGTCACCGGCGATGGCTCGGGCGCGCAGCCATTCACGTTCGGTCAGACGCTCGCCAGCGGCGCCTCGTTCGTGGTGAGCATCACGAACGAGTCGCAAGCGACGTGCTCCGTGTCCGGCGGCAACGGCCAGGTCGGCGGCGGCCCGGTAGGCGGAGTCGCGGTCAATTGCGCGACCAACAGCTACACGATCTCGGGGACCGTGACGGGGCTCAACGGCACCGTGACCATCTCCGACGGCCCGGACCAGGTCAGCGTGTCGAGCACGGCGTTCGCGTTCCCGCCGCTCACGGCCGGCACGGCGTACGACGTCACGATCGTCACCGACCCCGAGTATCCGCCGATAGCGCAGACCTGCACCCTGGCATCCAACACGTCGGGGACGCTCCTCGCCAACGTCTCCGACGTGCAGATCACCTGCTCGACCAACGCGTATTCGGTGGGAGGGGAGCTGTACGAGCTCGGCAGTGGCGCCGTGACAGTGCTGAACAACACCGAACACGAGATGCTCGTCAGGAACGGCCCGTTCGCGTTCTCGACGCCGGTGGCGAGTGGCATGACGTACGACGTGACCGTCACGGCTCAGCCGCCCGGTCAGCAGTGCGTGATCAAGTCGGGCGCCGGCACGGTCACGAACGGCAACGTGACGAGCGTGGTCGCCGACTGCGACTCCGGGATCAGCTGCGGAACGTCGTTCTGCCAGCCAGGTGTCCAGGACTGCTGCCTGGTCCAGACCGCATCACCGGCCTGCATGGCAGTGAACCAGTGCCCCGCCCCCGACGTGGCGGTGCCGTGCGACGATGCGACCGATTGCGCCCTCGAGGGACACCCCGGTTCCTCGTGCTGCCTCAACACGCTCACACTCGCGATCGCATGCGCGCCGAGCTGCACGGGGGCAAACGAACAAACGATGTGCTCGCCGAGCGGGCCCGACTTCTGCCCGGCCGGAAAGGTCTGCAACTCGTCGACGAAGTTGACGGGCTACTACACTTGCCAGTAGCCGCTCAGTCCGCCTTCACCGCGCGACCGTTCGCCCAGGCACGGAGCGCGGCGATCGGCTCGGCCATCGTGCGCGACAGCGGCGTGGTCGCGCGCGCCTCGACCGCGAGCTGCTCGGCCGAGAGCTCGACGCCGGCGGTGAACGCGGCGTTGAGGGCAGCCACCACGAGTTGCTCGATCTCCGCGCCGCTGAACCCATCGGTCTCGCTGGCGAGCATCGCGAGCTCCTGATCGGCGAGCGCGCGGCCGTGCGCCGCGAGGTGCGTGCGGAAGAGCTCGACTCGGACCTCGGGGCCGGGCAGGTCGACGAAGAAGATCTCGTCGAACCGCCCCTTGCGCAGCAGCTCGGGCGGCAGCGACGTGATGTCGTTCGCGGTCGCGACCACGAACACCGGCGCGCGGTGCTCCTGGAGCCACGACAGGAGCGAGCCGAGGACTCGCCTGCTCACGCCGCCGTCGCTGTCGGAGTCCTCGGTGAACGCTTTCTCGAGCTCGTCGAACCACAGCACGAGCGGCGCCATCGCCTCGACGACCGCGAGCGAGCGCTTGAGGGCCTTCTCGGTCTCGCCGACGTACTTCGAGAACAGCGCGCCCGGGTCGAAGCGTACGACGGGCAACCGCCATTCGCCGGCGATCGCCTTGGCCGCGAGGCTCTTGCCGCAGCCTTGCACGCCGATCAGCAACACGCCGCGCGGCGGTGTCAGCCCGAACGATCGCGCGGCGGCGGGCTCGCGGAACGCGCGCGTGCGGTTCTGGATCCACGCCTTGAAGTGCGCGAGCCCGGCGACGCCGTCGAGCGTCGCGGCGGTCTCGACCGATGACAGCACGTCGGTGCGTTCGAGGATCTTGCGCTTGGCCTCGCGCACCTCGGCGATGTCGTCGTGATCGAGCCGGCCGTCCTTGACGATGCCCTTGGCGAGGATGCGTCGGACCTCGCCGAGCGACAGGCCGCGGACGGTGGCATACAGCTCCTCGGCCTCCTCCGGCGACAGCGAGATCGTGACGCGATGCGTACGGCGGAGCTCGTCGATCACGCTGGCGATGACGTCGTGATACTCGATCGCCGTCGGCGGTGGCAGCGTGAAGTAGCTCGCGTACGCCGCTAGCTCCGGCGGCACGTCGACGCTCGGGCCCGACAGCACGACCCCGCCGCGATGCGTCTCCATCTTGCGGCATACCTCCTTCATCCTCGACACGACGCGTGCGTCGCGCAGCGGCTCGTCGAAGCCGCGCAGGTGATAGATGGTCTCGTGATTGGCGGACTCGATGAACGCCACCGCGTGAAGCGGGTCGTCGGTCCCGGTCACGGGATGTTCCTCGCCGGCCCGGCTGAGGCCGACGTGGGCCCGCCACACCATGATCGGGACGAAGATGCGCTCGGCCGCGGCCTCGATGACCGCGATGATCCGATCCTCCTCCGCGTCCTCGCACACGATCAGCGGCGACTGCGATTCGAACAGCAGCGCGAGCTCGGCGACGGCGGCCTCCGGGGGAGCAGGGTTGAGCATCCGTGCCGAGAGTACACTGTCAGGTTTCTTCACGATCGCGACAGACTTGTGCACGGTGATCGCCCGAGCCAGCCGGTACAACGAGGACATGACCGACCAGCTGCTGAGCGACCGCCGCGATCACGTCATCGACTGTCTGTCCACCGACTATGCGAACGGCGCGTTCGAGGTCGAAGAGCTCGAACGCCGCATGGCGCTCGCGCACGCCGCGCACACGGCCGCGGAGCTCGACGCGATCGTCACCGAGCTGGTGCCGGTCTCGTCGCCAGCGCTCGTGGAGGCGAAACGCATGCGCGTCGTGATGGGCTCGATCGAGCGAACCGGGCCGTGGATCGTTCCGCACCAGCTCGCCGCTCGCGTCGTGATGGGGAACCTCGTGCTCGATCTGCGCGATGCTCGGCTCGGCGCCAGCGGAACGACGATCGACGTCCAGGTCACGATGGGCAACGTCGAGGTGATCGTCCCGCCCGGTGTCGACGTCGAGGTCGACGCGTCGTCGTTCCTCGGGAACATCGAAGAGCGGACCGAACGCGCGACGGCAGGCGCCGCTCCGGTGCGGATCGTCGGCCGCGTTCGGCTCGGCAACCTCGAGGTCGCGACGCTCAGGCCGGGTGAAACCAAGCGCGACGCGCGTCGCCGGCGCCGCATGCAGCGTCGCTTCGCGCGGTACTGCGCGAGATCGCTCTGACGCGGCGTCTGCGGCGAGGCTACGCCCCGATCGCGAGCCCCATCTGCGCGCGAATCGCGAAGTAGTCTTCGCTGACCGAGAACAGCACGAGCTCCTTGACGCGGTCCTTGATGCTGGGGCCGCCGACCACGGCCGGATCCGCGGCGACGGTGCGCGCGGCGACCTCGAGATCGCCGCACGTGACGAAGCCGGCGCGGTGCGACGCGGCGTCGACCGCGTGGCCCCACTTCGCGACGTCGATCTCGGGCGTGGCCTGGATGAAGCGCTGCACGACCGCGCCGAGCTGCTCGAGCGCGTGCGGCGGCATGCGCTTCTGCATCTTCGGCAGGTATTGCTGCACGGTCGCGACCAGATTCGCCGGCACCGCGAACCGCGGCTGGACCATCGCGATCGCCGACAGGACGGCGACCTTGAGCTCGGTGTTGGTCGGCAGCAGCATGCGCAGGTAGTACTCCGGGCGCAGGAACGCGAGCCGGCGCGCGCACACGAACGCGACCTCGCGCTCGGTCTTGCCTTGCAAGAGGTGGGGCCGCACCACGAACGACGGGCACAGCTCGTTCTTCTCGATCGCGTTCGCGAGCTGGATGTCGGCGGGCTTGCTGTCGTCGACGAGGTAGACGTCGGGCAGCGTCACGTTCAAGGCCTGCGCCACGTACACGAACAGCTTGCTGAACATCAGCGAGTCGCCGTGGAGCTGGCGCCGGTCCTCGCGCTTGACGCCGAAGTCCTTGTGCGAGAACGCGTTCATCGCCGCGACGCCTTGCCAGCACGCGCCGAAGATCGCGGAGATGTAGCGGTTCTCGTCGGCGTGCGCGAGCTTCGCCCAGCTGTCGGCGCTCGCGCCGTGTTTGGCCTTGACCAGCCCGCGCGGCTTGTACTGGTCGTAGAAGTGCTGCTCGTCGGCGTCTGCCTTCTTGAGGAACGCGAGCGTGCTGCACAGGCACCAGTGCTTGTCGTACTGCTGCGTCGCGCGATAGATGTGCGCGAGCGCCTGGTACGAGTCGTACTTGAACGGCTCGCGCTGCAGCATCAGCTGGTGCTGCTCGACCGCCTTGTCGGCCCGGTCGAGACCGGCGACCACGTAGAGCTCGGCGAGGATCTCGGCGCGGTCGGTCGCCATGCCGCGAAGCGCGTTGTCGGGGTCCATCTGCTGCGCGAGCTCGAACGCGGTCGCCGCGTCCGCGAACTGCTTGAGGCGCGAGCGATAGACCTCGGCGAGCCCGTCGAGCAAGCCGACCTGGAGCTTGTGAAACCGCGCGTGGCCACCCGGCAGCCGCTTGATCATGTCGCGATACGCGCGCTCCTGCGCCTTCCAGTCGCGCTTCGTCGTCAGCACGCCGTCGATCGCTTCGAACGACATCAGCGCGCGCGGCAGTTGTTGATCGTCGAGCTGGTCGGGGTTGGCGAAGAAGCTGTCGAGCGCGCAGTCGTAGTAGTCGACCGCCTCGTCGAGCGATTTGAGCTCGTCCCGGCACACGGTCGCGGCCGCGTGGAAGTCCACGCCGCGGCGAAACGGATCGGTCTCGAGCGCGACGAAGCGCTCGATCGTCTCGACCGCCTGCTTCCACTGCTTGGTGTCGATGTAGAGATCGAGCAGCTTCTGGAGCAGCTGGTGCGCGTCGGGCGTGACCTCGAGCGCCTCGAGGTACGCCGCGGCCGCCTTCGGTGCGTTCTGCAAGCGTCCGTGATAGAGCGCGCCGATCTCGTCGAGGAGCTTCGCCTTCTCGCGGTCGTCCGCGGTCTCGGCCAGCCCGCGCTTCGCGCGCACGACCGCTTCCCAGTCGCCGAGCTGCGCGTGCAGCTCGATCACGGTGTGCAGCGTCTCGCGGTGGTGCGGATCGAGCTCGAGCGCCTTGTCGAACATGTGGAGCGCCTTCTTGCGCTCGCCCAGCGCCTGGCGAACCATGCCGAGGCGGTTGTAGATGCGCGCGACATCGACGTCGCGCTGGCCGTCGCGGTGCTGGACCAGGATGTTCTGGTAGAGCTTGCCGGCGTCGTCCCAGTGCTGCATCGCGAACAACAGATCGGCGCGACCGGTCAGCGTCGGCAGGTGCGTCGGATCGAGGTCGTACGCGGTCTGGTAGTAGCCGAGCGCCTTGTGCTGATCGCCGAGCTCGGCGGCGCAGCGCGCGGCGCGGAAGTACAGCTCGTGCTGTTTGTGCGAGCCGGCCTTGCGGCACAGCATGTCGATCACCGGCGCCAGCTCGGCCCACTGGCCGGCGTCGAAGTACAGCCCGGCGAGCGGCCGGCCGGCGTCGACGTGCTCGGGATCGAGCGCGATCGCCGCGGCGTACAGCGGCTTGGCTTGCTCGGCGGCGTGCAGCTTGTACAGGTAGATGTTCGCGGCCTCGCACAGCAGGCGCACCTTGTCGACCGCGACCCGGGCGTGAGCCTCGGCGCGCACCATCATCTGCGCGGCCTTGAGCCAGTCGCCGCGATCCGAGTAGAGCTCGATCAGCACGTCCATCGTCGGGACGTGGCTCGGCTCGAGCGCGAGGCCGCGCAGCAAGCTGGCCTCGGCGCCCTCGGTCTGGCCGAGCTGGCGGTACTGGATGCGGCCCATGCGCCAGTACAGCTCGTGGTTGCGCGCGTCGTCGCCGACCTTCGCGAGCCGACCGAGCACGTCGACCGCGTGATCCCACGCGGCCAGCTGCTCGTAGATGCGGGCGAGCGCGTCGAGCGCGTGCACCTCGTCGGCGTCGAGCGCGAGCGCATCGTTGTACGCCTCGACCGCGCGATCGATGTCGTGCAGGTTCGTCGCACAGATCTGGCCCATCGCGACGTACAGCTCGATGCGCGTCGCGACGTCGGTCGTCGCCGCGATGTGCTTGCGGTGGGTCTCGACCAGGGCTTCGTGGTTGCCGGCTTGCTTGTAGAGCCGTGCGAGCAGGTGATAGGCGGCGACGTTGCGCGGGTCGAGCGCGATGACCTGCTCGTATGCCTCCGCGGCGCGATCGAGCTTGCCGAAGTGCTCTTCCCAGGCCGCGGCGATGCGCTCGTAGAGCGAGACGCGCTCGGCGTCGGCATGCGTCGCGTCGAGCTGGGCCTCGAGCACCGCGAGATACTTGTCGTGCTGCTCGGTCTGCTCGTACAGCGCCTCGAGCGCGCGCAGCGCGACGCGGTTCGCCGGCTCGAGCTCGCGCGCGTGCTCGTATGCCGCGATCGCACCGGCGGCGTCTTTCGCCTGGGTCTCGAGCAGGTCGGCGAGCTGGATGTAGAGCTCGGTCCGCTGTTCGGGCGACGGCTCGGCCGCGGCCTGGCGCTGCAGCGTCGCGATCAGCTCGTTCCAGCTGCCGCGCTCGCGCTGCTGCTTCGCGACGCTCGCGAGCGCGACCGGAAGATCCGGTTCGGCGCGCAGCGCGGCTTCCATCGACTCGCGCAGCTCTTGCCACAGGTTCGTGGCGGCGGCGAGGCGCTCGAGCTCGCGCCCGGTGTGCTCGCGCGCGTGAGGGCGGTTGAACGCAGCCTGCAGCACGTAGAACGCGCTCTCCTGATCGTCGAGCTCGCGCTCGTAGATCTTCGCGACGTCGTGGAGGATCGCGACCTGCTGCGCGACATCGGCGAGCGACTCCGAGCGCTCGAGCAGGATCTCGACGAGCTCGGCCCACTTGTGGTCGCGCCGGTAGATCTCCGCGAGCCGCTCGCACGCGATCGCGTCGCTCGGCTCGGAGCCGCGCACGCGCTCGTAGATCTCGGCGGCGCGGCGATCGTCGCCGAACCGGTCTTCCCAGGTCCGGGCCGCTCGCAGGAGCGCCTCGCGACGCTGGTGTTCGTCGTCGAGGACCAGCGCGCGCTTCTCGAGCACGTCGAGCGATTCTTCCCAGCGGCCGTCGCGCGCGAACAGGTCTTCGAGCGCACCGAGCGCGCGCAGGTCGGACGGATCGATCGCGACGACCTTGCGCCATGCGTCGATCGCGCCGTCGACATGGCCGAGCGTGTCGCCTTCGAGCTCGCCGAGCTGCGCGTAGAGGTCGAGCGTCTCCTGCTCGTCGAGCACGTCCTGCAGCTGGCCGAGATCGATGATGCGGTGGAGGGTCTGCGCGAGCTCGCTCCACGCCTGCGTCGAGCGGTGGCGGTGCGCCTGCGAGCGCAGTGCATCGAGGTCGTCGTCGTCGATCGGCGGCGCGATCGTTCCGGACGGCATGCGGCTCGGCCGCGCCACGTCGTGCGGCGAAAGCTTCGGCACCTCGTTCGTCGGATCGGGGGACTCGAGATCGGCGACGTCGAGCTCCAGCTCGGTGGATTCCATGACTGCCCTCCTGGAAAGCCGACGAGGAGAGTAGCCGCGTGGCGAGCACGGTAAAGAGAGAAGTCGATCGCGCGTCGCGATCTCGACGTGCAGGATGAGCACGAACGTGCACGATTCGTACAACTAGCGTCGGTTCGGCCGTTCAGTTGCAGGTCGTGGCATCGGTCCACGCGCACGTTTCGGCATCGAACGTCCCGCTGACATGCTCGCTGCCGGTCGTGAAATCGAACGAGCCGGCGGGCGCGTTGCCGGCGGTCGTCAGCGTGACCGTGCCATCGCCTTTGCCTTCGGCGTCGGTCGGCTGGCAGCTCGCGTCGCGATCGTAGACGTCGATCTCGGCGTATGGCCCCGGGCCGGTGACATCGGTCGTGTACGCGCCGGGATCGGTCGCGGCGACGAGCCCGCCGGCGCCGGCTTTGTAGAGCGCGAGCTCGATCGATGCCTCGCTCGGCTCGAAAACACCCGGCGCGCCGCACGCGTCGGCCAGCGGCGACAGCCACACGAGCAGGAGGCTGCCTTTGTCGTCGGTCGTGACCTGCGAGACCGCGGTCACGAGCATCGGCGGCGTGCCGCCGATCGTGCCATTGACGGTGACCGAGCTTCCGCCGGGCGACTTGGTGCTGGACGAGCTGGTGCATGCGACGACAAGAACGAGCAAGTAGGAACGCGTCATGCGCGCGACCATAGAAGCGCGCCGCCGCGCACTCACGTTAAGGTTCGCTGCGCGCAAGTATAGAAAGATCTTAGTGCGACAGGCCTTGCATCGGAGCGAGCAGGCGCCATGCGTGTCGAAGATCACCGCGCGGGCGCCGACGCGCGCGCGGTACAATTCTCCGATGCGTCGTGCGCTCGTCGTGGCCGTACTCTCCGGCTGCGCATTTCGCGGCGGGACGCAAGGCGTGGGATCCGCGGATGCCGCGAACGGCAGTGCGGCCGACGCACCGGACGGGGCGATGGCGCCGTCGTTCATGCCGAGCCATGTCGATCCGGGCTACTACCATCCAGCCGCGTCGCCGCTCTCCGGCGTGATCGGTATCGATACGGACTCGCTCGAGCTCGATCTCGGGTCCGGCCTGGCTCCACCGCCGACCGGGACGGCGTTTGCCGATGACGGGAACGGCCACGCGGTGTTGTCGGTCGGGGCGTGGACCGTCGATCAAGATGTACGAGTCACCGGCACGCGATCGCTCGTCGTGGTCGCCGCCGGCGCGGTCGCGATCGCGCACACGATCGACGCATCGGCGCACAACGAGGTGGCAGGGCCCGGTGCCGCGACGAGCGGCCGCGGCAACGACGGCTCTTCTGCGGCCGGCAGCGACGATGTCGACAACGGCGGTGGCGGCGGCGGGTTCGGTGGAGCGGGTGCGGCCGGCGGTGGCGCGACGACCGACGGCGCCGGAGGCAGCGCCGGCGGCGCCTACGGCAGCGGCGAGTCGGTGCTCCAGGGTGGCTCGGCGGGTGGCAACGGCGGAACGGCGGCAGGCTGTGCGGTCTCGGACACGAGCCGCAGTCAGGGTGGTGGTGGCGGCGGCGCACTGCAGATCTCGTCTGCGATGTCGATCTCGATCATCGGCGGCGCGATCGACGTCGGAGGCGGTGGAGGTCGCGGCGGCTGCACGAACTCCACGATCAACTCGAACAACACCGCCACCGCCGGCGGCGGCGGTGGCGCGGGCGGCGAGCTCTTTCTCGAGTCGCCGACGATCACCACGAACGGCGTGCTCGCTGCAAACGGCGGCGGCGGCGGCGGTGGCGCGATCGCCGGCGGAAACTCCGGCGGCGACGGCGGGAACGGGGCGATCGCTGCATCTGCCGCGAAGGGCGGCCCGGCCGCCGATTCGAGTGAAGGATCCGGCGGTGCGGGCGGCTACGCGTCGACCGCACCCGGCGTCGGCACGGCGGGGACGAATGGCGGCGGCGGCGGCGGCGGGGTGGGACGGATCTGGCTGCGCACGCGGGGGGCGACAACGCCGGGCGGCACGATCACCCCGGCGCCCGCGTTCGACCCGTCGCTACCGTGACGCTCGCGAGGACGCAGATCGGCGCCGGCGTCGAGTCGGGGTGCCGAGGCTACAGCGCGATGACGATATGCGCGGTCATCGTCACGAGCAACACGACCGAAAACGGAACGTGCACTTTCTTCCACGAGCGCAACAGAGCCTTCGCGCGCGGCGCGAGGTCGCGGCGGCGCTCGAAGAACACGACGCGATCGATGCGGCGCGCGATCTGACGCGCGATCCTGCGGGGCGCGAGCTTGCGCAGGCGGCGGCGATAGCTCCAGCGCCGCACGTAGTGGCGCAGATCGTCGAACATCACCCAGAACAACAGCCGCACGAGGCCGACGTTCCACGCGCGCTCGGAGCGCGCCCATTCGTCCTCGAGGATCGCGTAGGCGAGATCGGCGGCTTCGGAGTAGTCGCGCGCGAGCTCGGTGATCGCGCGGCGGTGATCGAGGATCGCGAGGTCGTGCTTGTTCGACATCGCGGGCACGAGCGTGTACAGGTAGCGGCCGATCACGCCCGAGATCACGACCGCGACCATGCTCCAGAACGGCACCGAGACCCACGTCGACAGCCGCAGCGCCGAGTGGAGCGCGACGAACAGCGGCCCGACGATGCCGGTCATCAGGTGGACGTCGAGCCAGAACTGGTTCGTCGCGGTGCGCTTGAACCAGCCGAACCTGCGCTGCAGCAAGTACGCCATCGACAGCACCATCAGTGCGGTGCCGACGTAGCCGCACGCGAGCGCGAGCTTGGTGCCCGCGAGGTAGCTCACGTTCATCGTCGCGATGTTCGGATCGAGCCCCTCGTAGTGCGTCATCAGGTAGTAGCTCGCCGACCACGCCGGCTTGTACCAGCGCAGCCCGACCTCGACGAGCACGGCCAGAAACGAGCCGAGGCCGAGCAGCCACAAGAGGAGGCTGAGCTTGCGCACGCGCACGCGGGCCTCGCCCGAGTCGCGCACGCCGAGGCCTTCGGTGAACGGACGCACCGGCAAGAGATCGAGCCGCTTGCGCTTCTTGCCGGTCGGCTCGGCGCGCTCGCGGAACAGCGCGGTCGGCGAGACCTCGATCAGCGAACCGGTCGGGCACGCGGACACGCATGCCTGGTCGCCGTAGCCGGCGCAGTGATCGCACTTGTTCGCGATGCGCCGCGCCGGTGCCTTGCGGCCCTTGCCGGGCCCGAACGCGAGCTTGTTGCTCTTCTCGAGCCGCGCCTTGAACTGCGGCGCGAAGCTCGGCAGCTCGGGCTCGGTCACGTTGACCATGTCGATCGCGCCGTACGGGCACGACAGCGCGCACAGGCTGCAGCCGATGCAGCGATCCTCGACGATCTCGATCTCGCCGGTCTTCGCGTTGCGCTTGATCGCGTCGTGCTCGCACGGCGACAGGCAGCGCGCGTCGGCGCACGTGCGGCACGTGAACACGAAGTCGAGCAAGCCGAGCTCGTAGCCGCCGAGCGTGAGCCGGCGTGCGCCGTGGCGGTCCTCGCACGCCTCCTCGCATTGCTTGCAGTCGATGCACAGATCGAGCTGGCGCACGCGCACGGTCGGGCCCGCTACCGACAGCCCGTTGCGGATGTAGAAGTCGAGGATCTCGTGCTTGATGCCGGTGATCGCGCGCAGCCGTGCGTTCGTGAGCCCGAGCGCCGACGTCAGCATTTGCTCGACGCCCGGCGCCGCACGCGCGAGCCACGCGACCGCATCGGCCGCGATCATCGCGACCACGACGTGGCTGAGCGAGAACGGGTGCACGTGATCGGCGCCCGACACCGTCGGAATCGCCTCGACGTTGAACAGCTCGCCGGCGCAGAACAGCGCGAGATCGCGCTTCGCGGCGCGCGCGAGCGGCCCGGGCGGCATCAGCGTGCCGTCTTTTTCGCCGAGCGCGGCGTCGCGCTGCGCCTGGCCGCGCGCCGCGAGCACGTCGGGATCGAACACGCCGATCGAGACCTGGCCGCTCGCGACGAAGCACAGCGCGCCGGGTAGCGCCGACGGTGCGTCGAGCATCGTGTCGCGCGGCGCGTCGATCACGTGCACCATGTTGCTGCCGAGCAGCTGGCGCAGCACCGGATCGGGCACGGCGGCGAACAGTTTCGCGCCGCGCAGCGCGGTCCACGCCGGATCCTCCGCGGGCGTTTCCTTGCGGGCCGGCGCGACCATCACCGCACCGGCCGGTTCGTCATCTGCGTGGGACCGTCGTCGAATGCGCCGTTGCGGTTGTCGTCGCCGGCGATCGGCAGCTTGTTCGCGAACGCTTCGACCTCGGACGTATCGAAGCCGAGCCGGTTCGTGAGCGGGCGCGCCACTTTCGGCGGCGGGCGCGGCGGGCTCTTCTTCGGCGAGCTCGGGCGCACCGCGTACGCGTTCGCGATCGTCGTCGAGCGTTCGTCGACCGGGAACTGATCGCGCAGCGCGGGGACCTGCGCCGTGCGCGCGAGCTCGTGGCGCGGCACGACGCGGCCGTCGCGAATCAACGCGGTCGGGGGGATGACCTGCTGCGTGCCCGCCGGCGGCGTGCGCGGCTTCGCACGACCGAGGCGGCCGGCCGGATCGAGATCCTGGATCCGGAACACGCCGCTCAGCTCGTTGACGGCCTCGCGCAGCTCGTCGCGCATGTGACCGACGGCCGACCGCACGCGCCGGCGCTGCGGCGGGCGCTGCGACGGCCGATCGCCGCGCAACAGCGCGAGCGCCTCGTCGGCGCTGCGCGGGCACTCCGAGGCATCGGGCACGATGCGGCGCACGACCTCGTCGCTCGCGCCGAGCGTGTACAGGTGCGGGCGCTCGATGAAGCGCACGTTGTTCGCTTCGAGCCACGCGACCGGCGTGTCGGCGCCGATCAGTACGAACGCGCGCTGGTTCGCGATCGTCATGACCGCGTCGTCCTTGAGCTTGATCGAGACCTCGTCGGCCGTGAACTCGGTGACGTTCGACTCGAGCAGCACGTCGATCGCGTTCGCCGCGGTCAGCTCGGCGAGCTTCTTCTGGTTGCCTTGCTTGCACCGCTTGAAGCCGTCGCCGCGATACGACAGCGTGACGCGCGCGCCGACCTGCGCGAGCGCCATCGCGCCTTCGACCGCCGAGTCGCCGCCGCCGACGACGAGCACGTCGAGGTCGGCGCACTCGGCCGGATCGTCGAGCAGCGATTGCACCTTCTCGAGGTTCGCGCCCGGCACGGCGAGCAGGCGCGGCTTGCCGCGCAAGCCGGTCGCGAGCACGACGCGGCGCGCGCGATACGTCGCGACCGTCGTCTTGATCGTGAAGATCTCGTCGTCGCCGCGCACGACGGTCTCGACCGCTTCGCCGAGCTTGATCGGCAGCTTCACGCCTTCGACCACCTTCTTCCACGACTCGACGAGCTCTTCCTTGCTCGCGTCGAACACCGGCAGGTACGACACGTTCACGGCCAGGCTCGGCTCGGCCATGAAGTGCTTGCCCTTCGGGTAGCGCGACACGGTCGACGAGATGATGTGCTCCTTCTCGAGCACGACGCAGGTGAGCTGCTTCTTCATGCACGTGAGCCCGGCCGACAGGCCGCCCGGCCCCGAGCCGACGATCGCGACGTCGAGCACGTCGCTGCCGCCCGTGCGGTGCTGTGCGAGCTCCTTCGCGATGTGCTCGATCACCGCACGCCCCAGGTTCGCCGCGTTCTTGACGAGCGGCTTGCCCGCGACCTCGCCGATCAAGTACTGGCCGGGGACGCCGGTCTGGAACGTGTCGTCGAGCTCGGGCACGGTCAGCGTGCGCGGCGTCGAGCCCGCGCGGTACATCACGAGCGCCATCGTCGGGCATGCGTTCGCACACTGTTCGCACTGCACGCAGTCGGTGAAGCGCTGCACGCGCACCTTGTGATCGACGAGATCGAGCACGTCGGTCGGGCATACGTCGACGCACGCCTCGCAGCCGATGCAGCGGTCGTCGTTGATCGAGTGCAGGAGCGGCACGACGGCCTCGACCGCCTCGGCGTGTGCGATCCGGCGTGCGAGGCGTGCGCGCCGATCGTCGACGATCGCACCGAGCGCCAGGAGCAGTAGCGCGAGCGCGCCGATCGCGATGGGAACGGTGGGATCCATCAGGGCACGTACACGCGAAAGCCAGCGCTGTGGCAGCCGGCCGTGTTGCAGTTCGCGCCCGTCGTCTGATCGACCGGCGACACCATCGTGCCGACGCCCGGGCACAGCGACGTGAACGCGCGCGCCGGATACGTGACGAAGCCGGTCGTCGAGTAGAAGTTGCCGTTGCCGGAATGCGAGATCGCGGTGTCGACGTTGCCGACCGCGTCCTCCACATAGATCGTCGCGCCGCCGACGGGCGTCGTGCCGGTCATGTCGTAGAGCGTGCCGGCGAACGTGAACGGAATGCCGGCGCCGGTCTGGTGATGACACGACAGGCAGTCATCGCCGGGCATGCCGCCGCCGGTGCAATCGCCGGTGCCGTCGGTCGGCGTCGCCGGTGGATCGCAGGTCGGCGGCGCGATGCCGGAGAGCGGTGACGCGTCGAGCGTGGACGATGGCTTCTCCTGCAAGTTGCCCGTGCACGCGGCGAGCACGGCGAAGACCGCGAGGAGTCGCACGCGGGGGACGATTGCAACCGCCATTCCGGTCGGGCGCGCGCCGAAGTCCAAGGAACGAACCGCGGCCACATGTACGCGGGCCGCTCAAACGTGTGCGCGACCCGCACGATGTTCGCCGCCCACACCGCGTCTGGCGGGGACTTAGATGTCGGTGCGCATCCTGCTACGGACGCAGACTTCCATGTTTCGCGTGCTCTCGCTTGCGATCGCGCTGATCGCGGTCGGTGCCGATCTCGCGGCGGCCGAACCGCGGCACACGCTCGAAGCGGTCGCCGTGCGCAAGAAGCCGGGCGAGAAGGAGCAGGTGGTCGGGAACCTGCCGGCCAACACCGAGATCGTCGTGCTCGCGGAAGAAGGCCGCTGGCTGCGCGTGCGCGCCGGCAGCGTCACCGGCTACATCACGCGCACGACGGCGAGCGAGCCCGCGGCCGCGCCGTCGCCCGAGGTCGGCAGGTGGAGCGCCGCGCGCCACACGAACGAGCTGCTCGTCCAGGTCATGAAGCCGACCGCGTTCCTGCACGATCCGAAGCCGGGCGCCGCCAAGCTCGGCGACCTCGCGCCCGGCGCGAAGCTCACCGTGATCGATGCGGCGACCACCGCCGGATGGATCGAGGGCCGCGACGATCAGGGCCAGCAGGGCTGGGTCGCGCGCGAAGCGGTCGACAACGGCGCGTCCGCGGTCGCGGTCGCCGGCACCGATCTGCGCGGGCTCGGCATGACGCGCGACGCGTACACCCGCGCAAAGGCCGGCAAGCTCGCGGTGCGCGCGTCCGTCGGCTTCGGCTATCGCTCGCTGTCGATGAACGAGTCGGCGAATGCCGACGGCGGGCTCACGAATTACTTGCTGACGTCGGACGCGTACGCGGGCGCGATCGACGGCGATGCGCGGCTCGCGCTCACCGCGCGCTGGCTCGCCGGCGCCGATCTTCACGTCGAAGGCAGCGACTCGTCGCCGGGCATCGGCTACGGCGGCCCGACGTCGCCGCCCGGCAAGATCCCGTTCACGACCGCGGATCTCGACGTCGGCGTGCGCGCCGGCGTGCACGTCCACGACGCGATCGACATCGCGGTGCGCGCGGGCGGCCACTACGACGCGTTCCTGCCGAGCAGCGTCGACAACGTCGGCATGCTGCCGCGCGAGCGGCTGCTCGGCGCCACGCTCGGCGCGCGGTTCGCGGCGGTGCCGCTGCACTCGCGGTTCGACGCGAGCGCCGGGTTCGACGTCATGGTCGTCGGTTCGCGCGCGCAGACGCCGGGCCTCCAGGACGGCACGGCGAGCAGCGCGCACGCGGTGTGGGGGCACGCGATGGTGCGCTACGAGCTCGCGCGCCGCATCGCGGTGTTCTCCGCCTACGACTTCGGCTACGCGACCACGGACTGGACCGGGATGTCGGTGCGCGAGCCCGGCGTCACCAAGGCGAGCCGCGCCGATACCTCCCAGCTCCTCGAGCTGGGCGTGAGCACCGCGCTGTGAACCGCTTCGCCGTCACGATCTGCTGCTTGTGCGCCGTCGCACGGCTGGCGCACGCCGACGACTTCTTCAAGTCTTCGCCGGGCGAGCTGTCGAAGAGTCACGCCGCGCTCGACACGCGCGAGCAATGCACGACCTGTCACGAGAGCGACGGCTCGCTGACGATGGCGAAGTGCCTGAGCTGTCACGACCACGCCGACATGAAGAAGCGGATCGACACCGGCGAGGGCTTTCACGTGTCGGCGAAGGTCAAGGGTCAGCCGTGCAAGCTGTGCCACCAGGAGCATCGCGGCCGCGGCTTCGATCTGATGGGCTGGGCCGCGATCGGCGGGACACGCGCGTTCGATCACAAGCTCGCCGGGTGGGAGCTCGCCGGCAAGCACGCGAAGGTCGACTGCACGAAGTGCCACACGACGAGCAATCGCCAGGGCCTGCGCACGTACCTCAACACCGACAAGACGTGCGGCAGCTGTCACTCGAAGGAGCAGCCGCACGGTTCGGTCCGCCCGGTGGTCATGGAGTGCGGGCGCTGTCACACCGAATCGGTGTGGGCGCCGCAGAAGCCGAAGCTCGAGTTCGATCACGACGACAAGAAGCAAGCCGCGATGCCGCTCGAGGGTGCGCACGCCGACGTCGCGTGCGCGAAGTGCCACCCGAAGTCGATGTTCAAGCTCGCCGCGTACGACGGCAGCTGCGCGCAGTGCCACAAGAGCCCGCACGACGGCCAGCTGTTCGGCACCAAGAAGTGCGACCTGTGTCATTCCCCAGCCCTGCACACGCTGCGCGACGTGCGCTTCGATCACCGCAAGGAGACCGGCTATCCGCTGATCGCGAAGCACGCCGCGATCCCGTGCGCGAACTGCCACACCAAGGCGCTCGGCGTGAGGAAGCCGAACGGCGCGTGCGAGCAATGCCACGCGAAGGACAACAAGCACGGCACGCGGTTCGCGAAGTTCCCGGCGTGCGCGACGTGCCACACGCAAAAGGAGTGGAAGGCCGGCTTCGTGTTCAACCACGAGACGCAGACCGCGTTTCCGCTCACCGGCAAGCACGCGAAGGCATCGTGCCGCGAATGCCACCGCGGCAAGTCACCCGACGACTACGAGCGCTTCGACATCAAGAACGGCTGCATGAGCTGTCACCGCCACAAGACCGCGCACGGCGGCAAGTTCAAGGAGAACGAGTGCCTGACCTGCCACGAAGAAGGCGGCAGCAAGAAGCTCCGGCGCGAGGTCGCGCTCGAGAAGTATCACGGCGAGAACTCGAAGTTCCCGCTGCGCAACGGGCACGCCAGCGTGCAGTGCCAGATGTGCCACATCAACGACGTCTACGAGAACACGCCGGTCGAGTGCGGCGTGTCGTGCCACGAGGACTCGCTGCACAAGGGCTCGCTCGGCCAGCAGTGCTCGCGCTGTCACGAGCCCGGGCAATGGCCCGCGATCCGCTTCGATCACACCAAGCAGACGAAGTGGCCGCTCAAGGGCAAGCACGCCGACGTCAAGGACTGCAACGCGTGTCACCCGAACCGCGCGTATCACGGCACGCCGACGACGTGCAGCTCGGCGGGCTGCCACCAGGCCGACGACGTGCACCAGGGCAAGCTCGGCACCGCGTGCGAGCGCTGCCACAGCGAGGACGGCACGCTGCTGTTCCGCCACAACCGGGACTCGAGCTTCAAGATCGACGGCGCGCACGCGCCGCTGGTGTGCGCGAGCTGCCACAAGACGGTGACGTTCAAGCCGGTGCGTCAGGACTGCTTCGGCTGTCATCCCGAGCCGGCGATCCACAAGGGCAAGTACGGCGTCGATTGCGCGCGCTGTCACTCGACGACGTCGTTCCGCGACATCCGCGCGCAGCACGACGTCGGCGACTTCTCGCTGACCGGCGCGCACGACCAGATCGAGTGCGCGCGCTGCCATCCGAACGGCGACAAGCTGCGCGGGTCGGGCAACCTGTGCATCAGCTGCCACCGCAAGGACGACATCCATCAAGGCGCGCTGTCGCCGCGGTGCGGCTCGTGCCACACGCAGCGCGCGTTCGCGCCCGCGCGCTTCGATCACCTCACGGTCGGCTGCTCGCTGATGGGCCTGCACTCGACGCTGCCGTGCGCCGACTGCCACAAGAACGGCAACTACGGCGCGGTGTCGCCGCTGTGCGTGGGCTGCCATCGCAACGACGCCTTGCGCGTCAAGCAGCCCGACCACCGCGGGTTCCCGCTCGACTGCGGCAACTGCCACAACCCGTCGGCGTGGGTGCCGGCCACCCAGCTGGGAGAGCAGTCGATATGTCGCTGATGCGGACAGTTGCCGTGGTGCTGATCGGCGCCGCTGGCGCCGCGCGCGCCGACGACGCGACGGCGACCACGACGGCGAGCTCGACCGCGCAGGCGCCGCAGCCGGACGATCTCGACGTCCGGCTCACGCTGTCGACGTTCCTGTTCCATCAGAGCGGCAGCGATCCGGCGCCGCTCGTCAGCGACGGCGCGAACCCGCAGAACGCGAGCCCGGTCGAGCGCTTCTTCACCGACCTGCGCGGCCAGCTTAGCGACGGCGGGTTCGCGTTCGATGGCCGCATCCGCGAGACCACGAGCGAGCTCTACCAGTCCGGCGCCGACGGCGGCGGCGAGTACGAGATCCGCACGCTCGACTACCGGCTCGGCTCGCCGTCGACGCACGTCACGATCGGCCGCCAGTTCATCGAGGCGGTCGGCCAGACCAAGATCGACGGCGCGGCGTTCGAGCAGCGCCTGGCGGGCGGGCCGAGCGGCGGCGTGAACGCGACCGTGTTCGCCGGCGCGTTTCCGGATCTCGGCTCGCGCTCGGTCGACACCGACTACCTTCACGTCGTCAACGCGGACGGCACGCAAGGCTCGATCCTGATCCCGCTCACCGCCGGCGCGGGCGCGACGTACTCGACGAACGACTACCACGGCGATCTCGGCATCGCCGGCGTGTACGCCGCGCAGGACGTGCCGATGGCGACGACCGATCAGCGCTCGCGCATCTTCACGACGTCGAGCGGCTACTGGCGCCCGACGCGCGACGTCGACATCTATCACTTCGCGCTGCTCGACGTCGCCGGCGCATCCGGCGTGAACCTCACGAGCGGCAACGTCGGCGTCGACGCGCGCCCGACGTCGAGCTTCCAGCTCGGCGCGCAGGTCAGCCACTACAGCAACGACCTGCTGCAGATCGCCGCGCGCAACACGCTCGAAGATCCCGACCCGAGCGCGGTCGGCATCGTGCAGAACAACATCACGCTGCTGCACGTATCGCAGGACATGGTGCGCGGCACCGCGAGCGTCGCGCTCGCGCAGCAGCGCTTCCAGATCAGCGTGTTCGGCAGCGCGTACCGGCGCCCCGACGTCAGCGTGCCGCTGTCCGACGGCACCGGCTCGGTCGTGTTCCCCGAGGCCAAATCCGCCGACGGCGGGATCACCGTGCTCGATCGGCGCTCGGTCGCCGGGCTGCGCATCGCGCTGTCGGCGATGGTGACCGATCCGATCGGCAGCGAGGTGCCGAACCGCTCGCGCGGCAGCGTCGTGCGCGTCGTCGTGTCGCGCACGTTCGCGCAGCAACGCGGCGAGCTCGAGCTCGACGCCGCGTACGAGCACTTCGACGACGTCTTCACGCAGCAGGCGTGCGCGACCTCGATCGCGCCGCTCGCGTGCTTCGGCACGTCGAGCGTCGACGCCGGGCAGGGCGGCGCGCTGTTCTCGTGGCGCGTCGCGCGCGAATGGCTGCTCGTCGCCGACGCGCAGCTCGGCTACCAGCGGCTGCGCTCGACGTTCACGACGCCGATGACGCCGGGCGATCCGTCGTCACCGCTCGAGATGCTGCCGGTGCACTGGCCGGGTGCGTTCTCGATCACCGGGTTCGCGCGGCTGCAGTGGAGATATCGATGACACCATCGATAGTGCGATCCCTGCACAGTGCGCGCACAACGGCGCGCCGGTCGCGCGACGGCCAGTGCCCCGAGAACACACGGGCACGCACTGGCACCGTCATTGCTGAACACGGCGGCGTGGACGGGTTCGTTCGCTGGCTCGGGGTCTGCGCGCTGGTCTTAGCGGCCGCGTGCAACCTCGGCAATCACGCGGTGCCCGACGGTGGCACCAACACGAACCTCGGTCCGTCCACCGGGTGCTCGGGCGTCTGTCACGGCGCCGGCGACAGCATCGCGCCGCCGCGCGACACCGGCGGTCGCAGCAACACGAGCGCGATCGGCGTCGGCGCGCACCAGCAGCACCTCAAAGCGTCGACGTGGCACCAGACGTTCGACTGCGTGACGTGTCACAAGGTGCCGGTCAACGTCGGCGACCCCGGCCACATCTTCAACTACGCCGCCGACGGCACGCCGATCCGGATCACCGGCCCGGCCGCGCTGATCTTCAGCGGGCTCGGCGTTGGCGCGTCGTGGGATCACGACAGCGCGACGTGCACCAGCAGCTACTGCCACGGCGACACGCTGCACCAGACCGATCCGAGCACGAACCAGGTGATCCCGGGCGCGGGCGGCACGATCACGCAGCCGGTGTGGACGACCGTCGATGGCACGCAGAGCAAGTGCGGCGCGTGCCACGGCCTGCCGCCGCCGGCGCCGCATCCGCAGAATCAAGACTGCGGACTGTGCCACCAGTCGATGAACCCGGGCGACTTCGCGGCCGGCAAGATCTCGTATCCGGCCCTGCACATCGACGGCAAGGTCGAGGTCGCGTCGACGCAGCCGTGCGACAGCTGCCACGGCGGCGGCGGCATCTACTCGCCGCCGAAGGACGCGCACGGCAACACCGCGACGACCGCGCCCGGTGTCGGTGCGCACGCGCAGCACATGACGACGACCTCGGCGTGGCACGCGTCGATCAACTGCAACGAGTGTCACCTCGTTCCGGGCAGCACGACCGACGAGACGCACCTCGACGGCATCGACGAGGTCTACATGGATCCGACGATCCAGGTGCCCGGTTCGCCGACCGGCACCGGCGGCCATCTCCAGATCCCGGGCGCGGTGTGGAATTCGACCGCGTTCACGTGCACGAACACGTACTGCCACGGCGGCGGCGCGAGCCCGCTCACCGGCGGTGGCACGCAGACGCCGCTGTGGACGAAGGTCGACGGCACGCAGAGCCAGTGCACGTCGTGCCACGGCATGCCGCCACCGGCGCCGCACCCGGTCGACAGCGACTGCGGCAAGTGCCACCCGACGATGACCGCCGGCAACAACACGACGATCACGTATCCGGCGAAGCACATCGACGGCAACGTCGACGTCATCGACGATCAACCGTGCAACACGTGCCACGGCGACGCGACCGCGACGCCGGTCGCCGGCGACAACCTCGTCAACGCGCCGCCGGTCGACACGACCGGCGGAATGTCGACGAGCTTGCGCGGCGTCGGCGCGCACCAGGCCCACATGGGGCCGTCGACGTGGCGCGCGCCGATCTCGTGCGGCGAGTGCCACACGGTGCCGACGTCGCTGCTCTCGATCGGTCACGTCGATCACCCGCTGCCCGCGTACGTGAAGTTCGGTAACCTCGCGGGCACGGCGTCGAGCTGGAACGGCTCGACGTGCAGCGGCGTGTACTGTCACGGCGCGACGCTGTCGGACGGCGGCGTCGCGGCCGGCGGCAGCGCGACGAAACCGGTGTGGACGACCGTCGACGGCTCGCAGAGCCAGTGCGGATCGTGTCACGGCCTGCCGCCGCCGACGCCCGCACACGCGTCGGTCACCGCCGGCGATCTCGATTGCGGCAAGTGCCACGACCAGACGATGACCGCGGGCCAGCCCGGCGTGATCACGAACCCGGCGCTGCACATCGACGGCGCGGTCGAGGTCAACACCGACCAGCCGTGCAACCAGTGCCACGGCAGCGCCGGCACGCCGACCTCGAACGGCGCCGCGATCAACGCGCCGCCGAAGGACACGCTCGGCAACACCGCGACGAACACGCGCGGCGTCGGCGCGCACCAGAGCCACCTCACGCCGAGCAGCCTGTTCTTCAAGCAGGTGCTCTGCCAGGACTGCCACACCGTGCCCGCCGCGGTGAACTCGGTCGGCCACATCGATCACCCGCTGCCCGCGTACGTCATCTTCAGCACGCGCGCCGGCAGCTCGCCGACGTGGAACGGCGCGACGTGCGCTAACGTGTACTGCCACGGCGCGACGCTCAGCGACGGCTCGGCCGGCGCGGGCGGCGCGGCGACGTCGCCGATCTGGGCGAAGGTCGACGGCTCGCAGGCGCAGTGCACGTCGTGTCACGGCAACCCGCCGCCGGCGCCGCACCCGCAGCAGAGCGATTGCGGCACGTGCCACAACGATGTCACGCCGGGCGCGCCGACCACGTTCTCCGATCCGACGCGCCACATCGACGGCAACCTCGACGTCACCAGCACGCAGGCGTGCAACTCGTGCCACGGCAACCACACGAGCACGCCGACGAGCAACAGCGATCCGGTCAACGCGCCGCCGTTCGACAGCACGGGCACGGGCTCGTCGACCACGCTGCGCGGCGTCGGCGCGCACCAGTCGCACCTGCAGACGTCGGCGTGGCGCGCCGCGATCACGTGCGGCGAGTGCCACACCGTGCCCGCGACCGTCGAGTCGGTCGGTCACATCGACCACCCGCTGCCCGCGACGATGACGTTCACCGGCACCGCCGCGCTCGCGCCCGGCACGACCTGGGACGGCGCGAACTGCACGTCGTACTGCCACGGCGCGTCGCTCACCGGCGCCGGCGGCACCGCGACGTCGCCGCAGTGGACGCTCGTCGACGGCTCGCAGAGCCAGTGCGGCTCGTGCCACGGCAACCCGCCGCCGACGTCGCAAGGCCACCCCGCGAACGCGACCGACTGCGGCTCCTGCCACATGGACGTCATGCCGGGCGCGCCGACGACGTTCACGAACCCGGCGCAGCACATCGACGGCACGGTGCAGGTCAACTCGCAGCATCCCGCCGGCTACCAGATGATGCAGATGCACGGCTACGACTTCGATCAGAACGGTCCCTCGACGTGCGCGACCGCGAGCTGTCACGGCACCGCGCTCACCGGTGGCTCGACCGGCGGACCGTCGTGCACGACCGTGACGGGCTGCCACGATCAAGTCGGCAGCGGCTACACGTGGCAGACGCAGTGCACGTTCTGTCACGGCGACATCACGAACCCGGCCGGCAACGGCGCGCCTCCGCAGGGCGTCGAGGGTGCGACCACCGCGACCGATCCGACGGTCGGCGCGCACCAGATCCACCTCGGCGCCACCGCGACGCACGCGGCGTGGGACTGCACGATGTGCCACACCAAGCCGACGACCGCGCTCACGCCGGGTCACATCTCCGGCAACGGCACGGTGCAGGCGACGATGGTGTTCTCGAGCTTGAACCCGGCGAGCACGTACAGCGTCACCGCGTACACGTGCGCGAACAACTACTGTCACGGCACCGGCAGCGCGAACGGCACGTCGCCGGCGTGGACCTCGACGACGGCGCTCACGTGCACGTCGTGTCACGGCGACCCACCGAACACCGGCGAGCACGGCGAGGACGATCACAAGAAGGCCGGTTGCAAGGCGTGCCACTACACGACGACCACGACCAGCACGACGATCACGAACGTCGCGCTGCACCTGAACGGCGTGAAGGATGTCTCGTTCCAGAATGGCGGGACGTTCACTCCGAACGGCACGAAGGGCACGTGCAGCGGCACCGCCAGCGGCTGCCACGGCACCAAGACCGAGACCTGGTGAACCCGATGTGTGCATGCCGTCGTGCGGTCACCGCACGACCCCGACCGCACACCACTCGCAATTCTAACCAGTTACGCCCGGAACACGTCTTGCTCCATGTGCCGGCATGGACCCGCAGCTTCTTTATCCCGCCGCCGGGATCGCCGTGGTCGCCGTGAGCGCGCTGGTGTTCGCGCTGCGCCGCCGCCGCCAGCCCGAGTGGATGACGACGATCCTGTCGGCATCGCCGGCCGACAGCTCCCGGCGCATCGGGCTGCGCCCGAGCCACGCGCGCCGATGATGCGCGTCGCGTTGCTCGCGTTGCTCGCGGCACTGGCGGCGTGCAGTGGTCCATCGCTGCTCGACGTGCCGAGCGCGTCGGGGGCACCCGATCCGAGCCCCGCGCCGCACGGCCCGGCTCCGCACGGGACGATCGGCACCGACGTGTCCAAGCTCGGGCTTCCGCCGCCCGATCCGAAGCGCCACATCGATCCGAGTCACTGGGTCGAAGGCACGATTCGCATCGGCGCCGACCATCGCGCGGCGATCGTCGATGGCACGCCGGTGTTCGTGGTCGCCAAGCGCATCGACTCGCAAGGCAAGCCGTCGGGACCGCCGCTCGCGGTGCGCCGGATGACGTGGCGAGGCGATCAGCTGCCGTTCAACCTCACGGAGGCACAGGCGATGATCGCCGGCACCGAGCTGACCGGCGACGTGATCGTCACCGCGCACTACGATCGCGACGGCGACGCGCTGACGCGCCAGCCCGGCGACCTCCTGGGTCAGGTTCGCGTGACGATTCCGGCGCGCGATGTCGAGCTCGTGCTCGACACCGCCGTGCCCTGATCCAGCGGCGGGCATACGTGTTGCTACCCGGCAACCGATGACCGAGATCCAATCCGTTCGACGCGGACCGCGGGTGTGCAGCGATCCACAGGTGAGTGTCGTGATCCCGGTGTGGCGTGCCAGTCCCGAGGCGCCGTGCTGGCTCGACGAGGCACTCGACAGCGTACGCGCGCAATCGTTTGCGGGCTGGGAGGTGATCGTCGTCGACGATGGCTCACCGGTTCCGGTCGCTCCCGCGATCGCGGACGACGTCGTGCTCGTGCGCGAGCGCAACACAGGGCCCGGCGGCGCGCGCAACTCCGGTGCGGCGCTCGCGCGAGGCGAATTCGTCGCGTACCTCGACTCCGACGATCGGTGGCGGCCGCGCAAGCTCGAGCGCCAGCTCGCACTCCACCGCTGGCGCGACGATCTCGTGCTCAGTGCGACCGACGTCGTGCGGTTCGAGGATGCGACCGTGACGGGCGAGTCGCGGACCGTACCCGATGCGGGCGCGAGCTATCACGAGATCTCGTTTCGCGAGCTCGTGCGCGAGAACTGCGTGCCGTGCTCGTCGGCGATGTGCCGGCGCGCCGCGCTCGAGAAGACCGTCGGCATGACGCCGCACCGCCGCATCGGCGAGGACTACGCGCTGTGGCTGCGGCTCGCGCGCTTCGGCCCGGTCGCGCGCCTCGGTGAAGTCTTGCTCGAGCGCCGCGTCCATCCCGGGAGCTTGATGCAGCAGCACATGCGGCAGGGCAGCATGGCGATGCTCGAGCGCGAGGTCTACGGCGAGCTGATCGCGGAGTCGCCCGATCTCGCGCACGATCCGGCGGTGCGCGCCGCGCTGGCGCGGATCGGCTTCGAGGAGGGCTGGACGATGATCCAGCGCCGCGAGTGGGCGCGCGCCCGGCGCGCGCTGCTGCAGTCGCTCCAGCTCGATCTGATCCAGCCCAAGGCGTGGCTCAACCTCGTGCGCGCGAGCCTGCGGATCGACGCGCCGAAGCCGGCGAAGCGCTCGAACGCGGAAACCGATCAGGCGTCGTAGCCGATCGCGATCACGCTCGCTTCGCCGCCGCGCGGGAGCTCGATCGCGTCGCCGACGCGAGCGTTCCACACCGCGGTCGCGAGCGGTGATTGCCAGCTCAGCGCGCCACGCTTGACGTCGGCCTCGATCGCGCCGACGAACCGGTACGTCGTCCGCTTGCCGGCCTCGTCTTCAAGCTCGACGGTCGCACCGAATCCGACCACGTCGCGATCCGCGGGAGGCGGCGCGGGCTGAGCGGTCTCGAGATGCGCGGTCAGCTCGCGCGCGCGGTCGGAGTGCTCGCCGCCCCGATCCGCCCCCACGGTGCGAGCGCCGCCAACCACGCGACGCGCACCGGTGCGATCGTGCGATGTAGGTGCCGCGGGTACCGTTGACACTCGCATCGATTGTTCAGGATCCTTAGCAGGTGAGGTCGCTCTGCGCATCGGCCGTGGTCTGCGCCGCGTTCACGGCATGCGCGCCGGCGACGAGCTCGCAGCAACAGGCGGTCATCCTCGGTCCGCTCGCGGACTATACGTTTCCGGACACGGTGATCGGCTCGATCTCGCCGCCATACACGTACACCCTGCAAGACCGGAGCGGCCTCGGGGTCCAGATGGACACGATCACCGCGATCCACGCGTCGTGCCCGGGCTTCATGTTCACGACGCTGCCCCCGGTCGGCACCGTCATCAGCATCACGCTCGGTGGGTCCGACGGGTCCAACTGGACGACCATGAACGCGGCCATCACGGTCGCGTTCGCACCGACATCCCAGGGTACGGACACCTGCACGTTCTACGTCGTGTTCAACAACGGGATCGACGACGACTCCCTCTGCAACACGGACGCGAATCACCTGTGCGCGAATCTGACCGGTACCGGCATCGAGCCGCCGATGGTGTTCGGAGAGAGTCCCGATCCCGTCGACTTCGGCGACGTCGCGCTCGGCACGTCGGCGACGCCGATCACCTACACCATGACGAACGGCGGCAGCGGTCCGAACGATCCCATCCTCGAGAGCGCGACGTTCGTGCCCGACGTGAATAATGTGCTGTCGTGGATCCCGCCGCCGCTACCGGCGACGATTTCGCATGGCGGCGGCAAGCTCGCCTTCACGCTCAACTGCACGCACCCAGTCGAGGGCCCGAACAACGGCATGATGTCCTTCCACTTCATGCCGCAGACGCCCGACGTCACGCCGAAGGACTACATGGTGATGGTGTCGTGCACGGGCAAGGACACGACGCTGCAGTTCGAGCCGGCCCCGGTCCTGATCACGGGTCCACCCGAGCAGACGAGCGGCTGCATGCG
>Ga0335083_10002032_pt1 | contig 27141 bp, 20 predicted proteins | sample Lox_Sample_42_FD_206716 | JGI IMG/M metagenome (GOLD analysis project Ga0335083, IMG submission 206716) | Soil microbial communities from Loxahatchee National Wildlife Refuge, Florida, United States - Lox_Sample_4.2 | ecosystem: Environmental > Terrestrial > Soil > Wetlands | place: USA...
TGTAATTCGTGCCCGCATTTGGTCGAAACTACACCCGATATTTTTCCACTGCCACGGATGAGGCGAATGGGGCGAATGCTCAATCACTGATATCGGCGGGGCCCGCCGCTGAGCGCCGGGCCGGTCGCCGCCATGACGTACCTGACCAGGCTGACGAGTACCTGCTTCACGGACTCCCGCTGCCGTGCGTCACACAGCACGATGGGCACCTCAGGCCCCAGGCTCAGCGCGATCCTGATGTCCTCCGGCTGGAACCGCGGCGCGTCCTCAAAGCAGTTGACGGCGATGACGAACGGCGTGCCGTTCCGCTCGAAATAGTCAATGGAGGCGAAGCAGTCGGCGACTCGCCGGGTGTCGGCAAGCACCACGGCACCGAGAGCGCCAACGGACAGTTCGTCCCACATGAACCAGAAGCGCTCCTGACCGGGCGTGCCGAACAGGTAGAGCACCAGCTCCGAGGGGAAGCTGATCCGGCCGAAGTCCATGGCCACCGTGGTGGTGGTCTTAGCGTCCACCCCTCGGGTGTCGTCGATCCCCACGCTGCGGTCGCTCAGCGGCTCCTCGGTGCGCAGCGGCCTGATCTCGCTGATCGCGCCGACGAAGGTGGTCTTCCCGACGCCGAAGCCGCCGGCGATGAGGAACTTGGCAGTCGACGGCGGCCTTCCGTCGTCGTCTGCGCCATAAGAGCGATTGGAGTCCATCGAGCACCATCCTCAGCAGGCGCTGGTCTGTATGGGGTTTGCGCTGAGCCGGAATGACGCGCACCATTCCTTCGTCGATGAGATCGCCGAGCAGGACGCGCACCACCCCGACGGGGAGGTCTATCTCCGAGGCGAGGTCGACGACGGGCTTAGCCCGGTGACAGCTCTCCAGGATCCTGCGCTGCTCAGGTCCCGGACGGAAATGCGGCTGCGGCCACTGTCCGGTCGCCACCACTGCGTCGATCAGTCCGACCTGCGCCGCGCCGCTCGGCGCTGTCCGCCCCTTTGTGACCGCGTACGGTCGCACGACAGGGACGGCCTCCCAGTCGAGCCGCTCTCCATGCCTGTCACGCCCGGTGCCCGTCACGGGAGGTCACTCCAGGCCTATGTCATCGACTTGGAATCGCGGCTCCGCGGCGAGGTACTTGCCCATGCGGCGGACCAGCATCGCCATCTCGTAGGCGACCACGCCCACGTTGGGGTCGGCCGACGTCAGCACCGCGAGGCAGGTGCCCCGCCCGGCCGCGATGACGAACAGGAACGCTTTTTCCATCTCGATGATGGTCTGGCGCACCCTGCCGCCACGGAAATGCTGCCCGGTTCCCCTGGCAAGGCTCTGCACCCCTGCCGCCAGGGCCGACAGATGCTCGCTGTCCTCGCGCGTCAGGCCGCGAGACGCGGCCACCACCAGCCCGTCCCTGGACAGGATGAGTGCCTGCTCGACAGGCTCAACCTGCTCGACGAGGTTGTCGAGCAGCCAGCTCAGTTGCCCGGTCGTGTCGGTCTGTGCCATCACTGGTCCTTCCTTCTACCAGTCAGTTCCGTACCGTGGCGCGTCCTCGGGGTCGTCGAGGTCGTCCAGCCGGCCGCGCTTCCAACCCTGCTGCATCAGCGCCATCATGTCCCTGGTCGTCTCCGGCGCCCGGTCGTCGACTCCGGGCTCCTCGAGTGCCTCCTGGCCCGAGTCCGCCTGGCGGCCAGTGCGCAACTGAGGCGCCATGCTGGCCTGCGGTACCCGGATGGGCATGCCGAGATGGCTGCCTGACGAGGCGGGGCCTGCGGCGGCCTGCGGCGACACGGCCCTTGCGACCGTGCCTGACGCGGGCGACCTTGATGCGAGTGCCGGGGACGCCAGCTCCCACGGCGCTCGCGGTAGTGTCCGCGGGGCGGGGGCGCCCTCCATCTCGGTGTGGCGGGAGTTGCCGCCGCGCTCCTCAAGGCGGCCCGTCGGTGCCGTTCGCAGCCGGTGCCGCCCGGTACCGACAAACGACGGGCTTGGGCCTTGGCCCGGCTGCTGCGGAGAGTATTCGCTGCCGGCCGCCTCGTCGGCGAACAGCTCAGGCGGGGGGAAGTTGCCGTCTGGGATCACCCAGCCCTCTTCCGCCACAGGCGCCGCGTCGTCATCCCGCACGACCACGCCGAACGGCAGCCGGACGATCGCCGTGGTGCCGCCGTAAGCGGACTCGCGGAGCGACACCCTGATGCCGTGCCGGGTCGACAGCTGGCTGACGATGAAGAGCCCGAGCTGATTGCTGTTGGCGAGGTCGAATTCCGGCGGGCTGGCGAGGCGCTGGTTGATGGCGTCCCGCTCGGCCTCGCTCAGCCCGAGGCCGCGATCCTCGATCTCCGCGACGAGGCCGGTGCCCACCCGGTCCGCCCTGACCTCGATCCGCGTGTTGGGCGGTGAGAACACCGCGGCGTTCTCCACGAGTTCGGCGAGCAGGTGGATCATGTCGCTGACCGCGTTACCTGCGACCAGGTCGCGGGACTCGCTCACCACGTCGACCCGGACGTAATCCTCCACCTCGGCGACCGCCGCGCGCAGCACGTCGACGACGGGCACCGGCTCGCGCCGCCCTCGGTCCGGCGTGGAACCGGACAGGATGATCAGGCCCTCCGCGTGCCGGCGCATGCGGGTGGTCAGGTGGTCGAGGCGGAAGAGTTCGGCGAGCGCGCCGGGATCGCTGGTCTTGCGTTCCATCGAGTCGAGCATCTTCAGCTGCCGGTAAAGCAGCGACTGGTTGCGCATGGAGATGTTCAGGAAGACCTGGTTGACGCCCTTGCGCAGCCTCGCCTGGTCGACCGCCGCCGCGACAGCGGCCCCCTGTACCGTCGCGAACGACTCGGAGATCGCGGAGACCTCGCTGATGGAGCTCTGGTAAGGCGGCGGCGATTCGGCGGGCACGTCCACGTCCTCGCCCCGCCGGAGCCTGCCGACGACTCGCGGCAGCCGTTCCTCCGCCATGTCACGGACGGAGCTGTTCAGCCGGCCGAGGTCCCTGGTGACCTTGCGGCCGAACCAGACAAGGAGGAACACCGACACTACGACTGCCGCCAGGCCGACGCCGCCGGCGCTGATGGCCTCGGTGAGCAGCCGGTCGCTCTCCGACGCGCTCATGGCTTGCAGCCGCGGCGCGTCAGTCTGGTTCTGGCTCTTGTACGTGGCCTCGAGGTACGCCGTGGTCACCGACGCCCAGGTCTTACCGTTCACCGGGACCCGGGTTCCCGAGCTGTCGAGTATCTGGGTCTCCATGGCCTGGAACTGACGGTAGGCCGGAGAGTCGTTGACGTAGCTGGGATACAGGTCGGCGGGGACGAGCGCCTGGGTCTCGCGAAGGAGTTCGTGCCGCTGTGCCGCGGCGCCCGCGAACAGTTCCCTGATGGCAGGAGTCAGGCGGCCGCCGTCGCTCAGCGTGCCGTCGATGAGCGCGGCCTCCCTGCTCGCCATCTCCAGCGCGTACGCCCCGTCGACGGCGCCGACCGAGACGCCGCCAAGCGACGCGCCGCTCCGTTCGTTGACCGTCGAGAGGAAGTAGCCGAATACCTCGTCGACGATGTCGCTGTACGCGGCGAACGCGGTCGGCGCGCTCATCGTGCCCGAGTCGACGGCCTTGCGGATCGAGGGGAGCCGTCCCAGATCGGTGGTCAGTGCGCTGAGCACCGGGTTCGCTGTTCCCTCGATCGCCAGGAGCGCGCTCTTGGCCGGGGGCACCGCCGTGTCAACCAGCTTCCGCGCGGCGAGCACGGGTGCCCGCGGTGCTCGCTGGCCGCTTAGCAGCCAGACGTAGGTCTGCGCCCGCTCCTGTGGCAGTTCGCTCACCAGCCCGTAGACCCCGGCATTGGTCGTCTTGCTGCTCGCGGTGTACGCCCGGTCCTTGATGGCGGCGCTGACCGTGATGCTCGCCGCGAAGGCCCACAGCGCGAGCAGGGACACCAGGGGCACCGCGAGCATGCCGATGAGGAACGTCCGCAGCGGCCGTGAATGGACGCGACGTCGGAAGGTCGTCATTAAGCCTCACATGGACAGGCAGCAGCCGTCGGATAGCCAAGTGGTAGCGCGACCTTAACACCGACAGAACAGTGCAATTAGGTTGATTCGTAAATTTCTAATCCGATGTTGCCGATATCGCCGCGTCGACGTGCGCCAAGCCGGCATCAGACACGCACAAGCGCCGCCGCGGCGCGCTCGATGGCCTGCCTGTCGGGCAGCCACTGCCGCTCCAGGTTCGGCGCGTACGGCGACGGCGTGGGCGGCGGTGCCACCCGCATCACCGGCGCGTCAAGCGTCCAGAATCCCTCGTACACGGCCAGCGCGGCGATCTCCGCGCCTATCCCGAAGTCGGTGACTCCCTCGTGCGCGATGAGCAGCCGGTTCGTCTTGGCAAGGGACGCCAGGATCGTCTCCTTGTCCAGCGGCGCCACCGTGCGCAGGTCGATGACCTCGGCGCTGATCCCGCGCTCCGCGAGCGCCTCGGCGGCTGCCGTTGCCTCGTGGACCATCCGCGAGACGCTCACGATGGTGAGGTCGGTGCCTTCCCGCACCACCTTCGCCTTGCCCAGCGGGATCAGGTAGTCCGCCGGCGGCTTGGGCCCCTTCATCCCGTACATCTGGCGGTTCTCGATGAACACCACCGGGTTCGGGTCACGGATCGCCGACCGCAGCAGGCCGTAGGTGTCCGCGGGTGTGGACGGCATGACCACCGTCAGCCCGGGGACGTGGGCGAGCAGCGCCTCGAGCGACTGGGAGTGCTGGCTGCCCGAGGACCGGCCGCCGCCGAACTGCGTCCTGATCACCAGGCCCATCCGCGACTTGCCGCCGGTCATGAACCGCAGCTTGGCTGCCTGGTTGAGTATCTGGTCGAAGCAGACGCCGAGGAAGTCCAGGTACATGAGCTCGACAACCGGCGTCATGCCCGCCATCGCCCCGCCCACAGCGAGCCCCATCACCGCGGTCTCGGAGATCGGGGTATCGAGCAGCCGGTCGGGCCACCTGGCATGCAGGCCGCGGGTGAGGGCGAACACGTTCCCGCCCTTGCCGACGTCGACGCCCGCGACGAACATCCCCGGGTCGGCCTCGAGTTCGCCTTCAAGCGCCAGCCGCACCGCGTCCATGGTCCGGAAGATCTCGCCGTCCGGGCTTGGCGCCCAGTCCGGCTCGGCGACCGCCGGCCGTGGCGCGTACACCGACGAGCGGAGCACACTGATATCCGGCGGCGGCGCCTGCCGTGCGGCGTCGACGGCGGCCTCGATCCTGGCCCGGACCTGGGCCTCGACCTGGTCGAGCGTCTCCTGCGGCAGGCCGCGCCCGAGCAGCCGTGCACGGGTGATGACCAGCGGATCGCGTTCCTGCCACTCCTCGAGCTCGTCCTTGCTGCGGTATCTCTCCGGGTCGCCCTCGTAATGCCCGTGCCAGCGGTAGGTGGCGGCCTCCACGAACACCGGCCCGGCGCCCTGCCGGACGCGTTCGACGACATCGGTCATGGTGATCGCGACGGCCTCGACGTCGTTGCCGTCGACATGCACGTACTCGATCCCGTAGCCGGCCGCGCGGGTGGCCATCGAGACCGGCTGCTGGTCGGGAAAAGGCGAGAACTCCGCGTACCCGTTGTTCTCGCAGAAGAAGACCACCGGCAGCTTCCACAGCGCCGCCAGGTTAGCCGCCTCGTGGAACGCGCCCTGCGCCACCGCGCCGTCGCCGAAGAACGACACCACCACGTCACTGTCCCTATTACCCGCCCTACCCCGCCCATCCTGCCCCCGCAGCTGGGCGGCCAGCGCCGCGCCCGCGGCGATCGGCACGCCGGCCGCGACGATTCCGTTCGCGCCGAAGATCCCCAGGCTCGGGTCGGCGATGTGCATCGAGCCGCCGAGTCCCTTGTTGGTTCCCGTGGCCCGGGCGAGCAGCTCGGCCATCATCGGCTCGGGGGCGAGCCCCTTGGCCAGGCAGTGGCCATGGCCCCGGTGGTTGGACGTGATCACGTCGGTGTCGGCCAGTGGCCAGCAGGCGCCGACCGCGGAGGCCTCCTGGCCGATCGACAGGTGAACGAAGCCGGGGACCTCGCCGTTGGCGTAGAGGCCGGACACCCGTTCCTCGAACACGCGGATCAGGGTCATCCGCCCGAAAGCCTCGAGCAACTGGTCTGCAGGAAGTTCGCTGACGTCCGCCACCGCCTTACCTTTCCGCATCGCTGTCGATCTCGCGCAGCTGGCGCTTGAGCACCTTGCCCGACGGGTTTCGCGGCAGCACGTCGAGGAACACGATCTCCTTGGGCGTCTTGAAGCCCGCGAGCCGCTCGCGGCAGTGCGCGATCAGCGCCTCGGCCGTGAGTTCCTCGCCCGGCTTCAGCACGATGAACGCGCGCGGCACCTCGCCCCACCGCGCGTCGGGCATGGCGACCACCGCCGCCTCAAGCACCGCCTGGTGCTCGTAGAGGACCCGCTCGACCTCGGACGTCGCGACGTTCTCGCCGCCGGACACGATCATGTCCTTCTTGCGGTCGTCGATATAGAGGTAGCCGCCGGAGTCGAGATGGCCGATGTCCCCCGTGCGGAACCAGCCGTCCTGCGTGAAGGCGGCCGCGGTGGCCTCGGGGTTCTTCCAGTAGCCGGACACCACCTTGGGGCCGCGCAGCAAGATCTCGCCGGCGGTGCCCGCCTCGACCGGCGCGTCGTCAGGGCCGAGGATCGTCACGTCGAGGCCGACCACCGGCTTGCCGACCGAGCCGATCTTGGACAGGGTGTGCGCCTCGTCGTTGAACGTGTCGCCGGACACGGTCTCCGTCAGACCGTACGCGTCGGCGAACCGCGCGTTCGGGAAAGCCGCGAGCAGCCGCTCGATGAGCGGCAGCGGCATCTTCTCCCCGCCCCCGGTGATGAAGCGGACGCTTGCCGTGCTGTGCTCGCCGAGCCCGGGGGACTGGGCGATCGCGTTCAGCGTCGCGTTCACCATCGCCGGCGCCAGCCAGACATTGGTCGGCCGTTCCCGCTCGATGGTGGCGAGCAGGTCGGGCACGTCGAAACGCGGCAGGATCGCCAGGCTGCCGCCGACCCACCAGGTGCCGATCCCCGGCAGGTCGAACGCCCCGACGTGGTACATCGGCCCGGCCATCAGCGTGCGGTCGGCCGCGCTCATGCCGAACTCGGCGACGTGCCCGATCGTCTTCCAGTAGAAGTTCGCGTAGCTGATCGGCACCCCCTTGGGGTGCGCGGTGGTGCCGGAGCTGTACATGAGCCGGTGCAGGTCCGTCTCGGCGACATCGGCGGGAGGAACGGTGGAGCCGCTGTGCGAACCGAGCAATGACTCGTATCCGGCGGCGGCCAGGTGAGTGCCTTCGCGCTCGCCGACCATGACCACCGTCCACGGCGTGGCCAGCCGCCTGCCGATGGCGGCGACCGGGCCGGCGAAGCCCTGCTCGGTCACGATCGCCACCGCGCCCGCGTGCCTGATGATGTACTCGATCTCGGGCTCGGCCAGCCGCACGTTGAGCGGGAGGAACGCCGCGCCGACCCGGTTCACCGCCAGCGCGCTCTCCAGGAACTCGGGGCGGTTGCCCATCAGCAGCGCCACGATGTCGCCCTTGCCGACGCCGGCCTCGAGGAAGGCGGCGGCAAGCGCGTTCACCCGGTCAAGCAGCTGCAGGTGGGTCAGCCGGGTATCGCGGAAGATGACCGCGTCCTCGTGCGGCGTGCGGTCCGCGTTCCTGTCGAGGGACCGCGTGAGGTTGAACATGACCATCTCCTTCGATCGTCACGGGATCGAGCGTCACAGGAGTGAGTAGCCGCCGTCAACGGTGATCGTGGTGCCGGTGATGTACGCCGCTGCGGGCGAGGCGAGGAACAGGTAGACGCCAGGCAAGTCGGCGTCGGTTCCCCAGCGGCCGAGTGCGGTGTGCCGCGCGATGTCCTGCTCGCGCTGCTCGTCGCGCTGCCAGAAGCCGCCGAGCCCGGTCTCGAACCAGCCGAGCGCCACGGCGTTGGCCGTGATTTCCCGCGGTCCGAGCTCCTGTGCCAGCGACCTGACCAGGGCGTGAACGCCGCCCTTGGACGCCGAGTAGGCGGCGAGGCGGCCGTGCGGCCGGTCGCCGAGCACTGAGCCGGTCACGATGATGCGGCCGCCCGCGCCCATCCGGGCCGCGGCGGCGCGCGCGCCGAGGAACGTTCCTGTCAGGTTGGTGTCGATCACCTCACGCCAGGCCGCCGGTGACATCCGGGTGATGTCCGGATCCTCGCGTGACACGCCGGCGTTGGCGATCCACACGTCGACCCCGCCGAACCGCTCCGTCATCCGCTCGGCGACCGTGTCGTTGAACAACTCGTCCCGCACGTCGCCCGCGCAGACCAGGTGATCCCCGGCGAGGCGGCCTGCCACGTCCTCCAGAGCCGGCTTAGACCGGGCGACCAGGGCCAGCCTGGCGCCGGCCGCGTCGAAGGCGGCGGCGAGGACGCTGCCGAGGCCGCGCCCGGCCCCGGTGATCACCACGCGCCGTCCGGCGACGCCGGCCTGACCCGGGATCAAGCCCGCGGGGTCAGGCCCGTGATTGTTCGCGGTCATCAGCAGCCGAGTTCGCGTGCGATGACGAGACGCTGGATCTCGTTGGTTCCTTCACCGATTTCAAGTACCTTCGCGTCGCAGTAGAAGCGGGCGACGTCACTCTCCAGCATGTAGCCGGCGCCGCCGAAGATCTGCACCGCCTCGCTTACCACTGCGGTGGCGACCTGGCTCGCCTTGAGCTTTGCCATGGCAGCCTCTTTCCTGAACGGCTTGCCCGCATCGCGCAGCGAGGCGGCGTAGTAGGTGAGCCACCGGGCGGCTTCGATCTCCGTGGCCATGTCGGCCAGCTTGAACTGGATCGCCTGGAAACTGGCGATCGGGGTACCGAACGCCTCATGCTGCTTGGCGTAGGCAAGCGCCAGCCGCATCGCGCCGGCGGCGGTGCCAAGGGAGAGAGCGGCGACGGAGATCCGTCCGACCTCCAGGGCGGAAAGGAACTGGCCGAGCCCGCCGCCAGGCTCGCCGACCACCTGGCTGTCGGGTACCCAGACGTCGTCGAAGAACAGGTCCCTGGTGTCCGCGGACTTCCACCCGATGCCGCGCAGCTTCGGGCCGAGGGTGTAGCCCTTGGTGCCCTGCTCGACGATGAAGCTGCCGAATTGCGGCTTGCCGCTCGCGTCCTGGCCGGTGCGGGCGAGCACCGTGACGCCGAAGCTCATGTCGGTGCCCGCGTTGGTGATGAAGGCCTTCTGGCCGTTGAGCACCCATCCGCCGGACACCCGCGTGGCCCTGGTCCGCAGCGACCGGACGTCGGAGCCCGCCCCCGGCTCGGTCAGCCCGAAGGCGCCCAGCTTGCGACCCTCAGCCAGCGGCCGCAGCCACCGCTCGCGCTGCTCGTCGTCGGCGAACAACAGCAGCGGGAGGCTGCCGATGGTGGAGTGCGCCTGCCAGGCCGTCGCGATCGACGAGTCCACCGTCGCCAGGGCTTCGAGCAGGGCCACGTAACCCACCGTGGATGACCCGATCCCGCCCCACTTTTCCGGTACCAGCGTGCCGAGCAGCCCGAGTTCTCCTAGACCGCGAAGCAGTTCGGTGGGACAGCGCTCCTCGTGCCAGGCCTGTGCGGCGACCGGTGCGATCTCGCGCTCGGCGTAGGTACGGCCCAGGTCAAGCAGTTCGCCTTCGAACTCGGTGAGTGTGAAGTCCATGGCCCTCTCGCCTTGCGGTCCTACACTGACTGGTCAGTACATAATAGAAACAGCGGGCTGGCCTCCGCAATGAGCAATCGCGTGCGACCTGATGACCGGTCACGGCATCGCCGGCATCCGCACCTTGTACCCAGCGGTCCGCGGGTAAATCCACGCCCCCAGCAGCGCTATTGAATATACTGACCAGTCAGTAGTATCATTTTTCACGGACAGTGAGGGTGACCTGGGGCCGGGAATCCGACGTCTGACTAGCCCAGACCTCGCCGAAGGCGGCCCGGCACTATCCGGTGCGTCGATGATAGACCGACCCGTCGGAACAGGTTATTTTAGGGGTTAACAGAAGCTCCGGACTAGATGAGGCTGCAAGGATGCCGCAAACCAGGGTGAAGGACAAGCAGGGCAAGAGCGCCAAGTGGCAGGCCCGCCGCCACGAGATCGTGGACGAGTCCGCGAAGGTGTTCGCTGCGCGGGGCTACCACGCCACGAGCACAACAGAACTCTGTGAGGCGAACGGCATCGGCAAGGGCGCCCTCTACTACTACATCGGGTCCAAGGAGCAGCTGCTCGCCGCCATCCATGACCGGGTCATGGACGAGGTCATGCTGGGCGCGGACCGGGTAGCCCTGGCGGGCGGAACCCCGATCGAGCAGCTGACCATGCTCGGCGAGGAACTCCTTGACGTGATTTTCCGCTTCCCGGACCACGTCTGGGTGTTCCTGCACGATTTCCCCGCGCTGACCGGCAAGAACGCGGAGATGTTCCGGCAGCGGCGACGGGCCTACGAGAAACGGGTCGAGGCGGTCTTCCAGCAGGGCACGGAGTCCGGCGACTTCCGGCCGATTGACACGCGGCTCGCGGTCATCGCGTGGCTCGGCATGCACAACTACACGTACCTGTCGCTGCGGGCGGGCGGCCATTTCTCGGTCAAGGAAGTCGCGAAGTCGTTCGCTGACATCTTCGTCTGGGGCCTCGCCACACGGGGATAAGGTCCCGTCGCCTCCCGCGATCTCATCGACAAGACCCCAGCGCAGCGCCGTCGCGGCGGGCAGCCGGTCGCCGGTGAGCATCAGCCATGCCGCGCGCCAGCGGCCGATCCGGCGCGGCACGCTGACCGAACCGCCGGCGCCTGGCACCAGGCCCATGCCGACTTCCGGCAGTGCGAAGAAGGCGTCGGGCGCGGCGGCGATCCGCCCGGCGTACGCGGCCATCTCGATGCCCGCGCCGATGCAGGCGCCGTGCGCCATGACCGTGACCTTGGCGGCGATTGCGTCGATGACCCGCCAGGGCGCCCGCGATAGCCGGACCAGGTAGGCGGCAGTCAGGTCGGTCGCGGCCCCGAACTCATCCAGGTCCCCGCCGCTGCAGAAAGCCGGGCCGGCGCCGCTCAACTCGACCGACTCGACGGTCTCGTCGGCCTGGCCGACGAGCAGGGCGTCGAGCAGCGATTCCCGTAGCCGTGCGCTGAACGCGTTGCGCCGTCCGGGATCGTCGAGCACGATGCGCAGCCGTCCGCCGTCCCTGCTGACCCGGACCGGCTCCGCGGCCGGCACGCGGTGACGTGGCTCACCGCGCTCGCCGAGCCAGCGTGCGAACTCCGGCCCGCCGAGCAGCAGCGAGTACGCCGCGGCCTCGGCCGCCAGACCGCCGGCGGCGTCAAGGGCGGCTGTCTGCCGTACCAGCTGCCCGCAGGTGATCGCGGCGCGCGGAGACCGATCGACCGCCGCCCGCAGGCGGCTGAGCGCCCCGCCCAGGTCTGGTGAGCCGGGGATGTCGCCGACAGGCACAAACTCCCGCGTCGCGCCGGACCGCGTCAGCGTCAGCGTCGCGGCGGTGATGAGCGGCCCCATGCTGGCGGCCGGCGGTCCGTCGAGCACGCACACGGTGACCGGCAGCGCGCGCGCGACAAGGGCGGCGGCGCCGCGGATCAGCCCCGGTGGCATGTCGCGCCAGCGATCGAGCTCAACCACGGCAAGCGGGTTGGCCGGCCTCCCGTCGGGCAGCAGCTCGAGTTCCAGCTGCCCCGTCAGCGCGGCGAGTTCTGCGGTCAGGTAACCAGCCATCCTCGCCTAGTGTGGCACGTGCCCGCTGGCTACCCGCGCGCGTAGCCGAGTTCGCCGCCGACAAACGTCGCGGCGACGAGGTCGGACGCGAGTGAGTCAAGCACTTCGAGCGGGCCGGCGCGCAGCAGCGTGAGGTCGGCCGTCCGGCCGGGGGCCACCAGCCGCCGGAGGCCGGGGGCGGCGGGCTCGCCGAGGAACAGCGCGAGCGCCCGGGCGGGGGAGACCGCCTCGTCGCCGCGGAACGGCGTTGGGCGGCGGACGGCGGCCCGCATCACCTGCCACGGGTCCTCGTTACCGAACGGCGCGTCGCTGCCCGCCGCGACGTCCACCCCCGCGTCGCTGAGGGAACGAAGCCGCCACAGGTCGGGCAGGTCGTCCGGGTGGACGTCCGCCGCGTACTGCTCGCCGCGTTCCGTGACGAAGTGCGGCTGGGTGACGACCGTGAGCCCGTGAAGATCGGGCAGGGAATCGGCGCCGACGACCGCGGCGTGCTCGATCCTGTCCCCTGGCAGCCGTCCCGCGCGATCGAGTGCCGCGAGCGTGAGCACGAGCTGGACCCGCGTCACGCAGTGCACCGCGGCAGGCCGCCCGGCCGCGTGCGCGTCGCCGATCCGGCCCGCGAGCTCGTCAAGCGGAGGCAGGGTGAGATCGTCGAGCATTATCTTCACCGGTCCGGCGCTGATCCCGGGCGGCGGGCGCACTTCGGGGGGCACCATGCAGCACAGGCGCTGCGCCATCTCGGCGCCGGCCAGGAACGCGAGGTCGCGCTCGGTCATACCGGGGGTGGCGTCGGTGAAGCCGGTGATCCCCAGTGCTACCGCCTTCCTGCTCACCGCGCCCAGGTCCGCGGTCAGGCCGGGTACCCGGTCGGCGAGCCAGCGGTCCATTCGCCACAGTCGCCCGGTCGGGCGGCCAGCGTCGTCGCGTTCCACCCCGCTGAGCTCGCACCCGTCGAGGCCAAGCCGGTCGGCCGCGAGCGAGTTGACCACCCAGAGCGCGCCGGTGCGGTGCTGCACCCGCACCGGGCGCCGGGGCAGGAGCCTGTCCAGCACCTGGCGGTCGAGTTCCCCGGCAACCGACTCGTGGTAGCCGACCGCGCGAAGCCACCTGCCAGGCGGCAGTGCCGTGTCGGCCGCGTGCAACCGCGCGGCCAGCTCGGCAGCGGTCCTGGCCTGCGGCGGGCCGACGGTGACGCTGGCTGCCGCGGCTGCCAGTGCCCGCAGGTGCACGTGGTGGTCATGCAGGCCGGGCAGCAGGACTCCGCCGGCCGCCTCGATGACCTCTTCGCCGGGTTCCGGCCGCAGTCCGGGAGCGCACGCGGCGATCCGGCCCGCGGCGAGCCGCACGTCGCGGCCCGGCAGGTCGGCAAGCGCCTCCTCGGCGGCCAGGTGAGCATCCGCCGGCCACACGCGTGCACCGCGGATCAGCATGCGCGGGCCGTGCGGGCGAGCCAGGCGAGCACCGCACTGGTATCCGCGCCGAGTTCCGGCGCGTGCGCCGTCGGCCCCGCGGGCGGTGCCTGGCGGCGCGCCGGCAGCACCGCCTGCGTACGGCCCGAGGGGGGGCAGAGCACCGCGCCGCCGGGCAGGACGTGGTGCGGGCCGTGGTCCAGTTTGGCGGCCGCGAAGGCGGCGGCGACCTCGCTCATGGGCAGGTCGATCAGTTCGCCGCCGCCGGCCGACAGGGACAGCGCGACCGCGAGGGCGCCGCAGGCACCGGTCAGCGGATCGGCGATGGCGTCGGCGCAGAACACCGGCTCGGGCGATGACTCGCGGTGAGCGCGGCGCCCGAGGGACGACGGCTCACCAGCATGGTGGGCACCTGCCCCCCGGCCCCCTTGGCCGTGCCCCCCGATGGTTGCCCAGCCGACCAGTCCGCCAGCCACCGCGGCATCGTCACCGAACGCCACTCGTTCGGGCACCGACCTGCCGTACCCGGTGATGCTGAGCCATACCTGACCCGGCCGGTGCGCGATCTTGTCCGGCGCAAGCCCCGCGGCGGCAAGTGCGCGCGGCCGTGACGCCTCGATAACCACATCCGCCACCTCGAGCAGCGCCGCAAGCGCCGTTTGCCCGGCCCGCGTGCCGAAGTCAACGCATAGGCTCCGGTGGCCTGAGTGCAGCCAGTCGAAGAACTCCCTGTTGCCAACCCGTGCGCCATCGGGCCTAGCGGGCGACTCGACCTTGATGACCTGCGCGCCGGCCAGTCCGAGCAGACGCGAGCAGAGCGGGCCCGCCCACATTGACGACAGGTCGGCAACGACCGCGCCCTGAAGCGTGGCCCTGGCCGCGGGCGCCGCGATGCGCGTGGTCCGCCACGGTGGCCACCCGGCGGCTCCGCCGAGCGAAGCGTGGCCAGGCACGGTCAGCGACACGCCGGCGGCCAGGCCAGGAGAGGCCAGAAAGGAGGCCAGAGTAGACGCGGGGAGTGCGGCCGCGGGGACGCCGACCAGTTGCGCCGCCGCCGCGAACTCTGCCGCGGGCGTAACCGCTGCCGCCGCCGCGAGCACCGTCCGTGCCTGCGCCCGCGTTTCTGCCGCGTCACCGCCGGCTCCGGCCAGGCCGAGCGCGCCGGCGATGGCGGGCACGGCCGCGATGTCATCGGGCCTGCTGACCGTGACGGCGCACCAGCCGTCCGCCGCGCGCAGCAGGAAGCTCGATCCCCCGGCGGACACCCGCCCGCCCCGGGTAAGGCCCGCGAGCGCCGCCCGGCCGGCGATCAGCTCAGCCGGGTTGGCGTGCACCGCCGTGCCACTCTCCCCGGTCACCCGGGCGAATTCAGCGGTGACCTGGGCGAGCATAGCCAGGACCGGCGCCGGAGAGGCCACCGGCGGCCCCTCGGGCATCCCGGTGAGCGCCATGGCTCCGGACGCCGCCCAGTCCAGCACCGCGCACCTGTCACGCACCGCCTCATTATCGGCCGGCCGGGATCTGCCTGCCAGCAAGTCCCGGCTCGTCGCTGCCGCGGGTGGCCGGCCAGGTCCTGCCGTTACGCCAGCCCCCGGACAATGCGCGCTGGCGCCGCATCGCCCTTGATCGCGGCCACCATGTGCAGCGCCTGCCTGGTCTGCCGCACATCGTGGGCGCGGAAGATCCTGGCGCCGAGCCAGGCCCCCAGGGCCGTGGCCGCGATCGTGCCCGCGAGCCTGTCTTCGACGTCGGCGCCGATCGTCTCTCCCACGAAGTCCTTGCGTGACGCGGCTATCAGCACCGGCCAGCCGGTCGCGGTCATCTCGTCGAGCCTGCGGCTGATCTCCAGTGACTGCCAGGTGTTCTTGCCGAAGTCGTGCGCCGGGTCGATGACGATCCTGGCGGGGTCCACCCCGGCGCCGACCGCCCGCGCGGCGAGTCCGAGCGTGGTGTCGAGGACGTCCGCCATCACGTCAGGGTAGGCGACGCGGTACGGCCTGGTGCGCGGCGGCAGCCCGCCGGCGTGCGAGCAGACCAGGCCCACGTCGAATTCCGCGGCCACCTCGGCCGTCGCCGCGTCCCAGCCGCCCCACGTGTCGTTCAGCAGGTCGGCCCCTGCCTCGCAGGCGGCCCTTGCCACCTCGTGGCGCCAGGTATCGGCGCTGATGACGAGCTCGGGATAGGCGGCGCGGACCGCGGCGATGAACGCGGCGACCCGACGGATCTCCTCGCCGGTGGAGACCTCGCTGCCGGGCTTGGCTGGTACGCCGCCGATGTCGACGATGTCCGCGCCCTCGGCGACCACCTCGTGCACCCGGTCCATCGCGGCCGAGTCTTCCCAGGTCAGCCCGGGCCGGAAGAACGAGTCAGGCGTGCGGTTGACGATCGCCATGACGAGCGTCTGCCCGGGCGGGAACTCGGTGTTCCGCAGCCGCAGCGGACCGGGCGCACGATGCCGCGTGCCGTTCACCGCGACCCCGTCACCGACCGGGCCGGCGGACGTTCGTGTGTCGGCACGGCCCGCGCGTACTCGCGTACCTCATGGCCTGACCGGATGAACTGGTGCAGCCGCACCGGATCCCCGGCCTCGCCCTGGTCGTGCACAGCCGCGCCTTTGTTGTCCCCGGGCAGACGGTTGTCCCCGGGCCGGCTGTCGTGCCCGGGCCGGCCGCGCCGGCGCTCGGCGACGAGCATCAGCTCCGCGGCCATCACCGCCAGGTCGTGGCTCGCCTGGTGCTTATGCCCCCGGCTGCCCAGGTCCACCTGCGCGATCGCCTCAAGCCCGTGCTCGTCGGCGGTGTCCAGGAGGACCGCGAGTTCGATTCCGTATCCGACGGGGATGGGCAGCGATTCCATCAGGTCCCGGCGGGCCGCCCACTCGCCCGCCAGCGGCTGCACGACACCCGAAAGCTCCGGCCACCACAGGCTGAGCAACGGCCGGGCGACAAGCTCGGTTACCCGGCCGCCGTCGGCGGTGACTGAGCCGTCACTGCCGCGGTACAGCCGCTCGTAGAACCCCTTGACCAGCAGCACGTGCTCGTCGGACAGCAGCGGTCCGAGCAGTCCGGTCACGAAGTGCGGGCCCCACTGGGTCAGGTCGGCGTCCACGAAGACCAGCAGGTCGCCCTTGGTCACAAGCAGGGACTTCCACAGCGCCTCTCCCTTGCCCGGGAAGGCGTCCAGGTGCGGAGCCACCTCCCGCGCGCGGTGCACCGTCGCGCCGGCCCTGGCCGCGGCCTCGGATGTCTTGTCGGTGGAATCGGAGTCGATCACCACCAGCTCGTCCACCAGCCCGGTGTCGGCGGCGAGCCGTGCGATGCGGGACACCACCTCGCCGACCGTGGCCTCCTCGTTGCGCGCGGGGATTACCACGCTGACCGTCACGTCCAGATCCCTCTTGCGGGCTGCCAGGTCCTTCGCGGGCCAGTCTCGCCAGTGGCTCGTCCGGTCCCCCCACGTCGCCGTGGTGAGGGTGTAGCTCACCGCCCGCCCGCCAGGTGACGTTTGGCTTGACTGTCGTACGCGAGACGGGGCCTGGTGATGCCGTTGGCGGGCGCGTGCTCGGTGAGATGCGCGGTCCAGCCGGGGAGACCGGCGGCGGCGAGAATCGGCGTGATCGTCTGGGGATCGAAGCCGATGAGGTGATAGGCGGCCGCTGCCGGGTAATCGAGGGTGGGACGAAGCTCGGTCATCTCCTGCGCGGCCGTCGCGAGCGCCTCATAGGTATCGATGAGGTGCTCGCGGTCGCGGAGCGCGGCAACCATGCCGAGCGCGGCGCGCATGGCGGTGACGCGGTCATCGCTTCCGGAGACCCCGGGGCGGAAGCCCGCGAGAGTCCGTCCCTCAGCCAGCGCCTTCTCGAGCCATGGTCGCGCGTTGCCGGGAATCGCGATCTCCTTCAACATCTCCGTCACCGCCTCGGGAGCGCCGTCGTGTGGCGCCTCCTTCAGCGCGCAGATCCCCGCTGTCACCACCCCGTGCAGCCGGGACAACGGAGAGACGCCGGCCCGCGGGCCGGACGTCGCGGCACTCAGACCCTGCCCAGCGTACAGGATCAGTGACCTTTCGAAAACAGAGACGACTTGCGGCTCGGGCACCTTGCCGAATGTCATGTACATGAAGTTGGCGGCATAGCCAAGGTCGTCACGTGGTGCCACCGCGCTGAGCCCATGGCGGCGGCGCTGGTCGAAGGCGATGATCGAGGGAAGGACGGCGAACAGGCGCAGCGCGTGCGCGTGGACCGCTCCCGGGGCAATGCCGCGGTCCGCCTGACCGTCCACGCCGAGCCTGCTGACCACGGTCAGCAGCGTGTCGGCCGGCGGTGCGGAGAGCGGCTGCGCTTCCAGCATGGCGGCAAGGCGCGGGCCAAGGGCGCGCTGGGACCGTTCGGCTCGGTTCTGGGCGGAGATCTGGCCACTGTCGGGCAGTTCGCCGTGCCATAGCAGGTAGGCGACCTCCTCAAAGCCGTGCCTGCGGCAGAGCGCCTGGACCGGGTAGCCGCGATAGGTCAGCGAACTGGTCTGCCGGCTCATCCTGGGCAGGGCAGTGGCGGCGGCGTGCGCGCTGGCCCTTCTCTTGCGGATCTCAGCACTGGAGATGGTCACCAGGTGCCTCCTAGCGTCACAGGACCCACAGTTTCCAGCCGATTGATACTCAATCTCACTCAAACGATATTGAGTCTCAAGGCTGCTCGCAAGCCCTAAGTCCCGCCTAGTGGCATGCCTGCCGGGGAAGTAACACCGCGGGAGGAAGCGATGAGCCTTGACTATGACGTTTTCGCGGTGGATCCCAAGCCGATCCCGAATGCGGTGCCTGGTTTCGAAGACGAGGTGGGCACGGCGACTTGGCCGCCCTCGACCGCGACGCTGATCAGCGGCGATGGCGGGGCATTGCTTGTCGACTGCCTCGTCACCGAACAGGAGGGGCGCGAGCTGGCGGCGTGGGTGAAGTCCCACGATTGCCGGCCGGGGTACGTATACATCACCCACCCGCACGCCGACCATTTCCTTGGGCTCCGCGAGATCGTGGCCGCTTTCCCGGAAACCAGGCCGGTCGCGCTGGCAGAGTCCATCCCTGCGATGGAGGAGCAGATCTCGCCCGGTTACCTGCGGGTATGGAATGGGTTCTTTCCCGGCCAGCTGACCGGCAGTCCCGTCGCGCCAGGGCCGCTGGCGGGTACCACGGTGCCGATCGGAAGCTCGGTGGCCACGGTGATCCCGGTCGGGACCACCGACACCGGGCACTCCTCCGTGCTCCACGTCCCCAGCCTGAGCCTGGTCGTATCCGGCGATGTCGTCTACAACCGAACGCACATGTGGCTGATGAGGTCGACACCGGACTCCCGGGCCAGCTGGGCGCGAGCGCTGGACGCCGTGGCGGCATTGGGAGCCGGCACGCTCATCGCGGGCCACCGCGATCCGGCGGCCGTCGACGACGATGCCGGGCGCCAGATCAGCGAATGCCGTCGCTATCTCGCCGATTTCGAGGACGCACTAGCACGCAGCACTGCTCCTGCCGAGCTCATCGACCGGATGTCCGCCGCGCACCCGGACCTGGCGAACCCCTACACGCTGTGGGTCGCGGCGTACGACCTCCTCGGCAGCGCGGCCGGTACCTAACCCATGTCAGCGGCAGGTCCAACCGCCGTCCACGAACAGGGTCTGCCCGGTGACGTAACTGGAGGCGTCGGAGGCCAGGAACAGCAGCGGCCCGTCGAGTTCCTCCGGCCGGGGCGGACGGCCAAGCGGCGTGTTCGCGGATATCCACGCGACCTGATCGGGGTCGGCAAGCCAGCCCGTGGTCGCGCTGGGGAAGAACGATGGCGCGAGAGCGTTCACCCGCACGCCGCGCCCGCCCCACTGATAGGCAAGCTCCCTGGTCAGCGCGACGACCCCGGCCTTGGTCGCGCCGTATCCGGCCAGTCCGTACCGGTCGAGGCTGACGGTCGCCGACGGGGAGGCGATGTTCACGATCACCCCGCTGCCGCGGGCTAGCATGTGCCGGCCGACGAGCTGGGCCAGCCCGAACACCGCGGTCAGGTTGGTGTCGATCAGGTCCGCCAGGTGCTCCTGGCTCTCCTCCTCGGCCGGACCCGCGTACGCGACTCCGGCGTTGTTGACCAGGATGTCGACTTGGCCGAACCGCTCGGCCGTGGCCCGCACCAGAGCCTCGCGATCGGCGGGGACCCGCACGTCGCAGGCCACGGGCAGGGCGTCACGCAGCCGGGCGGCCAGTTCGAGGTCCGCCTGATGCCGGCGCGAGGCGAGGACGACGCGGGCGCCCGCGCCGTCCAGCACCTCAGCGAACCGCCGGCCAAGCCCCGAGGACGTGCCGGTCACGATCGCGACCTTGCCGTCGAGCGTGCTCATGCGACCAGGCGGTAGAACCGCCACGCCGGGTGCTCGACCGGCAGGATCTCGGCGTCGGCGTAACCCGCCCGCCGGGCGAGGTCACGCATGGCCGCGGGCCTGATGAGGGTGCCCACCGGCTCCGGGCCGGGGCCGACCCGGCCCTGCGGAAGACACCAGATCGCGCTGGCGGCGGCGAAGAACCGCTCCATGTCGTCGCCAGGCGCGGTGAAGGTCTCCGCTGCTCGCTCGTCCACGACCAGGACAGTACCGCCGGGCCGCAGCGCGGCGCGAGCGTGCCGCAGCGCGTCAGCCGGACGCGGGAAGTCGTGCACGCACTCGACGAAGAGCACCAGGTCGTAGCGGGGCGACCAGTCGGCCGATTCGTCCGCCAGGTCGACGACCTCCAGGTCCACCCGGTCGGCCACACCGTGGTCGGCCGCGTGCCGCCGCCCGATCGCGATGGACGTCTCGTCGTTGTCCAGGCCGTCCACCCTCAGGTGCGGGAACGCCTTGGCCAGCTCGATCGCGGCCCAGCCGGTGCCGCAGCCCAGGTCGGCCACCCGGGCGGGATCGGCTTGGTCCTGCAGCCGGGCCAGCACGTCGGGTACCTGCGGCAGCCAGTCGGCCACCAGCGAATTCACGAAGGCCGGCCGGTTGAGTGCGGACTGCGCGCTGACCCCGTCCGGCCCGTAGGCGGCGTACGGCACGCCCTCGCCGGTCCGGTAGGCGTCGGCGAGCAGCGGCAGCACGCGGCCGGCCGCCGCCACCACGTCAGGCAGGCCGCCGAGGTAGGCCGGCGAGGTCTCGTCAACGAGCACCTCGAAGGTGCCCTCTGCCAGCGCGAACTCGGCCGACGCTGGGTCCGGTCCGGTCACGGTGAGCAGCCCGGCGACCGCCTGGGCTGTCAGCCACTCGCGCACGTACCTCTCGTCGCAGCCGGCCCGTTCGGCCAGCGCCGCGGAGGTCGCGGGCGAGTCGGCGAGAGACTTGTAAAGTCCCAGGTGAATTCCCAGGTAGACGGTGCACAGCTCGGCTGCGCCCACCCCGGTGCTGAAGATCCGGCCCGCCAGCGCCTCGATCGCGCTCGGCTCGGCATCCGTCGTTGTCATCCCGATCACCCCTTCTGTTGTCGCGGGATTTCGATACGGGGGGCGTCAGTTCCCGGCTGGCATCGTCAGGTTCGCCAGCCGACGGCTTCTTCCGGCTGATAGCTGCACAGCCGTCCGGTGCGGACCGCGTTGCGCAGGTGCCTGGCGAGGGCATCATCCTGCTCGGCGATGGCGCTGATCGCGGCGCGAATGCGCATCGTGACCGCCTTGCGCGCGCGCTCGGCCGGGTCGCCGGCGAACCTGGCGCGTCCGCCAAGGCCGAGCGCGGCCGCGAGCTCGGCGGCGAGCATCGATCGCTCGGCCCGCAGCCTCTCGATTTGGCCGAGGTCGGCGTTCTCCTCCGCCTCGGCAAGCTCTTCTTCCAGGTCGGTGAGCCGCTGCTGGTAGGCGCGGCGGGCGGTGGCGTCGAGAACCGCGCCGAGACTCCCGCCGGCCGCCGCGGCGGGCGGGCCGCCCGCGGCCTCGACCAGCTCGAGCGCGGGCACCGGCTGTCCGGGACGGGCGAGCAGGACGGCCAGGTCACGGATTCCCTTGCTGTCCGGCACGATGCTGTGGCGGCCGCGCCACTCCACCAGCCACACCTGCCCGCTGCGCTCCAGCCGGCCAGCCGCGGCGGAGGCATCGGTGAGGTTGGGCGATGAGACCTCGGGCGCGGGGGCCCGCAGCGCGTCAAGCCGGGCGAGCAGCGCGGGAGTGCCCGCCCGCTCGTAGCGGTCGCGTGCCACAGCCAGGTAGCTGGCCGCCTCGTCAGGCCGCCCGAGGTAGGCGGCCAGCCTGCCGAGCTGCTCGGCCACCGTGCCGAACACGGCGCCGCCGATCCCGTCGACCGCCCACAGCTCCTCGTATGGGGCGAGTTCGTCCGCCAGCAGGGTCGCGGCCGCCCGGTCGTCAAGGTCGATCGCGAGGTCGGCCATGGCCCAGTGGCACTCAAGCCACTCAGCGTCCCTTGGCCTTCCCCGGTCCGGGTGGGTGCGCAGGTGTCGCAGCAGCGCACGCGCATGGCCCGCGTCGCCGGCCGCGAGCAGGAGCCGGGCCGGCGCCGCGTAGTACATGGCAGGCAGGTCAGGGCCGGCCCTGGCGAGCAGCGCTCGGACGTCGTCGGCGTACTCGGCTGGGGAGCCGCGGTCGAGATGAGCCTGCAGGCGGACGGTGAACGCCATCAGTTCCGCGTTGACGCTGTGCGCCCGGCGGCCGATGGCCTCGGCGGCAGCGGCGTGCTCAAGCGCGCCGTCCGGGTCGCCGTCGAGCTGCGCGCGCATGGCCCGCCAGATCTCCGGCAGCCAGCCGTACCTGGGGATGCCAAGGTGGCGGGCAAGCCGCTCGTACGCGACCGCCTGCTCCTGCGCACCGGACACGTCGCCCCGTTCCAGCAGCGCCACGAGCAGCAGCCGGCGGGCGAGCAGGACGGCGGCCTGCCGCTGCAGGCTCGCCTCGGGCGGCGCACTGGCCAGGCTGAGCATCCTGGTCGCGGACTCCGCCCGCTCGGGCACGTAGTCCGGACCCGCGATCGCGTCGCAGTAGGCGGCGAGCACGGCCGACTCGATCTGCGGGTCCCCGGCCCCACGGGCCAGCAGGACCGCGTCCTGGGCGAGCGCCACCCGTTCCGCCGGCGGCGCGGAGCCTGCCAGCGCGAGCGAGAGCCGGCCGCGCACCGCCGCCCGAATCGCGGTCTCTTCCGGTGGCAGCGCGGCATCGGCCTTGCGCAGCAGGTCAGCCTGTTCTTCGTCTTGCAGCGGCACCTCGAAGCCGGCCAGCCCGCCCCCGAGTGCGAGCGCGGCCCTGGCCAGGTCGCCGGCCCGCCCGGCCGAGGCCGCCTCCCGGGCCGCGCCAAGCAGCACCTCCCTGGCCGCGGCGACGTCGCCGGACAGTTGCAGCACCTCGCCGAACTCGACAGCGACGGCGATCGCCCCGGACGGCCGGCCATCCAGCGCACGGGCGTAGTGCGCCGCCGCGGCCTCGAAGCCGAACCCGGTGACCGCGTCGCGGGCCGCCCTCAGCGACCAGGCGACTGCCTTCTCGCGGGCTTCCTGTCCGGCCGCACGGGACCAGTGGTAGGCGAGCCGTGCGGCCGAGGCGGGCTGGCCTGCCCGCTGCTCGAGCGCCTGGCCGGCCGCCGCGTGCAGTTCGCCGCGCCGGGTGCCGGACAGGCCTTCATCGAGCACCTCGCGGATGAGCGAGTGCCGGAACCGGTACCGTGCCGGGCCGGCGGGGTCGACGTCGAGCAGCCGTACCGCCGCGGCCTCGTCGAGCAGCCGGGCGGCGGCCTCCTCGCCGATGCCGCTCAGCTGGCACAGCAGGTCGTCCTCGATGGTGTCCGCGGCCGTCTCGGCGACGATCGCGGCGGCGGCGAGCAGCGACATGCACGGCTGGCTGAGCCTGGCCAGCCGTCGCTGCAGTACCTCACGCACGCCCGGTGGCACCGTGAGCGTCGCCGCGGGTCCCCGGGCGGCGACCAGCCGGGCCACCTCGTGCACGAAGAACGGGTTGCCGCCGGTCCTGGCCCGCAGCACGGCCGCATCCTGGGCGGCCGGGCCCGGGTCGCTGACACCGCTCACGAGGGCGGCGATCGCCGCCTCATCGAGCGACGGCAGCAGCATCCGCCGCACGCTCGCGGGCAGTTCGGCGAGCCTGTCGCGGACCTGCCGGGTCGCCTCGTCCTGTTCATCCCGGCAGGTGAGCAGCAGCACCAGCGGCAGCGCGGCGGCTGCCTCCGCCACACCCCTGGCGACAAGCACCGACATCAGATCGGACCAGTGCAGGTCCTCAAGGACGATGAGCAGCGGCTGCCGCCCGGCGGCGGCGGCGATCTCCTCGACGATCGCGGCGGCCATGACCTCCCGGCCGGCGGCACCCGCGGTCGCGGGGTCCTCCAGCCACGGCAGCTCAAGGCCGACGGCGGCGAGCGACCGGCGCCAGGGCCACAGCGGCGGCATTCCCGCCGCCGAGCACGCGCCCCTCGCGACTCGCATCCCGCTCTGCTCAGCCTGGCTGACCAGCCAGTCGGCGAGCACGGACTTGCCCATCCCCGCCTCGCCGAGCACCAGCACCGCGTGACCGTGCCCAGCCCGCGCGCCAGCCAGCGCCGCGGCCAGTTCTGCCTGCTCACGGTCGCGGCCGACGATCGCCTGACGGCCATCGGCTGGCAACTGCATGTGCACACTCAACCACACGAGCGGCCGCGGCACCGCTCCCCGGTGTTAGCGGTCAGCCGGTCCAGGAATCCGCCGGGGCATCGCGGCCGGCATGCCGTTCGCGGTAGCGGCGCACCTTCGCGATATCGCCGCAACCCCTCCCGGCTGGCCCTCACGGCCGACGGCCAGCTGATCATGGCGGAAGAGGACCTCGCGACCGTGAGTTACCGGCTCGAGTAGCGTCCCCGATCTCAGCGTCCGCCGGAACCGGCAGCGCTACACGCTGCTGGCCGGCGGCGATGAAAGAGGTGACGACAGCGGCGCCTCGGTCTACCGGTATGAATCAGGCACCTTCCGCGCTGACCTTCAAGTTGACGGAGAGGGCTTCGTCACGGACTATCCAGGCCTCCGGGAGCGGATCTGGCCCGGCGCATCACGGTTATCCCAAGAACGGTCAGCTCAGCAGGCCGCGATGGTCACTCCGCCATCCTTTCCCGCGGCGACAAGCGCGTGCGACGTGCCGCTCGCGGAGAGCGTGTCATGATCGAGCGGGAAGGGGGCGCCCATGCGATACCTGATCGTGGCCGAGGCCTATCGCGACCTGGAGCAGCTCAGCAGCCGGCTGGCGCTGACGGAGCGGCTGGCCGCCCTGCTAGCGCAGACCCCGGCGGACCTGCTGCCGACCGTGTGTTACCTGTGCCAGGGGCTGATCGCGCCGGAGTTCGCCGGAGTGGATCTCGGCATGGCAGAGAAGCTCGCCGTCCGCGCGGTGGCCAGCACGGCAGGCACGAGTGCCGAACAGGTCGCCGCACTGGTGCGGGAGACCGGCGACCTGGGCCAAGCCGCGGAACGGTTGCTTGCTTCCCCCGATACCGAGACTCCCGCCCTGGCGGCCGGCCTTGAGGTCCGCGAGGTGGTCCGCACGCTACGCGAGATCGCCGCCGCCGAGGGAGCGGGCTCGCAGGGCCGCAAGCTTGAGCTGCTGGCCGGACTGCTCGCGCGGGCGACCCCGGTCGAGACCTGCTACCTGCTGCGCCTGGTGACAAGGAACCTGCGGCTCGGCATCGGCACGCCCACCATCCTGGACGCGCTCGCCCAGGCGCACGCGGGGGGCAAGGCCGGCAAGAAGGTGCTCGAACGCGGCTACAACATCTGCTGCGACCTCGGCAAGGTGGCCGCCACGCTGGTGAGCGGCGGGCTGGCCGCGGTGCAGGGGTTGCGGGTGCGGCCGGGAAACCCGGTGCGGGTCATGCTGGCCCAGCGGCTTGCCGACGCCGAGGAGATCCTGGCCCGGCTGGGCGGACGGTGCGCGGCCGAGTACAAGTACGACGGCGTCCGGGTGCAGGCGCACCGCACCGCCGACGGGCGGATCGAACTGTTCACCAGGCGGCTCGAGGAGATATCGGAGCAGTTCCCCGACGTCGTCGAGCTGCTCGCGGCCGGGCTCGGTCCGTCCGAGGCGATACTCGAAGGCGAGGTCGTCGCCTACGACGCGGCCGCTGGCGAGCTGCGGCCGTTCGGCGAGGTCATGCTGCGCCGCCGTAAGTACGGCATCGACCAGGCCATGCAGGACGTGCCCGTGGGCCTGTTCTGCTTCGAGCTGCTGTACGCCGATGGCCAGGACCTGACCATGCTGCCGTATCCGCGGCGGCGCGCCGCGCTTGAGGCGGCGCTCACCCTCTCGCCCCGGCTGCGGCTGACTACCGCGGCCGAGGTGACCGACCCCGCCGCGCTTGACGCGACGTTCGCCCAGGCGGTCACCGACGGGTGCGAGGGCCTGGTGTGCAAGTCGACCGGGCCCGATTCCGGCTACCAGGCCGGAGCGCGCGGCTGGCAGTGGATCAAGCTCAAGCGGGACTACAGGACCGAGCTGTCCGACAGTGCCGACCTGGTCATCGTCGGCGCTTTCGCCGGGCGCGGCCGCCGCGCCGGCGTCTACGGCGCGGTGCTGCTCGCCGCGTATGACGCGGACGCCGACCTGTTCCGCGCGGTGACCAAGTGCGGCGCCGGCTTCACCGACGCCGACCTGGCCGCGCTGCCGTCCCGGCTGGCGCCGCTGCAAATCCCGCACAAGCCCGCCAGGGTCGACGCCCGCCAGGAGCCCGACGTCTGGTTCGAGCCAAGCGTTGTCGTCGAGATCCTCAGCGCCGAGCTGACCCTGTCCCCGAACTACACCGCCGCCTGGGGCCTGATCCGCGACGACGCCGGGCTGGCGATGCGCTTCCCCCGCTTCACCGGCCGCTGGCGCGACGACAAGGCCGCGGACGACGCCACGACCACCAGGGAACTCGCCGACCTGTTCCTGACCGCCCGCCGCACACCTACAGAGTGGGTGCCTGGGTCAGTGCGCGCCGGTGGGCTGTTCGAGTAGCGCGGACACCTTCGATGGCTTCTTCGTCAGGTGCTCTTCCAGGTCGGCCGTGCTCGCCGCGAGCAGTCCGGCGTTGATGCCGAGCCAGCGCAGCGGCTCGGCCTCCAAGCGCCGGGAGGCGTGGTTCACGACCGGCAGGCGGTTCAGTTCGTCGTCGCGTCCGGTGATGAGGTTGCGCAGCACCCGGCCGGCCAGGTTGCTGATGGAAACCCCGTCGCCGACGTAGCCCCGGCCCACGCGATGCCCTCGCCGGGGTCGTAACCCACGGAGGGGAACCAGTCGCGCGGCACGCCGAGCGGGCCTCCCCAGCGGTGGCTGATCTCGTTCCCGACCAGCGAGGGGAAGAACTCGCGCAGGACCGTGATGATCTTCTTGTGGATCCTGGCGTTGACGCCGAACTCCGGGTGAACGCGCGAGCCGAAGTGGTAAGGCGCGCCGCGGCCGCCGAAGACGAGCCGCCCGTCGGCGGTGGTGTGCGCATATATCCGGAGACTGTGTCGTTCACCTCATCCGCCGGTCGCCGGGGTATGCGTCCTATAACGACCGCGAGGCGATGGCCCGGGCGCTGAAGGGCGTCTACACGGCCTGCGACGCGGATGCCGCCTACGCGGCGCTCGCGGACTTGGCCGGCACCCGGCTCGGGAAGAAGTACCCGGCCGCGGTCGCGTTCTGGGAGCGGGCCTGGGACCGGTTCGTCCCCGCCCCGTGCCTGTTACGTGAGCCGCCCATGAATGGCAGGCCAGCCGGAAACGGTCCGGTTGGGCGCGGCCATCGTCATCGGGAACTCTCTTCCTGCCATATGCGCAGGTGAGAGAGCTGACAAGGCGAAAATGAGAAGTGAGGTCTTCACTCTTGGTATGACCTGGCGAAACGGGGGCGTGCGGGGCGCTGTCCACAGGTTAAGCGGGCGCAGCCCGCGCTTCCCGGAGGTGGTGGGGCCGGTTCGGCGGAAGTTACGGCTCCTGGGTGCTGTCTGCACGGGCAGGCCGAAACGCTGCAGCTCACTCACCGACGTCTGATCCCGTCGCCGA
>Ga0335083_10002033_pt1 | contig 27140 bp, 28 predicted proteins | sample Lox_Sample_42_FD_206716 | JGI IMG/M metagenome (GOLD analysis project Ga0335083, IMG submission 206716) | Soil microbial communities from Loxahatchee National Wildlife Refuge, Florida, United States - Lox_Sample_4.2 | ecosystem: Environmental > Terrestrial > Soil > Wetlands | place: USA...
AAGCAGGTTGAAGGCAAGCACGGCGATGGCGTACTGCTTCCATCCCATTTCGGCATCGGCGCGCACGCCGGCCAGCCTGTAGAGGCCGCGCTCGAGCGGCCGGCCCCAGGCGGTCAGCCCATAGGCGCCGTCCTCCATGGCGCGGCGCATGTATCGCCCGAAGAATGGCGCGATGGCGAACAGGATGACGAGATACAGGGCCAGCAGCCCGAGGAATTGCGTCGACATCAGAATTTCTCCGGCCAGAACAGCGCGATCAGGAGGTAGAGAAAGATCAGCGCAGCCAGTGCGCCGCTCAGCAGGTCAGCCCAGTTCATGTTCAGAGCCCCCTGTCGCTGCCGCTGTGCTTGGCCAATGCATCCTGACCATGCATGCCGCCGTGGTCGGTGCCCGCTGCCGACGCGTCGCCGGCAAGTCGTACGCAGAGTGCGAGCAGCGCCGCACTCAGTCCGGCAAGGCCCAATAGAGCCATCAGAAAAACCCAGTCCATTTGATGTCCACCTGTCAGTGATTCACACGTCGCAGCTTAGTGAGGGACGCGTAAAAACGGGGTAGAAAGGTGTGGAGTGGGTATAAAGAAGATATAAACGCCGCGAGGCTTGAGGCGTTGGCGCCAAGGTGCGACGGCCCCCTTCAGCATTCCCGCCCCACATCGGGGCGCCGCGAGGCTCAATTTCCGGGCGGATAGACAACGAGTCGAGGCGGCTGGCAGGCATATTGCCGCGGCGCCGGCAGCCGTCGTGAATCCAGTGTGGATCCCGCGGCCGAACTGGCCTTGACAACTGTCAACGGAACAGAGGTCCGGCGCATGACGCCTGCCGGCAGTCCGCCGCCGAAGCAGGTCTTGATGCGTGACCACAGTCCCACGCCGAGGACGATCTGGTCGCAGTCATTCCCTTCGGCCGTCTGTGCAATCACCTGCGCTGTGCCGCCCAGGCCGATGATTGCCGTATAGGGCACCGCAGAATCGTCGAGGATGTCGCGCGCCACGGAAAGTGCTGCCTCCCCCTCGCTGCATTCGATGCGTCGCAATCGCTCCAGCGAGTGAAACGCCCCGGCGCGGCTGCGCTCGAGGGCGGGCTGCACGTTGAGCAGGACGACTTCGGCAACGCCCCCCTCCCGATAGAGAAATGCCGCATGCCGCACGGCTGCCAGGGCGCACGCGGATCCGTCGACTGGCACAAGTATCTTGATCATGGTCTCGCTGTATGAAGAGCGGAGGCCGTGGCCTCCCACGACTTCAGCGTAAGTCACGCCGCATACAAGCTGTGTCAAGAAACGAGGGCCCCGTATAAAGATCGCGTAAAAATTCCGGTGTCAGCCTCTCGTCCGCGCATCGGCTCCTTGGCCTCGCACTTCGAGTCCGCATACATTGTGGGAGGGAGGAAGGCGCCCTGGCTACGGGTCCAGTCGCGCAAACACCAGGCATGCCAGACATCCGGCAACTACCCGCAGTCGGCGCCCAACCCGGTTCTCCGGGCGAAGCCACCCGGACCGCCGGCCTGGTGCTGGCCGCCCTCGGGATCGTCTTTGGCGACCTTGGCACAAGCCCGCTGTACGCCATGCAGGAGGCGTTTCACGGGCTCCACGGCGTGCCCCCCACGCCGGAGAATGTGATCGGCGTTGTTTCGCTGTTCCTGTGGGCGCTCATCCTGATGGTGAGCATCAAGTACGTGCTGGTCCTGATGCGGGCCGACAACCACGGCGAGGGCGGACTGCTGGCCCTGCTCGCGCTGCTTGTCGGGGAGCGCTCCGGGCGCGTGGCCGGCAGGAAGGCTCTGCGCTGGGTGTTCCTTGCGATGTTCGGCACGGCGATGCTCTATGGCGATGGCGTCATCACGCCGGCGATCTCCGTCCTCAGTGCCGTCGAAGGTATCCAGGTCGCAACGCCCGCGCTCGCCGACGCCGTGGTGCCGCTGACCGTGGCGATCCTCCTCGGGCTCTTCGCGATCCAGCCGCTCGGCTCGGGAAAGGTCGGCGTGGCATTCGGTCCGATCCTGGGCCTGTGGTTCGTGACGATCCTCGTGCTCGGCCTGCGCTCGCTCGCCCAGACGCCAGTGATCCTCGCTGCGCTCAACCCGTGGACTGCCGTCGTGTTCTTCATGCACAACGGCTTTCGCGGTTTCCTGGCCCTGGGCGCCGTTGTCCTGTGCCTGACCGGCGGAGAAGCCCTCTATGCCGACATGGGCCATTTCGGCGCGCGCCCGATACGCATGGCGTGGTACGGCCTGGCATTGCCGGCGCTCGCGGCAAGCTATCTCGGACAGGGTGCCTTGCTGTTGCGCGACCCGGACGCCGCCGCGCGCCCCTTCTATGCCACCGTGCCCCCGTGGGGGCTGTATCCGATGGTGGTCCTCGCCACCCTCGCCACCATCGTCGCCTCGCAGGCGCTGATCTCCGCGGTCTTCTCGCTGACCCGGCAGGCCGCGCAACTCGGCCTCTCCCCGCGCGTCGCGGTTCGCCACACCTCCTCCAGCGCCGCCGGGCAGATCTACCTGCCCGGGATGAACCTGCTGCTGATGGTCGGGACGATCGCGGTCGTGCTGGTATTCCGCTCGTCCGACAGGCTCGCCGCGGCATTCGGCATTGCGGTGTCGACCACCATGGCCATCACGACACTGCTGTTCGCCGCGTTCGCCCATGTCCGCTGGCATTGGCCGGCCTGGCGCGTCGCGCTCGTTGCCGGCATCTTCATGGTGGCCGACGCGGCATTCGTCGTGGCCAACGCGATGAAGTTCGCGGATGGCGGCTGGCTGCCACTCGCCATCGGCGCATTGACGTTCCTCGTCTCGTCGTCATGGCTGGTCGGACTGCGTTCGCTGCGCCAGTCGCGCGGCGACTCCGGCCTCCCGCTGGAGCAGTTCATCGCCAGCCTGGCCGTATGCCCGCCGCATCGTGTCAGGGGCACAGGCGTCTTCCTCATGTCGGCGAGCGGCTCCGTGCCGACGACGCTGCTGCATCACCTCAAGCACAACCAGGTGCTTCACGAGAAGGTCGTGCTTGTCACGATCCTCACCGAGGAAACGCCGCGCGTCCAGCATGCCGGGCGATGCAACGTCCAGTGCCTGGACCTGGGCTTCATCCGCCTGACGGCCCGCTATGGATACCTTGAAGTCCCGGACGTACCGGCGCTGCTGAAGCTCGCCTCGATAGCGATTGGCCGTGTGTCACAGGAGGAGATGACGACGTCCTTCTATCTCGGACGGGAATCACTGGTGGCCGCCAGGCAGACGAGCCTGTTCAGGCGCCTGCTGCTCCAGTTGTTCATCCTGCTGTACAGGAACGAACTGGATGTCACCGCCCACCTCGGCCTGCCGCCGAACCGGGTGGTGGAACTGGGCACGCGGCTGGACCTGGCCTAGCTGCATGCCCGTTCGCGCGACCGTTGCGACGCGCAATGGCCTCGAAGAAGGAGGTGATCAGCCGGCTGTCGCGCCGCTCCCGCAGGCAGCAGACGTGAATATGCGTCGATACGACGTCACCTTCGATCCGCACCGGCTTCAGGCGCGCATCGGGGACGTATTCCGACTCGGAGACCGTGCCGACTCCCAGTCCCCGGGCGAGATCACCATCATCGGCAAGCGCACGCCCGGGCCGAACGGCTTGCCGTCCGGCGTCCGCTTGTTCGAATCGCCCGCCGGCGGCGGCATGGTGTAGTACTCGTTGGAGATGTCGACAGTCGACTTGCCGGCATAGGTGCCGTCCGCATCGCGCCACGGCGGCGCGGGCGGCGGCACGTGGTCGAAGAAGCAGTCGTTCTCGTCGAAGTTGATGATGAGGACGGTCTTGCTCCAGATGTCCGGCCGGACGGTCAGCATGTCGAGCAGCGTCTGGACATACCACGCGCCCTGCTGCGGCACCGACATGCTCGGATGCTCGGTGTAGGGCCCCGGCGCGACGATCCAGCTCACCTGCGGCAGCGTGCCGGCGATGTCGTCGGCGACCGCCCGCAGGTAGCCGCCATCGGGCATGGTGTTGCCGAAGCCCTTGTAGAGCGGCGACAGCGCTTCCATGGCCGGCGTGTACGGCGCGTTCGGCGATCCGGCCGACTGGAGCTGCTCGTTGACAGTGCGGTACGACTTGAACGCCACCAGCTGGTTGTTGTTGCTGTTGTTGCCCGGGGTGTTGTAGACCTTCCAGCTCACGCCCGCCGCCTGCAGGCGCTCCGGATAGGTGGTCCAGGGCAGCCCGTCGCCGGACGGCCCGAGGGTCGGCCCAGTCATGCGCGCCGCCGACACGCAGCGCGTTGCCCTTGGTGGCGTCGAGGTAGTACGGCTGCACGTTGCCCGATGCGCCCTGCTGGATCCACATCGGATTGCCCGATGCCATCGGGATGGTGAAGCGGTCGCTGTATCCGCGCACACCGGGCATGGTGCCAGCGTGGCCCAGCGGGGGGTATCGAGCGTCGGTTGCTGCGACGGCGTGCCCGCCATGCCGCCGCTGTAGGCTAGCTGGATCTGCAGGCTGGCGAGGTTCGGCAGCCTGCCGTCCGCGATGCCGCGCGTAACCGCATCGTAGGTCGCGCCGTCGAGGTCGATCAGCAGCACCAGAGTTTTTCGGATTAAGGGACGTTCGGCCTGCCAGTGGGAAGCCGAACATATCAGGAATGGCAGATGAACCCGCCCTGCAGCAGGCCCGCCTCATATGCCACCGTGGCCGCGCGCCGCTCGCGTGCGACGGCAAACGCCCCGCCCGTCTTCCAGTGCCGCGTGGCCAGGTCGATCCACGCGGCGGATGCCGTGTCGGCTTCGCGCAGCGCGATCTGGCCCCCTCGCCCGGGCGCGAGGCGCGTGTCCAGACGGCGGTAGAAGCGCCATTCCGGCAAGCCGAGCAGGCGGTCGAGCACGGCGTCGTCCTCGGCGAGCGCGTCGCAGGCGCCCGCCATGAACGCCGACACTGCGCGGATGGCGGATTCGTAGACATGCGGCACGGCGCCGGCAGCGGCGAGCGCGCTGGTATAGGGGCTGCCGCTCGCCACGCAGACCGGCTTGGCGACGAGGTCGGCTTGCGTATGCAGCGCGCTGCCGCGGAGTGCGACGAGACGCCCCATGCCGCCTGTGTAGGCGGTGGGCGCGTTTGACCGAGGTGCGCCAGCGCCGGCGATGACGAGATCGACACTGGGCACACGGGGCGTGACATTTCCGCGCGCATCGGGCTGCAAGGCGACCACGCGCAGCCGGACATGAAGCCGCTCGGCGACATACCGCGCAAATCCCACGTCGAAGGCATCGGCCTCGGGCGGTGTGGGCCGGTCGGACGGTGCCGGTCGCGCATAGGCACGCACACCGACCACCAGTTCACCGCGCCCGGCTGCCCCGGCTAGCACCGGGCCGACCGGCACTGCGCCCCAGTCCGGCTCGGGCGAGAGATGCGCCAGCCAGCCGGGCAGCGGCGCCGGCAGGCGCTCCGGCATGTCCGGATAGTGCTGAAGGAGTTGGCCATCCGTCAGCCACGCTATTGCACCGGCTGCCGCCGCCACGAGTGCGGCCACAGCCGCCCCGCGCCGCGATGGCCACCGCCGCGCGCGACGGCCGCCCTTGCCTGTCCCGAGGCCCGCGGATGGCGCCCCCGCACCAGACATCGACACGCCGGCGGCAGGCACCTCAGCCATTGACGGTCAACCCCCTGCGCCAGCGCATCAGCCGCCGCTCGACCAGCGCAAGCACATAGTTCAGCGCAAGCCCGACCAGCGCGAGCAGGAGGATGCCCGCATACATCTGCGGAATCTGGAAGACCTCCTGCGCGTTCAGCGTGAGGAACCCCAGCCCGGAGTGGGCGCCGATCATCTCCGCCGCCACCAGCGCTGTGATGCAGTACGTCCCGGCCAGCCGCACGCCGGTGAAGATCGAGGGCGAGGCGGCGGGCAGCACGACCTTGCGGAACACGAACCCGCGCGAGGCGCCCATCGACGTCGCCGAATGGATCAGCAGCCTGTCCACCTGCCTGACGCCGGCGATGGTACTGAGCAGCACCGGCCAGAACGACGCCCAGAAGATCAGCGCCACCTTGGATAACTCGCCGATGCCCAGGAACAGGATGAAGACCGGGAACAACGCAAACGCCGAGGTCTGCCGGAACAACTGGAGTATAGGATCGACGATGGCCTCGAAGCGCGCGAACCACCCCATCAGCAGGCCGAGCGAAACGCCGAGCGCGACGGCGAGCGCAAGCCCCCACAGCGAGCGGCGCAGGCTGGCCCACAGGTGCGTGACGAGGCTGCCGTCGCCGGCCATCTGCCAGATCGTCGCCAGCACTTCCGAAGGCGGGCTCAGGTACGCCTCGCTGACGATGCCGGCACGCGGGATCAACTCCCACAGCAGCAGGAATGCGATGACGCCCGCGAGGCCGAGCGCGCGGTCGCCGAAGCGGGCGAGCCACCACGGCGCGACGAAGCCGATCCCGCGCGGCGCGCGGGCTGCGGTGGGATGCGATGTCGTCATGATGACGCCCCTTGCCCCGCTGCGCGGGGCAGCACACCGCGAGCGATGCCGTCGACATATGCCTCGCCGCCTGCGCCAGCGGGAACCGCAAGAGCAGGCTCGGCTTCGAGCCGTTCTCCGGGATTGGCCGTCACCCCGAGCGGACGCGGCGTCGCCGCCGGATTGGCGAACTGGACCTCGTCCTTGAGGATGTCCCACACCTGCTGGCGCAGCCGGACGAACTCGGGCGCATTGCGCAATTCGGCCTGGCGGGGGCGCGGCAAGGGCACGTCGAGGACGGCCTTGATCGCGCCGGGCCGGCGCGTCATCACTGCGACCCGGTCCGACAGGAAGATCGCCTCGTCGAGGCTATGGGTGATGAAGACGATGGTCTTGCGCCGCTGCTCCCAGATCCGCAGCAGTTCGCCCTGGAGGATTTCGCGCGTCTGGGCGTCGAGCGCCGCGAACGGTTCGTCCATGAGCAGCACGTCGGGCTCGTAGGCAAGCGAACGCGCGATGGCCACGCGCTGCTTCATGCCGCCCGATATCTCGTGCGGATAGCGGTCGGCAAAACCGTGCAGGCCGACCAGTTCGAGGTATTCGGTCGCAGTCCGGCGCCGTTGCACCTTGCCCACGCCGCGTATCTCCAGGCCGACCTCGATGTTCGCCAGTACGGTGCGCCACGGAAACAGCGCATAGCCCTGGAACACCACGCCCTGGTTGGGGTTGACGCCCCGGAGCGCACGTCCGCTGACCACGATGTCCCCGCCCGTGCGCTCGGCCAGTCCGGCCAGGATGCTGAGGAAGGTCGACTTGCCGCAGCCGGACGGCCCGAGGATCGAAATGAACTCGCCCTCGCGCACGTCGAGATCGAAGCCGCGCAGGACCTCCACCGTTTCGGGCGCGCCGCGTGCATCGCGCACGGCATAGGCCATGCGTACGCCGCGCGCCGAGATCTTGGGATGCGTGCCTGCCGACGTCATGCCCTGGCCGCGCCGGTGGCGAACGGATTGAACTCGTTGGTGTAGAGATCGCTCGCCTTGACCTTGCCCTTGGCCAGCTTGCCCTCGGCTTCCAGCACGTCGATGTAGTACTGGATCGGCGGCTCGGTGACGATCAGGTTGTCGACGTAGGCGTAGCGGTCCACGTATTCGAGCTTGAGCTTGATGCGCTCGGAGACCAGCTTGCGCGCGTCCTCGGGATGTGCGTTGACCCAGTTCCCAGCCTTGGCGAGCGCCGTCACTACGTCGCGCACCGACTCGGGATGCTCGCGGATGAAGCGGCCGTGCGCACTGTACGGCTGCATACCGCCGAGGCCGCCGTCGAGGTCGAAATCGCTCCACAGCCGCGTCAGCGGTTCGGCATGGTCGGCGCGGCCCGAGAACGGCGCGTGGATGATGGCGAGGTCGGTGTTGCCGCTCGCCAGGGTCTGCTCCGCCTGGTCGTCGGGGATCACGACGAAGTTGACCTTGGTGACGTCGACGCCCTTCTGCCGCAGGTAGGTCTTGGTCACGAACTCCGCGCAGGCGCCGAAGCTGTTGATGCCGATGGTCTTGCCTTCCAGGTCCTTCGGCGTGCGGATGCCCGAGGCCTTGCGCACGAAGTACTTCATGTGCGGCGCGTCTTCGAGCGTCTTGTTGCCGGCGGCCACCACCTTGATGTCGGCGCCGCTGGCGACGGCCGAGATCACGAGCGGCACCATGCGGGTGCCGAAGTCGATCTCGCCGGTGCCGGTCAGCGGAATGATCTGCGGCGCAGAGACCTTGCCGATGTACTTCGGCCGTGTGTTGGTGCCGTCGAAATAGCCAAGCTGGTCGGCCAGGTAGACGAGGTCGAAGGTGGGATTGTCGGGATACTTGAACTCGACCTTGTCGCCGGCCTTGCCGATGACGGCGGGCGCGCCACCGACGCCTGCGCCGGCCTTGGGTGATTCGTCACCGTTGCGCGAGCAGGCGGCGAGGAATCCCGAGCCGCCCAGGGCAGCCAGGGAGCCGATCCGCAGCAGTGTGGTGCGGCGGGACAGGTCGGCAGTTCGATTCGACGGCATGAAGGTTTCCGGATGAATGGCGGCAGAGGCCGACTATAGGGAAGCCGCCCACGCCGCGGAACGAACCATTGCGCATGCGCTTATGCGCACCGTTCGCCTATGGATAGAAGGAACGCGTCGTTCACGCGGCGTCGGCGCCGCAGTATCGTGTTGCCACGCCCCTCCGACGACGGCAGCCTTCCCGGCCATGCCGTTGCATCTCCAGAACAACATGCTTTCCCGGAATCCAACCGTGTCCAAGTCCCTGAAGATCGTTGCCGTCAATGGCAGTACCCAGCAACCGTCCCGCACGCTCGCCCTGGTGCAGGCGATCATTGCCGAACTCGGCGCGCGACTGCATGTCGACGCCCATATCGTCAACCTCTCCGATATCGCCCGTCCCCTCGGCGGCGCCCTCTGGCGCACGGAACTGCCGCCGGAGATCGAGGCCGAACTGCAGTCCATCGAGTCGGCCGACCTCGTGATTGCTGCGTCGCCTGTCTATCGCGGCGCGTACCCCGGGCATTTCAAGCACTTGTTCGACCTTGTCGGGCAGGAAGCACTCGCCGACAAGCCCGTGCTGCTCGCCGCCACCGGCGGCAGCGACCGCCACGCGCTCGTGCTGGAGCACCAGTTGCGGCCCCTGTTCGGCTTCCTGCAGGCGTTGACGCTGCCGATCGGCGTCTACGCGACCCCGACGGACTTCGACGGCTACACCGTGAGCAGCGCGGCATTGCAGGAGCGCATCCGGCTGGCAGCGGACCGCGCCGCGCCGCTGTTCGCGGCGCATCGCCGGGTGACGCTGAAAGCAGCCTGAACGGACGCGCCGCATGTCCGAAGCACAGCCTGACTCGACGTATTCACCGGCCTTCTCGTCCCCGACGTCGCCGCCAACCTATGACGCCCTTGCCGAACGCTTTCGCCCCCTGTTCGCGCAGATCGCCGCCGGCGCCGTCGAACGTGAACGCGACCGCACGCTCGCGCACGTGGCCGTCGCGCTGCTGCGCGACGCCGGCTTCGGCGCGCTGCGCGTGCCTCGCGAGCACGGCGGATACGGCGCCTCGCTCGCGCAGCTCTATGCGCTGCTGATCGAACTGGGCGCGGCGGATTCCAACCTGCCCCAGATCCTGCGCTCGCATTTCGGCTTCATCGAACGGCTGCATGCGGAGATCGCGCCGCAGCGGCGCGCCCCGTGGCTGCGCTTGGCCGGCCAGGGCGCGATCTTCGGCAATGCCGCGATGGAGCGCGGTGACGGGCAACTCGGCCAATACCGCACTCGGCTCGCGCGGGACGCCGCCGGAGGCTGGCAGCTCGATGGCGAGAAGTACTACAGCACCGGCACGCTGTATGCCGACTGGATCGCGGTGTCGGCGACCCGTGCCGATGACGGAGGCCTCGCCTATGTGCTCGTGCCGGCCGACACGCCAGGGGTGGAACGGGTGGACGACTGGCGCGGCTTCGGCCAGCGCCTGAGTGCATCCGGCACGACGCGCTTCCGCGCAGTTGCCGTCCCCGACGAGCACGTGCTTTCCTTCTCGCGCGCGGAGCCGACCACGGTCACCGCGTGCTTCCAGCTCGTCCACCTCGCCACGCTGGCCGGCATCGCGCGTGCCATCGAGCGCGATGCCGCAGCTTTCGTGCGGCTGCGCAAGCGCGTGTACAGCACCGCAAGCGCGGCAACGGCGGCGGAAGACCCGCTCGTCCAGCAGGTCGTGGGCCAGCTGTCCGGCGTCGCTTTCGTCGCGCAGGCAACGGTGAACGCCGTCGCGGCAAAGCTCGACGATATCGACGCCCTGCGCCTGCGCGGCGAGCCGGTGCCGCCGGCATTGCTCCAAGAGGTGGAACTGGACACGTCGCGGGCGCAGGTCGGCATCCTGGATCTGGTACTCGGCGCAGCCACCCGCCTGTTCGACGTGGGCGGCGCATCTGCGCTCGACACGACGCACCAGCTCGACCGCCACTGGCGCAATGCGCGCACGCTGGCGTCGCACAATCCGGCCATCTACAAGGCGCGGATCGTGGGCGATCACGCCATCAACGGCACCGCGCCGTCGTACTACTGGTCGGTCGGCACCCGGGCGGCGTGAACGGGAGGCGCCGCGAGGCCTGCGGCGCCTTCCTGCCGTTCTCTGGCCGCGGCGGCGTGCCGCGTCAGGCCCGCACCGCGTCCTCGACGCGGTTGACCAGCGTGCCGATCCCTTCGATCTCGACCTCGCACACGTCGCCGTGGCGCACGATGAGCATCGGGTTCCGCGCCCAGCCGAAGCCTGAGCTGTGATGCGGATCGGGTGCCGTGCAATGGTGCGGAGGATCAGCGAGCGTTGACCGTCAGGCCGCCGTCGATGGCGAGCTTGGCGCCGTTGATGTAGCGCCCCTTGTCCGACGCGATGAATGCCGCGAGGCTGCCGATCTCCTCGACAGTGCCCCAGCGCCCGGAGAGGATGCCCTTGCTGCGGCAGAAGTCGCGCAGCCACGCCTCCTTGCTCTTGCCGGATTGCGCGGCGGCGCCGGCGGCCCAGTCCTCGCGCCATTCGGTGCCCACCAGTCCCGGTACGATGGCGTTGACCGTGATGTCGTCGTCCGCCAGGTCCGCCGCGAGGTAGCCGCTCACGTGCATCAGCGCCGCGTTGTTCAGGCCGTAGGTCAGCGCCGGCATCCAGGTCATCGTGCCCGAGGCGCCCGCGATATTGATGATGCGGCCGGTACCGTCGCGCGGCACCAGCGACAGGAATTCGCGGATCATGCGCAACGCGCCCACCGACTTGATCTGCACCTGGCTGATCCAGTCGGCATCGTCCCAGGTGATCTCGCGGTCCTGCCTGCGGATGGCCGCGCCGGCGTTGTTCACGAGGATGTGCGCCTTGCCGAAATGCTCGCGCACCCGGGCGACCGCGGCCTGCACCGAAGGGGTGTCAGTCACGTCCGTTTCCACGGCCAGCGTGTCCACGCCGAACTCGCCGGCGATCTCCTCGCTGGCCTGCACGAGCGCCTCGCGGCCCCGCGCAATGAGGACGATGTTCACGCCCTCGGCGGCCAGCGCGCGCGCCACGCCCTTACCGACGCCCTTGCTCGCGCCCGTAATCACCGCCACGCGGCCTTTCAGGTTCAGTTCCATGTCTTCAGCTCCGTGCGCCGGTCTGGCCGGCTTCTTCGTAGAATTGCGTTCCGAAAAAATATATACAAAATTGCTTTTGCATATTGTTAAGGAACACCCGAAGCTTAGATGAAGCCAGCCCGATCCGATCGTTCAGAAAATAGGACTCTGACGTGCGAATTGGCGATCTACCGATGTGTTTGTGCCAAAACTATGATGCTTTCCATCGCGACGGCCAGGAGGCCAGCGACACCCCCCAACGATCAACGTTTGCTCGACGTCTGCTTAAGGAGATCCACATGTCCCAGCCCGCCAACTTCAACGGCCAGCGTCCCGTCATCGACCCGGCCGACACGGCCATGCTGCTGATCGACCACCAGAGCGGCCTGTTCCAGACCGTCGGTGACATGCCCATGCCCGAACTGCGCCAGCGCGCCGCCGCGCTCGCCAAAATGGCGACCCTGAGCAAGCTGCCGGTCATCACCACGGCGTCGGTGCCGCAAGGCCCGAACGGTCCGCTGATCCCCGAGATCCACGAGAACGCCCCGCACGCCAAGTACGTGGCGCGCAAGGGCGAGATCAACGCCTGGGACAACCCCGACTTCGTCGCCGCCGTGGAAGCCACCGGGCGCAAGACGCTGATCATCGCCGGCACCATCACCAGCGTGTGCATGGCCTTCCCCGCCATCGCCGCCGCTGCTGCCGGCTACAAGGTGTTCGCGGTGGTCGATGCGTCGGGCACGTATTCGAAGATGGCGCAGGAAATCACGCTGGCCCGCGTGGTGCAGGCCGGCGTGGTGCCAATGGATACGGCCGCTGTCGCTTCCGAACTGCAGCAGACCTGGCACCGCGAGGATGCGCAGCAGTGGGCCGAGATCTACACCAGGATCTTCCCGGCGTACCAGTTGCTGATCGAGAGCTATATCAAGGCGCAGGCCGTGCAGAAGGACGGTGAAGTCCTGGACTCGGCACGCTGATAGCAGCCCGTCACGGCACGCTGGCCCGGCGCAGGTCTGTCAGGCCAGCTTGCCGTACCCGCGCAGACGCGCCTCCCGCGCCATGTCGAGGATTGGCCGGTAGCCCGACAGGGGGGCCGGCACGATGTCCTCCAGGTGCAGGCGTGCACGCAGCCCCGGATCATGGCGCAGGACCGTCCGCATGGCCGCCCGCACCCGGGTCACGAGCGCTGCGCCCGCCCGGCGCGAGGCGATGAACGGCAGTCCGGCGACCGAACGCGTGGCGCCGATCTGGCGGACACTGGCCGCCAGCGCCGGCCGGTGTTCAGCGGCGTAGGCCAGCGTTACGCAATCGATGGCAGCCACGTCGGCGTCGCCATTGGCCACCGCTGCCAGCGAGCCGAGGTGCGAACCTGTCTGCACGACGGCACTGAAGAATCGTCCTTCCTGCGCCATCGGCGCCACGGCGTGGCGCAGCGCGTTCATGCCGCTGTGCGAGTCGGCGCCGTTGAAGGCGGCCCGGGCGCCCCGGCATGCATCCAGCGTGGCCGGACCATCCGCCGCGCGCACGACGATTGCGCTCCTGTAGGTCTCATCGCGACAGCCCGGCACCGCAAAACGCGGCGTCCCGATCAGCCGCACGCGCGGCGCCAGTCCGTGCATCAGCGGATACCCGCAGGTCTGCGACAGCAGGACGTCATCGCGCCGCCAGAACGCGTGCAGGGCATCGGGTCCGTCGCCGGGCTCGACGGCTTCCAGCAGTACCGGCGCGCCATCCCGGCCGAGGATATCGGCCGTCTGCTCGATGAGCGCGATCCAGTCCTTTCGCAACGCAGGCGAGACGTTGTACATCGGCAGCGCCGCGACCCACCGTTCACGCGTCGCCATGGGGATTCGCCTGACAGGGTTGGCTGTCGAACGGACCATGGAACAGCGGATGCGCGACAGGCGCCGCCGCCCGCAAGGCATGGCGCACCAGCCATTCGCCGTAGCCGCGTACGTGGAAGCCGTCATTGCGCGCGAGGTAGTCGTCCGCCCGGCGGCGATAGACACGCGCCAGCGCGAACCACGGCACCGACGGCAGGTCGTGGTGGACCAGGTGGTAGTTGTTGTTGAGGAACAGCAGGCGCCACGCCAGTCCGGCGTCGTTGATGACGCTGCGGGCGGCGTGCGTGTCGCTCGCGCGGTGCTCGTGGAACGAGCGGATGGCCGCCAGCGACCAGGCCGGATAGCCGACGCCCGCGAGCATCAGCCATGCCGGCATGTCGCAGGACTCCTGAAGCCACGCCAGCAGCAACGCGAGCGCCAGCATATGGGCGAGCCACATCGGCAGATCACTGAAGTCGCCGCCGCGCAGCTTTTCCCAGGCGCCGGCGCCGATGGCGAGGATCGAGAATGCCGGCTGGAGCAGCAACCGGCCAGCCAGCGTATTGCGGGCCGCATAGAGCCGGCGCATGGCGGGGCCGGTGGCGAGCCAGTCCCCGGCGAACAGGAAATAGCTCTCGGGGTCGGCATCGGGGTGTGTCAGCTCGGCCTCGTGATGCTGCAGATGCAGGCGGCGGTACAGGCCGTACGGCAGCCAGATGCCGAGCGGCGCGGCGCCGAGCAGTGCGTTGAGCCACGGCAGGCGCGTCGGATGGCCGTGCAGCAGTTCGTGCTGCAGTGAGAGATACCAGGTGGTGCAGAGGGTCAGCAGCACGCAGGTCAGGGGCAGTCCGAGGCGCCCGGCATGCGTCGCCACGCCGAACCAGGCGGCATAGACAGCGGCGATGAGCAGCCACGTCGGCAGTTCGGTGCGCCACAGCCAGTGACGGGCGGCGTGCGCGAGCTCTGCGCGCTGTCGGTCGTCGAGATAGGTGGCCATGGGTCCATGCTTGCACTGTGGAACGAGGCCACAGGATATTGGCGGGGGCCATGCGAGGGGAACGAACGATTGCCGATATCGATATGCGTGGCCGCGCGCGCAGCGCACAGGCGTGGCGCGGACGCCATCTGACAAGCGCGACATTCCCCATGCGGACCCTATAATGCGGAACCTCCCGCCCCCGCCTCGCATGCCCGCCCGCCGCCCCGCCGCCGCCGAAGAATCGCTCCCGCTCTATATCCGGATCCGGGACGTGCTGCGCGCCGGCATCCTCGACGGCAGCCATCCCCCGCACAGCCAGATGCCCTCCGAAAGCGAGTTGCAGGACCGCTTCGGCGTCAGCCGCATCACGATCCGCCAGGCGCTTGGCCATCTCGAGCGCGAGGGCCTGATCTTCAAGAAGCACGGCAAGGGATCGTTCGTGTCGCAGCCAAAGGCATTCCAGAACGTCACCGCGCTGGAGGGCTTTGCCGAAGCGATGTCGCGCATGGGGCACGAGATCGCCAACCACGTCGTATCGTTCGACTTCGTCCCGGCACGCGCGGAGGTGGCGCGGCGCCTCGAGGTCGACGAAGGCACGCGCGTCACGGAAATCCACCGCGTGCGGCTGCTCAACCGCGCGCCGGTCTCGTACGAAATCACCTTCCTCCCCGAAGCGCTCGGCCGCAAGCTCCGGCGCGCCGACCTGGTGGCGCGCGACATCTTCCTGATCCTCGAGAACGACTGCGCGGTGCCGCTGGGCGCCGCCGACCTCGCCATCGATGCGGTGCTGGCCGACCAAGCCCTGGCAAACGCGCTAGGCCTTGCCGAAGGCGCGCCGCTGCTGCGCATCGAACGGCTGACGCACGACAGCGCAGGACGTCCGGTCGACTTCGAATTCCTCTACTTCCGCAGCGATACGTTCCAGTACCGCCTGCGCGTCGACCGCCAGCACGGCGCGGCCGGGCGGCGGCCGAAGAATCGCGGCTAGCGGTCCCAACCGCGCGCGAGTCATATAAGCCCCGCGCACAAGCAAACGCGAAACCATTCATTGGCGCCGCGAAAACCCGCTCCTACAATCCGGTCCTACTTGTCATAACAAGTTAGCGCGCCACCCTGCGCGCAACGGGACCCATGCAGACACACGAACTCGAATACGACATCGTTGTCATCGGCGGCGGCACGGCCGGGCCGATGGCCGCCGTCAAGGCAAAGCAGCGCAATCCGGCCCTGCGGGTGCTGCTGATCGACAAGGCGCACGTCAAGCGCAGCGGGGCCATCTCGATGGGCATGGACGGCCTCAACAACGCCGTGATCCCGGGCCATGCCACGCCGGAGCAGTACACCAAGGAAATCACGGTGGCCAACGACGGCATCGTGAACCAGGCCACCGTCCTCGCCTACGCGCGGCACAGCTTCCGCACCATCGAGGAACTCGACCGCTGGGGCGTCCGCTTCGAGAAAGACGAGACCGGCGACTACGCCGTGCGCAAGGTCCACCACATGGGCGCGTACGTGCTGCCGATGCCGGAAGGCCACGACGTCAAGAAGGTCCTCTATCGCCAGCTCAAGCGCGCGCGCGTGGAGGTCACGAACCGCATCGTCGCCACGCGGCTGCTGACTGGCCCCTCCGGCGAAGCCGCCGGCGTCATGGGATTCGACTGCCGCACCGCGGACTTCTACGTCGTGCGCACCAGGGCCGTGATCCTCTGCTGCGGCGCCGCCGGCCGGCTCGGGCTACCCGCCTCGGGCTACCTGATGGGCACCTACGAGAACCCGACCAACGCCGGCGACGGCTACGCGATGGCGTACCACGCCGGCGCCGAGCTGGCCAACCTCGAGTGCTTCCAGATCAATCCGCTCATCAAGGACTACAACGGCCCGGCCTGCGCCTACGTGACCGGGCCGCTGGGCGGCTACACGGCCAACGGTCGCGGCGAGCGCTTCATCGAGTGCGACTACTGGAGCGGCCAGATGATGTGGGAGTTCTACCAGGAACTGCAGAGCGGCAACGGGCCCGTGTTCCTGAAGCTCGACCACCTCGCCGAGGAAACGATCCAGACCATCGAGACCATCCTCCACACCAACGAGCGCCCGAGCCGTGGCCGCTTCCACGCGCGGCGCGGCAATGACTACCGCACCCGGATGATCGAGATGCACATCTCGGAGATCGGCTTCTGCAGCGGCCACAGCGCGTCCGGCGTCTGGGTGGACGAGCATGCGGCGACGTCGGTGCCGGGCCTGTACGCGGCCGGTGACATGGCCGCCGTGCCGCACAACTACATGCTCGGCGCGTTCACCTATGGCTGGTTCGCCGGGGAACACGCGGCCGAGCGCGTCGCCGACACGGCGCTGCCGGTCATCGACCGCGGACAGGTCGAGGCCGAACGCGCACGCGTGTACGCGCCGCTGCACCGCACGCACGGGCTGGCGCCGTCGCAGGTCGAGTACAAGCTGCGCCGCTTCGTCAACGACTACCTGCAGCCGCCCAAGGTCACGCGGCGCATGGAAATCGGGCTGCAGCGCTTCGGCGAGATCCGCGAAGACCTCGCGCAACTGTCCGCCGCCGATCCGCATGAGCTGATGCGCGCCACCGAGGTGACCGTCATCCTCGACTGCGCGGAGATGGCAGCACGCGCCTCACTGTTCCGCACGGAAAGCCGCTGGGGGCTCTACCACTACCGCGTCGATCATCCGCAGCGCAACGACGCCGAGTGGTTCTGTCACGCCCACCTGAAGAAGGGCGATGACGGCGCGATGACATCGTTCAAGAAGCCGGTGGAGCCTTACCTCGTCCCGCTCGATGCCGACGAACGCTCCGCCTACTCGCGCCTGCGGGTGCCGCCGCGCCCGCACACCACGTCTGCCCCACAAGGCTCACAAGCCCCGCAACCCGCACAGGCCGCCGCCGCATAGGAGAACAACATGGCCCTGGTCCCCCGCGATGCGCATGCGCGCACCAGCGTCCCCGTGACCATCGACGAAGACAAGTGCATCGCCGACAAGGGCTGCACGGTCTGCATCGACGTCTGCCCGATGGATTTGCTCGCCGTCGACCCGGTGACGGGCAAGGCGTTCATGAAGTTCGACGAATGCTGGTACTGCATGCCGTGCGAACGCGATTGCCCGACCGGGGCGGTCCACGTCGACATCCCGTATCTGCTGCGCTGATTTCCGAATAGCCCCCGTCCTCCAAAAGGAAAGAGACATGAAGCCAACGCTGTTGCTCGCCATCGCCAGCACCGCCCTGCTGGCAACGAACCTTGCCGGCGCGGAGACCATCCGCGTCGCCATCGGCACGCAAGACACCACGATCAACACGGCCACCGGCGGCCTGCTGATCCGCGAACTGAAGCTCCTCGACAAGTACCTGCCCCACGACGGCAAGTACAAGGACGCCGTGTACGACATCCAGTGGAAGAACTTCACGAGCGGCGCGCCAATCACCAACGAGATGGTGGCCGGCAAGCTCGACTTCGGCTCGATGGCCGACTTCCCGGGCGTCCTCAACGGCGTGGCGAACCAGAAGGCCGGCAAGGGAAGCGTCTTCATCAGCGTGCTGTCGGGCAGCACGCAGGGCAGCGGCAACGGCATCGTCGTGCCGGCCGATTCGCCCGTGCAGTCGCTCGCCGACCTGAAGGGCAAGACCATCTCCGTGCCGTTCGCCTCCACCGCGCACGGCCTGCTGTTGCGCGCCATCGCCGCGCAGGGCTGGGACCCCGAGCGCGACGTCAACATCATCACGCAGGCGCCCGAGGTGGCCGGACCGGCACTGCAGGCCCGCAAGATCGATGCGCATGCCGACTTCGTGCCCTTCGCCGACCTGTTCCCGTATCGCGGCTTCGCGCGCAAGATCTACGACGGCTCGCAGGCCAGGGCGGCCACGCTCCACGGCACGCTGGTGCAGAAAGACTACGCGCAGAAGTACCCCGAGGTGGTCGTCGCCTACCTGCGCGCCGCGATCGAGGCCAACCGCCTGATCGCCGCCGAGCCCGAGAAGTACAGCGAGCTGATCGCGAAGGTGACCGGCGTCGAGCCGGAGGTCGACTACCTGTTCCACGGCCCGCTCGGCCTGCAGACGCGCGACCTCACCTGGAAGCCCGAGTACCGCAAGGCCGTGCAGACCTCGTTCGACACGCTCAAGCTGCTCAAGCGCGCCGACGGCGACCTCGACGCCAACGCCTTCATCGACGACCGCTACATCCGCGCCGCGTTCCAGGCCGAGAAGCTCGACTATGACGCCGCCCTGCGCGACTACGCTCCCTTGCCGCTCAAGGCCAATGACGCCGCGACGGGCAAGCGCATCGACCGGTTCGACCGCGTGGCCCAGGTCTGGGTGCGTGGCGAGCCGCGCGTGCGCAGCTACGCCTCGCCCGAATCCGCCCTGCACGCGGTGGCCGGGCTCCAGCGCGACGGCAAGGAGATCCGCGCCTTCTACACGCAGGACCGCGAGTCGGGCATCAAGCTGCTGGGCAACCAGGCATGGTTCGCGCGCGACAAGGACGGCCGCCTCAGCGCCTTCCTGCTCAAGTCGCGCGCGCAGGCCTGGGTGAGCCAGCACGGCGGCGACGTGGTCGACTACGCCGGCGCGCGCCAGCCGGCCGCGCTTGTCGCGCGCTAGGAGTCCGCCATGACAACCCAGGCGCTCTCCCGCCCGGCCCCGGTGTCCCCCGCAGGATCAAGCACGCGTCCGGCCCGCGCCGCGCTGCAGGCCGCGTCGCTGGCGCTCGGCCTGCTGTGCTGGCACCTGGCCACGCAGCACCGGCTGAACCTCGGTGTGATCACGTTCGAGAACGTGCCGACGCCGGCGGAGACGCTGCGCGCCGCGTGGTCGCTGCTGCAATCGCCCAAGCTGGCGCATCACCTGACGAGCAGCCTGTCGCGCGTCGGCTGGGGCTATGCCTCGGCTGCGGTGCTCGCCACGGTCCCGGGCCTGCTGATCGGCCGTTCGCAATGGGTGCGACTCGGACTGCTGCCGCCGCTGGAAGTCCTGCGGCCGATTCCGGCCGTGGCGTGGATCCCGCTGGCGATCCTGATGTTCCCGTCGTCCGAACTGTCGATGATCTTCATTACCTTCACGGGTGCGTTTTTTCCGATCCTGCTGGGCGCGATCCACGGCGCCGAATCGGTCGACCCGCGCCTCGTGGCATCGGCTCGCAGCCTCGGCGCCACCCGCACGGCGGTCTTGCGCGAGGTCGTATTGCCCGGCGCGGCGCAGGGCATCGTCACGGGGCTGGCCATCGGCATGGGGACATCATGGTTCTGCCTCGTCACGGCGGAGATGATCTCCGGCCAGTTCGGCATCGGCTACTACACATGGGAGTCGTACACGGTGCAGCGCTATCCCGACATCATCGTCGGCATGCTGCTGATCGGCGTGCTCGGCATGGGCAGCAGCGCGCTGGTGCGGCTGGCCGGACGGCTCGTCACGCCGTGGCTGGCACAGGACGGGAGCGCGCGATGAGTGCCCGCGATCCCTTTGCAAGGCCGGGTGGTGTCGCGCTGGAGGCGCTGTCCGTCGCGCTCGGCAGCGGCGCCCGGCGCTTCACGGCGGTGCGCGATGTCAGCGTGTCGATCGCGCCCGGGGAGTTCGTCTGCATCCTCGGCCCGTCCGGTTGCGGCAAGTCGACCCTGCTCGGCGTGCTGGCCGGCCATATCGTGCCCGCCGGCGGACGGGCCACCCTCGACGGCGTCCGCATCGACGGCCCCCATCCCGACCGGGGCATCGTGTTCCAGCAGCACACGCTGTTTCCGTGGCGCAGGACGCTCGACAACGTCGCCTTCGGCCTCAAGATGCGCGGCGTCGGCAGGCAGGAGCGGCACCGGCGTGGGCGCGAACTGCTGGAGCGCGTGGGGCTGGCCGACTTCGCCGACCGCTACCCGTCGCAGTTGTCCGGCGGCATGCAGCAGCGCGCCGAGATCGCCCGCGCCATGATCACCGGCCCGCGCATCCTGCTGATGGACGAGCCGTTCGGCGCCCTCGACGCGCAGACGCGGTCGATGATGCAGGCCCTGCTGCTCGACGTGTGGAGCGAATCCCGGCCCACGGTCGTCTTCGTCACCCATGACATCGACGAAGCGCTGTTCCTGGCCGACCGCATTCTCGTCATGAGCCCCGGGCCGGGCACCGTGATCGAGGACATGCGCGTGCCGTTCGCCCGCCCGCGCGAGCGGGGCGAAACGCGTGACCTCGTGACCGAGCCCGAATTCATTGCCATCAAGCGGCACCTGCTTGCCCTGCTGCGCCATCGCCAACCCGCGCTGCCCGCGCCACGGCTCAGTCCGCTTGGCGATGGGCAGTCTTCCCTCTCTTCGACTTCCGCTCCATGAGTCTCTCGTTCCTCACCCCCGACGCCCTGCCCGCGACCGATCCCCGCTTCGGCGCCCCCGACCCTGCGGTGCGCCGCCTCGCGGTCATCGATGCCGCCGAAAGCGATGACGAGGCTTTCCTGCCACTGCTCGTGCGCGCCCTGCGCCAGGATGCCGACGCCGACGTCCGGCGCACCGCGGCGGAATACCTTGCCGCATGGGAAGCGCCGGATGCCATCGACGCGCTGTGCGATGCGTTGACCGACCCCGACCCCGGCACACGCGAGGCGGCCGGCGACAGCCTGTCTGCCGTCAAGCAGCCGGAACTCGGCCTGCGCCTGCTGCCGCGCCTGGCCGGCGCCACCGCCTTCGCGCGCACCGCCCTCCTGCGCGCGCTGCGCGAACTGCGCCTGCCAGATAGCGCCGGCCCCGCGCATGCGGCGCTGGCCGATCCGGCGGCCACGGTGCGGCGCGAGGCCATCGGCGTGCTCGGCTGGCTGCGCCATGCGCCCGCCTTGCCCTCGCTGGCGCAACTGGTGCGCGACGATGGCGACACCGAGGTCCGCCGGGCAGCGGTCGGCGCGCTCGGCTTCGCGGCGGACGATGGCGTGCTGCCCACGCTGCTCCATGCGCTGGGCGACAAGCACTGGCAGGTGCGGGAGGAAGCGGCCGCGACGCTCGGCAAGCTGCGGCGCGTGGCCGCGCAGGCCGCGCTGGAGATGGCCTTGGGCGACGACTACTGGCAGGTGGCGCTACAGGCGGCGCGCGCCCTTGGGCGGCTGGGCGATCCGGCCAGTGCCGGCGCCGTGGCCGGGCTGCTCACGTATCCGCTCAGCAATGTGCGCAAGGAAGCTGCCCTTGCGCTGGGCGAGTTGGGCGGCATTGCCGAACTGGCCGTGCTGGAAGCCGCGTTGGAGGACGGCGACCCCGAGGTCCGCAAGTCGGCACGCATCGCCATCGCGCAGATCCGCGAGCGTGCGTCGGCGGACTCCGAGCATCAGGTGTAGGCGACGGAGCAGAAATCCCCGTCGTCCCCGCTTTCGCGGGACGACGGATATGGTTGCGACAAGTGCCAGACCGGCGCTCAGGCCACCGGCAGGCAGGTCGTCGATCGCAGTCTCAACGCGCGGCTTCCGTTCGAGGGATCCAGATTCGCGCTTATCCATATGCATGCGCTGCGGATATCGAATGCCGGATTCATTCGTTTGACGCGAGCCTTGTGGCGCTTAACGTTGGAGCCCGACGATCACAACGACACGCGCCACGATGACCTCTCTCCGCAACCCCGCCCGCCGCGACGCCATCGCCCGTATCGCCCGATACGGCCTCGGCGCCGCCGCCCTGTCCTCCACCTTCCACGCCTCGGCGTCGGCCCGGCCGGACGTGATCCGCATCGGCGTCGCGCAACCGGCCACCGGCACGCCGCCCACGTTCGGCGGCAGCCCGCTCTCGATTGCCCACGCAAAAGGCTGGCTCGAGGAAGCGTTCAAGCCTGCCGGCACGCGCGTGGAGTGGTACTTCTTCAAGGGCGCGGGTCCTGCCGTCAATGAAGCGCTGGCCAACCAGCAACTCGACTTCGCACTGCAGGGCGATCTCCCCGCCATCGTCGCGCGTGCGGCGGGCCTGAAGACGCGCCTGGTGCTGGCCACCGGCGTACGGTCCAACATCTATATCGGCGTGCCGCCCGATTCCCCGTTGAAGTCGGTAGCGGACCTGCGCGGCAAGCGCGTGTCGCTGTTCAAGGGCACCAACATGCATCTTCCGGCGCTGCGCCTGCTCGAAGCGAACGGGCTGACCGACAAGGACCTGCGCCTGCTGAATCTCGACACCGCCGGCTACCTGGCCGCGCTGACCACGCGCGACATCGACGCCGCCATCGGCGCCATGGACATCCTGCGCCTGCGCGACAAGGGCGCCGTGCGCATCCTCTACTCCAGCAAGAACCAGTCGCCGATCTTCACCCGGCAGGGCCATGTCCTCGTCACGGAGGCGTTCAGCGACCGCTATCCCGAGGCAACGCAGCAGTTCGTCAAGACATCTGTGGAAGCGGCTCGCTGGACGTCCGACGAGTCGCACCGGGAGGAGGTGCTGCGCACCTGGGCGCGAGCCGGCACGCCCTACGAGCACTGGAAGGAAGACTTCGACGGCGAGCCGCTGCGCGTGCGCGTGAATCCGAACTTCGACCCGTTCCTGGTCTCCCGCTACAAGGATGCGAGCGAGCAGGCCTACCGCTTCCGCCTGAGCCGGGCGCGGGTCGACGTCGACCAGTGGATCGACCAGCGCTACCTGAAGGCCGCGCTGAACGACCTGAGCCTGCAGAGCTACTGGCCCGTCTATCAGACCAACGGCAAGATCCTCGGAGCATGACCATGGCTGCCAACCTGCTCGCGCTCGAAGCGCCCTATGAGGCCCCGGCGCCGGTGCGCCGCCGCTGGCTCGGCAACGCCCTGCTGGCCTGGCCCGTGCCGCTGGCCCTGCTCGCGCTGTGGTATCTCGCCGCGCATCTGGAGTGGATTCCACCGCAGGTATTGCCGACCCCCGAGGCCGTGGCGGCGACCCTCGATGACCTGTACCGGAGCGGCGAGCTCTGGTCCAACCTGCAGGTGAGCGCGCTGCGCGTGGCGGGCGGCTTTGCCATCGGCCTGGCCGGCGGCCTCGCCCTTGGCGCGGCCATGGGCCTCTCGCCGCGCTTTCGCGATTACGTCTATCCGACCTTCAAGGCGTTCAGCCAGGTGCCAGTGCTCGGCTGGCTGCCGCTGCTGATGCTGCTCGTCGGCATCGACGAGGCGCTCAAGATCATCGTGATCGCCAAGGCGTCGCTGGTGCCGATTGCGATCAACACCTGCAAGGGCATCCACAACGTGCCGGTGCGCTATCTGGAGGTCGCGCGCGTGCTCAAGCTGACGCGCCGGCAGACCCTGTGGCGCGTGGTGTTCCCCGCCGCGGCAGCGCCGATCTGGAACGGCATCCGCTATGGCCTGACGCACGCGTGGCTGGCGCTGGTGGTGGTGGAACTGCTGGCGTCGTCGGAAGGGCTCGGCTACCTGATCGTCTACGGGCGGCAGCTGTTCCAGCTCGACCTCGTGATCGCCGCCGTGATCGTGGTCGGCGCGGTCGGATTCGCGCTCGACAAGGGACTCGCGCTCGCCGAGGGCGCCGTGCTGCGCTGGCGCAAGCCGGGCCTGTGAGGACCACGTCATGTCGACACTTCGCACTCCCCGTATTCCTCGCGCCCTGCGCGGCTGGGTGCTGCCGCTGGCCCTACTGGCGCTCTGGTGGGCCGCGGTCGCGTTCGGCTGGTCAAAGTCGCCGCTACTCGTGCCGGTCTCGAAAGTCTGGGCGACCGCCGTCGAGCAAGTCGCCAGCGGCAAGCTCTTCTCCGCCCTGCAGGCAAGCCTGTGGCGCGACCTGGCCGGCTTCGCCATCGGCGCCACGGGCGGGCTCGCGTTCGGCGCCGCGCTCGGGCTGTCGCGGCTATTCGAGAAGCTGGTCGGCCCGACCTTCCACACCGTCAAGCAGATTTCTCTGTTCGCCTGGATTCCGCTGATCTCGGTCTGGTTCGGACTCGGCGATGCTGCCAAGGTGGTCTTCCTCTCGCTCGCGGCCTTCTTCCCCGTCGTGCTCAATACCTTCGAGGGCATCCGGGCGGTGCCGGTGGACCTGCTCGAAGTCGCCCGTGTGCTGCGCTTCACGCGCCGGCAGACCCTGTGGCGCGTGATCCTGCCATCCGCCTCGCCTTCGATCTTCGCCGGCATCCACCTCGGCCTGATCTACGCGTGGCTCGCCACCCTCGGCGCGGAGTACCTGCTGGTGGCCGGCAAGGGCATCGGCAACACGATGATCGACGGCCGCGAGAACTTCTGGATGGACCTCGTCATCTTCGGCGTGATCGTGGTCGGCCTCGTCGGCTTCACGCTGAACTGGATCGCCAGCCGCATCGAGGCACGGCTGTTGCGCTGGCGCGGCAGTTCGGTCGCCGCTTCCTGAACCCCTCAACTGGAGCTGCCATGCCGCATGCCGGCACCCTGCATATCTCGCACCTGCACAAGCAGTACGACGTCAAGGGCAAGCCCTTGCCCGTCCTCGAAGACATCTCGCTGACCATCGCTCCCGGCGAGTTCGTCAGCATCGTGGGCACCAGCGGCTGCGGCAAGTCCACGCTGCTGCGGCTCGTGGCGGGCCTGGAAGACGAGTACCGCGGAGAGATCCGGCTCGACGGCGAGCGCGTGGTGGGCACGAGCCTGCAACGCGGCATCGTGTTCCAGGAACACCGCCTGTTCCCGTGGCTGACCGTGTCGCAGAACATCCGGCTCGCGCTGCTCAACAGCCCGCTCAGCGAAGGCGAGAAGTTCCGCACCGTGCAGTCGCATATCGCGCTGGTCGGGCTGAACGGGTTCGAGAACGCCCATCCGCACCAGCTTTCGGGCGGCATGTCGCAACGCGTGGCCATCGCCCGCGCGCTGGTGACTCGCCCGGACATCCTGCTGCTTGACGAGCCCTTCGGCGCCCTCGATGCCATGACCCGCGCGCACCTGCAGCAGGAGCTGCGCCGGATCTGGCAGGCGGAGGGCATCACGATGATCCTGGTCACCCACGACGTCGAGGAAGCGGTCTTCCTCGGTGACCGGGTGGTCGTGATGGAGCCGCGTCCCGGCCGCATCCGCCGCATCGTGCCGGTCGATCTGCCCCATCCGCGTGACCGTGCCTCGCCGGCATTCGCCCGCGTGCGCGACGGCGTCCTGCGCGAGTTCGGCGCGCTGCAGGCTGCCGTTCCCGATTCCCAGCCTGCGCTGGCCTACTGATGTCCCGATATCCCGATATTCCGATATCCCTACGGAGACCCCGATGACCCAATCCCATTCCCAAGTCGAACTCGACATCCATCCCGTTGCCGGCCGCATCGGTGCCGAGGTACGCGGCGTGCAACTCGGCGCCGGCCTGCCGTCCCCCACCTTCGACGCCATCCGCGCCGCCCTCCTCCGCCACAAGGTCCTCTTCTTCCGCAAGCAGGACCAGCTCGACGATACCGCGCAGGAGGCCTTCGGCAAGCTGTTCGGCGCGCCGGTCGCGCACCCGACCGTGCCCGTGCGCGACGGCACCCAGTTCCTGCTCGAACTTGATTCGGAACACGGCGGCCGCGCCAACTCGTGGCATACGGACGTGACCTTCGACCTGGCCTACCCGCAGGTGTCGGTGTTGCGCGCGGTCAAGGTGCCCGCAGCGGGCGGCGACACGGTCTGGGCCAACACGGCAGCCGCCTACGAGGACCTCCCCTTGCCGTTGCGCGATCTCGCCGACAAGCTCTGGGCGCTCCACACCAATGACTACGACTACGCGGCATCGCGCCCCCTGCCCGACAACGAAGGCGCGCGGCGCTACCGCGAGATCTTCACGTCCACGGTCTACGAGACGGAACACCCGGTAGTGCGCGTCCACCCCGAGACGGGCGAGCGCACGCTGGTGCTGGGCCACTTCGTCAAGAAGCTGGTCGGCTATGCGTCGGTCGACTCGGCGCATCTCGTCGCGCTGCTCCAGGGCCACGTGCACCGGCTGGAAAACACCGTGCGCTGGCGCTGGCAGGCCGGTGACGTCGCCATCTGGGACAACCGCGCCACGCAGCACTACGCCATCAACGACTACGGCGATGCGCACCGCGTGATGCGCCGTGTGACCATCGCGGGCGACGTCCCGGTCAGCGTCGGCGGGCAGCCGAGCCGCGCCATCAAGCCCGTGCCCGCCGGCAAGGATGCCGCCAACGAGCGCGAGGCTGCCTGACCATGACATCTCCCTCCCGACAACTTCATCTCGGCGCCTTCCTCCTCGCCACCGGGCACCACGTGGCCGGCTGGCGCCATCCCGACGCCCACGCCGACGCCGGCCGCAGCCTCGCGCATTACGCCGCGCTGGCCCGGCGCGCCGAGGCGGCCGGCTTCGACGCCCTGTTCCTCGCGGATGGCGTGGCGATCCGCGGCATGGACGACGCCACGCTGCCCCACACAGCGCGAGGGGCAGCATTCGAACCCCTGACCCTGCTTTCCGCACTGGCCGCCGTCACGCAGCGCATCGGCCTCGTCGCCACGGTATCGACCACCTATAACGAGCCCTACCACGTGGCGCGCAAGTTCGCTTCGCTGGACCACCTGAGCGGCGGCCGCGCCGGCTGGAACGTGGTGACCTCGTGGTCCGATGCCGAGGCGCGCAACTTCAACCTCGACAGGCACCCCGAGCATGCCGACCGTTATGCACGCGCCGAGGAATTCGTCGACGTCGTGACCGGGCTCTGGGATAGCTGGGAAGACGACGCCTTCGTCTATGACAAGGCGCGCGGCGTGCATTTCGACGCGTCGAAGCTGCACACGCTCGATCATCGCGGGGAGCACTTCCAGGTACGCGGCCCGCTCAACGTCGCGCGTCCGCCGCAGGGCCATCCCGTCATCGTGCAGGCGGGCTCGTCCGAAGCCGGCCAGGAACTGGCGGCGCGCACGGCGGAGGT
>Ga0335083_10002035_pt1 | contig 27117 bp, 32 predicted proteins | sample Lox_Sample_42_FD_206716 | JGI IMG/M metagenome (GOLD analysis project Ga0335083, IMG submission 206716) | Soil microbial communities from Loxahatchee National Wildlife Refuge, Florida, United States - Lox_Sample_4.2 | ecosystem: Environmental > Terrestrial > Soil > Wetlands | place: USA...
GCTTCTTCGTCCTTGTTGATCGCGACGATGGTCTTGGAGTCTTTCATCCCGGCCAGATGCTGGATCGCGCCGGAGATTCCGACCGCGACATATAGCTCGGGCGCGACCACCTTGCCGGTCTGTCCAACCTGCAGATCGTTGGGCACGAAGCCGGCGTCCACCGCGGCGCGGCTCGCGCCCATCGCGGCTCCCATCTCGTCAACGAGCGGCTCGAGCACAGTCTTGAAGTTCTCGCCCGATTTGAGACCGCGCCCGCCGGAGACCACAATTCGCGCCTCGCTAAGCTGCGGACGGTCGCTCTTGATTTCGTTGAAGCCGACGAACTGCATCTTGAGCCCCGCCGAATCGAGTTCGGGCGCGGCCTTTTCGACCGGAGCGGCGGAATCCCCCGGCTTGGCCGAATCGAAGGCGGTCGCGCGCACGCTCACGACCTTGACCGGAGCGTCCATCTCGACCGTCGCCAGTGCGTTGCCGGCATACATCGGGCGCACCAGCGTGCCGTCGTCGCCAATCGAAACGATCTCGGAGGCCATCGAGGCGTTAAGACGTGCCGCCACGCGCGGCATCAGGTCCTTGCCCGTCGCGGTCGCGGTCGCAAGGATGTATTCGACGCCAAGACCTTTCGCGAGCGCGGTCAGCGCCTGCGCGTAAAGATCGGCAAGGTAATGGGCAAGCTTCGGATCGTCGAGCGCGACGACCTTGCTCACCCCGTACTTCGCGAGCTCGGCGGCCGGAGCGTCGATCTTCTCGCCGACTATCGCGGCGATACATCTGCCGCCGCCGCGTTTCTTCGCCAGCTCGATTCCGGCGTTGACCGCGACCAGCGTCGTCTTGGGAAAATGTCCCCCCTGGTGTTCGGCAAAGACCAGTACGTCACCCATCTTGAATCACTCCAAGAGCGCCCGTCAGGCAACGGGCGCGCAAACGATGCAAAAAAGTAATCCCACGGTTGGATACGCGGCGCCCCGGCGCGCGCGCGTCAAATCACCTTGGCCTCGCTGTGCAGCACGCTCACCAACTCTTCGACCGAGCCGACCTTGCGTCCGGCCTCGCGCTTGGGCGGCGCGGCGAGCTTTTTTATCTTGAGCTTGGGTGCGAGATCGACGCCGAGGCTGTCAACCGGGATTTCCTTCAGTTCTTTCTTACGCGCCTTCATGATCCCGGGCAACGAGGCGTAGCGCGGTTCATTGAGCCTCAGATCGGTGGTGATGACGGCGGGCAGGTCGAACGCGATGGTTTCGAGGCCGCCGTCAACCTCGCGCACCACGGTGCATTTGGTTCCCGCGATCTCAACCTTGGAAGCAAAGGTCGCCTGCGGCCATCCGAGCATCTCGGCCAGCATCTGGCCGACCTGATTGGAGTCGTCGTCGATCGCCTGCTTGCCGAGGATTACGAGGTCGGGCTTCTCGTCGCCGGCGATCTTCGCCATCACGCGCGCGATCGCGAGGCTGTCGAGCGGCTGGTCGGCGCGCACCAGGATCGCGCGGTCGGCGCCCATCGCGAGCCCCGTGCGCAGCTGCTCCTGCCAGGTCTGCTGCCCGATCGACATCAGGACGACTTCGCCGCCGCCCTGTTTTTCCTTGATCCTCAACGCCTCTTCGATCGCGATTTCGTCGAAGGGATTGATCACCCATTTCACATTGTCGGTCGCGATTCCGGACCCGTCGGGCAGGATGCGAATGGTCGTGGCGGGGTCGGGGACGCGTTTTACGGAAGCCAGAATCTTCACGGCAGTCTCACTCCGGTGTCTTCAGATCTCAACAATAGAATATCCCAATTTGGCGGCTCGACAGGAGCCTTCCAGGAGCTGACGGGAGCCACGCAGGGCGGCAAAGAAAGTAACAATGGCTCACGAGGCGGTCAAACAGCGTTAGCCGCCGTGCCGGGCTTGCCGCTATTCGTTGTAGCCGAGTCGGTGCGACAGTTCGCGGCCTGCTTCCAGCACGAGCGGCGCGATCTCGGTGTTGATGCGCTCGATCCCGATGCGGTAGGCGGGACCGGCAACGGCGAGCGATCCGACGACGCTGCGGGTGTAGTCGCGAATCGGCACGGCGACCGACGACACGTCCTCGAAATACTCGCAGGTCTCCATCCCGAAACCGTCGCGGACCACCGTGTCGAGCTGCTCGAAGAGCATCGCGCGGTCCACGATCGTGCGGTCGGTAAAGCGCGGGAGCTCTTCCGGCAGGTCGGCGCGCAACTGCTGCTCGAGGTCGAAGGCCAGGTAAACCTTGCCGACGGCGGTGCAGTGGAGCGGCAATGGCTGTCCCAGCGGCGGCGTGATCTTGACCACGCGGTCCACCGGCTCGGCGGATTCCAGCGGCACCACCCCCTCGCGCCGCAGGATCGCGACGAAAGTGCTTTCGCGACATCGATGGGCGACGTCGGAGAGGATCGGACGCGCTTGCCGCACCAGCCCGAGGTGGTCAATATAGCGGCGTCCCAGGTGCAGGCACTTGATTCCGAGACGGTAATTTTCGGTTGCGCGGTTTTGTTCGATATAGCCGCGCGCCTCGAGGGTCGCGAGCAAACGAAAGACGTTGTTCTTGTGCAGCTTCAAGCGCTTGGAAAGTTCCGTGACGCCGAGTTCGTCGACCTCGCCGAAGAATTGTTCCAGCACGTCGAGCGCGTGAGCAACGGACTGGATGACGTAGTTGGTTTTGTTGCGCCTGACCATGGCGAACTCTCCTCGAACGCCGCCGTGACCGAGCAACGAATCGAGCGCTTTTGGAAAAACGTTTTACTTTAAGCGTCAGGCTCCATTTATGTCAACGCGAAACCGCGGTCTCGGCGTGGATTCGTTAAACCATTGTTTTTATTAATAAATTGCGACGGCTCCGGTCGTTTCGCCGCTCGCCGATTACTTCGCCATGCCAAACGATCTCCGACCCGAGTTTTTTCGCCGCCTCGACGATTCCGACGATGAGTCCTTCTATCTGATTCCACGCCTCGTCGTGCATATCGACGATGCGGCAATCAAAAAGGTCGGCGACATCTATCGCGAGCATCTTCCCCGCGGCGGCGCGATTCTCGACCTGATGAGCAGCTGGCGATCGCATCTGCCGCCCGAATTAAAGCCGTCGCGCGTGGTCGGACTTGGACTAAATCGGCCCGAAATGGCGGACAATCCCGCACTCACCGAAATCGTCACCCACAATCTCAATCGCTTGCCGCAAATGCCGTTTGAAGATGCGTCTTTCGACGGCGCGGTCATGACCGTCTCGGTCCAGTATCTCGTCCATCCGCTCGAGGTCTTCGCCGAGGTCGGACGCGTACTGCGGCCGGCGGCGCCCTTCATCGTGACGTTTTCGAACCGGATGTTTCCGACCAAGGCGGTAGCGATCTGGACCAATGCGAGCGAGCAGCAGCGGGTCGATCTTGTGGGCTACTACTTTACCCGCAGCGCTGCCTTCGCGAAGATAGAAGCTATCGATCGGAGCTCGGGCGAGACCGATCCGATCTGGGCCGTCCTCGGCTATCGCAAGGAACAGCGGTGATAAGCAATCGTGGTATGCGCCACCTGGCGCTGCGGGTGCACGACGTCGCGCGCGCGGCCGAATTCTATCAGCGCGTGTTCGGCATGCGTGTGGTATGGCAGCCGGATTCCGACAACGCCTACCTTAGTTCGGGATGCGACAATCTCGCGCTCCATCGCGGCCTTCCCGGCGACCCCGACTCAGGAGCGCTCGACCATCTCGGCTTCATCGTGGCAAGCACCGCCGACGTCGAGGCGGGATGGCGCTGGGCGCAGGCCGAACGCCTGGACGTGGTTCATCCTCTGCGGCGGCATCGCGATGGTTCGGTATCGTTCTATATTCGCGACCCCGACGGGAACGTTATACAGCTGCTGTACGAACCCAAGATCAGCCCGCTCGAGATCAGTTTGCGCAAGGCCTGAGCCCGCCGCGCGCCAAGGAGATCAGCCATGCTCAAGAACTGCGCGACGGCCAAGGATACGCTCGCCTACGCGCAGCGCCATCCGGAGCTGCAGGGAAATTTCCGCCCGATGCTGGGAGGGCTGAGCGTCTCTTCGGTCGGGATAGGCACTTACCTGGGCGAACCGGACGCCGAGACCGACCAGGCCTACGCAAAGTCGCTGCGCCGCGCGCTCCTCGGCGGAATCAATCTGATCGACACCGCCGTCAACTACCGCTTCCAGCGCGCCGAGCGCACGATCGGCAAGGTGCTGGCGGAATTGGTCGCCGCCGGCGAGTTGCGCCGCGAAGAAATCGTGGTGGCGACCAAGGGCGGTTACGTGACGTTCGACGGTACGATGCCGCCCAATCCGCGGGCATGGTTCGAGGAGAAGTTCGTGAGCAGCGGGCTCGTCGGGCCGGGCGACCTGGTCGAGGGCTCCCACTGCATGACGCCACGCTACCTGGGCGCGATGCTTGAGATGAGCCGCGCCAACCTCGGCCTCGACACGATCGACATTTATTACATCCACAACCCGGAGACCCAGCTCGCCAGTATCGCGCGGCCGGAGTTTCTCGCCCGGATGCGCCGCGCGTTCGAGTTCCTCGAGCAGCAAGTCGCCGACGGCAAAATCGGCGTCTATGGCACGGCAACCTGGAGCGGATACCGGCTCGGCCCCGAGGAGCCGCAGTATCTGCAGCTGGAAGAGCTAGTGAAGATCGCGTTCGAAATCGCCGGCCGCGACCATCACTTCCGCGCGATCCAGCTCCCGTTCAACCTGGCGATGCCGGAGGCGTTGACGCTCGCCAACCAGCAGCTCCCTGACCGGCGCGGCACGGCGTTGCGCGCCGCGGTGGGCTTCGGCATCGCGGTTTGCGCCAGCGCGTCGCTGCTGCAGGGACGGCTCGCGCGCGGATTGCCGCCGGCGATGGCGCAGGCGTTCGAGGGATTCGTCACCGACGCGCAGCGCGCGCTGCAATTCGTGCGCTCGGCGCCCGGTATCAACGTGGCGCTGGTGGGAATGAGGTCGGAAGAACACGTGCAGGAGGTTCTGCAGGCGATGCATCATCCCCCGGCTTCGATCGAGGCCTTCTCGAGGCTTTTCACGCCCAACAAGAGCGCCTAGCTTCCTCGGCCTGCGCAGCCCGGCTCCAGTACGCTCGGCGACTCTCAACGCCAGGAGCCCTGCACGCTTTTATCGTCGGACCGGCTGCTGGGAGCGGCATTATTGTTTAGTCTATAAGAGGCGGATGTTATAGAGGCAGCCGGATCGGAGCTTGCGTGCTGAAAAAGAGGAAATTGCTCTCTGCCGCCGCGATCGTCGCCGCGGCTTTGCTACGGCTCGCGCTCCCCGGCGCAGACGCCGACCGCGCCGCCGCCGCCACGTCACCGGCCGGAAATATCGCCCAGGACAGCGACCTCCTGATCTACGACCCCACGGGCACCACGCAGCTTGGGCGGGCGCACTACGTCGTTACGCAGCGCGGCAACATGGTGACGATAGAAGGGCGCAACGACTTCAACGACGGCGAGCGTGACATCGAGCACGACACGCTGAGAAGCGATGGCGGCGAGCTTCCGCGGATGCTCACCTACGAGCATGACTATTTCGACACACATGGCGCTCCCCAAATAACCGCGAGCGCCGACATGGTCGCCGGCAAGAGCAGTTGCGCGAAATATGATAACGGCAAAGGCACGATCGAAACCGCCGTCCTGGAGTATCCTCCGGACACTTACGCCGGGGCGGGCGTGCTGGTGCCGATCGCGGATCAGCTTCGCCGCGGCGCCACCGACCTCGATATTCATGTCTTCGATTGCGCAGCTGGTCCGCGCATCCTGACGCTGCACGCCGACCTCGCGCGCGATCAATGGATATTCCTTCCGCACGAAGGCGAACTGGCCAAGGCCGATGCGCATCCGGTCTTCGGATGGTTCAACGTATTTCTGAAGCCGTTCGTGCCGAAAATCCGCATGTGGTTCGATCCGCTGCGGGACTACGCGTTCGTCGGCGGGACGCTTTCGCGCTACTACCGCGGTCCCGAGATTCTGCTGGTGAGTGCGAGACCCAAGGCCCCGCCCGCCTTCGAGCTGCCTAAAGGGCCAGCGTTTGTGGCGCCTCATGACTCCGCGGCGCCCGTACCGTCTCCTTCAGCAATGACATCGCCGCCGACAAATGCGCCGCAGCATGCGGGCGCAGCTCGGGAGGAAACTCCGGACGCTCGCTAACCGGGAGCAGCGACGATCGCGGGCGTTAATGAGAATGAGTTGGAGGCGAGCTTCGCGGCCTAGGACTGACTAGCGTCTTCGAGGCCGTAGTGCCGGACGCGGGAGCGCTGCGGCTTTTCGTACTGAAAGGTCGTCTGGCACTGAGCGCAAACGCCCTGATGCTTGGGGTTGCCGGATCGGCGCGTCAGTTTGACGTAGTGGACCGTTCCATCACTGCAGAGATGGCCGGCGACGGGAAAATCGTACACGGTACGAATGTCAGTTGCATCCATTTCTTGCCCTAGCGCTCCCTCATTCAGAATTTTCTCCTTCGACGCGATGGCCAGACAGCGGCCCGCACACGCCGGACCTTCCAAGATAGTGAAATCCTTCCGTCGATCAATCTATTTGACGCCTCGCCGTCAAAATTTCTTCGAAAATTTTTACTCTCCGGCAGCTGCGAAGCCGGGAGGCGATGCGCGATGCTTCCCGGCGTCCGTTAGCGGGGGCGCGGCACCGCGCCCGCCGTGTGCTACGCTCGCCTGCGGAATGAAAGGCACCGCTATCAGCAAGCTGCTCGTTGCCAACCGTGGCGAAATAGCGCTCAGGATAATTCGAAGCGCGCGCCTGCTCGGAATCGCCACCGTCGCGGTCTACTCGGAGGCCGACGCCGGCGCCGCGCATGTCGCCGCCGCCGACGAGGCGCGCCTCATCGGTCCGCCCGAGGCGAGCGCGAGCTATCTCAACATCGCCGCGATCATCGAGGCTGCGAGCACGACCGGCGCCGACGCGATTCATCCCGGCTATGGCTTTCTTTCCGAGCGGCCCGAATTCGCCCGTGCCGTCGGCGAGGCCGGGATGCTCTTCGTCGGACCGCCGGCGGAAGTGATGGCGGCGCTCGGCGACAAGGTCGCCGCACGACGCCTGGCCGCGGAGGCCGGAGTTCCAGTGGTGCCGGGGCTCGACACTATCGACGACCGCGCTGCCGCCGAGTTCGCCGCGCGCGTCGGGTTTCCCCTGATGGTCAAGGCGGCGGCGGGCGGCGGCGGCCGCGGGATGCGCATGGTCGAGACGCAAGCGGGTCTCACCGAGGCGCTCGCCGCGGCGTCGCGCGAAGCCAAGGCCGCTTTCGGCGACGGCCGCGTGTTTCTCGAAAAATATCTGGCTCGTCCGCGCCACGTCGAAGTGCAGGTCCTTGCCGACAACCACGGCGGCGTCGTTGCGCTCGGCGAACGCGACTGCTCAATCCAGCGGCGACATCAGAAAATCATCGAGGAGTCGCCGGCGCCCCGGCTGGACGACGCCCTGCGGGCCCGGATGTTCGAGGCGGCGCTCAGGGTTGCGCGCGTCGCCGGCTACCGCAACGCGGGGACGATGGAGTTCCTGGTCGATGGCAGCGAATTCTACTTCCTCGAGGCCAATACGCGCCTGCAGGTCGAGCATCCGGTGACAGAGATGCGATTCGGATGCGACCTGGTCGCCGAGCAGCTTCGCGTCGCAATGGGCGGGCGCGTGAGCGAACCGGCGGCGCCGCGCGGTGCGGCGATCGAGTGCCGCATCTATGCCGAGGACGCCGAGCATAGCTTCCGCCCGGCCACCGGCGAGGTGCTCTACCTGAATCTCCCCGGCGGACCGGGGGTGCGCGTCGATACGCATCTGGCCGCCGGCTTAAGCGTCACTGCGTTTTACGACGGCATGCTGGGAAAGCTGATTTGCTGGGGCGCCGATCGCGAGCAGGCGCGCGGCCGGATGGCGGCGGCGCTCGGCGAATTCTCGCTCCTCGGCATCACCAACACGGCGGCGTTCCTGCGCGACGTCGTCGCCAGCGCGGCGTTTCGGGACGCGCGGCTCTCCACGCGATTCGTGGAAGAGTTCTTTCCGCGATGGAGCCCGAGCGCCGACGCGCAGGAAGGTTTGCTGGTCGCAGCCGCGATGGCGGCTGCGGGCGCTCTCGGCGCGCCGCGCTCGGCGGCCTCGGGAAGGTCCGCGGTGCCTGGCGCGGCACCTGACGGCGCGCATCCGGGACATGGAGGGCGGACACCCTGGACGGAACTCGCCGGTTTCGAGCCGTGGCGACGAGGTGGACGATAAGATGAAGCTCCGGCGCCAGGGCGATAAGCGCGAATTCGAGGTCGAACTGCTCGCGCGCGACAGACCGGCCGATGCGCCTGCGGGCGCGGCGCGCACAATCAGCATCAGTATCGATGGGCGCGAGGTCGCGGCGAGTATAGCGCCGATGCCCGACGGCAGTGCGATGGTGGAATTGGGCGGCCGGCGCATCCGCGTCGCGGGCGCGCGGCTGCGGGCTTCGATCGCGGCGGCCGCGGGACCGTTCGCGGCCGAGTTCGTGATCGTCGAAGGGCGCGCGACGAGCCGCGCGGGCGGACTCGCAGCGCCGGAAGTGGACGCGCCGATGCCGTGCAAGGTACTGAAGGTGCTCGTCGCCGAGGGACAGCCGGTCGAACACGGCGACCCGCTGATCGTGCTCGAGGCGATGAAGATGGAAACGACGCTATACGCCGAAAGCCCGGCGATCGTGGCGAAGGTCTGCGTTGCGCCGGGACAGATGGTCGATCACGGCGCGCGGCTCATCGAACTCAGTCCGGCGGCGATACCGGCCAGACCGCCCGAATCTCCGCCTCGAGACGACTGAGCCACTGGTCGAAGTCGATGGCGCTATCGACCACGATTTCGAGCCGGTCCGGGCCGAGCTTGCGCACGCGGCCGGGATGCTCGGTGCGCAGCGGAATGACCAGCGCTTCGCGAGAGATTCCGAGCGCGTCGGTCACGACGAAAATGCGCTCGATCTCGGCCAGTCCAATCGCTTTGAGCAAGGTGCCTCCTCGGCTTCTCGCGGACCCCTCTTTACATACGGCGCGGCTCGCCTAAGCTCAACTCTTAAGGCGGGGCCAGGGTCCCGCGCGGAGGCACGCTGTGTTCGGCACGATCAAGAAGGTGATCAAGGACAAGGGCTTCGGATTTATCACCCCCGACGACGGCACCGATGAAGTCTTCTTTCATCGTTCGCGGCTTTCGCCCAAGGTCTATTTCGAAGACCTGCGCGAGGGCGACCAGGTGCAGTTCGACGTGCGCCCCGGGGACAAGGGACCACAGGCGTTCAACCTGCGCCTGCGTTAGCCGATCCTTTTTAGCGCATCCTTTTGGCGGATCCTCGCGACGGCGCGGGCCGGTGATATACTTTTCCCGTGGGCGCAAGGGAGCATCATCACCATGGCCGCAAGAGCCTCAAGGTGGGCGTGTTGACCGCGAGCGATTCGCGAAGCGCCGAGACTGACGAGAGCGGCCATCTCATCCGTGACCTTCTGACCGCGGCCGGCCACCGGATCGAATACTACGAGGTCCTGCCCGACGACCCCGCGTGCATCCGCAACGCCGTGCTCGATCATCTGCCGGTTCTCGATGCGATTATCGTCAATGGCGGGACCGGGATCGCGGCGCGCGACTCGACGATCGAGGCGGTGCGCGCGCTGCTCGACAAGGAACTCGAGGGGTTCGGCGAATTGTTCCGCTTTCTTTCCTACCCGGAGATCGGCTCGGCGGCCTTCTTGAGCCGCGCGACGGCGGGAATCGCCGCCGGCAAAATCGTGGCCTCGCTACCGGGCTCGCCCGAAGGTTGCCGGCTCGCGATGGAGAAGCTGCTGATCCCCGAACTCGGCCACATGGCGCACCTGCTCAAGCTCTGAGGCCTCAATTGATCGTAAAATGAACCGCCGATGAACCGGATCACGATAAAATTGTTCGCGACGCTCCGCGAGCGCGCAGGCGCCGCCGAGCTAAGCCGCGAGTTTCCCGATGGCGCAACCGTCGCGCAGATGTGGCAGCGCCTCGCCGAGGAATTCCCGGGTCTTAAGGGTCATCGCGACTCCGTCGGCTTCGCCGTCAATCAGGAATACGTGCCCGACGACTATCGGCCGCGCCCCGGCGATGAAGTCGCGTTTATCCCCCCGGTGAGCGGCGGCGCCGTTCCGGTTCGCGATCCTGAATGGGTCGGGCCAATCGCGATCGGCCGCGCGCCCATAGACGTCGCCGCGCTGGAGCGCGCCGTGGCCGACCCTCATGCCGGCGCTGTCGTAACCTTTGCCGGGACCACGCGTGCCGACAACGCCGGACGCAACGTGATCCGGCTCGAGTACGAGGCCTACGAGCCGATGGCGCTCAGCGAGATGCGCCGGCTCGCGCGCGAGGCGGGCGAGCGATGGCAAATCGTGCGGATCGCGATAAGCCATCGCATCGGCCCGGTCGATATCGGCGAAACGTCGGTCGCAATCGCGGTCTCGGCGGCGCATCGCGCGGAGGCCTTCGAGGCCTGCCGCTTCGCGATCGACCGGCTCAAAGAGGTCGTGCCGATCTGGAAGAAGGAATACTTCGAAGGCGGCGAAGTATGGATCGGCTGCCAGACCTCTCATCCGCCGGCCCCCGGCCACGCGCATTCGCATTAACGGCCACGCGCCGGCGATTCGGCCGCAATGCGCGAATGATATAGATTCGATGGATGCCGCAAGTACGATGGCTCGCCGAGTAGTGTGTTGACCGATCGGCCAGCATCGGTTAATCAGGAGCCCTGATGTCGTTTAGTCAACATCATGTCGAGAAGATAATTCTGGCCGAACCGCGCGGCTTTTGCGCTGGCGTCGACCGCGCGGTCGAGGCCGTACGCGGAGCGCTGCGCAAGTACGGCCGTCCGCTCTACGTGCGCCATCAGATCGTGCACAATCGCTTCGTGCTCGAAGCGCTGGTGGAAGAGGGCGCGATTTTCGTCGAAGACCTGGCCGAAGTACCCAAGGGCCAGCGCGTGATCTTCAGCGCTCACGGCGTGGCGCCGAGCGAATGGGATCGCGCGCGCGATCGGAGGCTTCGCGTGATCGACGCCACCTGCCCGCTGGTCACCAAGGTCCATCTCGAGGTCGAGCGCTACGCGCGCGAGAACCGCACTGTGATCCTGGTCGGCCACGCCGGTCACGAAGAGGTCAAGGGAACGCTCGGCGTCGCGCCCGGCCGGGTTCTGCTGGTCGGCAGCGTGCAGGAGGCGGCGGCGGTCGAAGTTCCCGATCCGGAGCGGGTGGCCGCGGTAACGCAGACCACGCTCAGCGTGGACGACACGCGCGAAATCATGGAGACGCTCAAGCGCCGTTTTCCGGCGATCGTCGCGCCCAAAACCGACGACATCTGCTATGCGACCCAGAACCGGCAGAACGCGGTCAAGGAACTGGTCGGGCAAAGCGACGCGATCCTGGTCGTCGGCTCGAGGCAGAGCTCCAACGCCAATCGCCTGGTCGAGGTCGCGCGGATGCGCGGTGCGCGCGCCTTCCTGGTCGATTCGTTGGCCGACGTGCGCGATGACATGCTCGACGGCGTGCGCGCGCTCGGCGTCACGGCCAGCGCCTCCTCGCCCGAGTGGCTGGTCGAACAGATAATCGACGCGTTTGCGAGCAACGGAGCCTCAGTGGAGTTGTTGAGCGTGGCCAAGGAGCGCGTGCATTTTCCGCTCCCGATGCCGGCCGATTAGCGCGGTTGCCGGGGACGGCGGCCGATGAGGCGGGGCGGCGGCTATATCGCGATCGAAGGACCGATCGGCGTCGGCAAGACCAGCCTCGCCCAGGCGCTCGGGCTGAGGCTCGGCGCGCGCATCGTGCTCGAGGACACCGACAGCAATCCCTTCATCGCCCGCTTCTACCAGGATCCCGAAAAATACGCCTTCCCGGTCCAGCTCTACTTCCTGCTGACGCGCTACAACCAGCAGCGTCAGCTCGCGCAACAGGACCTTTTCGCGCAGGCGACCGTCACCGACTACCTGCTCGCCAAGGATCGCATCTTCGCCCGGCTCAACCTCGACCCCGACGAACTGGTGCTTTACGAGGGCGTCTATCGCCTGCTCGACGGACAGCTCGCCAAGCCCGACCTGGTGGTTTACCTGCGCGCCCGCGTCGAGGTCCTGGCCGAGCGGCTGCGCAAGCGCAACCGCGCCTTCGAGCGTCATATCGGCGTCGAGTACCTCGAGCGCGTCTCGGCCGCGTACCGCGACTTCTTTTTCTACTACGACGAAACGCCGCTGCTGGTGGTTGACAGCACGGAGATCGACTTCGTCGCCGATCCGGGCGATCTCGAAGACCTGCTGCGCGAAATCGATCGCACCGGCGCGGGTTCGCACTACTACGTCCCGCGCAAAGGCTGACGACGCCCCGGAATTTTTACCGCGTGCGACAGGCGCGGCAACTGCGCCGCCAGTTGCCCACCGCCTATTGGGTCGCGTACGCCTTGTACGCGTCTTCGATCTGCGAGGCGAGCTTGAAGTCCTTATCCGTCACGCCGCCCTGGTCGTGCGTCGAGCAGCTGAACGTGATGCGCGTGTAGTTTATCTTGACGTCGGGATGATGGTCCGCGGCCTCGGCCATCTCGGCCACGCGATTGAGGAACTTTATCCCGTCCATGAATTCCCGGAAGCGATAAAGCTTGCCGATCGCGTCGTCCTTCAGTTCCCATCCGGGCAGCGTGCCGAGCCGCCGCTCTATCTCGGACTTCTCGAGTTTGGCCATCGGTGCATCCTCCGTCGCTTGCGGACAACTCGCCTTGCGCGCCGTTCTGACTCATATTAAACACCAGCCGACGCTCATATTAGACAACAGCCGGCGCAAGGCCGCCAAACGCCTGTGTCGGGGAGACGCGATGAACCAGCGCAATTCTATCAAGATGACGCCCGAACAGGCGCTCGCCTACCTCTCCGCGCGCCATAGCTGCGCGCTCGCGACCAACGGCCATGACGGTTATCCGCACGTCGTCGCCATGTGGTATATGGTCAAGGGCGGGGCGATCATGATGACCAGTTACGCCCGCGCGCAGAAGATCGTGAACTTGAGGCGCGATCCGCGCGCCACAGTGCTCGTCGAAAGCGGCTCCACATACAAGGAACTCGCCGGGGTGATGGTCCGCGGACGGGTCGAATTGAGCGAGGGCCCCGCGGCGCTCGCCGAGATTCTGCGGCTGACCGGCGCGGATCCGAACAATCCGGCCGCGGTGCGCCGCGTGCAAAAACGGATCCTGATGCGGTTTCAGCCGGAGCGTTGGGCGAGCTGGGACCACTCGAAAATCGTGGGCGACTACTGAGCGGCGGGCGGCGCCAGCAACCGCGCGGCGGATAATCGAGGACCTTTGCAATGGCGAACAAGTACGTAACCGATGAGGTGCGCAAGCAGATCGGAATGCAGAGCGAGGCGCGCGTGGTCGAAGTCGAGCGCGGCGCGATCCGGCGCTTCGCCGAGGCGATCGGCGATCCCAATCCGCTCTTCCACGACGAAGCCGCCGCGCGCAAGACCCGCTTCGGCGGGATGATCGCGCCGCCGACCTTCTGCCGCTCGCTCGGGGCGGCGATCCCGGAGATCAGCATCGGGATGGGCGAGTTTCGCGGCCTCGACGGCGGCTCGGAGTGGGAATACTTCGCGCCGATCCGCCCGGGCGACCGTATCAGCGTGGTCTCGAAGATCGCGGACATCCGCGAGAGCACGGGCCGGCTCGGCCCGATGGTCTTCATCACGGTCGAGACCAGCTACACCAACCAGTTCAGTCAGCTCTGCGCCCTGCAGCGCTCGACTGTGATCCGTTACTGAGCCGCGCGCGAGAGACTTCGAGGAGAGAGTAACGAGATGGCCAAGCAGATTTATTGGGAAGACGTCGAGGCCGGAGCGGAAGTGCCGCCGCTCGAGAAAAATCCCACCACTCAGCAACTCGTAAAATATGCGGGCGCATCGGGCGACTTCTACCAGATCCACTACGACAAGGACTTCGCGCTCAAGGCCAACCTGCCCGGCGTGATCCTGCACGGCGCGCTCAAGAACGGATTCCTCGGCCAGATGATGACCGACTTCGCCGGCCACGAGGGATGGCTCCGCAAACTCGCCGTCCAATACCGCGGGATGGACCAGCCCGGCTCGCCCGTCGTATGCAAGGGCAAGGTGGTCAAGAAGTACGCCGAGGGCCGCGACCATCTCGTCGATTGCGAAATCTGGCTCGAGAATGCCAAGGGCGAGAAAACCACGCTCGGCAGCGCCACCGTGATCCTCCCGTCGCGCGAAGGCATCCGGTAAGTCCCCGCGACGCCGAAGACGCCCGCGATGCGGCGAGAATTTCCCCCGCGCACGATCGAGGCCGAAGACATAAGGCTCCGCCGCGTCGACCCGCATTATATCAAGAGCCTCGTCCGGCTGCTCGCCGCGCACGCGCTTGCCGAAAAGCTGACCGCGCTCGGGTACCAGCGCGCGCTCGACACCGTAGGCAACGAATTGCTCCGTCCGGTGATCGAAAAAAATCTCGCCGAGGAACGGCGCCACGCGGCGCTCGTTTACCGGGCGCTACGCGAAATCGGTATCTCGCAGGAGGAAGCCGACCGTTCGATGATCCCGGTGCTCAAGGCCCCCTCGTTCGAGGCGCCGCTGCGCTTTGCCAAAAGCGCGGCCGGCGAACTGGACCTGCTGATGGCTTCGCTCAGCCTGGACATGACGGGACTCCTCATGATCGGCGTCAACTACAAGGAGTCGAGCTACGCGCCGCACGCGCGCGCCGCCGACCGCATCATCGACGACGAGGCCGAGCACGAGATGTTCGCGGCAGGCGAGCTTGCGAGCGCGGTCGAGCGCTTCGGAGCCGAAGCAGTTGCGGCGGCGCTCATAAAGTGGCTGCCGGCGGCGGCGAACTTTTTCGGCCCGCCGGGCAGCGGCTTCGGCTACGATTGCATGCGCTTCGGGCTTAAGGCGCGCGACAACGGCGAGCTGACGGAACTGTATCTGTCGATGCTTGAACGGCGGCTGGCCAATGTGGGGCTCGCGATGCCGCGGCTCACGTCCCGGTACCCGTACGCGCTGGCGTAGTCTCATCCGCGCCCTTTGGCGAAACCATTTGAAACTATGAATGCTCGCGGCTCGAGCCCGATTCGGATCGGCGTTTCCGCCTGTCTCATGGGACAGGAGGTGCGCTTCGACGGCGGCCACAAGCGCGACGATTTTCTCACCGGCACGCTCGGCAAATTTGTCGAATTCGTGGCCGTCTGCCCCGAAGTCGAGCTCGGCCTCGGCGTTCCGCGCGAGAGCCTGCGGCTGGTCCGCGGCGAGAGCGGGGCGGCGCGGATGGTCGCCAACAAAAGCGGCGCCGACCTGACCGATGCGATGAATGCTTATGCCGGGCGCCGCGCGGCCACCCTCGCACGCATCGATCTCTCGGGTTACGTGCTGAAGAAGGACTCGCCAAGCTGCGGGATGGAACGGGTGCGTGTCTATGGACGCGCCGGGATGCCGGTGCGCGACGGGCGCGGACTCTTCGCCGACGCGCTGATGCGCCACCTGCCCAATCTGCCGGTCGAAGAGGAGGGGCGGCTCAACGATCCGCAACTCCGCGAAAATTTCATCGAACGGGTCTTCGCGTACCATCGGATGCGCGCGCTGTTCGCCTCGCGATGGAGCGCAGGTGCGCTGGTGGCCTTCCATACCGCGCACAAGCTCGCCCTGCTGGCGCACTCGCCAAACGCCTACGCCGCCCTGGGACGCCTCGTCGCCGAAGCCAAAGGAATCGAACGCGCCGAACTCCGCGAGCGTTACTCGGCGGAGTTCATGGCGGCGCTCAAGCGGCTGGCCACGCCGGCGCGCCACGCCAACGTGATGCAGCATATCGCCGGCTATCTGCGCGATCGCTGCGACATCGACTCGCGCCGCGAACTGATGGAAGTGATCGAGGAATATCGGCGCGCAACCGTGCCGCTGATCGTGCCGTTGACCCTCATTCGCCACTGGGTGCGCCGCTTCGATGTCGCCTATCTCAAGGGTCAGACTTATCTTGAACCGCATCCCCGCGAGCTGATGCTGCGCAATCACGTCTGACCGGCGCGCCCCGTCTTTGGCGCTTGTCAGGCGCAATCGCGCCGTAGTACAGGGAGCGCTGGCGCACTGTCATGGTTTCGCGCGCGACATCATTTGTTGAAGTCTCGCGCGCAAGGAGTATCGCATCATGAAAATCGGACTTTTCGCGGTGGTTTCGGGACGGGTCGGCGGGATGGCGGTGATGAAAGCGTTTGCAGAGACCGCCGAGCGCACCGGGTTCTCGACCCTGTGGGCGCCCGAGCACGTCGTCCTGCTCGATTCCTACGCCTCGCGCTATCCCTACCGCGACGACGGCACCCTGCCCGCGCCCTCCGACGCGCCGATTCCCGATCCTTTCCTGAGCTTGTGCACGATGGCCTCGGTGACGAACCGGATTCGCCTTGCGACCGGAATCTGTCTCGTGCCCGAGCATAATCCGCTGGTGCTGGCCAAGGTGGTCGCGACGCTCGACTCGCTCAGCGAGGGCCGCGTAGTGCTGGGCGTGGGCGTGGGTTGGCTCGAAGAGGAGTTCCGCGCGCTCGGCATCCCCTGGGAGCGCCGCGCGCAGCGCACCCGCGAATATGTCGAGGCGATGCGCCGGCTGTGGGGCGACGCGCTCAGCTCCTACAAGGGCGAGTTCGTCAATTTCGAAAACGTCCGCAGCTTTCCCAAGCCGGTGCGCGGCGCCGGCCTGCCGGTCTTCTTCGGCGGCGAGAGCGGACCCGCGCTGCGCCGCGTCGCCGAATACGGCAACGGATGGTGCGGCTTCAATCTCGACCCGGGCGAGACGGCGGACAAGATTCGCCGGATCGAGGCTCAGCTCAAGTCCAACGGGCGCAAGCGCTCCGATGTCGAGCTCGCGGTCTCGCCCTACACCAAGCCGATTATGCCCGACGATCTCGCGCGCTACCGCGACGCAGGCGCCGATGAGGTCGTGATTGTCAACATGCGTGCGCCGCGCACGCCCGAGGAAGCCACGAAAAACGTCGAAGAAGCGGCGCGCAAATGGATCGAAGCGGCCGCGAAGCTCTAGACCGAATTCTGAGGCGGCGGGCGGGTGTTGCTTGCGCGCAGCTAATCCCTAAGGCTGAAGAGCCACCTGCGCTGGTGGCCAATCAAGGGAGACAAAGGTGAGAGCGGAAGATGGCGTTTGTGCGGCTTAATAAGGGCGGGCAATCGATCTGGATAAACAGCGACCGTATCGCCTACTTCGAGGGCGTCGAATCGCAGGCGCAGGACGGATCGAAGCGGCTCGAGACCAAGGTCTGTTTCGATAGCGAGATGACTATCGTGGTCGACGAACCGGTCGAGCAGCTGAGGCACAGATTTCAGTAACGCTTACGCGCGAATGAAATAATGGGGGACGGCGCGCGATACGGTTCGCCAGCGAATTTCGCTAGCGCGCCTGGCGGAGCCTGGCGTCTCAGGCCTTTTCGATACGCGGAAAGAGCGGGACGGGCGCCCTGACGCGATCGCCGCGCTTGAGCCCGGCGCCGAACGGTGCGTACGCCGCAGTTCCATCGACGCCGAGCAGTTCGAGCAGCTTGGCCGCCTGCCGTGGCATGAAAGGCTCCAGCGTGGCGGCAATCACGCGCAGCCCTTCGAGCAGATTGGCGAGAATCTGTCCGACGCGCGGCAGCTTCGCCGGGTCCTTGGCGAGGGTGAACGGCGACGTCGCAACGATATATTTGTTGGCCGCGTCCAGCGCCAGCCACACCGCGTCGAGCCCGCGATTGAACGCAAGCTCGTCTTCCATCGCTCCCGCGCGCGCGGGCGCAGCGGCAAACGCCTCGACCAGCGCGCGGTCGATCTCTTCGCCGGCCGCGCCCGGCGCCGCCGTGATCTCGCCCTGGAAATAGCGCGCCGCCATCGCGAGCACCCGGCTCGTCAGATTTCCCAAGTCGTTGGCTAACTCGGCGTTGTAGCGCTCGACGAGCCGCTCCTCGGAAAAATCGCCGTCCAGTCCGTAAACCACCTCGCGCATCAGGAAGTAGCGAAGCACGTCGGCGCCGAAGGCCCGCTCGTAAGAAAGCGGATCGCGCACGTTGCCCGAGCTCTTGGACATCCGCGCGCCGCCGAAATTAAGCCATCCGTGCACGTTGAGATGCTTGAACAGCGGCAATCCGGCCGCGAGCAGGATCGGCGGCCAGTACACCGCATGAGTCTTAAGAATGTCCTTGCCGATGAAATGCTCGGTGTTGGGCCAGACCTTGGCGACGAAATCGGGATCGTTGGTCGCGGGATGGCTCACGTAGGCCCAGAACGCGTCGTACCAGACGTAGGTCACGTAGTTAGAGTCGAAGGGCAGCTCGATTCCCCAATCCAGCCGGGCCTTGGGCCGCGAGATGCAAAGGTCGCTCAGCGGCTCGGCTAGCATGTTGAGCGCCTCCTTGCGGTAGCGCTCGGGCCGGATGAAGTCGGGATTGCGCCGGATGTGCTCCAGGACCTGCTCGCGGTACTTCTCGATACGCAGAAAGTAGTTGCCCTCGCTGATAAGCTCGACCGGGCGGTTGTGGGTGGGACAGACGTTGCCCGGCAGCAGTTCCTTTTCGGTGTAGAAGCGCTCGCAATCCACGCAGTAGAGCCCTTCGTAGTCGCGAAAGTAGATGTCGCCGCGGCTATGCGTGCGCCGCAGCATCTCCTGCACCCACTTCTGATGCACCTCATCGGTGGTGCGCACCCAGTAGTCGTAGCTGACGCCGAGCCCGCGAAACGCCTGGTCGAACAACGCGCTCATCTTGTCGGTATAAGCCTGCGGTTTGAGCCCCTCGGCCAGGGCGGCGCGCCGGATTTTGTCGCCGTGCTCGTCGGTGCCGCTCAAAAAGCTCACGTTGTCGCAGCCCAGCTTGCGCCGCTGGTAGCGCACGAAGACGTCTGCGGCGAGCGCTTCGTAGGCGCTGCCGACGTGCGGGGTGCCGTTACAATAGAAAATCGCGGTCGTGATGTGGATGCGGTCGGCCATCTGTCCGATGCGGCTTTTTCTGCGGCGATCCGCGCGCGCCGGTTGCGGATGCGTGGAAAAAGCGGCTTTCAGATGCTACTTGTCGGGGGCTGGGCGGCTCAAGCCTGCGGGCGCGCGTCCACCAGATCCTGCAGCGCGGCTTCGACCACGCCACCATCCTCATCGCGCTGGATCAGCACCGTCTGCTTGAGAATGTTCTGGCGCAGCACCTTGCCGTCGCCCTTGACCGATTGGACGCGCTTGCCGACGTTGGGCAGCCCGCGCCTGAGTTCGAGGTAGGTCGCATATTCGTAGCGCAGACAGCACTTGAGTCGCCCGCACATCCCGGCGAGCCGCGACGGATTGAGCGCAAGACCCTGCTCGCGCGCCATCTTGACCGTGATCGCCTCGAAGTCGCGCAACCACGACGAGCAGCATAGTTCGCGCCCGCACGGGCCCACGGCGCCGGTGACCTTGGTCTCATCGCGCGCGCCGATCTGCTTCATCTCCACCCGGACGTGCAGCGTATTGGCGAGATCCCGCACCAGGTCGCGAAAATCGATCCGGTTTTCGGCGGTGAAGTAGAACACGGCCTTGCGCCCGTCGAGCGTGTAATCTTCATCGCCAGGTTGCGCTCGCGGATCCGATGAAGACACAGATGCCGCGCCGCCGCCTCGCTATCTATATTTTCGGCCTCGCTTTCAACGTCGCCCGCCTCGGCCAGTCTGAGCACCGGGCGGAGCGCTCGCAGATCGATCGTACGGGCAGGCTCGTGCGGCTCGACCTCGACCGTTCCGATACGCACGCCGGCCTCACTCTCGACAACCACTCGGTCGCCGCGATTAAGCGTGAGTCCTCCGGCGAGGAAATTGTAAAGGTGCCCGACCGCAAGGAAGCTGACCCCGACAATCCGGGGCAGTTCCGGCGCGCCCTCGAACGGATCGGTCTGGTCGGGCACTATCTGCTGCTCCCCAGCGTCGCGCCCACGCTCATCCACCACTGCTCGGCCTGGAGGCGCGGATTCGCCATCGCGTCGATCGCGGCGCCCGCCTCGACCGCACCCTTGAGGCTGGCAAGTAGCGCGTCGAGCGCGAAGCTTTCGGCCATTTTCGTCATCGTCTCCGCGACTTCGGGCGCGGCCGCGGCCGGCGGCGTCCGCAAGAGCTTGAAACACAGTATTTCCTCAAGCACCCGCGCGATCAACTCGAAGTTCTCGGCCGCCTGCTCGCGGCTGGCGAAGAATTCCTGCGCGAGCGCCTGGGCCCGGGCGAAGTCGAGCCGCCGCGCGCCGCCGAGCGCGCTCAACAGCTCGCGGATCGGCGGTTCGGCGCCGCCCGCGAGCCGGAGCGCGCGGCCGGCGCTGCCCCGCGCCAGACGCGCGAGCGCCGCGGCGCGCCCGGCGTCCAAGCCCAGCCGCCCGGCGACTATCGCCTCGATATCGGCAACGTCGAGCGGCGCAAAACGCACCAGGCGCAGGCGCGAACGCACCGTATCGATCAGCGCACGCTCGCTTTCGGCAACCGTGAAGACGATCGCGTGTCCGGGCGGTTCCTCGAGCGTCTTGAGCAGGGCGTTTTGCGCCGGGATGCCGAGCGTCTCGGCGTCGTCGATAATCGCGACGCGGCGCGCGCCGCGGCTCGGCCGCGTGCCAAGGCGTGCGATCAATTCGCGCACCTGCTCGATCAGCACTTCGCTGCGGCCTTCGGCCCGCGTGATCGCGGTGAAGTCCGGATGCACGCCGCCGGCCACCTGCACGCACGACGCACAGCACTCGCATCGCGTCGACGACGCCGCGCTCGCGCGTTCGGCACTGCGTCCGCGGCGCGCCGGCTTTGCCCCCTCGCGCACCGGGCAACTCTCGACCCGGCAACAGAAGCCGGGGCCTGGCGCGCGTTCGCAGAGCAGCGCGTGAGCGAATCCGCGCGCGACCATGGCCTTGCCCACCCCGCGCGGACCCGCCAGCAAGTAGGCATGCGCAGGACGAGAAAGAAGTTCCGCGTTGAGGCGCTCGATGGTTTCGCGATTGCCGCGCACGCCGTCAAGCGGCATCAGTGACCCACCAGCCGCTCGACCGCGATCAGGACCTCGGTGCTGACCGTCGCCAGCTCGCGCGTCGAATCGATAACCGTGACGCGGTCCGGCTCGGCGCGCGCGATGGTCGCGAAGCCCTCGCGCACCCGGCGATGGAATTCCGCCTGTTCGCCCTCGAAACGGTCGTAGCCGCGCACGTCGCTCCGCGCGCGGGCGCGCGTGCGCTTAAGTCCGACCTCGACCGGGCAGTCGAGCACGATCGTGAGCCCGGGACGGATGCCGTCGCTGGCAAGCCGGTTGAGCTCGCCGACGAGTTTAAGATCGAAGCCGCGGCCGTACCCCTGGTAAGCGGTGGTCGAGTCGGAGTAGCGGTCGGAGATAACGATCTCGCCCGCTTCCAGAGCAGGGCGGAGCTTTTCGCGCACGTGCTGCGCGCGGTCAGCCAGGACCAGCAGAAGCTCGGAGGCGACTCCGAGCGAGATCGCCGGATCAAGGAAGATTGCGCGAATCGCTTCGCCCGCGCGCGTCCCGCCGGGCTCGCGCGTGAGCGTCACGCGCCGGCCGCGCCGGCGCAGTTCGTCGGCCAGGATCGCCGCCTGTGTCGTCTTGCCCGAACCCTCGACGCCTTCGAGCGTGATGAAGATACCGGCCGCCATCAGCGCGATAGATACCAGCTTGTCAGCTGCGGTTGAAGGAGCGTGTAAAAACCGGCCGCCAGCGACAGGAAGGGACCGAACGGAACGGCGGTCGCGAGCAGCGCGTGTTCCTCGTTTTCCGCGGCCGCGCTGTCAGGCGCCTCAGCGCCGATCGACGCTGCCACCCTGTCGGCCCCGCCCGCCGCGCCGGTCATCGCAGGAGCGGGAGGAGCGGCGGCGGTTTCGCGCATCCCGGGCGGCAATTCGGGCGGACCGGTGGGAGTTCCAAACAATCCTACCGCGAGCCCGCCGAACGATCCCAGCAGCGCGCCGAAAAACAGCGTGAACAGCACGCCCTGCCATCCGATAAACGCCCCGACCATCGCGAGCAGGAAGACGTCACCGAGGCCGACGCCCTCCTTTCCGCGCACGAGTTGGTAAACATAGCCGGTCAAAAACAGGACTCCGCCGCCGGCGGCTATCCCGATGAGCGAATTTTTCCATCCAACCTCGGGTATGAACAGCGTCGTCAGCGCAAATCCCACCGGCACCCCGGGAAATGTGATCAGGTTGGGGATGAGCCGCCAATCGTAATCGACCAGGGAGGCGATGAGCAGTGCGGTGACGAAGATGAAGCGCGAAATAGCGTTGCCCAACGGGAAATTGACGTACAGCAGGAGCGCGGCCAGCGCCAGCGCAAGCTCGCCTGCGGGATGGCGCGCGCGAATCGGCGCGCCGCACATCACGCAGCGCCCGCGCGAGGCGAGATAGGAGAAGATCGGGATGTTGGCCCACCAGGGAATCGGGCGCTCGCAGTTTTCGCAGAACGATCGCGGAGCCGCGATCGAGATGTCGCGCGGCAGGCGGTAGGCGACCGTCACCGCAAAACTGCCCACGCAGGCTCCCAGAGCCAGCGCGGCTACGTCGCCAATAATCGAAGGAACCTGCTCCATCGCCCCCCAACGGCCGGTTCTGCCGGACCCGCCGGCGTCATTTTATGGCTCCGGCGCACGCGCCGCCAGCCGTCTCGATCGCGGGCTATCGCCCGGCGCGCGTTCCCATCGCGCGGCGGATTCGCTATGGTCCGGCAAAGTCCGTCGAATGCCCGGCTTGGGTGCTGCCATGGAGCGGGAACCGCTGGAATTCTGGTTCGAGTTCGCAAGCACGTATTCGTACCCCGCCGCTTCGCGAATCGAGCGCCTGGCGGCGGCAGCCGGCGTGCCCCTGCGGTGGCGTCCGTTTTTGCTCGGCCCGATTTTCGTGTCCCAGGGATGGGGCGATTCGCCGTTCAACATTTATCCGTTGAAGGGCCGCTACATGTGGCGCGATATGGAGCGGCTGTGCGAGAAGTACGAACTTCCGTTTCGCCGCCCGAGCAAGTTCCCGCGCAGCGGACTGCTTGCCGCGCGGGTCGCCTGCATGGCGGCCGACGAGCCGTGGTGCCCGCGTTTCGTGCGCGCGGTTTTTCGCGCCAACTTTGCCGAAGATCGCGAGATCTCGCGCACTGAAACAATCGCGGAAATTCTGGCCACCCTGGGGCAGCCGCCGCGCGAGGTTCTTGCCCGAGCCGAAGCGGAGGAGAACAAGCAGCGCCTGCGCGAGCAGAGCCAGATGACCGTGGTTAAGGGCATCTTCGGCGCGCCGACCATGGTCGTCGGCGACGAACTGTTCTGGGGCAACGATCGGCTCGAAGACGCGATCGCATTCTATCTGCGCCCGGGACGGAGCAGCGGCGGATAGGGGCGCGCCTCAGCGCTGGCAGCGCGGGCAATAGAAACTCGCGCGCTGGCCGACCGTCACGCTGCGGATCGCGCTCTTGCACACCTGGCACGGCTTGCCTGCGCGACCATAGACCATCAGCCGCTCGGCAAACCGTCCCGGCCGGCCGTCAGAATCGCGATAGCTGCGAAAGGTGGTGCCGCGGCTGCCGATGGCGGCGCGCAAAATCGGCGCGGTCGCAGCCACGATGCGTTCGATCTCCTTGTGCGTGATTTTCGCGGCGCGCCGCGTCGGCCGCACGCCCGCGCGAAACAGGATCTCGGAGGCGTAGATGTTGCCGATGCCGGCGACCACCCGCTGGTCCATGATGAGGTTCTTGATCGCGGCGCGCCGCCCGCGCGCCATCCGTGCCAGGTACTCCGCGTTGAACGATGCACCGAGTGGCTCCGGACCGAGCGCCGCGAGCTCGGGCGCCGCGCCGAGGCCTCCGGGAGCGACCAGCCGGATGAGTCCGAAGCGGCGCGGATCGTTGTAAACCAGCCGAGTACGATCGTCGAGCGCGAACTCGACGTGGTCGTGGCGCGGATCGAATTCGGCATCGTCGAAGTCCTTGCCGCGATGCGTCAGGCTGCCGCTCATCCCCAGATGGACGACCATAGCGGCCCCGTCGCTCAGCTCGATAATGAGGTACTTGGCGCGGCGTCCCAGACGCAAGATACGCCGGCCCTCGACGCCGGCCGCAAGATCGCGCGCCACCTTTTGCCTAAGCCGCCGCTCCGTGACGCGAGCGCGTTCGATCGTCCGGCCGACAGCCGAGCGCGCGAGAATCCGGCGGAGCGACTCGACCTCGGGCAGTTCAGGCATCGCGGGGCACCGCGGCCGAACAAGCGAGCGCGCCCGTGCCTTCAAGCGCAGCGGCGAGCCGCACGAAGTCGGCGACCGCAAGCGTGGCGGGACGCGCCGCCGGGTCGATTGCCGCGCGCCCAAGCGCGCCGGAGATAGATTCGGGCTTTGCGGCGAGCGCGCCAGCGAGCGCATTGCGGATAGTTTTGCGGCGCGCGGAAAACGCGGCGCGGATGACACCAAGCAGCGCGAACTCGGAAGCGGGCGCAAACGGCGCGCGCGCGTGTGGCGTAAAGACGATAACTTCAGCATCGACCCGCGGCACGGGACGGAAATTGCCGGCGGCGACGCGGAAATGCTCGCCGGTTTCCCAATAGAGCGCGGTAAAAACGCTGAGCGCCGAGTAGGCGCGCTCGCCCGCGCGCGCACGGATACGCTCGGCGACCTCGCGCTGGAACATCAGCACCATCCGACCGATCGCGCCGCGCATCTCGTCGAGCCGGCGCAGAATCGCCGCAGCGGCGTTGAACGGCAGGTTGCCGATTACCTTGACCGGAGGCCGCTCAACCATCTCCGCCAGTTCGATTTCAAGAAAATCGCGACAGAGCACACGCACCGCCGGGTGTCCCGCAAATGCGCTCTGAAGCCGCTCGGCAAGCCGCGCGTCCAGCTCGACCAGCCATAGCCGGCGCACTCCGGCGCGCAAAATCCGGTCGCTGAGGACACCCAGTCCGGGACCGACCTCGACCACCTCGTCGCCGGCCGCGATCTGCGCCGCGGCCACGATGCGGTCGGCGATGGCCGGCTGGATCAGGAAGTTCTGGCCGCGCGATTTGCGCGGCCGAACGCCCGCGGCTTCAAGCTCGGCGCCGACCGCCATCGGCGATCGGCGGCCGGCAGGCATGACCCGTGGTGCTTCCATCGCGCGATCGCGATTACAGCGAGAGCGAGGCCTCGGCGTCGAGGCAGAGCGAGTCGCGCTCGCCGCGCAGGAGCCGATAGCTCGCAGCCATCGCGATCATCGCCGCGTTGTCGGTGCAGAACTTGAACGACGGCGCGACAAGCGTGCGGCCCTCGGCGGCAGCCGCCTCGGCGAGCCGCTCGCGCAGCCGCGAGTTGGCGGCGACGCCGCCGGTTAGCGCGATGACGTCGACGCCGGTATCGCGCGCGGCGCGGATCGTCGGTTGAACCAGCATGTCGACCACCGCTTCCTGGAAACTCGCCGCCAGGTCTTCGTGCGAGAGCGCGGCGCCGGCCTGTGCGCGCAGAAGCATCGCGACGGCGGTTTTAACGCCGCTGAAACTGAAATCGAGCGGCGCGCCGCGCACATGGGCGCGCGGAATGCGAACGCGCTTGCGGTTCCCGCGCCGCGAAAGCTCGTCGATTACGCGGCCGCCCGGATAGCCCAACCCCATCAGCTTGGCCACCTTGTCGAACGCTTCGCCAGCGGCGTCGTCGCGCGTGCGGCCCAATCGGCGATAGCGCCCGAAATCCTCGACCATGAAGAGCTCGGTATGCCCGCCCGACACGACCAGCGCGAGAAACGGCATCGCAGGGCGATGCTCCAGCAGCGGGGCGAGCAGGTGTCCCTCGATATGATTCACCCCGCACATCGCGATTCCCAGGCTCTGCGCCAGCCCCTTGGCGCACATCAGGCCGACCAGCAGCGAGCCGACCAGTCCCGGCCCTCGCGTCACCGCAATACCGCCGATGTCGCCAAGCGAGCATCCCGCACCCTCGAGTGCCTGTTCGATCACGGGCAGGATCGTGACGACGTGATTGCGCGAGGCCAGTTCCGGCACCACGCCGCCGTAGCGGCGATGGATTTCGTCCTGGTTAGCGATGACGCTCGCGCGGATGGTGGCAATGCCGGGGCGGTCGGTTTCGATAACCGCCGCGGCCGCGTCGTCGCACGAAGACTCGATACCCAGAATCAGCATTTCACGTCTTCACTGTTCCGCCGCTTCACTTTTTCTCCGGTTCACTGATTGCCGGGCGCAGGCTTGGCGTTGTTCTCTGGGGCAGCGGCACTTGGAGGAGAAGTGGCATCCGAGCTACCGCCGGCGTCCGCGCCGGACTCGGAATCCGGGATATCCCCCGGGTCAGCCTCGTTCGATTGAGGCGGCGGCGGCGCAGCTTCGGCCGGAGCGGGCGCCGCCAGATTGACCTCCGGCGCGGGGAGCGCCGCGCCATCGGCGGGCGCTGGCGGCGGCGGAGCGTTACCGGCGTTCGCGTCCGAGACGCTCGAGCTCAGGCGTCCGTATCCGGTTCGCGCCATCAGGTTACCCGGCGCCGCGTCGAGGGCCTGTTTGTAAGCAGCGGCCGCCTCGGGAAACTTGCCCTGCTCTTCCAAACACGCGCCCTCGAAGCTTTTGACCTCGCCGAGCCATGCGGGAATGCCGCTGAGTCCCACTTCCGAGCGGCCGAAGAAAGCGAGCGCCTGCGGGAAGTCGCGCTTAATCATGTAGGCGCGACCCAGGTAGAAGTAGGCGTAAGGATCGGAGGGATCGATCGAGACCGCGCGGCCCAGCTCGCGCATCGCGTCGTCGAGCTTTGAAGCCTCCAGTGCCTTTCGCCCGTCCTCCGTCGCACGTAATGACGCGTTGAACGCGGGCTGATCCTTGGTGCTTGCGATTAGCCCGGTCAGTGGCTGATCGCTGACCGGCGGCGTCGGCTGGATCGAGCCCACGTCGTAAGGAGCCGGCGCATCCGTAGGCGTGGCCTCCGGCGCCGGCTCTGCGGGCGCCTGCCCCGCCGGCGCGGGCGCGCCCGCCGAAACGGCAGGCGCGCCCGCACCGGCGGGTGTTGCCGTAGCGGCAGCGCCGCCTGTGCCCGAGGCCGTGGCGGATACCGCGGCTTCGCCGGGACCGCTGTTCGGCACGCGCGTCCATCCCGACGCGTCGCCACCCGACCCGTCGCCGCCGGCGCGCGCGCCGTCGTTGGCCGGGGGGGGAGTCGGGGGCGC
>Ga0335083_10002036_pt1 | contig 27111 bp, 22 predicted proteins | sample Lox_Sample_42_FD_206716 | JGI IMG/M metagenome (GOLD analysis project Ga0335083, IMG submission 206716) | Soil microbial communities from Loxahatchee National Wildlife Refuge, Florida, United States - Lox_Sample_4.2 | ecosystem: Environmental > Terrestrial > Soil > Wetlands | place: USA...
CGTACCACGGATGGCGCTATTCGCCCGCGGGTGAATGTGTCGAGATCCCAGCGACCCCAGACGGACCCCTCCCGGTCGGGCGGTGCCTCGAGACCTTCGAGGTCGCGATGCTGTACGACCTGGTCTGGGTCCGGATCGACGGCGCGGCCGGCACGGTCGTTCCCGCCAATCCCGCGTGGGAGGACGCCTCGATGCGAGTGCTCATGGGGGAGCCGTACACCTGGCCGACGTCTGCACTGCGGCGGGTCGAGAACTTCGTCGACCTCGCACATTTCGCGTGGGTCCACGACGGCACGCTCGGTCGTCGCGACGAACCGGTCCCGCCCATCCCCTCGGTGACACGGACCGGCGGCGAGCTGCGGTTCCGCTACGACCCGCCCCCGATGCAACCCGAGCGAGAAGCGCTGTACGGGCACTCGCGCTACCGGATGCCGATCCCGTGCACGGTCGACATCGAGTTCCACCTGGAGTCCGGCGCGCGTCGGCACCTCTGGATGACGGCATCGCCGCTCGACGAAAGGACGAGCCGCACATTCTGGTTCGTCGCCCGAGACGACGACCGCGAAGGCGACGACGCGCCGTACATTGCTTTTCAGCAGATCATTCTCGACCAGGACGAGCCCGTGGTGTGCAATCAGGAACCGGCCGAGCTCGTCCTCGAGCCTGGCTTCGAATTATCGGTGCGGACCGACCGCGTGTCGATCGAGTACCGCCGCTGGCTGCGCGAGCTCGTCGACGCCGCTCGCAACGGAGCGGCGTCGGTGCAGAGGGTCATGTCCGAGTCGTTGTCCGCTCACGCGTGAGGAGCATTTGATGGAGTACGCCGAGTATCTGCGTCGCTTGCCGAAGGTCGAGCTGCACTGCCATGTGGAGGGCACACTTCGCCCGCAGACGGTCGCCGACCTCGCTCGCGCCCACGACATCGCGCTGCCGACCGTCGATATCGATCGCATCTACGACTACGAGACGATCTACGAGTTCCTGGAGATCTTCCGCCTCGTGAACTCCACGGTGATCGACGCCGGTGATTTCGCCCGCATCGCCTACGAGTCGCTCGAGGACGGGGCCCGGCTCGGAAACCTGAAGTACCGCGAGATGTTCTTCAACCCGACGTTGCACACGACCCGCGGCGTCGCGATGGCGACGATCATCGACGGGCTCATCGACGGCTGCCGAGCGGCCGAGAGCGATCTCGGTGTCCGTTGCCGCCTCATCGCCGACGTCTACCGCCAGGACTCCCCGGCGATGGCGTTGCAGATGACCGGAGAGGTGATCGCCAATCGGCGAGAGGAGTTGATCGGCCTCGGTATGGACGCGGCCGAGGCCCCCGATCCGCCGGAACGTTTCTTCGAGTGCTTCCGCACCGCGGGCGAGGCCGGCCTGCACCTGACGAGTCACGCGGCCGAGGACGGACCCGCGCGCAACATCTCGACCTGTCTCGATCTGCTCGGCTGCGAGCGGATCGACCACGGCTACCACATCCTCGAAGACCAAGCGGTTGTCGAGCGATGCCGCGAGGACGGGATCCATTTCACGTGCTGTCCCACATCTACCGCCGTCGTCTACGGCTGGCCCGATCTCACGACACACCCGATCAACGGGATGATGGATGCCGGCCTCCTCGTGCACCTGAACTCGGACGACCCCACGATGTTCCGTACCGACATCGGGAAGGAGTACGTCGATTTCATCGGGCAGAACGACTATCCGCCGGAGATCGCGAAGCAGATGGCGCACAACGGCATCGACGCGTCGTGGCTCGACGCAACCGAGAAGGCGGCGTTGCACCGCCTGTTCGACGACGAGATGGCCGCGCTCGACAAGGAGCTCGCTCGGTAGTGGTGGACCCGACTCGGATGCTGGCGAATGCCGATCCGGCACTACGCCGCGCGTGGCATCCGGTCGCGCGCAGCAGTGAGGTCACGGCCGCGCCGCGCAAGACGCGCTTGCTCGGCGACGATTGGGTGCTCGTCCGCCTGCCCGTCGGGGCCGCCGGTTCGACGCTCGCCGCGTTCGCCGATCGCTGCCCGCATCGCCTCGCGCCGCTCTCGGCCGGGTGCGTCGACGGGTCGTTCCTTCGTTGCGGGTATCACGGTTGGTGCTTCGACGCGACCGGAGCGTGTCGCGAGATCCCGTCGCTCGGCGGGTCCGAGCGCGTTCCGCCCCGGGCCGTGGCGACGACGCCCGCCGCGGTGGCGGAGCAGCACGGAATGGTGTTTCTCGCGCCCGAAGAGCCGCGCACGGAGCTGCTCGAGATTCCCGAAGCCGACGACCCCGCGTTCGTGCACGGCTCCTTGGAACCGGTCACGGCTGCCGTCGGTGCCGGGCTGATGATCGACAACTTCCTCGACATGGCGCACTTCCCGTTCGTGCATGCCGCGACCATCGGCGCGCCGGAGTCGTCTCAGTTCGAACTCGACGTGCAGCGAGAGGGTTTCGGAATGCGGGTGTACAGCCGGCACCCGTTTCCCAACCGCGAGGATCCCGGAGTCGCGGCCGGTGTCCGCCCATTGCTGCAGGAGCGCGTGCTCGAGTATCGATATCGCGCGCCGTTCTCGATATGTCTGCGCATCGACTACGTCGAGGCGGGCGGCACGAACGTGCTCGACTTCTACGTCCAGCCCGAGGACGACACAAGCTGCCGGATCTACACCACCGTTCACCGCAACGACCTCGGCGACGACGATGCGCGCCTGGCCGAGTGCGTGGCGTTCGAGCGCAAGATACTCGACGAGGATCTTGCGTTGCAGGAGCAGTATCGCGACCTGCGGTTGCCGCTCGAGCTCACCACCGAGGTGCACGTCAAAGCCGACCGGATGACGATCGAGCTGCGCCGGATCCTCGCCGACCTGGTGACCTCACCGGTCACGGGCGACGACGAGTGAGGACGACGCACGATGACGACGGGAGCCAAACATGCGAAACGATGACGTCGAAGCGTCGGTGCGGGCGCGGGCGGTAGCGGCCGCGCAGGGAAAGGTGCCGTTCGATCTTCTGTTGTCGGGCGGCACGGTCGTCGACGTGGGCTGCGGCGAGATGCGCTCGGCGGACGTGGGCATCGTGGGCCCGCTGATCGCGAGCGTGCACGAGCGCGGCTCGCGGGCTGATGCGCTCGACGTGATCGACTGCGCCGGTCGCTTCGTCGCGCCGGGCTTCGTCGACATGCACGTCCATTTCGAATCGTCGATGCTCACGCCCGGCGGATACGCGGAGGCGGTCTGCCCGCGCGGCACGACGACGGTGTTCGTCGATCCCCACGAGCTCGCGAACGTCGCCGGCGTCGCGGGCGTGCGGTACGCGGTGGAGGCGAGCCGCGGTCTTCCGGTGCGCTTCATCGTGCAGGCGCCGTCGTGCGTGCCGCCCCAGCCCGGGCTCGAGCTCTCGGGCGCGGATCTCTACGGGCCCGACATCACCGAGATGTTGTCGTGGGACGAGGTCGGCGGGCTCGCCGAGGTGATGGACATGATCGGCGTCCTCGGTGGCGCCGACCGGATGATCGACGTCGTCGCGGCCGGCATCGAGAGCGGGAAGCTCGTATCGGGCCATGCCGCCGGCCTGACCGGCCCCGTTCTGCAGGCATACCTCGCGGCGGGCATGACGTCGGATCACGAGATCTTCACTGAGCCGGACTGTCTCGAGAAGCTGCGCGCGGGTCTCACGGTCGAGCTCCGGGGCATGATCGATCCGATCCTCCCCGGCATCGTCGCCGAGGTGAACAGCCTGCCGCTGCCGCCCACCCATCTGGTCGCCGCGACCGACGACCTCTTCGCGCTCACGCTGTTGGGCGACGGCGGCATCGACCATCTCCTGCGCCGGCTCGTCGCGTACGGGATGGATCCGGTGTTCGCGCTCCGCTGCGCGACCTACAACGCCGCGTACCGGCTCCAGCGGGCCGACCTCGGTCTGGTCGCGGCCGGGCGCCGCGCCGACATCGTCGTGCTGCGAGACGTCGAGTCGTTCGCCGCCGACCACGTGCTCACCGACGGCCGGCTCGTCGCGTCGGGCGGGCGCATGCTCGTCGACGTCGTCGAGGGTCCGAGCGACCCTCCGCTCGACACGATGAAGCTCGCGCACCTCGATGCCGCCGACATGCTGTTGCATCTCGACGCGCCCGACGGGACGCATCGCATGCGCGTAATCGCCGACGCCGTCATGACGCGTTGGGACGAGCGCGACGTCGCCGTCCACGACGGCGTCGTCCAGATCCCCGACGGCGACATCGTGCAGGTCACCGTGCACCGCCACGGTCGGATCACGCCGGTGCCGTACGCCGCGCTTCTGTCGGGGTGGGGCAACTGGACGGGTGCGGTCGCTACGACGGTTGCGCACGACACGCACAACCTCGTCGTGTTCGGCCGCGATCCGTACGACATGGCGCTGGCTGCCAACACCGTGATCGCGTCGAGCGGGGGTGTCGCGGTGGTCCGGGCGGGAGCGGTCCTCGCGCAGGTCGCGCTGCCCATCGCCGGCATCCTCTCACCGCTCCCCGCGGCCGAGCTGGCCGCCGCGCAGAAACAGGTGCAGGACGCGGCGGTCGAGATCGGTCTCGACGCGCCGACCCTGACGCAGCCGCTGTTCCAGGTGATGCTCTCGTCGCTCGCGTGCCTCCCGGGACCGCACGTCACCGACGTCGGCCTGATCGACGGCACCACGGGCGAGGTGGTCGCGACCGCGCTCATCTCCTAGCGCGCTCGCACGCTCGCGTGCTCAGCCGGCCGCGAGCCAGCCGCCGATGGCATTGCGCGCTCGCGCTTTGAGTTCGGCGGGCGCGCCCGACGCCTCGATCGAGCACTCAGCGACGTGCGCGAGGGTGGTGTCGTCGAGGCCCAGCGTGGAGCGGGCCAACTCGTACTCGTCGAGCAGGTTCGGACCGAACAGCAACGGATCGTCGGCGTTGAGGCTGCAACTCACTCCCGCGGCGAGCAGCGCCGGAAGCGGGTGGGCGGCGAGGTCGGGAACGACCGAGAGCATGACGTTCGAAGTCGGGCAGACGTCGAGGCAGACCGGAGAGTCGGCGAGGCGCCGGACGAGATCGGCGTCCTCGATCGCCCGTACGCCGTGCTGGAGTCGGTCGGCGCCGAGCGCGTCGAGCGCCCCGCGGACCGACTCCGGTCCTTCCAGCTCGCCGGCGTGGGGGACGGCCAGGAGCCCGGCCTCCCGGGCGATCGCGAACGCCTCTGCGAAGGGTTCCGGCGGGTGCCCGGCCTCGTCGTTGGCGAGACCGAATCCGACGACGCCGCGGTCGGCGTACTTCACCGCGAGGATCGCCTGGGCGACGGCATCCGCCGGATCGACGGTGCGATCAGCCGCGACGACGACACCGACGCCGATGCCGTTCGCGCTCGCGGCGTCGGCGGCAGCACTGAGAATGGTCTCGAGCGTCGCTTCGGGCGGGCCGAGCCGGACATCGTGGTGCGGCAGGTAGACCGCCGGTTCGATCCAGACGCCACCGTCGTTCGCGGTGTCCTCGATCACCTCGCGAGTCAGTCGTGCGAGCGCGCCGGCCGAGGTCAGGACCTCGCACGCCGCGAGATACATGCCGGAGAACGCGGCGAAGCTCCCGAAGCCCCGAATCGGCGGGACGTCGATCCCCGCGGCCCCGGCGAGCTCGTGCAACGTTTCCGGGCGCATCGCGCCTTCGAGATGGACGTGGAGATGGGCCTTGGGGAGCCCGCGGAGATCGCGCATGCGCACGATCATGGCATCGCGGACCGCACGCGCCGCGCTGATGAACGGCTTCGAAACGCTGCGTTCATCGACGACGTACAGCGCGGAAACTCCACACCTTCTATGGTTCGTTCGTTCCATCGCAGGGGGCTCCCGGACAGGCGGGGACCAGAACAGGGAGGCGTCGTGGCCGACGAATTCGATCTTCGGGATCTATCACTCGATCGGCGGTCGTTCCTACGGCGGGGCTCCGCGGGCGCCGTCGGGATCGCGCTGTTGGGATCCGGTGGTATGTCCGCCGTTCTCGCGGCGTGCGGGAGCTCGTCGAAGTCGAGCTCGAGCTCGCCGACGACCGCCGCCGGCCCGCCCGACTACGGCGAGCTGACGTTCCAGCTCTCGTGGATCAAGAACGTCGAATTCGCGGGCGAGTACATCGCGGACACCAACGGCTACTACAAAGACGGGGGCTTCTCGAAGGTCACGCTGCTGTCGGGCGGCCCGACGGTGCAACAGGACTCGGTCGTCGCGGGCGGCAAGGCACTGGTGTGTATCTCCGCGCCCGACATCACGAGCGCGGCGATCAACCAGGGCGCCGGCTTGATCACGATCGGCGCGCAGTACCAGAAGAACCCGTTCGCGGTGATGAGTCTCGCGACGAGTCCGATCGACACTCCGCAGGACATGATCGGCAAGAAGATCGGGGTTCAGGCGACGAACGAAGCGGTCTGGAACGCGTTCCTCAAGGCGAACGCCATCGACCCGAGCAAGATCGACAAGGTTCCGGTGCAGTTCGACCCGTCCCCGTTGGTCTCCAAGCAGGTCGACGGCTGGTTCTCGTTCGTCACGAACGAGCCCAACCTGCTGAAGGAGCAGGGCGTCGCGACGCACACGTTCTTGCTCGCCGACTACAAGTACCCACTCGTTTCCGAGACGTACGTCGTCAAGAAGAGCAACCTCTCCGACGATACGAAACGGGCCGCGATCAAGGCGATGCTCGTCGCCGACATCAAGGGCTGGCAGCAGAACCTGAAGGACCCGACCATCGGCGCGAAGTTGGCCGCCAACGTCTACGGCAAGGATCAACAGCTCACGGTGGCCGAGCAGACGCTCGAGTCGCAGTCGGAGAACCTGCTCATCTCGACGGCCGACACCAAGGCCAACGGCCTCTTCACGATCAGCGACGCGTTGCTCGCCGAGAACATCAGCACCCTCGCGCTGGCCGGGATCAACATCACCAAGGACAAGCTCTTCGACATGTCGGTGATTGAAGAGGTGTACACCGAGCACCCCGAATTGAAGACCTACACGACGGGCTGAACGAGTGTCGACGACCCACACCTTGACCGGAACCGGCTCGGAGACGAACGATCTCACGGTGACGTCTGACGACGGAATCTCACTGCGAGGGCTCGGGAAGGTCTTTCGCGTGCGCCGATCGGAGGTCGTCGCGTTGGAAAACGTCGACCTCGCCGCGCGCGCCGGATCCTTCACCACGCTGCTCGGTCCGTCGGGGTGTGGGAAGTCGACGATCCTGCGGATCCTCGCCGACCTCGAGGAGCCGACCTCCGGTCAGGCCCTCGTTCACGGCGAGGAACCGGCGGCGGCCCGCCGCAATCACCACCTCGGCATCGCGTTCCAGGAGGCCGCGCTGCTGCCCTGGCGGTCGGTCATCACGAACATCAAGCTCCCGCTCGAGCTCGCCGGCATCAAGGCTGCACCGGGTGTGATCGACGGCCTCGTGCACCTCGTCGGGCTCGACGGCTTCGAGGAGGCGCGGCCCGCGCAGCTCTCGGGCGGCATGCGCCAACGCGTCGCGATTGCGCGCGCGCTCGTGGTGGAGCCGAAGGTGCTGCTCCTCGACGAGCCGTTCGGGGCGCTCGACGAGATGACCCGCCAACGCTTGAACCTGGAGCTGCAACGAATCTGGACCGAGCGGGCGTGCACGACGCTGCTCGTCACGCACTCCATCTCGGAGGCGGTCTTCCTCGCCGATGCCGTCGCGGTGATGAGCCCTCGTCCGGGTCGGATCACCGCCCGGGTCGACATCGACCTTCCCCGGCCCCGTACTCCCGAGATGCTGCGCGATCCGCATTTCCACGAGCTCTGCGACCGTTTCAGCGAGCTGCTGTTCGGGCAGAGGCAGGCCGCGGCGGACAACTGATGGCAACGGTCGCCGTCGAGCCGCGTGGGGCTCCGGCGCGCGACTCGCCGGCGTGGCGAGGTGGTGTGATCGGGGTAGTGGGCCTCCTGCTGGTCTGGGAGGTCGTCGGTCTCACCGTGTTCGGCGGGAAGAACGGCCTCGTCCCGCCGCCGACGCGCATCGCCGCCCAGATGGTCGACGACGGTTTCATGTTCTACTGGCACAACGCTCGTGACACGCTCTACGAAGCGTCGGTCGGCTGGCTGTGGGGCAACCTGCTCGCGATCCTCCTCGCGCTGACGTTCCTCGTCGCGCCGTTCGTCGAGCGTCCCCTCACCCGCCTCGGCGTCGCGTCCTACTGCCTGCCGATCATCGCGATCGCGCCGATCCTCTCGCTCACGTTCCACGGGCAGGCGCCGAACATGATCCTCGCCGCGCTGTCGGTCTTCTTCACGACCCTCATCGGGATGCTGGTCGGGCTGCGCAGCGCGGACAAGACGGCCCTCGACGTGGTCCACGCGTACGGCGGCGGCGCGGTGAAGAAGCTCACGAAGGTTCGGCTGCGCGCGGCGCTCCCGAGCCTCTTCGCGGCGCTTCGCATCGCGGCGCCGGCCGCGATCCTCGGTGCGATCATCGGCGACTACTTCGGGGCCGACACCGGGCTCGGCGTCGCGATGATCAACTCGCAGCAGTCGTTGCAGATCGAGCGCACCTGGGGCCTGGCGATCGTCGCGGCTGCGCTGGCCGGGGCCGCGTACGGCCTGACCGCGCTCGTCGGCAGACTCCTTACGCCCTGGGCTCCGAAGGGCACGCGCGCATGACCGCGACCGACGTGCTCGAGGCGGTCGTCGCGATCCCGGAGGTCAGGCAACCGCCGCGCGACCAGGGCCGGTTGCTGCGCTACGGGCGCCGGCTGTTGGCCTGGGCGATCTCGCTCGCCGTGCTGCTCGGGACGTGGCAGCTGTTCCTGATCCTCTTCCACATCGACCACTTCGTCGGGAAGACGCCGCTCGACGTGTGGCGCTTCCTGACCGCGAGCTCGACCGCGGCCGCCCCGCAGAGCCTGCCGACGCGCGGCCACCTCTGGCCGGCGTCACTCACGACGCTGAAGGACGCCTTCGTCGGACTCGCGGCGGGGACGATCGCCGCGCTTGCCTGCTCGATCATCTTCAACCTGCGCCGGTCGGTCGAGCAGACGGTGATGCCGATCGCGATGGTCCTGCGCTCGGTGCCGCTCGTCGCGATGACACCACTCATCACGCTGGTCTTCGGGCGCGGTTTGATGGGCGTGACGGTCATCGCCGGCATCGTCACCTTCTTCCCGACCCTCGTCAACGTCACGCTCGCACTGCGCGCGACGCCGCAGGCGTCGATCGACCTGTTCCGCGCCTACGGCGCCGGACCCCTCAAGACGATGCGCAAGGTGCAGCTCCCGAACGCGCTGCCCGCGATCTTCGCGTCGTTGCGTATCGCGGCGCCGCTGGCCCTCATCGGCGCGCTACTTGCCGAGTGGCTTGCGACCGGACACGGTCTCGGTTACCTGATGCTCCAGTCGTCTTCGCTGTCGAACTACAACATGCTGTGGTCGACCGCGGCGCTCGTCACCGCGTACTCGATGCTCTTGTACGCGTCGATCAGTAGCGTCGAGAAGAAGGTCCTCCGGCGCTACAGCGACAACCCGATCTGACCTGAGCCGTGCGAAGTCAGCGGCGGGCGTTCTTCACGAAGTCGTCGAGGCCGTGCTTTTGCGCGGGACGGGTGCCCCCGTACCAGCCGCCGCGGATGTGACGGCGAATTCCGCCCTCGCCGTCGTCGGTCGCGCGCGCCGCGCTGTGCCACACATCTGAGTGGTGCAACAATACGTCGCCCCGGTCGCAGTAGATGCCGACCTCGCCCGCGACCTTCTCGAATCCGGGCGGCATACCGCCGGTCCCGCCGAGATGCGATCCCGGCACGACCCGAAGAAACCCGTTCTGCGGCGACGTCGAGTCGAGGTGGATCGTGAACGCGACCGAAGGCCACCAGTCGAGGTTCGGACCCGACTGCGCATCCGAGTGCCAGCCGATGCGCGAGTAGCCCGAACCTTCTCCGGGCCGCGCATCCTGGTAGACGACCCCGAACCGGTCGTCCTCGAGTAGCCACGCCCGAGGGCCGAGCAACCGTTGCACGGCCTCGACGACCGCGGGATGCATTACCGCGGCGCGCGCCCGCGCCGACTGCGGCGTGATCTCGCACACATAGTGGGCGAAGGGCTCACCGTCGATCACGGCGTCCGGGTCGTCGAGGATGACCGTGCCGCACGCCTCGGGCAGCTCGCCCGCGACGAGCCGGCGCTGCAGGTCCTCGAGGTCGATCTGCAGCGCATCGAGCGTGTTGTCGTCGTACAGGCCGCGCAGCACGGCAAAACCACGCGCCGCGAACGACGCGCATGCCCCGTCGATGTCGCCCGGGGTGAACACGTCGCCGGTCATACGACCGCGTCACCCAGGTCGGGCTGCCGCCGGCCCCGACCGCTGAGGATCTTCTCGCGCAGCCACACACCCGCGGAAACCGGCTCGTACCGCGGCGGGTTCCCCGGCCCCGTGCACGTCGGGATGCATTCGACGACGAGGTCGGGCGGGCAATCGAGGAATCGCGCGATCGACCGGCGCCGGACCGGCCCGGGGGTCCCGGCCGGCGGTGGCAGCACGCGGTGCAGCGTCGATGTCCAGCGGTTGTTGGTCCAGCGCTCCAGCATGTCGCCGAGGTTGCAGACGAAATTCCCGCGCGGGACGGCCACCTCGTGCCAGCGGCCGTCGCGGAACACCTGGAGCCCGGGCACGTCGTCGGCCATCAGGATCGTGAGGACTCCGTAGTCGGTGTGCGCGCCCATGCGGACCTGGCCCGGCTCCGGATCCGCGGCACCGGGCGCGCGCTCGTAGTTGATGGCGCGGGTCGTGAGGACGGCGCGCTGGAGCCGGGTCACGAACCATTGCTCCGGAAGCTCCAGCGCGAGCGCCATGGCACGCAACAGCGCGTCGGCGACGCCTCGGAGGGCCTTTTCGTACTCGAGCCAGGTCTCGCGCAGACCGATCGGGCGCTCGGGCCAGACGTTCGGGGCGTAGAACGCGCGGTCGCGGTGGTACTCCGGACCGAGCGCGTCCTCGCGGCCGACGTTGAAGGCCTCGAACAGGTCGGGCGGTGTCTCGTGCCCCCGGCTGTACGCGAGCCCTTCCTTCCCGAGCTCGCTGTAACCGCGGTTCGCTTCTTCGTCGTCGACGACGACGCGACGCTTTTCGGCGAGCGGCAGGTCGAAGAAGGCGGCGAACAGGTCGAGCACGGCGTCGCACGTGGCGGTGGGGACTCCGTGGCCGGACACGAGCAGGAACCCGGAGTCGCGGCACGCGGTGTCGATCGCGGCGGCAACCTTGGCGCGATCGGCCGGCGCCCCGAGCCGGAAGGGCTCGAGGTCGACCGGATGGACGGGAAGCGTGGCGCGCACCTCTGGCATCGTCGACAATCGGATGGAATCCGCTGTTGCTGTCGTATCACAGGAGTGTGAACGATGCCCGCGCGAGTTGACCCGGGATCGGTCGGTCGAGAACGGTCGGGGTCGTGACGCAGGTGACGACACCCGGCCGTTGTGATCTCCTGGTGCGCGGCGCCGTGCTCGTCGCGGCCGTCGACGCCGACCGCCGTGAGCTCGAAGGTGGTTGGGTCGCCGTCACCGACGGGCTCGTGCAGGCCGTCGGGAGCTCCTCCGACCCGGCCCCCGATCCCGCGCGCGTCCTCGACGCGGGCGGCTGCCTCGTCACGCCGGGGCTCGTCAACACCCATCACCACATCTACCAGAACCTCACGCGCAGCTACCGGCCCGCGGTGAACGGCACGTTGTTTCAATGGCTGACGACGCTGTACCCGCGGTGGGCCTACCTCGACGAGGAAGCCGCGTACGTTTCGGCGTGGATCGGCGCCGCGGAGCTCGCGCTCGGCGGCTGCACCACGACCACCGATCACCTGTACGTGCATCCGCGGGGCGCGGGCGATCTCATCTCGGCCGAGATTCGCGCCGCGCGCGAGGTCGGCGTGCGCTTCCACCCCACGCGCGGCTCGATGAGCCTGTCGCAGAAGGACGGCGGCCTTCCGCCCGACAGCGTTGTCCAGGACGACGACGAGATCCTCGCCGACAGTGAGCGGCTCGTCGCGATGCATCACGATCCGAGCTGGGGCGCGATGGTGCGCATTGCACTCGCGCCGTGCTCGCCGTTCTCGGTGACGCCCGAGCTGATGCGCGCGACCGCCGAGCTGGCGGAACGCCTCGACGTGCGCCTGCACACCCACCTCGCCGAGGATCCCGACGAGGACGCATTCGCGGAGGCCACGTTCGGGCGCCGCACGATCGAACAATTCGAGGAAGTGGGCTGGGGCAGCGACCGGGCCTGGGTCGCGCACTGCATCTATCCCAACGCCGACGAGATCGCGCGGCTCGGTAAGTGGGGCACCGGCGTCGCCCATTGTCCGAGCTCGAACATGCTGATCGGCGGGGGCGGCATCGCGCCCGTGCCGGAGTTCCGCGCGGCCGGTGTGCCGGTCGGCCTCGGCTGTGACGGCTCGGCATCCACCGACTCCGCCTCGCTCTGGATGGAGGCGCGCAACGCCTTGCTCCTCGGCCGCCTCCGCAAGGGCCCGACGGCGATGGGTGCGCGCGACGCCCTGGAGATTGCGACGCGGGGTTCGGCGGGGTGCCTCGGCCGGATCGGTGAGCTCGGCGAGCTCTCGCCCGGCGCGGTCGGCGACCTGGTGTGCTGGCCGCTCGAAGGAGTTGCCTTCGCGGGCGCGCTGACAGACCCGGTCGAAGCGTGGCTGCGTTGCGGTCCGGTTGCGGCGCGGCACACTGTGGTGCAGGGCAAGGTCGTCGTGGAGAACGGGAGCATCGTGACGCCGGGCATCGAGGACATGTTGCGCCGCCACCGTGCCATCAGCTCGCGCATCCAAGGAGAGTGAGCCATGGATACCTCGTCGAATGCCGCGCTCTTGCTGCGCGGCGGGCGCGTCGTCGATCCGGCGGGCAACCGCGACGAGATTGCCGACGTCCTGGTCGAGTCCGGTCGGATCTCGGCGGTCGGCCGCGACCTCACGGTCCCGGCCGGCGCGACGTGGATCGACGCGCGCGGCCTGATCGTCACGCCGGGACTCGTCGATCTCCACGTGCACGTGTACCCCGGGTTGGGCGACTTCTGCCTGCCGCCCGACCAGGTGGGCGTCGACGCCGCAGTCACGACCGTGATCGACGCGGGGACGAGCGGCGCGGCCACCTTCGGCCTCGCGCGCCGCTGGATCGACGATCCCGGCGTACGCACGCGCGTGCTGGCGCTCATGGACCCTTGCCAGATCTATTTCGCCACCAAGGACTTCATCTGCCACAAGCTCGAGATCGCCAACGATCTCCGCAACCTCGACGTCGACCTCACCGCCGCGATGCTCGAGGCGAACCGTGATGTCGTCGTCGGCATGAAGGTGCGAGCCTGCTACGTCGACGATCCGAATGTGTCACCGTTCCTGGAAGCGGCCAAGCAGGTCGCGGGCGACCGGCCCATCATGGTGCACCTCGGTCGGTTCCCGTTCACTCCGACGATCCCCACCTCCGAGCTCCTGCAGGCGTTGCGCCCGGGCGACGTCATCACTCACGCCTTCCGCGGTGCTTCGGGCATGCTCGACGCCGAGGGTCGGGCGACGCCCGAGTTGCGCGACGCCGTCGATCGGGGCGTGCTCCTCGACGTCGGCCACTCCGGAACCGACTTCCGCTTCGCGACCGCGCGCACCCTGTTCGACCAGGGATATCTGCCGACAACGGTCTCGACCGATCTGAACGTCTTCAACGTCGACCACCCGGTCGTCTCGCTCGCACAGACCATGAGCAAGATGCGTGCGCTCGGGATACCGCTCGCCGACGTGGTGGCGATGACGACGTGCAATCCGGCGCGCGTGATCCATCGCGAGGACGAGATCGGCGCGCTTGCGCCGGAACGGGTCGCCGACATCAGTGTGCTGCGGGTCGACGAGGGCGAGTACGAGCTTTCCGACGGCTACGAGTCGATCGCCGTCTCGGAGCGGTTCGTCGCCGTGGGGTGCGTCCGCGCCGGTAGTTGGATCGCGGCCTCATGAAACCTGCGCCTTTCGAGTACGTCCGGCCCGCGACGGTCGGGGAGGCGCTCGGCGCGTTGACGGGCGACGAGGGGGCCAAGCTCATCGCCGGCGGCCAGAGTCTCGTGCCACTCATGGCCCTCCGCCTCGCGCGACCGACCGTGCTCGTCGACGTGAAGGACCTCGAGCTCGACCTCGTCGGCACCGATGCCGGGCAGGTGCGCATCGGTGCCGCGACGCCGCATCGACGTCTCGAACACGACCCGGTGATCGCGCACGCGGCGCCCATCGTCCGGGAGGCCGCGGGCCTCATCGGCTACCCCGCAATCCGGACTCGCGGAACGATCGGCGGGAGCATCGCCCACGCCGACCCCGTCGCCGAGTTGCCGGCCCTTCTCGTAGCCGCGCAGGGCTCCGTCGTGGCGCGCAGCACTCGCGGTACGCGCGAGATCAGCGCCTGCGACCTCTTCGCCGGCTTCCTCGAAACGACGCTGGCTCGGGACGAGCTGATCGAAGAGATCCGGCTGCCCGCCGCCGGCGCGCGGCACGGGTCATCGTTCTGCGAATGGGCTCCCCGCGCGGGCGACTTCGCGGTTGTAGGCGTCGCCTTGCTGGTCGAGCGGGCGGCCGACGGTCCGTGCGAGAGGATCGGCGCGGCGGCGTGCGGTATCGGCAGCGTGCCGCTCGACTGTACGGAGGCCGTCGAGCGGGCACGCGGCGAGAACAACCCGACGGGCTCGCTGCTCCGCGACGTCGCCGCCCGCGCGCGCGCTTTGGTAACGGGAGACGATGACCGCGCCGAGCTGCTCGCGCTCCTGATGGCACGCGCACTCAGCCGCTCGTTCGCGCGCTCCGACCGTCCGCGAGAGGCGGCGGCATGAAGCAGAACGTGAAGCTCGAAGTCAACGGCACCGCGGCCGAGGTCGCAGTCGAAGCGCGGGAGACCCTCCTCGACGTCTTGCGCGAGCATCTCGCGCTCACGGGTGTGCACGCCGGCTGCGAGCAGGGTGCTTGCGGCGCGTGCACTGTCCTCCTCGACGGTGAGCCGGTCCGCTCGTGCCTGGTCTTCGCCGTGCAGTGCGAAGGCGAGCGGGTGGCAACAGTCGAGAGCTTCGGTTCTCCCGGTGCACTGCACCCGATGATGGAGTCGTTCCGCCGGCATCACGGCCTGCAGTGCGGCTTCTGCACCCCGGCGATGGTGCTCACGGCGATCGCGCTCGTGGCCGAGAAGCCGCAGCTGACCGAAGAGGATGTGCGGCTCGCGCTCGCCGGAAACTTGTGCCGCTGTACCGGCTACGCAGGAATCGTCGACGCAGTTCTCGACGTCGCGCGGAGCGGGGAGTGATCGGGGCACGCGCCGCGCGCCGTGAGGACGCCCGGCTGGCTAGTGGGCGGGGCCGTTATCTGGCCGATCACGATGTTGCCGGCCTCTGTCACGTCGCGATCCTCCGCAGCACCAATGCGCACGCGCGGCTGCTCTCGATCGATACCGACGCCGCGGTCTCGCTCCCGGGTGTCGTCGCGGTCGTGACGCAGGCCGATCTCGACGCCCATGGCGCGCGACCGATGACACACCGGCTCCCGCTGCCGGGTGTGCAGGCACTCGAGTGGGATGTTCTCGCCCGCGATCGCGTGCGCTTCGTCGGCGAACCGATTGCCGCCGTGGTCGCCACGACGCGCGCGATCGCGGAGGACGCGCTCGAGCTGATCGTGGTCGACGACGCACCGCTACCCGTCGTCGTCGACCCGTTCGCCGCGCTCGAACCCGACGCGCCGCTGCTGTATCCCGAATGGGGAACCAATGAGTTCTTCCGCCTGACGGTGCTGCCGCCGTCGCTCGCCGACGCGTTCGCCGCAGCACCGCGCACCCGACGGTTCCGCTACACGAACCACCGGGTCGCGGCCCTCCCGCTCGAGGGCCACGGCGCGCAAGCGGCGTTCGATCCCGCGACGGCCACGCTGCAGGTGCTCGCTTCGAACCAGCAGCCTCATCAGCTGCGGACCGTGATCGCGGAGACCTGCGGGCTCAGCGAGGGCTCGGTTCACGTCAGGGCACCCGACATGGGCGGTGGGTTCGGTAACAAGCAGCACTTCACGCGTGAGGAGTGCCTCGTCGCGTTGCTCGCGTTGACCACCGAACGACCGGTTCGCTGGAGCCAGGACCGCACCGAGGGACTGACGGCGTCGATCCACTCGCGCGAGCAGGTGCACGACGTGACCGTCGGTTTCGACGAGATGGGCAAGGTCGTCGCCTACCGGGTCGACGTCACGGCCAACATCGGGACCCCCGTTCTCTACTTCTCGGGCATCGGACCCGCGCTGGTGACGGTCGGCGCGCTCGAGGGCGCGTACGACTTCGGTGTCGTCGGATTCGACCTGCGATGCGTCGCGACGAACACGTGCCCGATCGGGGCCTACCGCGGCTTCGGTCAACCCCAGGCCCATTTCGCGTCGGAGCGCACGCTCGACGCGATCGCGACCGAGCTCGGGCTCGACCCGCTGGAGGTGCGCCGCCGGAATCTCTTGCCCGACACGCCCCGACCGTGGATCACCGGCGGCGGGGCCCGGATCGACGTCGGTTCGCTCCGACCGCATCTCGACGAGCTCGCGCGCGAGTTCGGCTACGACGCATGGCGCGCCCGGCAGGAAGCAGCGCGCGCGTCCGGCCGGCTCGTCGGGATCGGCGTCTCGGCGCTCGTGCAGGGAACCGCGCCGACGCAGTACGGCGTCGCCGGCCGGTTCGGTTCGTTCGAGAGCGCCTCGGTCGCGGTACTCCCGGACGGCGAGGTCACCGTCGCAGTCGGTTCGAAGTCACAGGGTCAGGGCCACGAGACGACGCTCGCACAGGTCGCGGCGGCTGCACTCGGCGTCGGTATCGAGCGCGTCACCGTCACCGACGGCGACACCGCCCGGCTCGCGTACGGCATGGGCTCGTGGGGCAGCCGCACCGCGGTGATGGCCGGAGGCGCGGTGCTCCGGGCGGCCACCAACCTGCGCGCCAAGATGGATCGGATCGGGTCGGCGATGCAGCACGCCCGCGGCGTTCCGGTCTCGTTCGACGAGATCGCCGAGGAAGCCTGGTGGCATGTTCACCGGCTGCCGGCCGGTGAGGATGCCGGGCTGCAGGAGTCGGTGGTCTACACGCCCGGCAACACGATCCCGGTTCCGGACGCGCGTGGGCACATGAACTTCGACGAGACGTTCGCCGCGCACATGACCGCGGTCGCGGTCGAGGTCGACGACGCGACCGGCGACGTACACGTCCTCGACGCGGTCCTCGTGTCCGACTGCGGCGTCGTGATCAATCCCACCGTCGTCGAGGGCCAGCACCAGGGCGGCTTCGCACAAGGGCTCGGCGCAGTCCTCCTCGAGGAAGTGCGCTACGACGACGGCGGGCAGCCCCTGACGGCGACGCTCGTCGACTACACGATCCCGGAGGCAACCGACGTCGCTCGCCTGCGGGTCGTGCACCGCGAGACGCCGTCGTCCGTCGCGGGCGGTTTCCGAGGTGTGGGAGAGGCTTCCATCATCGCGACGCCCGCCGTCATCGCCGGCGCGGTGGCGGACGCGCTCGCACCCCTCGGCGTCGAGATCACCTCGACCCGGCTACACCCGCGTGTGCTGCGCAGTGCCTTGCGCGCCGCCGGTCATAGTCCCGACGTCGTGGCCTTCGCCGAAGATTGACGGTCACGTCGCCAACGCGGGGACGCATTCGCGGGCGTGCGCGGCGATCGCCTCGATGTCGAGCACCGGTACACCCTTTTCGACCACGATGTCGCCGCCGACGGCGACGAACGCTGCTCGCGTCGACAGGCCGGTGAGGAGGAGCCCGCCGAGCGGATCGTGCACACCGACACGATCGATGTTGCGCATGTCCCAGCCGGCTACATCAGCTTGCAGACCCGGCGCGAGCACGCCGAGATCTCCTCGGCCGAGACAGCTCGCCGAACCGCGGGTGGCCATGCGCAGGAGCTCGCGGGCCGAGGGCCAGCGGTCGGGGTTGTTCGGCTCCGTTCCGCGGTGTGCCAACCCGGCGATGCGCAGGTCGCCGAGCAGATTCGCGCCGTCGTTCGACGCGCTCCCCGTCGTGCCGAAGCCGAGGGTCACACCCTCGTCGAGGAACGCGCGCACCGGTGCGCAGCCCCAACCCATGCGCAGGTCGGGTGCGATCAGATGCGCGACCGAGACGCCCACCGCGGCCATCTCCGCGATCTCTTCGCGTGGGGGATCAACGACGTGGGCGAGCCACGTGTCGGGCCCCGCCCATGCGTGCTCGACGAGCAGCTCCCACGGAGTGCGGCCGTGGCGCTCGCGTGCGGCTTCGGCGTCGACCTTCTCGTAGAGGTGAGTGTGCAGGCGTACGCCGGGGTGGTCGCGCGCGAGCGCGGCGAGCTCGTCGAACAACGAGAGCTCGTCGACGTGGATCCCGCACGGCGCGAGCGCGACGCGCACGCGCGCGCCCGGATCGGGGTCGTGGTGCGCGGCGATCAGCGCGGCGGAGTGTCGCAGCACCTCGTCGACCGACTGCACGAGATCGGGGTCGGGACCGAGCGTGAGCGTGCCGCGGCATGCGTGCAGCCGAACGCCGATGGCGGCCGCGGCCGCGATCGTCGACTCCACGTACGGTTGGGTCACTCCGGCCGGGTGGAAGTAGTGCTGGTCGGCCACCGTCGTGACGCCGCCGAGCAAGGATTCGCACAGCACCGCCGCGGCGATCGCCTCGACATGTTCGGGCCCGAACCGTCCGGCCTGCCACCACTTCTTGAAGATCGCACCGAGCGAGCCGAGCCACGGAGCGATCAGCGAACGTTCGAGCTCCGGTATCGCGCGGGCCGCTCCCTGATACAGGTGTTGGTGCGCGTTGACGAGCCCGGGCAGCACCACGAGACCAGCACCGTCGATGACGCGGTCGCATCCCACCGGGGAGAGGTCGGGGCCGACCGCTTCGATGGTCGAGCCGTCCACGAGGAGGTCGCCACCCGCGATCTCGTGCTCGTCGTCGTCGAACGTCGCGATCAGATCACAGTTCTCGAGCAGCCAACGGCTCACGTCGACTCGAGCACCTTGGCCCGTCGCTCGAAGAGTTCCTCGGCCGCCGATTGGGCATCGGCGCGCACGCGGGCGACGTCGAACGTGAGCGGCTTTCCATCCCGTACGAGCGCTCGGCCGTCGACCCACACGTCGCGCACGTCACGCCCCGACGACGAGAACACGAGGTGGGCCGCGACGTTGAACAGCGCGCCGTGCATGATCGGCGTGGTGTGGAGCCCTCGCAGCGACACAGTGATCACGTCCGCGCGCTTGCCCGCCTCCAAGGTTCCGGTGATCTCGGCCAGGCCCAGCGCAGCCGCGCCGTCCGCCGTGGCCAGCGCGAGAACGTCGGCCGGATCTCCCGTCGTGGGGTCGAGCGTCGTCACCTTCTGGAGCAGGGAGGCGATCTTCATCTCCTCGATGAGATCGAGGTTGTTGTTCTCCTTCTCGCCGTCACTCCCGAGGCCGACGCGCACGCCGGCCCGGCGCAGATCACCGACGCGTGCGGGTCCGGAAGCCAGCTTCATATTGGACGTCGGGCAGTGCGCGACCGCCGTATCGGTCTGCGCGAGCAGCTCGATCTCCCGGTCGGAGAGCCACACGCAGTGCGCGACCACCGTGCGCGGGCCCAGGATGCCCCGGTCGTAGAAGACCTCGATCGGGCGGCGGCCCCAACGCTTCAGGGACTCCTCGACCTCCCAGATCGATTCGGAGGAATGCGTGTGCAACCCGGTCCCGTACTCGTCCATCAGCGCGACCGCCTGCGCGAAGCAATCCTTCGTGCAGTACATGAGGTGCTCGAGACCCACCCACGTGCGGACGCGGCCGTCTGCGGCGGTCGCGTACGCATCGAGGAGTCGTCGGTTCGAGTCGATGCTCTCGAAGAAGTCGAATCCCGCCTCGTCGGCGACGTACGGAACGAGTGTGGCGCGCAAGCCCAGCTCCGTGGCGGCCTCCGCCGAGCCCTCCATGAACCTCCACATGTCCATCACCGAAGTCGTGCCCGCGAGGATCCCCTCCGCGTAGCACTGCATCGACGCGGCGCGCGCGATCTCGGGTGTGAGCGCCTTGTGTGCCGGGTCGACATAGGCCTTCAGCCAGTCCCACAGCGACATCGACTCGGCGGTGCCGCGGAGCAGCCCGGAATGCAGGTGACAGTTGTGCAGGCCGGGCAGCACGGCGCAGTCGGTGGCGTCGACGATCTCGGCGCCCGCGGCGCGCGGATCCGCGTCCAGTTGCTCGACCGGTCCGACCGCGAGGATCTCGTTCGCCTGGATGAGCACGGAGCCCGGGTCGAGTGGTGCGCCCGGCGGTGCCATCGGGAACAGGATGCCGTTTCGGATCAAGGTTGCCATCGACGCCAGCGTTCCGGTCGCCGGCGCGGCTGTCAAACGCCGTCGCGCGCGCCGGCGGCCGCGCGGGGGAAGTAGCGGCCGCGCGCCGGCTCGCCGACGTAGTGCCCGTCGCGCGCAATGACCGTCCCGCGCCCGAGCACCGTCTCCGGCCAGCCGGTGACCGTCATGCCGTGGTAAGGCGAATGGTCGACGGCCATGTGCAGGTCCGGCGCGTCGAGCGACTGGCCGCGTGCCGGGTCCCATACGACGATGTCGGCGTCGGCACCGGCGCGCAGGTTGCCCTTGGCCGGCCAGAGCCCGAACGTGCGCGCCGGGGCTTCCGCGCACAACCGCACCCAGTCCGCCCGCGCGAGCCGTCCGGCCGCGACGCCTTCCCAGACGAGGCCCATGCGCGTTTCGATACCGGGCAGGCCGCCGGGGATCTCGGTGAAGTCGGCGAAGCCGCCGGCGCGGCGGTGCACACCGGCTCGCCGATCGGCGACGGTGAAGGGGCAGTGGTCGGTCGCAACGGTCTGCACCGCCCCCGTTGCGAGCCCGTGCCACAGCTCCTCGACGTGCCAGGGATCGCGCAGCGGCGGGGTGCAGACGTAGGAAGCACCGTCGGGATCGGCGAGCCTCGCGGTGTCGAGGTAGAGGTATTGGGGGCAGGTCTCCGCGATCACGTCGATGCCGCGCTCGCGCGCGTTCCGGACCTCGGCGAGTCCGGGCGCGGACGAGAGGTGCACCACGTACACGGAGGTGTTGGCGCGCTCCGCCAGCGCAGCCGCACGCGCGACGGCATCGGCTTCGAGCTGCGCAGGCCGCGTGAGCGCATGCTCCATTACTCCCGTGCGTCCTTCGGCCAGTGCTCGGCGCCGCAAGGCCTCGATCGCGCCGCCACTCTCGCAGTGCAAAGTGACGAAGGCGCCGTACTTGCGGGTCGTCGCCATGACCTCCGCGATGACGTCGTCGTCGACTTGAAGCAGCTCCGGGTACGCCATGTAGAGCTTGAAGGACGTGATGCCGGCCTCGACGCACGTCGCGATCGTTCGTTCGGGCACCCGCTCGGTGAGCGTCATGTGCAGGCCGTAGTCGACACATGCCGGTTCGGCCCAACGTCGCCATGTTCGCAACGCGTTCAAGGGATCCTCGCCGCGGTACGCGGTGACATAATCGACGATGGTCGTCGTTCCGCCGATCGCGGCGGCGATCGTCCCGGTGAGGAAGTCGTCGCTCACCTGCAGCTGCCCGACCGGGAGATGCAGGTGCGTGTGGACGTCGACACCGCCGGGCACAACCAGCCGGTCGTTGCATTGAACGACCGGTTCCCCCGGCTCCGGGGGGAGCGCGGGCGCGACGGCGGCGACTCGTCCATCCGGACCGACGCGGAGATCGGCGCGCCGCTCGCCGTCACAGTCCAGAACGGTCCCGCCGCGCAGCAGCACGGCGTTAGGGTGCATCGCGATGGTGTCGCGGATCGAATTCGCCGTGGGAGCGACGCGGTTCACGGTGCATTCACGGCCCTGCATTGACAGTTCGCCGGCTTGCAGCCGAGCCTGTCCTCGCCATGTCCGTCATCATCCCTGACTCGGTCGAGGCGGCGATCGCCGCCCTCGCTGCGCACCCCGGCGCGACCGTTCTCGCGGGCGGCAGCGACCTCATGGTCGAGGTCAACGACGGGCGAAGAACCCTCGCCGACGTGGTATCGATCGGGCGGATCCCCGAGCTCGCGGGGGTCAGGCTCGACGACGACGAGCTCGTCATCGGAGGCGCAACCACGTTCGCCCGGCTCGAGCGCGATCCGGTGGCCGCGTACGCGCCCGCGCTCGCGTACGCGGCGCGTACCGTCGGGTCACCGCAGATCCGGAACGCGGCGACGCTCGGCGGCAATCTCGCCACCGCATCGCCCGCGGGCGATTCCCTTCCCGTGCTGTTGGCCCTGGGTGCGTCGGTCGTCGTCGCGGGAGCGGCGGGAGAGCGGCGCGTGCCTGCAGCCGAGTTCTTCATAGGTCCGAAGCGATCGGTCGTACAGCCTGGCGAGCTGGTGGTCGCGGTACACGTTCCCGTTCGGCGCGGGCCCCAGGACTACCTGAAGGCCGGGGTCCGCAACGCGATGGTCATCGCCGTTGCATCGATCGCGATCGCCGTCGACCTCGACGCCCGTACGGTGGGCATCGGGCTCGGATCCGTCGGCCCGGTTCCCCTCGGGGCACCCGACGCGTGCGAATGGATCGCGGGCCGGGCGCGCTGGCGGGCCGACGGTCTCGACGTCGACGAACGCGACGTGGTCGACTTCGGCGATCGCGTCGCGCGCGCCGCGCGTCCCATCGACGATCACCGCAGCACTGCCGACTACCGTCGTCATGCGGTGACAGTCATGGCTCGGCGGGCCCTGCGGAGGTGCGTGGGGTGAGCGAGACGTACGCGCTGCACGTGAACGGCAAGGACCATCCCGTCACAGACGCATGGCTCGGTGAGAGCCTCTTGTACGTCCTGCGCGAACGACTCGGATTCCCAGGCGCGAAGGCGGGGTGCGAGCAGGGGGAGTGCGGGTCATGCTCGGTGCTCGTCGACGGCACACTCGTCTGCGCGTGCCTGGTGCTCGCCGCAGCGTCGGTCGGCGTCGAGATCACGACCGTCGAGGGCCTGCAGCCCGACGCGCGAGGTGCGGTGAGCGAGGTGCAGCGCGCGTTCGTCGAGACCGGCGCGGTGCAGTGCGGCTTCTGTACGCCGGGCCTGATCGTGGCGGTGCATGCGTTGCTCGAACGCGATCCCGAGCCCGACGATCTCGCGATCCGCGAGGCGATCTCCGGGAACCTGTGCCGGTGCACCGGTTACGGACGCATTCTGGAAGCGGTGGGGGTTGCCGCCGCCAAGCGGCGAGAGGCCGCGCGGTGACGGCCGGCACCGAGACGCGCATCCCGGGCGGGATCGGCCAGCGCGCGATCCGGCCCGATGGTGTCGCCAAGGTGCGGGGCGAGTTCTCGTTCGCCGGCGATCTCTGGGCGGAAGGGATGTTGTGGGGCCAGGCGTTGCGCTCGCCGCATCCGTCGGCGCGCATCCGCGCGATCGACATTGCTCCGGCGCTCGCGATCAACGGCGTGCACGCGGTGCTCACGGCCGATGACGTTCCCGTCAACCGGTACGGGCTCGAACACCGAGATCAGCCGGTGCTGGCCGGCGATTTCGTGCGCTATGCGGGTGAGCCCGTCGCGGTGATCGCGGCCGAGCATCCGGATACGGCGAGGCGGGCCGCCGCGGCGGTGGTTGTCGACTACGACGTGCTCGATCCGCTGGTGGATGCCGAGGCCGCGCTCGACGCGCCGCGCATCCACCCGGACGGGAACTTCTTTCGGGATCTCGTCATCCGTCGCGGCGACGTCGATGCACGCGGTCAGATCGTCGTCGAGGGTACGTACGAGATCGGGATGCAGGACCAGGCCTTCATGGGCCCCGAGGCCGGTCTCGCGACGCCGACGAGCGACGGCGGCGTCGATCTCGTCGTCTCGACCCAGTGGCTGCACAACGACCGCGACCAGATCGCGGAATGTCTCGGGTTGGCGCCGGAACTCGTGCATCTGACGCTGGGCGGCGTCGGCGGTGCGTTCGGCGCGCGAGAAGACGTGAGTCTGCACATTCATGCATGCCTGTTGGCGACGCGCACGGGTCGGCCGGTGAAGATCGTGTATTCGCGCGCCGAATCGTTCCTCGGTCACGTGCATCGTCATCCGGCGCAGATCTGGATGCGCCACTCGGCGCGACCCGACGGCGAGCTCGTGAGCTTCGACGCGAGGATCCTGCTCGACGGCGGCGCGTACCGCTCGTCGAGCTACCACGTCACGGCCAACGCCGCGTGCTTCGCCGCCGGTCCGTATCGCGTGCCGAACGCGCACGTCCGCGCGATCGCCGTGCGCACGAACAACCCTCCGTGCGGCGCCATGCGCGGTTTCGGTGTCGTGCAGTCCTGCTTCGCGCACGAGGCGCAGATGGATCGCCTCGCCGACGCCTGCGGCATCGACCGGGTCGAGCTCCGGCTCCGCAACGCGCTGGCCCCGGGGGACGAGCTACTCACCGGCCAGCGGATCGGCGGCGTGCTGCCGGTGGCGGATGTGATCCGCGCGTGTGCCGCGATGCCGCTCCCCGCGCCGGCACCCGACGATGTGCTCGCGCGCCCGGGCGGTTCGGGTCGAACTGCGACCGCGAGCGATGTTCGCCGGGGGATCGGCTTCGCGGTGGGGTTCAAGAACCTCATGTACGCCGAGGGCTACATGGACGGATCGGTCGCGCGCTGCCGGATCGACGCGGGCGTCGTCACCGTGTACTGCGCGGCGGCCGAGGTCGGCCAGGGCTTCGTGACCCTTGTCCAACAGATCGCGCGCACGGTGCTCGGCGTCGACGACGTGATCGTGGCGCCTGCCGACACCACGATCGGTTCGGCCGGCTCGACCTCCGCGAGCCGCCAGACGATGATGTCCGGCGGTGCCGTCGAGAAGGCATGCCGTGCGGCGCGCGCCGTACTCGACGCTCGGACTGCGAGCGACGAGGGCGGGAAGCTCGACCTCGCCGCCCTCACCGCGCACGAGCCCGTCGACGTGACCGAGGAGTACCACCATCGGCTCACTCATCCGCTCGACGCCGACGGCCAGGGCGACGCGCACGTGTCGTTCGCGTGCGCGGCGCACCGCGCCGTGGTCGACGTCGATCCGGAGCTCGGCCTCGTGCGCGTCGTCCATCTCGCGACCGCGCAGGACGTCGGTCGCGTGCTGAACCCCTTGCAGGTGACGGGGCAGATCGAAGGCGGCATCGCCCAGGGCGTGGGGCTGGCCGTGATGGAGGAGCTCATCGTCCAAGGCGGCCGGGTCCGCAACGCCAGCTTCACCGACTACCTCATCCCGACCGCGCTCGACGCGCCGACCGTCGAGGCCGTCCTCATCGAAGAGCCCGAGCCGGGTGCGCCCTTCGGCGCGAAGGGCGTCGGCGAGCCGCCCACCATCTCGTCGACGCCCGCGATCGTCGCCGCGATCCGCGATGCCAGCGGCGCCGTGTGCCGCCGCGTGCCCGTACGACCGCGCGACATCACGGCATGACGAGCGGCGCCGGGAACGGCCTTCGGATCTCGCTGCCCCGGCTCCGAGCGCGCCTCGATGCCCTCTCGGAGATCGGCGCGATCGACGGCGGGGGGAACGCGCGCCTCGCGCTCACCGACGAGGATCGCCGCGGCCGGGATCTCGTCGTCGGCTGGATGGCGGATCTCGGGCTGCGCATCGAGGTCGACGAGATCGGCAACGTCGTGGGAACGTGGCCGCCGGAGCGCACCGAGGCACCCGTCATGACCGGCAGTCACATCGACACGGTCGCGACCGGTGGCCGCTTCGACGGAACGCTCGGTGTCCTTGCCGGGCTCGAGGTGATCGAGACCGTCATCACCTCGGACGTAGAACTCGCGCGACCACTTGCAGTCGCGTTCTTCACCGACGAGGAGGGGAGCCGGTTCGCCCCCGACATGCTCGGGAGCCTCGTGTTCGCGGGCGGCATGCCGCTCGAGGACGCGCTCGCGATCCGCGCGATCGACGGCGCCGTGGTAGGCGAGGAGCTGATGCGTATCGGCTACGCCGGACCGCAGCCGTGCCCGGCGCGTCCACCCCACGCGTACGTCGAGCTGCACATCGAGCAGGGTCCGGTGCTGGAAGCGGAAGGCGTGGCGATCGGTGTCGTCACCGGTGTGCAGGGGATCTCGTGGACCGAGGTCGTCATCACAGGTCAGTCCAATCATGCGGGGACCACGCCCATGGCGCTCCGCCACGACGCCGGCTACGCAGCGGCGGCAATCGCGTCGTTCGTGCGCGGGCTCGCGACCGAGATGGGTCCGCCGCAGGTCGCGACCGTCGGCCGGATCGAGCTGCACCCGAATCTCGTCAACGTCGTCGCGGCGCGGGCGTCCCTTGTCGTCGACCTTCGCAACACCGACGAGGAACAGCTAGCCGCTTCGGAACGGCGTCTCTCCGCGTTCTGCGAGGAGCTCGCGGCCCGGGAAGGCGTGTCGATCACATCGCGCGCACTGGCACGCTTCGCGCCGGTCGAGTTCGACGACCGCGTCATCGACCTGGTCGAGGAGATCGCGCGCTCGCGGGGATGCTCCACGATGCGCATGCCCTCGGGCGCGGGCCACGATGCACAGATGCTCGCTCGCGTCTGCCCCGCCGGAATGGTCTTCGTTCCGAGCGTGCGGGGGATCAGCCACAATCCGGCCGAGCTCACCGAGGACGCCGATCTGGAATCGGGCGCCAACGTATTGTTGCACGTGCTCTTGCGACTCGTTGCCGACGCTCGATGAGTCGAGTACTCGCCGTCGCGGCCGCGCAGATGGGTCCGGTGGAACGCGACGACGAGCGCGCGGTCGTCGTAGAGCGCCTGCTCGTCATGTTGCGCGACGCCGCGGGCCTGGGCGCGGAGCTCGTCGTGTTTCCGGAGCTCGCACTGACGTCGTTCTTTCCGCGCTGGGACCTCGATGACGACGAGGTGCTGACGTTCTTCGAACGGGAGATGCCGAGCCCGGAGACCAAGCCACTCTTCGACGAGGCGCGGCGACTCGGCGTCGGCTTTCATCTCGGGTACGCCGAGCTCACGCCCGACGGCCATCGGTACAACACGGCGATCGTCGTCGAGCGCGACGGTCGTGTCGTCACGAAGTATCGCAAGATCCATCTTCCCGGTCACGAGCATCCGGAGCCGTGGCGCCCGTTCCAGCATCTCGAGCGCAAGTACTTCGAACCGGGGCCCGAGCCGTTCCGCGCCCACCGGGCCTTCCGCGGCATC